>Ga0315906_10008970_pt1 | contig 11939 bp, 5 predicted proteins | sample LakEriMetagenome_4_FD_203526 | JGI IMG/M metagenome (GOLD analysis project Ga0315906, IMG submission 203526) | Freshwater fungal communities from buoy surface, Lake Erie, Ohio, United States - Buoy 2 MA122 | ecosystem: Environmental > Aquatic > Freshwater > Lake > Lake biofilm | place: USA: Lake... | reverse complement strand
GTTCATTGCCTAGACCCAAATTAGCTATTTCTAATCAAGATTTTTTCGTTTCAAATCTAGTCAGGCGATACAATAATTTAGTTGGAGCTAAAGTAATCAGAAAAAGAACATTTGCCAAATTTTTGGACAATCAAAATTTTTCTGATGGCAAAAATCCCTACGGGGCCGCAGATTCTACAGCTGGCTTGGAAGATCAAGTTTTCTTTATTTTAAGAAAGTCTAGCGAAAATAGAGCTATCGTTGAATTTGAATTAGCGTCCCCACTTGAGTTAGATAATGTTACTTTTCCCAAAAGATCAGTAATGGCAAGATATTGTGGATTTCATTATCGTGGAAATGGGTGCAAATATATGGGTCCGCCAATTGCTGATGAAAATGACATGCTTTTAAGAATACCTTTAAATTTAAAGGCGGGGTTGATTAGAAGATACTATACAGGAATGTCAACTCCCGTTCCCACAAATACTGCTACTTTAACTTCTACTATTGCAGCTACTAGCGGCGTTAATGTTACAGAAAGCACAACAAACAATGCAAATATTCTCAGTAACATACTTACGGCAAATGAATTTATTGGATATTTTAAAGTTGGTGTTGATCAAGCTGGTGTCTACGAATTTAAAATTGCATGTGAAAGTTCAAGTAGCGTAGGAGAGATTTTTGTTAATGGATCGGTAGTGGCTAATTTTTTTAGTGGTTCTTTTAATACATTCACGATTCCACTATCAGCAGGTTATCAAAGAATATTGATAAGACATTATACCAACAATGCTGCTCCAACTTTACAAGTTTGGTATAAACCGCCACCAATTTCTGCGTCAATTTTTTTCGCTATTCCTGACAATAGATTTTATTATGACCCAACAGAGCTTTCAGTATTAACAACTACTCAAAGATTTTATTCTACTCTTCAATTACAAACAGGAATAGATTTGGGCAAAGACGCTTTATTAGATGGTTTGAATCGTGGGCCTTGGCAAGCCGCAACAACATATAAACCAGGCGAATATGTTTATATTGAAAATAATAATATTAAAATTGCTAAAAGAAATATAAATGAGAACCCAAACTGGAGCCCATTATTAAAATTTTACATTTGCGTCAAATCTCATACTTCAAGTGGGTCTAAACATCCATCTTTTAATAAAGAATATTGGGTTTGCGATCAATGCTCAAAAACAATTAATGGTTGCAAATTACGATTTGGCTCGGAAGGTTATTTGCCATTTGGTGGATTTCCCGGTACAGAAGAATACTCAATAAGTTCACAATAATGCAATCAATCATAGATCACGCTAATAATTCAGAGGCCGAAGTTTGCGGTTTTATATTAGTCGAAGATGGTCAGTTAAAAACTGAACCAGCAAAGAACATTGCTACCTATCAAAACGATATATTTGAAATTCATCCTTTGGAAATTGTTCGCAAAATTAGAAGTGGCAAGTTAGCAGCTATTTATCATACCCATCCAACAACAAGCGAACAAGAATCTAAATTTGATAGATTTAATTGTGAAAATGCTTGTGTGCCATATGTTATTTATAGCAAAGAGAGTCAAAAATTTAATTTAGTTTTGCCGCAAAGGCCGCATGTAAAAAAAGAATATATAGATATATTAAAGAAACAATATGACTAATGTTTATTTATATGGCGAGTTGCGAAATAAATTTGGAGATGAATTTAAATTTAATATAAATTCTCCAAAAGAGGCTTTGCTAGCAATTAATGCAAATAAAAAAGGGTTTCTTGACGAAGTTAAGAAGCTCGCCATGAAAGGAATACATTATAGAATAATTGTAGATGAAAATGTTATTCAGCATCCAAAAGAAGTTGATCTTCAAAAAGCTCCAGAAGAGATTCATATAGTTCCGATTGTGTGGGGGGCAGGGAAGAATGGCGCGGCAATTGGAATGATCGTTGTTGGAGCGGCTTTGATAGCGGCTACCGGAGGATTTGGCGCTGGCATTGCCGCTTCGTTGGGAACAAGTGCGCTTGCTGCTGGCGGCAGCATGGCAACTTTAGGCACAACATTAGGAATGATTGGTGCCGCTTTAGCCGTCCAAGGAGTAATGACGCTTCTTTTCCCCCAGCCTAAACCAGATTTTAATCAAGAAGTTCAAGCTGGTGGCAAATCTTATTTATTTGGAAATAAGCCATCTAACACTTCTCAAGGTCAAGCTGTTCCAGTCGGCTATGGTAGATTAAAAATTGGAAGCTCTCAAATAAGTTCCAGCACAGATCACTATGCTTTAGACACTGACATCAAACAGTTGATGACTCCAGTTGACAAACCAATTAATGATTATCTTGAGTTAGTTGCTCAAGATGAATCTTCTCCATCTGGCCCTAAAGATGATACTTTTTCAAGTAATCAAGCTGTTGATATGGATGATACGGTCACTTTGTCTTCAGTAACTGTTTTAAATTCATATATAGATATCAATACGACAAGTGTAGAAAAGGTATTTTCTAATCCAGCTGAAGTGGTTGTCACTAGAAACGGTGACATAATTTCAAATCCAAATTTAACGACTTTTGATGAAAATATTACTTTTGAATGGGAAGAAGTAAGCAATAGCAGCGAGAAGGGAAAAGTTTTTATAGAAAATCCCTACACAATGAAGTTGGGTTTAGTTGCGCGCTCATATCATGTTCCAGATTTTAAAGTCCAGTCAGAATTTATACAACTTAAAAGTAATCAGTCTGGATATTTTCAAAAATATGCAGTTGGTGATTTGGTAAAATTCGGACCTACCCAATTTGATAAATTAAAATTTGCGGTTTGGGATAGTGGTTATCAATATTTCAGCGGAGAATTAGTTGTTTACCCAACAGGCAACCCTGCTATTGATACTTATTTCCAAGCAAAAGTAATTGCCGGTGGAACTAATACTGGATTTTCTGGCTTAACTCCAACGGGGGTTGGTAATAGTATAAGGAATGATTATTGGAGAAAAGTAACTGCTCCAAATCTTGAGTATTTGTACAAATGCACCGCTCCTGTATCTGGTCATTTACCTACTACTGGAGAATTAAACGGAGGAGCGCCTGTCGCAGAATCAAATTTTTGGACTAGAGTTGAAAGCCCAACTACATCTGGAGAAATGGAAACATTATTTAATGATTATCCAGCTTTTGAAGACGGAAATCAATATGTTTATGTAGGAGAAATCAACAGATTAAATGAGCAAACTATTAATGGAACTGAGGCTAATGTTGATAATTATGGAATGGAATTTTTAGGATATTTTTATGTTCCAACTGTTGGGGACGATGGAAAATCTTTTGTTAAAGATATTTATGAAGTAGGAACTGCTACGGGATTATACGAAATAATAAAAATTGGAAACACTGGACAATGGAGTGCGGTTGGATTTACTGGATTAAATGGTGCAATATTAACTCCAAAAGTAGGATCAACTTTCTGCAAAAATTCTACACAAGGGAATGGAGATGGTAAAGTTATGATTGTGGGGGCTTATCAATTCAAAATTGATTCGGATGATGCTGCTGATTTATATATTGATTCGACTTTGGCAAGTTCATATTATGGAGGACATGCATTGACGGGGGTTAATCCAACAAACGATCAAATTAATTCAATACCATCTACTACAACAACTCTTTATTTAACTGCGGGGTACCATAGATTATATGCTAGATATCAAGATTTAAGAGGGGCAGAAGGAATTAGTATATATTACAAATATGATACAAATAGAGATGATTCATTTTCTAATTGGCAGTTAGTTCCGAAAACAAAATTATTCCACTCTCCGCAAGATTTAAATATACCAAAAATACAGAAATTTTTAGACGTAGGAAAGAAAAAAATCTTGACTGCTGATATGGTAATAGGTAAAAGATATAAAATATTTGATATTGGATCAACTTCTAATTGGACTTCAATTGGAGCAGCCGCATCTGAAAGCACCGGAAGCGTACAAGCAGGAAGGTCTGTTTTTTATAAAACTTCAACGGCAGCGAATGGATCTGGTTTTGTTGTAGAAAATTTTGTCAATTATGCCGAAGAGAAATCGGCAGCTTCAAATAGAATAGTAAGATTTATTTCAGAAAGACCAGATATCAAAGGAGTTAAAAGTTCTGGTTATTCTGCTTATAAAGCCAGATATAGATGTAAAGTAAATATAAATAATAAACAAATTATTTATTCGTCTCCAGTTAAAATTAACATTTCATTCTTCTCTACATCAACAACATTCAGAGGAACTGGGGAACCAATTCTTTCGCAAAAAGTTCAAACAGCTTAATGAAAATTTTAAATCCATATAGATTTTATAAAGGACATGGAGGAAGTGGGAGTAGCACTATACCTGCTCTTGTACCACCTCCCAGCGGCACAAAATTATTAAAATCTATTTCGGTTGCAGAAGTTGTTGATTTATTATGCGAAGGACCGATCTATGGACTTGTAGATCAATTTGGCAAAAAAGTTTATGGTCTGGATATGTTAAAAGGTATTTATTTGAATAAAGTGCCAGTTATGAATTATGATGGAAAATATAATTTTCGTAATGTTGTTATGGAAATTAATCTTGGCACGGAAGATCAAAAGCCTTTAGCTAATTTTAATAATGTTTATATTTATAAACCAGCGAATTTTAAACTATTGGGGCCAATAACAACAAGTAGAGACATAAGACCAATTTACGAACAAACAACTGAAAATGGAATACCAATTGGAGGTATTTCTGGTCAAACAAGATTAGGTGGGGGCGATTTTACTGGATGGGCAACAGGTTGGCCAAATCAAGCAAAAGATCCTTTCATTTATACTCATCATATAAAAAATAAAGATGTTAAAAAAATAAGATTATCTATGATAGTTGAATCTTTGTTTGATACCATAGACCAAGGAACAAGTAAAGGTCAAGCTGGAAGAATGGGCATGAGTAAAGAAACGACAGTAACAATTCGCGCAACATGGGGAGTTGAAGGCACAAATAAAATTGTAGTTAAAGATTTCCCAATTACAGGAGTTGTCACTTCTCCATACGCTTGTATGATTGGCGAGCCAGTAAGTCAAGCAGATATGCAATCCGCTTCTGGAACTAAAGCTTCTTCTGGAACAGGAACTTTATTGGATAAAAATACTATTGTAACACCGACAACTAGAATTGATGCAACTCCAAGATTGCCAATTGCTCCAGAACCTCAAAAAATCTCAACAATGGTAGTATCCTAACATGCCATTACAAAAAACACATGAGGAGCTTTTAGCTTCTAATATAAGCCCTAGAAATTATTCGGCTGTTTTACCAGTTATTTATAATTTAAAAAAAACAGCAAATAAAAACTATGTGCCAGAAGCTGTAAAAACTGTAGCTTATAGTGCTGGAGTAGTTGGCGATGGAGCGCAAAAAACATTTGATGCAATTTCCGCTGTTTATAATAAAGGTGATTCTATTATTTTAACTGGTACTGCCACATATGCATTGACTGGTGGAGCGTCTCCAATAATTAAACCCGCAATTAATATTATTGCCCAAATAGATATGAATTTGCAGAATGTTGATAAAAGTTTAATTCCATACCAAGTTTATGCTAAAGCATCAGAGATAAATAGTTCTGGACAATTTTCTTTTGCCATTCCTCCATCAATCACTCAATTATTAAGTTTGGGCGCGCATTATGTTTACATAGATGCTTCATCGCCAGATAACGCTCCAGTAAGGCTTGTGGCGAGTGGAACACCAACTGATCCAAATAATAAATTATACTATACAAGAACTTTTAATATTGGTCCTATAGCAGTTCAAGCTTGTTCTATATATGATATTTTAAGTGGAGATATTGGCAGTTTGCCTTCTGCATATAACAGTGGAGGAGGAACTTCTACTGGTGATTATATATCTACATTAACTGTAACTTCTGGAGCTACAACTATATTTACTAATAATGTTGCCGGTTCTTCATCTTATCTTGACCAAACTTCAGTTGGTATGTATAATATGACGGCAGGAACTACATATAATGTTGCTTATACAACAGGTGCATATGCACAAGGAGTTGCGGCGTATATGCAGGATTCATCTGGATCATGGATTAGAATTGGTGGTTCTTCTACTTCTTCAACAAGCGGAACACTTTCTATCGCGGTTCCTTCTGGCATAAGCGGAACAAAACGATTAATATTTAGATGTTTTTATAATTCCTCTGGAAATAATGCATCTTGGTCTAGTGTTACAGCCATTGGCAGTTATGGTCAAAGAAAAGATTTTAGAATTTGTGTATCTTAATATATATGTTTTTCTTAGTTAAAATAAATTCAAATAATATTGTGGAAGAAAAATTTGAAATACAGGAAGCTCATCAGGCCATTAGAAAGCCTGATCTTGTTGCTATGTATAATTTATCTGGTAATTGGAAATTAGCTTCAAATGAAGGTTATTTTAACAAAAATATTTATGGCGATCCAGTTTTTAGAAAAAATACTCCAACAATAGGTTTTTTGTTTGATGAATCTAGGGATGCATTTATCTGGCCAAAAAGACATGAAAGCTGGATTTTGAATGAAGAAACATATGATTGGATGCCCCCGATACCAAAACCAGAGGATAATAATAATTATTATTGGGACGAGTCAATAAAAAATTGGAAAATAATTGATAGTTAAATATATTAATAATAATGAAAATTTTAAACCCATACAGGTTTTACAAAGGTGCGGAAGAGGGTACAAATGATGGTTCAACCATAAATACAGATGTAGTAAAACAGGCCGAATTATTAGCTTCAAATGAAATTGTTTTGCCCGATTCTGAAAATGGTAAAGATAGATTTCTTACAGTAGAAAAAGTAAGCCCAGAAACAATATCTCCACTAGTAAAAAAAGATGTATCTATAGATGGCATTTATGAGGTAATAGATAGAAATTTTTCATATCCTTTTGCCGCTCACGTTGGTTTAAAATTTGATTCTAGAACTTTTTCAAATATTCCAGAAAGACAATTTGATGTAAAAATGAAGAAGGTTAAAGTGCCTTCTAATTATTTTCCGTTGGGAGGAAATGGTTTGGATAGAAGATATGTTTTTTCAAATCCAGATTACCCAGCAAATCCAAATACTTTAGATCTTGTATTTGTAATCGATCAAAATTTAGATACTCCAGCAAGAGCTTTAATAAAAAGAAATTTAAGAGAATTAATTTTTAAACTTATTTCTGGATATACGAATGTAAGATATTCAATTTGGCAAGCTGTTCAGCCAGCTTCAAACGGTGGAATAAATACTATTGTAAATGAAGCGACACAGGAAACTATAGTTGGATTTACATATTACGGAAGCAGTTCCTTTAAAGAAGTCGAAACTCCAGATTCAGTTGGAAATAATCAAACAAATTTGTTTAAAAGTCTTGAAGGAGTCTTGAGCGAAAATAAATTAAGTCCAACCACTAATCCTGCCGAAACTAATATTGCTAATTTCTTTTTGAGAAAGAATCAATTCAGTATAACTGATGAAGTTGGCAAACTTTCTGAAAATACAGTTTTAGACACTTTGTGGACAAACACGGTAAGAAAAGTTATATATTTTTCTGGATCTACGCCAGAAACAATGTCCGTAGACACATATCGCACTTTGCTTAACAGAGCGAGAGAAGGAGGCATACAATTTTATTATCTATATACGAGTTCTAATTTTAGTGGGACAAGAACTTTAAGGGAACTTGCGGAAGAAAGTGGTGGAGCAAAATTTAATTTATTATTTGATTCTGATTATAAATTACAAGAATTTTTTGACAAAAATTTTTACGATAGCAATAAAATTTATTATGGCAATTGGGACGGAACATTTAAATTAGCTTGGACAGACAATCCAGCTTGGATTCTTTATGATATTATAACAGATTTTAATTACGGTCTAGGTAATCATATTGATTCTTCATCTGTGGATAAATGGACGCTTTATGAAATTGGGAGGTATTGTGATGCAGTTGACGATGATGGTAGATTTAGGGGAGTGCCTGATGGTAAAGGAGGTCTTGAACCTAGATACACATGCAACATTATTTTCTATAATAAAGACGAAGCCTATAATGTATTAAAAGATATTGCGGCTATTTTTAAAGGAATTATTTACTGGAATACGGAAGGCTTTTCTTTCTTTGCTGATAAAAATAAAAATCCTTTAATTTATTTTGCCAACGCAAATGTGAAGGACGGCGCTTTTAACTATACAGAAACAGCTAAAAATAAAAGATATACTAGCGTAGAAATTACATATAACGATAAATACGACGATTATAAAACTAAAGTTGAGTTCGTTGAAGATGTTGATGGCATTAGAAATTATGGTTTAAATCCATTTAAAGTCAATGCTGCTGGATGCACTTCAAGATCAGAGGCAAGAAGAATTGGAAGATATATATTAACCAGTTCGATGTTTGAATCTGATACAGTAACATTTACTGCTGGATTAGAAGGCGCATATTTGCAACCAGGAGATATATTTGGAATTAGTGATGAAGTAAGAAATGCTGGCAGGTCATTCGGAAGAATATTAGAAGTCAATGAAGCAGCGAATACAATAAAAATTGATGGAGAATTTGTTAATGGTCTTGCTTCTGGTATATATATGCACGTTCCATCTGGAAACTTTTCAGTTTCTGATTTAAGCAATTTGACTGGTAGCAATGGCGCTTTTACTGGAACTCTTGAACAAATAAGAGAAAGAAGGCAAAAACAAACAAGAAAATTTAATATTCATACCGTTACAGATGATGCGTATGGAGCAACTTTAACTGTGACTGGAGATTTTCTTCTTCAGTCTGTTATTCATGATGTGTATGTAAATCAAACTAGAACAACTGGCACTATGCCATCTTATGGCGCTAGTTATACTGGTTTTACAACATTAACTGGGAATGTATATACATTTCCATCTCATACAGTTGCTGATGGAAATCCTAAATGGGATACTTTAACATCTGGCGAAGTAAATAAAATTTTATCTAATTTAGAAATTGATATTGATATTTTAGGACAAGCTGGCACTGGTCAACTTATACCCAATGAAACTTCATCTTGGACATTTACAGTAACTGGATATTATAATGATCTTTATTTTTATAAAGATTTTGCTTATTCTGTTAATGGAGGTTCTGTATTTCAAACCTTCAATAATCCAACGATTATAAGATGTGATAATCAAGGAACTATTCAAACACTCGGATCTTTAACCTCTAATATAAATAGCATATGGAGTGATTCAATTTATACTAATGCAAGTGTTGGAACTGTCATTATTGCCATGTGGCCCGCTGGAACAGATGGCACTGCTCCAAACAGTACATGGTCATCGTTTGCAGCAACAGAAGTTTTTAAAATAGGATCGGATACAAATGCAGCGACAAACACATGCATGTATTGTGTCGCCTTAGTAAAAGGTGGATATAGATTAATTGAATCTGTTGGCAAAAGAACAAATGAATTTCCAAGTCTTAGATTTAATTATAGAGATCTGCTTGCTTTTAGCAAATTACGCCCATTTTATACTTTTGTTCAAGCAGATTTTGGAAATAGAGCAGACTCAAACTATGAAAATTGGCAATCTGGAAGAGAATATGCTGTTGGCAACATAGTTAAATATAATTCAGAAACTTATATTTGTACAAAGGCGCATACAAAATCAGCATCAAGTTTTACTACGGATTATATTGATGGAAACTCTAATCAATCAAAATGGTCAAAGGGAAATTCTTTTGGTTATTACACTGTTGGCTTGCCTAAGAATTTTTATGGATCTGAAAAAGTTTACCTTGATCAATCTTTAACTTCAACACACGTTTATAACGCTTTCCAAACTTTAGGTATTGATGTTGTTGTCGGCGTTGGCGCTTTAGGACAAAGTGATCTAAGAGTACTTCAAGAAGTAAATGGAATTGGATATAGCGGATTAGTATATGGAACTGGATATCCAAAAGGATATTATAATTTAAATGTTGACACTACGCCTAAAAATTTAGATTTAATAAATGAAGGTTCGCTTTATGTATTAAGCGGTTCTGGAGTTGAGCCAAAATTGTACAAAACAATTGCGACAAAAGAAGAAGAGGCAAATCAATATTCAATTATTGGTATGGAATATTTGCCAAATAAAGAAGAGTATATAGAAAAAGATATACTTGATACTTCTCCAAGTTATTATGTTAAGGGTCCATATGACATAGCAATTAAACCAAATCCGTCAGCAGGTTTGGTAAGTATAAGTGGATATGGAACTCCAAATTCAACAGGAATTCATGTTATTTGGAATCCATCTGATAGCCCAATAACTGGATACAAAATATATGTAAGTAGACCTGATTATTCAACTTTAACTAATGAAAAAGACTCAATTGTAGAAAGTTACAGTACTATATCTGGAGTAACAACCATTACTGTTCCAATAAGTGGAATTTATGGTCAATATGACTTTGATATTTACGCTCAAGGCGTTTTATATAAATTGCTTTCGATGGATTCCGTTAAAGCAACATTTTTTGCATTACCTACTGCGACTTTAACTGGTGTTGGGGGATTTACTATTACATCCACTATGCCAAGTGGATTTATAATTGATACGGCTGATAAAAATTCAGTAAACTATCAAATCGCTCATTTAGGAGGAGGAGTTTACGCTGGAGAAGGAGTTGGCAACTTTACATCTAAAGATGTCACCTTCAGATGGAAATATATTGATCCAACTGGTGGAGTAATGTCTACTAGGGAGCAGATTTATGAAAATCCATTTCTTGATTTACCGCAAAAAGTTACAGTTCAAGTTCTTGATATAGCTGGACAAGTAATCCATGAAGAAAAAAATTATCAGGGATTATACTATACAGTAACAAGCGAAATGAATGCTCGCCTTTTTGACGATGCTACGACACCAGAAAACGTGGATTATTCTAGAAACATAGGATTAAGAGTTATAGTTACAGATAACACTAATCTTTCAAAGACTGGGACGTTTTACGCTTATAATCAACCACCAGCTTATTCAAGAATACAAGTAATAGATTCTTACCAAAATTCTCCTTATTACATACTTTCTGGATACTATGGACATAGAACATTTACTGGATTAGCTGTTTGGAGTCCAGATGTTGCCAGTACAATTGGAGCTATCACCACTATTTCTGGTTCTGGAGTCAGAGACGCCAATGGAAATTTAATAAGAAGTGAAAATGATGAAATTCCGTTAACGTTCAGAGATATATCTGGAGCTTTCCCAAGTGCAACTTTTTATAATGGTACTGGATTAGCAAGTTCAGCTACAACTGCTGTTGGAATAAATTACAAAGGTTCTGGTGATCTGGATTACGAAAAATATGTTTATGAAGGTGGCACAATTGATAAATATGGTTATACATCAACCGATTTAATTGATTACTATACTGAAAAAGTAGATCAATCCATTCCTATACGAACTTGGGGCTATGAGCATTATACTGGATTTGGAAGTGGAGAAGGAAGGGTGATACCAAGAACAGTAGGCAATCCGCTTGGAATAGCTAATTTATACGATATAACAACGGCAAATACTACTGGATTTTCTGGAATATCTCTTACTGTTTTAACAGAAGAAGTTTCTAAAAATCAAATTATATTTAACTGCTACAATGCGATATCGAATAAAGATGTTTATAGTGTTGATATTTATACTGGAGACAACGCTGCGTTTCAAGCCGATATATTAAATAATACAAATTTATTTAACGAAATTAAATTTTTAGAAACAAGATCTTATTTAAACACAATTAAAATTGGTCAGGGATTAGAAACTGGTATTTGGTATTATTTTAAATTTATACCTTGGGATGTATTTGGACCAGGAATAGAATCTGCTGTTGTTAGCGGATATCTTGAATCAGAACCCACTGAAAAAGTTACTCCTATTGCAAATAAATTTGCTTTAGACGGAGGAAAGAATCAGGA
>Ga0315906_10008965_pt1 | contig 11943 bp, 13 predicted proteins | sample LakEriMetagenome_4_FD_203526 | JGI IMG/M metagenome (GOLD analysis project Ga0315906, IMG submission 203526) | Freshwater fungal communities from buoy surface, Lake Erie, Ohio, United States - Buoy 2 MA122 | ecosystem: Environmental > Aquatic > Freshwater > Lake > Lake biofilm | place: USA... | reverse complement strand
TCGGCGTGAAAAGCCAGCCGGTGGCGACCCACCCCTTTGCCAACTTTCCGTCGCTGGACCGCACTCCGACCGAGGCCGAGCTGGCGGTGGTGCAGCGCTCGGTGGACCAGACCTACGCGCGCTTCAAGGAGGTCGTGGCCCAAGGGCGCCGACTCGAGGCCGAGGTCGTCGACTCAATCGCCCGCGGGCGGGTCTACACCGGCCGACGCGCCAAAGAGCTCGGCCTTGTGGACCAGCTCGGCGGCCTGAACGACGCCCTCGCGTCCTGTGCCAAGCTGGCCAAGATCACGACCTACCAGGTCGAAGTTCTTCCCCAGAGCGAAGAGCCGTGGAGGCAGGCGCTGCGCGAAGTTGGCGTGAGCCTGCGCAGCGGCGGCCTCGAGGCCCAGCTTGAACGCGGCCTTCAGCAGCTCCGCACCCAAATTCAGCGCGCCGGCGGAATCCAAGCGCGCGAAACCCTCCTCCTTTAAGCATGGCCAGCACCGACCACGAACTCCACGAAGGCCCGCTTGAGGGCCGCAACCTCGCCATCTACATGGCCCTCGGCTCGCTGTTCATCACCGCGCTCGTGGTCTGCAACCTCGTCTCCAACAAGTTCGTCGAACTCGACTTGGGCTTCAAAACCTTCGTCATCTCCGTCGGAATTCTTCCCTACCCCCTCACCTTTCTGGTCACTGACCTCCTCAGCGAATTTTATGGAAAGCGTCGCACCGACTACGTCGTCTACAGCGGATTCGCCGCGCTCCTGCTCGTACTCCTCGTCATTTGGCTGGGCGGACTCTTGCCCGCGCTCCCCTTCTCCCAAGTCCAGGACCCCGCCTACGACCAAGTCTTTGGCAACTCGATCCGCGTCATCATCGCCTCCATGGCCGCCTACATCGTAGCCCAACTCGTCGACGTCCGCCTCTTTCACTTTTGGAAGCGCGTGACCCACGGCAAGCATTTGTGGGTGCGCAACAACTTTTCGACCATGCTCTCCCAGGGCGTCGACAGCATCCTGGTCATCCTCATCCTTTTCGTCGGAGTCCTTCCGACCCCCACCCTCATCCAGTACATCGCCGACGCCTGGATTTTCAAAATCCTGATGGCCGCGCTCGATACCCCCTTCATGTACGCGGGCGTCTGGGCCTACAAGCGTTTGGTTCGCGGCTAGCGCATTTATGTAAAATCCGGTTTTAACCGGATGGCAACGACTCTAATTCGGGCGCGCACAGGAATTTGCGCATGAATTCATCCGGTTATTTCCGGATTTAACACAATCGCGCCCCATGCCAAACAAGCAAATAACTGGAATTCAATTAGTTGATTTTTTCGGTCAATCGCTCCATCGCCTGCCTCTTTTCCCGCAGAAAGGCTGGATCAGGCACACCCGAGTAGGCCGAAAACTCACGGTAAAAAGCTTCGCAGAGCGACTGGGTGTTTCGCCAAGTTCCGCCCACGAACTCGAGCAACGTGAACTTCTTGGGCAAATCACCCTTCGCAAACTCGCGGAAGCCGCCGAGGCCCTGGGCGTGGACTTAGTCTATGGCTTTATTCCACCTTCGGAACCATTTTTTGGTGGACCCCGCCGCGAACCCGAAACGATCGAAGAACTGTACTACGCGAGCCAGAAAAACCCGTACTACAAGGAGCTATTCTATCAACGAATTTTAGCCCTCGAGGCTGAGGAAGAGGCCCTCGTGGCTCCGCACGTTGAGGGCGCGGCCGTCGGCGAACCCCAGGTACTGGCCCCGCTGGCCGGCGAGGACGCCTTCGAGCACATCCCCGGGCTGGCTTAGCTTAACCGACTTGGCCGAAAAACCAGGCGCTAAAGACCAGTGCGCACGGTGCTCGAGCCCATCGGCCACGGCAAAGCGCTGAAGCTCCGCGGGAATGGCTCCGAGGGCACGTTCCACGGCCGCGGAAAATTCCGCTTCAAACGACAGGCCCGCCAGCATCTTGCGCCAGTCGGTTTTGTCGCTGAAGTGGGCCTTGAGCGCCACCTCGATCAGGCCGGCCTCGTAGCGGTTTTCGGTAATCGCCAGCACCTTGGCCCGCGTGGCGCCCTGGTCCAGCCAACGGGTGACCTGCTGGCGGGTGCGGGTGACGCCGACCTTGATTCCGCCCGAATCGGCGAGGTACACCGTGTGGGGCTGCAGCTGGTAGGCGCGCTCAAACTCGAGGTCCCGGTCCGCTTTGCCAAGGTGGGCCGTCGACAGCTCCGGGCGCACAATGCTTGCGCCGGCGAGCGGACTGTCAAAAAAGCACTTCTTGCAAAAGCCCTGAGCGTGGAGCTCCGAAAAAATTCCCCCGCAGGACTGGCACTCGGCCATGCCCGGCCACGAAAGACGCAGCGGCTTGCCGATCAGCGCGTTGACGTCGACCAGGTGGCGTCCGAGCGGAATCCACGCACGCACCGCGGGCTGCGCCACCGACAAAATCATCTTGCGCACCGGCGCTGCGGACCAAACAAACGACATCTTAACTACCTTTTACCCACCAAAGGTACCCTAACGCATGGCCTTTTCGCCCATCACCGACCTCGTCAACTGGCGCCTAAGCAGCCGGATTCCGCGCCTCCAGGCGATGCGGGACCAGCCCCTTGCGGCCCAAGACCAGGTGTTCCGCGAACTCATGGCCGCCGCCGCCCAAACCGACTACGGGCGAACCCACGGACTCACCCCCACCACCACCTACGCCGAATTTGCGGCCAGCGTGCCCATCGTCAACTACGACAAACTCTACCCCTGGATCGAGCGGAGCATGCGCGGCGAAGCCAACGTCCTGTGGCCCGGCGTCACCCATTGGTTTGCCAAAAGTTCCGGAACCACCGCGGCGAAGTCCAAGTTCATCCCGGTCTCGCGCGAATCCCTTGAAGAAAACCACTTTAAGGTGGGCCGCGACCTCCTCGCCTTTTATGCGGAACAGGCGCCGGACTCCCAACTCTACGACGGCCTGAGCCTTCGCTTGGGCGGATCCTCCAAAATCAACGAGCTCAACGAGCACTCGTACTACGGCGACCTCAGCGCCATCATGATCGACAACCTTCCCCTTTGGGCAAGCTGGCGTTCGACCCCATCCCACGAAATCGCCCTGATGGACGAATGGGAATCCAAAATCGAGAAAATCGCCCAGCAGGTCGCCACACAAAACGTCACCTCGCTGTTCGGTGTGCCCAGCTGGATGCTCGTCCTGCTCCGTCGCGTCCTCGAAATCCGCGGCGAAACCACCCTCGAGGCCGTCTGGCCCAACCTCGAACTCTTCGTGCACGGCGGCGTCGCTTACACCCCCTACGAATCGGCGTTCGCGGCCATTCTCCCGCCCTCCACGCGCAGGCTCGAAACCTACAACGCCTCCGAGGGCTTCTTTGCCGTCCAGGATCGGCTCGACGCCGACGGCATGCTGCTGATGCTCGAACACGGTATCTTTTATGAGTTCATCCCCGTCGCGGACTTCAACGGCTCGGACTCCGAGGCCATTCCCCTTGCCGACGTGCAGCTCGGCGTCAACTACGCGGTCGTCCTCAACACCAACGGCGGACTCTGGCGCACCATCGTCGGCGACACCGTCGAGTTCACCTCGGTGGCGCCCTACCGCATCCGCATCACCGGCCGCACCCGCCTGTTTATCAACGCCTTTGGCGAAGAACTCATGATCGACAACGCCGAGCGCGCCGTCGCCGAAGCCTGCCGCAAGACCGGAGCCCTCGTCGACGAGTACACTGCCGCGCCGTGGTGGGCGCCGGCCGGCGAAGCCGGCGGCGGCCACGACTGGTTAATCGAATTCCGCACCCCACCCTACTCCCTCGAGGCCTTCGCGCAGGCCCTCGACAATGCCCTCAAAGCCGCCAACTCCGACTACGAGGCCAAACGCTACAAAAACTTGGTTCTGCGCCCGCCGCGCATCCACGCTGCTCCTGCCGGCACCTTTCACAACTGGCTCAAATCCAAGGGCAAACTGGGCGGACAAAACAAAGTTCCGCGCCTGATGAACGACCGCAGCCTGATGGACGAGCTGCTGGCTGCTCGCAGCTAGCTTCTCGTGCCCGCGAGGAAGGCCTCCGGCGAGAGTGCGGTGATGCTGGTAAACTCCTTGAAGTACTTTGCGTTCCGCGTCCAGAGCATGCGCACTGCGGAATGCTGCATCGACAGCGCGAGCACCGCATCCTCGTAGTCCGTGTAGTCCACCGCCCGCTCCAAAGCAGCCTTCGGAACTCCAATAAGCTCCACCGAATCCAGCACGTCAAGCCAACGCTCGAGGCTCCAGTACTCCGCATAATGCCGCTGCCCCACAAAGTAGGCGTTTTGCAGGACGCATGCGGTCGTCACCAGCTCCACCCCTTGGCTTTGGGCCGCGTGCACGGCGCGCAGTGCCGGTTCTACATGCCCCGCCCGAAGCACCAGCAGGTCGAGCAGCACGTCCGTGTCTAGCGCTATTCTCATGGGTACTTCGAGCTTAAGTAATCCAATCGAACCGACTTCTGGTCCACGTGGTGCGGAGCCTGCGGCAGCCCTTGTGCCAGCTCGCTGCGAATTCGCCGAACAAGCGCCGACGTCCCCTCCCCGTCCGGCAGCGGGGAAGTGGCCCTCAGCTGCGCCAGGTAGGTTTCGAGGAGTTCCGAAAGACTGGTTCCGCGCTCCGCCGCATAGGTTTTACCGTACGCAATCAGGTCGGGCTCCAGCGCCAAAGTGAGTTTTTGCTTTGCCATACGTACGAATTTACACAAATTATACGTATTGGGCGGACGGGTGCTGTTCATGACCGCAATTTGGTGCGCTTCAGCGCGCTAGCCGTCCCTTAAGCGGACTTAGTCGTTTATTATGTTTTTGCGCCCGGGAATGCCTTATTTTTGGGCTTATGCACGTTGCAATCGCCGGAAACATCGGGTCAGGCAAAACGACCTTGACCACCCTACTCGCCAAGCACTACGCTTGGCAGCCCCACTTTGAAGAAGTGGACGAAAACCCCTACCTCAACGAGTTTTACGACGACATGATGCGGTGGTCCTTCAACCTCCAGATCTACTTCTTGCACAGCCGCTTCCGCCAGATCCACAGCTTTCGGAGCCAAAACAAAAACGTCATCCAGGACCGAACCATCTACGAAGACGCCCACATCTTCGCCCCCAACCTTCACGACATGGGCCTCATGTCGTCCCGGGACTTCAACACCTACCAGGAACTCTTCGGACTCATGGAAGAGTTCATCAAAGCGCCCGACCTGCTCATCTACCTGAACGCGAGCGTTCCGACCCTCGTGCGCCAAATCCAAAAACGCGGACGCCCCTACGAAAACAGCATCCGCCTGGACTACCTCCAAAACCTCAACGACCGCTACAACGAGTGGATCAAAGGCTACGACAAAGGCCGCCTGCTCGTCATCGACGTCGACCAACTTGAATTCGACAGCAAACCCGAGGACCTCGGCAAAGTGATTGAGAAAATCGACGCGGAACTGAACGGGCTCTTCTAGTTGCTGGCTGCTGGTTATTGGTTTTGGGGTTACTTGTTCCTGGTTTCCGGTGACCGTAGGAGCTTACTATATAATTATCCTCGCACAGAGGACTGACGGCAGAACGGGCCTAAGCCCTCGCTCCTGAAATGCGGCGAAGTCCGCTACGTTGCGCGTGGCCAGCCATGCTATGCCCTGCTCGAGGCAGCACAGGGCGAGCGCCGCGTCTTCAGGGTCCTTATAGCTGAGTCCGCCGCGGATCGCATCCATCGACTCCGGAATAAGCGTGAGGTTTCGCATCAATGCCTCCAGCAACTCAATGCAGGCCCTTCCGCGCTCCCTCATCCCCACATACCGCGCCGCATGAATGACGGAGGCCGTAGTCACAAGCTCCACTCGCCCGTCCATACCCAGCTTCATTAGGTGCACCGCGTCGCCTACATACCGAGTACGGTTCAGCAGGATGTCGAGCAGCACGTTGGCATCCACGAACACTTTTGGCTTACTCATGGCGACCGGCGGCGGCGGATTTGTAGTAAGGATCTTGGGGGTCAAACTGGTCCTCGCTTCGGGGCGGAACCTTTTCAAGCGCATCCATGAGCGCCTGAAACTCGGAACTCGGAGCTTCCGTGGGGGCCTGCATGGCTTCAAACAACTGCTCCACGAGTGCTGAAACGCTGAGCCCAAGCTCGTCAGCGCGCTGCTTGCCGTACGCGATCGCGTCTTCACTCAGGCGAAGGGTGAGTTTTTTCTTCTCGGGTTCAGGATTGAAGTTCATGACGTACAAAAATATAAATTCCGTACGTCACATGGCGGACGTAAAAAAAGTAAATCCGGAAAAATCCGAATAAATTCGCAGTTACGCGCTAGTTTCGAACGACGCGGAGGGTTTCCCGACGGCCGTCGCCGGTAAGCGTGAGTAGGTAGACGCCTTGGGGGTAGCTACCTAAGTCGAGTTCTGAAGGTATGGCTCCGCGCTCGAGGAGGGCCCCAAATACGCTGAACAACTCATAGGTACCCACGAGGTCGGTCGCCAGCGAAACCTTACCGGACGTAGGATTCGGGTATACCCTAGCTTGGGGCAAACGAGGCTCGTCGGTGCCTATTCCGCTGGCGAGCGCGAACGTCGTGAGCGCCGTGGCTCCGCCCGCGCCGTGGCGAAGAGCGCGGAGTTCCCCCGAGGGCTGCGACATCGAAAGCCAAACCGGATTCAAATTGGTTGTGGTGAACTGAGCGCCGAATGTGGTGCCTGCTTGGGAGAGTATTGCTCCCGTCGCCGACCACGTAACCGAGTCGACCGTGCCCGCATTCTGGAGCTCATAAAAGCCGGTGCCGGTTCCGCCCCAAAGTGCCGAAATTTGTGCGGGCGCAAACGGCAGATTTACGCTTTTGGTTCCCGGCATCAAGGCATTGGAGCAGTACCCCACTAAGGAGTTGCTGTCGGCGCCCTTGGCAACCTGCAGCTCGTAGTTACCTGGAAGTAGGTTAGGGTCCGTATACAGATTGACGAAATTCCCCATTTTGGCATCCAAAAAGTGCACGCTATCAATCGCGCCGGGTATCGTTTGACCAAGCACGGATTTCAACGCAAATTCTTCGCCTGAAAAGGTGGCCGTATAGTGGGGCCCCGAAGTCTTGAATTTTATTAGGTGCGGAACCGTATTGGCAAGGATGGAATAATTCAGCGGATAATTCGTCGAGGCGAAAATGTAAATGGGGAATTCCGATTGGACGTATCCGGTTGCACGGTAGCTCGAGGTAGTTGAATCCCATAGGTAATTGGTGTACTGCAGGGCCACGGTGCTTCCTCCGACGGTATTTGGCACGAGGCGAAATAACTGGCTTTGCATGTAGGGCCTTAGGCTGTCAGGCCCACCCGCCGTGGGCACTGGCTGACGCCAGGTGAAGCCCGAAGAATAGTTCGCCGGGACTGGTACGCCCAAACTCGAATTCCACGACATGGAATGACGAAGCGATACATGAACCGAGTCTCCGTCCTGCTCGGTCCAAAAGGCCGGAATTAAGCTCTCTTTACCCGTGATCACCCCGTAAGACCAGGTTTGTTCCGGTTGCGCGGAGTTGTCGTACCCTCTTTGGCCGAGCGCCAGTCCATCAATCAATGCTTCGATGTACAGCGACTGACTTCCGGAATTAACCAGTCCAGAGGTTCCGGACGGCCGGCAGCAAACCCTATAAAACACTTTTATGACTCGGTTCTTCGGAAGCACCACATTGGCCTGAAAATTTGCCGTAATCGCAGTTACACAACCCGTACTATTGTTTTGGGTAGTTCCCACCATGCTTAAGGTCAGCGTATCTGAAAACGAGCCGTCGGTAGATTTGAGGTAAACGTATTCTTGCGGCGCTAAGGACGCTCCATAAGGATCCGCTAAAAGAGTCAATTTTACCTTATAGGTTGACGTTGCTGCCGAAGACGATACCCACGAGTACGTAAGCGAGCCACCCATGATGTGCGAAGCCAAAAGGGTTGTGCTAAGCATGATGATTAAGAGTGCGTATAAGTGCTTCACTTTGTGCGTATTTAACGTGAAAATAAATAGTAAAATTCGGAACGAACCGGGCCAAACTAACGCCTGAGGTACAACTTGAGCAGTTGGGGCCTGCCCTCGTCAGGGCGGATTTCGAGCAAGTAAAGTCCGCTTTGGTAGGCCGACAGGTCAATTTCTTGCTCGACAGGGCCGGCCTCTAAAACTTGTCCGTAAACCGACCAGAGGGAGTACGAACCGGCGACCGGGGAACTCAAGGCAAATCGGCTGTTGGACGGATTGGGAGTAACGAACAACTCGTCCGCCCTGATTTCGCTTGATTCAAGTCCGCTCATAAGTGCCAGGCTGGCCGTATCGGTCGCGCCGCCCTCCCCGTTGCGGATGGCAAATAGGACGCCCTGGGTTTGGGTCATATTCACGCCAATGGGAGCCCAACTTTGGGTGGTGAACGGGCTCGATTGCGGCACGCCGAGATGGCTCAAGTTGGCTCCGACCGCTAGCCAAGTAATGGACTTCGATTGGGTCGTGTCTGAAAACGCATAAAGTCCGCTACCGCCTCCGCCCGTGACCGGATAAATTTGACCAAACTTAAACGGTAATACCACGGGAACACTGCCGCTTGGAACCCAGTTCGCGCAGGACCCAATTAGTGTCGTTTGGTCAAACGCCGTATCTAAGTTGAGTAGGTAGTTGCCCGCGGCAATACTTGGGTCGGTAAACAGCGTGATTGCGGTTCCGACTGAGGGAGTGGACCATTGTGCGGCTAAAACTCCGCCCAAATTTTGGCCCGAAGTCGTTGAAATACTAAACTCGTCACCAACATAGGTTTCCTCGTATACCGGCGAAGCGGTTTGTAGGGTAATTTGATTCGGTGTCGTGGCCGGGACCACCGACCACGGAATGGGGGTGCCAAGATTTGCCTGCATTTCTACTACGCCGTCTGATGTCGAGTAGCCCGCGAGGTAGCGCGTATTGGTAGTTGCATTCCACCCGTAGTTCAGGTAGCGCAGGACCAGGGCCGTAGTGCCTATTGCGGAGGGCACGACCGACAGTGCGTCATTCGCTGCGTGAATGCGAAGACTATCCCATCCTCCGGCGTTGGGAATGGGTTGACCCGCACGATATCCCGCGGCATAGGGCACCGAGACCGGAATGCCGTTTACCTTGCGCATGGCTGGCATTAGTTTGAGCGCAACCGAATCTCCGTCTGCCTCGGCCCACCATAGGGGGAGCACATTGGCTTGGCCTACGCGCACGTACCGCATGCCGAACTGACTTAGTTCAACCCCGTTGTCGAAGCCCCTGGGATTCACCTGCCCCGTGTTCACCTTGGCCTCAACATACATGCTTTGGCTTGCCGGAAGCACCACCGAGGTCAGCGAATTCCGGCAGCAGTACTCATAAATGAATTTTACGTTTTTGCCAGGTGCAAACGAGTAGTACGCGCTGAAATCCGAAACGGTACCCATTCCGCACGGACCGCTGTAATTGGACGTTGTCCCCGTTTGACTCAGGGTGATCATCTGGTCGATGCTCCCGTCGTCCGACTTTACCGTTATCGTTTCGTTGACCCCCGGCACGTAGTTTAACGAATAGGTCAATAACCGAAGGTTGATAAGGTAGGTCGCTTGAGTGCTCGAGGTGCTCACGTGGGTATACCAAATGGCCGCGCCATGAATATGCGACGCGAACATCCCCAAGGGCGCACCCAAAAAAAACACATGCAGCAGCACATTTCGAAACCTCATAGTCTCAAAGATTGGGTAAAATTTCGATAAATGGCACCCGTAAATCTCAAAGGTGTTGATGTCCGTCTCATCGACCGACTCTGGCGATTTGGCGCGTCGGCATGCCATTTCCACCGAATACCAGCAACCCGCAACTCGTTTTACCTTCGTCCCATGTTTTTAATCTCCGGACCCTGCGTCATTGAATCCCTTGACACGGCCCTGCGGGTGGCCGACCACCTGGCGGGACTGCGCGAACGCCTTCCGCTGAGCGAAGTGATTTACAAATCCAGCTTCCAGAAAGACAACCGGAGCTCCGTAGACTACTACATGGGGCCGGGGCTGGACGAGGGCCTGGCTATTTTGGCCGAGGTGAAGCGCCAGTACGGATTCCGCCTTCTGACCGACATCCACTACCCCGACCAGGCGCAGCCGGTGGCCGAAGTTGTCGACATCCTGCAGATTCCGGCCTACCTCTGCATGCAGACCACCCTGGTGGTTGAGGCGGCGCGCACCGGGCGCACGATCAACCTGAAGCACGGGCAGATGGTGGCTCCGGGAACCATGGCCAAGGTGTGCGCCAAGGTCGAGTCGACGGGCAACCGCGACATCATCTTGACCGAGCGCGGATACACCTTCGGCTACAACGACCTGGTGGTCGATCCGCGCGCCTTTTACGAGCTCAAGCAGACCGGCTACCCCGTGGTGTTTGACGCCACCCACTCCATTCGCAAGTACGGAATTCCCTCGGCCGACCCCAGCGGCGGCGCGCGCCAGTACCTCGAGACCCTCGCCCGCGCGGCCGTGGCCACCGGAATCGACGGCCTCTTTCTCGAAGCCCACCCCTGCCCGTCCGAAGCCCTGTGCGACGCGGCCAGTCAGCTTCCGCTCGAGGCACTCGAACCCATGGTGGAGCGCTTGCTGGCGATTGACCGGGTGGTGAAGGGGCTCTGAGCTCTCGATTGTTTCTCGTTTCTCGTTTCTCGTTTCTCGTAGCTCGTTCGCGGCGCGATCAGGTGTAATTCTTAATTTTTTCAAGTTTTTTATACATAATTATGTATATTTTATACCTATTTTCAGGCATTTAGCGTGTATTCCCCCCGTAATTCGAAAACAATGAAAAGGATAATTTTTGATTTTTGGGGTAATGAAGACAAGTCGATTCAATGAGGGCCAGATCATCAAGGCCATAAAGGAGCATGAGGGAGGCCGCAAGGCCGAAGACATCGTGAGAGATCTTGGGATCAGCCAAGGGACCTTTTACAAATGGAAACAGAAGTACGGCGGTATGGAGGCGAGCGATGTCAAGCGATTAAAAGATTTAGAGCTTGAAAACAGCCGCCTGAAGAGGTTACTTGCCGATACCATCCTTGACAAAGAGATTTTAAAGGATGTGATTGAAAAAAAAGGTTGGGGCCCGACGAGCGGCGGGAGCTCGTCACGATGATCCTAATGCGCTTTCGCATTAGCCTTCGTCGGGCCCTGGCTTTAATTAGTCTATCACCGAGCATGTACTACTACCGCCGCAAGCGGGATGATCAGCCAGCACTTGAGCTGATGCGAGCATACGCGGATGAAAATCCTGCACACGGTCAAGACATGATGGCCAAAGTGTTTCACAAAAGCCACGGATGGAATCACAAGAAGACCGAGCGACTCTATGCCAAGCTTAAGCTAGCTAAGCTTCGTAAGAAGCGCTTACGTCGACTCGTACAGGTGAAAGAGCCATTGGTGCAGCCACTGGCAGCCAATGAATGCTGGAGCATGGATTTCATGAGCGACAGCTTGATGGATGGCAGCAAGGTCCGTGTTCTTAATGTGATCGACGATTACAATCGTCAGTACTTGGGATTCGATCTGGGGCGGTCGCTACCCGCTCCTCGCGTCACTCGAGCACTGGATGACTTTATTGACTTCCATGGTAAGCCTAAACGCATACGGATCGATAATGGCCCTGAGTACACGAGCCACCACATGCAGCTCTGGGCTAAAGAGCAAGAGATTGAGCTGCAGTTTATTCAGCCCGGTAAGCCGACGCAGAATAGCTACATCGAGCGTTTTAACCGCACGTACCGCACCGAAGTACTTGACGCATACTTGTTCACAAGCTTGCACGAGATCCGCACCGTAACCGAGGTGTTTCAGCACAAGTACAATCACCTTAGACCACATGGGTCGCTTAATGACATGGCGCCCATCGAGTTTAAAGAACACAGAAAATCCCTTACTGGGAGGCCTCCCAGTAAGGGATTTAAGGCAGTGACATCAAAAGGAGAAAA
>Ga0315906_10008963_pt1 | contig 11943 bp, 13 predicted proteins | sample LakEriMetagenome_4_FD_203526 | JGI IMG/M metagenome (GOLD analysis project Ga0315906, IMG submission 203526) | Freshwater fungal communities from buoy surface, Lake Erie, Ohio, United States - Buoy 2 MA122 | ecosystem: Environmental > Aquatic > Freshwater > Lake > Lake biofilm | place: USA... | reverse complement strand
CAGTTCGACGCTGGCTACCGTCCAGGGCGAAACGAGGCCGAGGATCTGTTGATAAAGCTCTTTGTCTTGCACGACGGTTCTCCTTGAAGGAGAATCCTAGCAAATCCACGAAGAACCCGGATGGACCAAAATAATCCATCGCGGGATGGCCGATGTGCAGGTAGGACAGGGTAATCACAAACTACTATCTCCAGAAGGAGTCGTTCCAACTCCTACTGATCGAATCATCATCCTCCATTACCCCTTATGAACCTTCCAGCAAATGCAAAACAAGATTGCACTTGGAGGCGCCGCATACGAACGCAACATGGAAACGACGGACCGTCAGGGGGACGACTGGAAGCGACTTTATTTACTCCATAAAGAATCGAAACTTGAAGAGTGGTACCGCTCCCAAGTCCACACAGATGACATGCTCCAGCGTGGCCTTCGCGACGGATCATTGTTGGAAGATCATCGCTTATCCACCTACCTGAACGAACGAGGTTTCCTATGAAAAGGAATCTGCATCGAGCGTTGGTTGCCGGTTGGTTCAGCTTTGAAGGCAGGAAAGCCACATTCGGTGACGTGCATGCGATGGAGGTCGTCCGACCGTGGCTCGAAGAACTCGATTGCCCTTACGACATCGCGGGCCAACCTCAGAATCGGGTCGATGGAGTCGATATCAATCTGATCGATCCAAAGGAATACTCCATCTTCATTTTTGTCTGCGGTCCCTGGGGTGGTGGTGGCTCACTACTGCAGCGATTCTCTCACTGCCTGAAGATTGGGGTCGATCTCTCCATCCGGAATAGTTCGCACGGGTTCGATCTGATTTTTCCCAGGGAGTTTGCCTCGACTCACGCTCCTGACCTAGCCTTCGACGCTAAGAGCAACGAGGTCGATGTGGTTGGAGTTGCACTAGTACACCCCCAACCCGCTTTCGGCGAAAGGCAACGCCACGCCGAGGTACAGATGGCAGTAGATCGCTATTTCGAGTCGTCCGGAGCAGCCCGAATCCAGCTAGATACCCTGCTCCATGAGAACACTGCAGGAATCGAAGGTGTGGCACAACTGGAAGCGATGATTCGACGAGTCGACGTTGTGATCACCTCGCGCTTACATGGCCTCGTCTACAGCTTGAAAAATGGAATCCCCGCTGTGGCAATCGACCCGATCGCAGGAGGCGCTAAGGTGACCAGCCAAGCATCAGCTCTCAATTGGCCTATCTTGCTGGAAGGAGATGGAATCGATTCCGGAAAGATCGCTCTTGCAATCCAACACGCGAAAACAATGGACGCCAAAAGACTGATTGAAGAATCTCTACAGACCGCAAAGCGTGAGATTGAGCAAATCAAAAAAGTTTTCAGCATCAAATCGCAAGGTGGCTGGATACCAATAGCTCTAACCCCCACCTTTAGGAGATCGGATTTCTTGTCTGCATGAAGCCCCCAGGGGCCCAAGCCCCTAGGCAGCGAATTCTCAGGAATTGGGAACCCTTCCCGGTGCCCCGCCGGTCGGCCTAGGATAAAGACAGCAGTTGACAGGGCAGACATCGTGGCTGGGACCCAAAGTGCCCAAAGCCGGTTTGCCGGCTCCAGGCGTCATCCGCTCCACCACCAACTCACCGATCATACGGACAAATCGTCGATCGGTCCCTACGGTTCGAATCCGATGGAGCTGGATCCCAAGCTGCTGGCAGATCCCAGCGACTTCTTCATCAAGGTCGTAAAGCACTTCCATGTGGTCCGACACGAATCCGATCGGCTGGACTAGCACATCTTCCAGCGGCTGCTCCGCATGCAACTCTCGAATTCGATCTCCCACATCAGGCTCAAGCCACGGCTGCTGCGGCGGCCCCGATCGACTTTGGTAAGCCAGCTCCCATCTCTCATGCCCTGCCCCCTCAGCGATCAAGCGTCCCGTTTCGGTCAACTGACGGACATAGTTGCTGTTGTCGGACATCGTCATCGGGATACTGTGTGCGGTAAAGAGCAACGGTGCTTTCGCGCGCCGTGACTCCGGTATCTGCTTCAAGGTCTGCTTCAGGTACTCCACCTGCGGCTCCACAAAGCCCGGATGGTTGTACGGCATCCGCAGCTTGTCGACTCTGGGAGCCGATTCCCCAAGCTTCTGCCTGGCCTCTTCAATATTTTCACGATACTGACGGCAACCGCTGTAGCAGCTGTAGGCTGAAGTAAAGAAAGCAAGAGCATGCTTTCGGCCGTCGGCTCGCATCTGATCGAGTGCTTCCGTCAAATAGGGGTTCCAATTTCGGTTGCCCCAATAGACCGGAAGGTCGATGCCATGCTCCCTGAAGTCGGCTTCGATTGCCTCCTTCAAATCTCGGCACTGCTGCTGTATCGGGCTCTTCCCTCCGAAGTGATAGTAATGCTCCGCCACTTCCAACATTCGTTCCCGAGGTACATTACGGCCGCGAAGGACATTCTCCAGGAATGGAATCACCTGCTCAGGTGCCTCCGGGCCGCCGAACGAGACCAACAGCAAAGCATCGTACATTTTTGCGCCCTCGTATCTTTGATTCACAAACGGACCAGTCGCACCGCGCAACACCGCACCGTGCACCGACCATTTGAAGTGTCGCGACCGTGATGCGATGGAGGCCAATTCGATTTCGTGCAGGCAAAAAAAAATCGGCTGAGTTCAACTCAGCCGATTTCCTATGACCCCGACGGGACTCGAACCCGTGTTACCGCCGTGAAAGGGCGATGTCCTAGGCCGCTAGACGACGGGGCCAAATGTCAGAGATGCCGTATCAGGAATCAGTTCCTGGCAACAATCCCGATCTGGATGGACCAAGTTTTATCGGGACTTTAGAGTTCGGTCAAGAGACCCAAGAACTATCGGTGATTTCTCAGTTGTTGCTTGACCAATTCATCAAGCAAACTCGGGCGCGATACGGCTGACAGTCGACAAGCCTTTTGGCTTGCTGCCAATCATCCGATTTGCCTACTCTTCCAGCGGGTTGACCGCTGGAGGAAAACCACCCGATTCCTCAGGGGCCTTTTGAATCGCTTCAAAAACCTCCCGACGGTGGACAGGCACCTCTTTGGGCGCCTCAACCCCTAAACGCACCTTGTCGCCACGAATCTCCACCACGATGATCGTGATGTCGTTGTTGATGACGATGCTCTCATTTTTCTTGCGGGAGAGGACTAACATGGCATCTCTTCCTTAAGTCAGGGCTATCCGATCTTCGCCAAGGTTACCTCCACGCGTCACTGCGCGGACCCAGCCTTTGCGGTCGCCCGTCCCAAACCCTTCCGTTTCCGTCGCGAATCCAAAAGTAAAAAAACTTTGGAACCCATCTTGACAGCGCCTTACACCAGCGTTCCTCTTTCCACTCTACGTGCGACTTTTGGGTAGTCAAGCAATTCCACCTGTTTGGAGCGATTTTTGCACGCATTTTTTTGTCCTTGTGGCAAATGTAGTCCGATGCGGGGAGGAGTGGCTAGGGAATGATTACCAGCGCCCAGGTTCCGAAAGGGTTCGGGTGGTCCTGGTTGGCGACACTTTTGGTTTTTTTCCTCGCCGGCAGCGACCGGATTCCGGCGGTCAACGAGTCGCATTACTGGGCCAAGGCGATGCATGCCTGGGACCCGACTTGGGGGGGGCCGGATTTCTTTCTATCTTCCCCCGACACCCATTGGCTCTTCTACCACTCCGTTGGGACGCTGACCCTGCTTCCCCTCTCCCAGGATTCGACCCTTTGGATCGCCAGGGGGCTTCAGTGGGTGTTCCAGGCTCTGGCGTGGACCTGGATGATGGGTTCGATCACCCGTTCTTCTTGGTGGATCGCAGGGACCGCAGCCGCCTTTCTCAGCTGGGTCCGCTTGTTCCACCTTTCCGGGGAGTGGGTCGCTGGTGGGGTGGAGGCGAAGGGATTTGCATATGCGTGCGTTTGGCTGTCAGTGGGATATGTTCTGCGCCAACGATGGGGCAGTGCGATCTTGTGTGGAGGAATCGCAACGGCCTTTCATGTCCTGGTTGGAGGCTGGTATCTGATCCTCCTGTCTGGATCGATCGGCGTTTCACTGGTCGGATCGGGTAGCTGGATAGAGACCTCGCGGCGATGGCGAGAAGCTTCCCCCCTGCTGGCGGCTCAAGTCCTTGCCACCGCTTTGTTGGGCTTGGCCTTAGGACTGGTTGGGCTGGTGCCCGCCTTGATTCAGGACCGCTCTAGCACCCTGGAGGATCGCTGGCTGGCTCCCTGGATCTACGTTTTCGATCGCTTGCCACATCACCTAGCTCCCACTCATTTCGCCTCCGATCGCTGGGCCATGCACTTGGTTGGCCTGGCACTCGCTTGGTGCATCTGGCGAATTGCGGATCGCTGCGACGCGACGAAGTCGCACGTTTCGCGTGTGGCTGGATGGCTTGCTGGCATGACGCTGCTGGCCCACTTGCTTACAGCAACAGCCTACTTGATCGATCGGCTGGCCACAGGGAGGTGGGAGCTTCTGTCAGCGCAGTGGCTGAGATTCTACTGGTGCCGCTGGGAAGATATCGCCCCTGCCCTGATGCTTGCGATCAGCATGGGGCGCCTAGGCACCCTCGATTCCACTTGGGGTGGTTCCATTGCTCCAGCTTTTGAGCGGCCGAGAAACTCATCGAAAAAGGGGACTCTCCAACTGCCTGCGGCACCTTTTCGACTCGCACGACTGCTAGTCCCGCTGATAGGGTCGATCCCGCTAGCTCTTCGCCTAGCCGATCCATTGAGAGACCAAGTCGCACCTGCCGACCGGATGCTGCTGCTGCCCCCAACGACTCCCCAGTCCGCTTCGCTCGACCTGGCCCAGTGGCGCGCGGCATGCCAGTGGGCGAAAGAACATACCTCACCCGAATCGCTTTGGATCACACCGCGTTATCAAAGCACTTTCCTGTGGTACTCTGGTCGTGGAGAATACGTCAATCAGAAAAACATACCGCAGGATGCCAGGGGGCTTGTGGAGTGGCAGAAGAAAATGGCTTCCATCTACGCACCATCTCCCCGGGGTGGACGAGGCCAAGTCTCCCACCTCTCCTGGTCCCAGCTGGAGGCAAAGGGGATCGATTTTGTCCTGCTGGATCGCCGCGATCATGACGACATTCCCCCCTGGCCGCTGGTTTACCCGCTTGAGCCGCATCGCAACGAGCGGTTCATGGTGTTTCGAATCTCTCGCGGTCCCCGTTCCCAGGTGCGATGAAACTCGCGTCACCTACCAGTTTCCCGAAAAGCTCCCGGTGCCGCACAGAAGAGGGAGAAGAAGGTAAGCGATGAGCGATGAAAGGGGAAAGTCAAACAACGCTAGAACCACTGACCAGTGGGCTCAGGTGATTCGTGCTCAACTGAGCCATTTAGATCCAAAGTCCCAGGCAGCCGACCGCCCCACCGCCAGCGCGCTCCGTCCGCCGCTGTCGTACGGCCGGCACCGTGGACCGGCACGTTCCTGTAGCCACACCGCAGCCGTCTCCATCGTGCTCGATCCATGGAATCGATCTTGGCGGATCCCTTTGCTGCTTCGCCCCTCTCAGATGCGTCACCATCCGGGTCAGATCGCTCTTCCAGGCGGTAGGCTTCATTCAGGGGAAAGCTTTGAACAAGCTGGGGAACGAGAGCTTCGGGAGGAACTTGGGCTGGAGCAGTCGGAGTTGGAGTTTCTCGGGCCGTTAGCAGACCGATACGTTTATGCCAGCGACCATCTAGTGCGACCGCTGGTCTTTCTTTCCCACCAGCCCCTGCGCTATTCGCCGCATTGCGATGAAGTCGCAGCCTTGCTCTTCTTCCAGCAGGCTCAGTGGCTGTCGGACAGCTGTCGACAAAGCCGTTCTTTGGAGGACCGGCCATGGACCGGTGCCATCCCAGGAATTTGCATCGAAGGCTTTTTTATCTGGGGCGCAACCGCCATGATCCTCGAGGATTGGGTCGCCATTTACACGCAGTCGGAAGCTCTCCTGGATCGCCTGCCTGTCGAGTGAACCACCAGAGACCTCGGCTTCTTGGCAGACAGGAACCCCTGGCGAGATCTTGCATCGGAACGGGAAAGTTTCCCAGCGGCGTCATCCCCATGCAGTCGCTCATGCCTCCTGGCGCTGATGGTCTCGCCATCCGAGCGGAAAGATACTATTCTCTGAGAATTCTGTCGCAGGAACATCTGGGAGATCGGGAAGATGATACGTGTTGGCATCCTGGGGGCCTCAGGCTATACAGCGTTGGAATCGATGCAGTGGCTGCTGCGGCATCCCCAGGTGACGATCACAGCCGCAACCAGTCGGCAGGGAAATGGCAGCCCCGTTTCTGAGATGCATCCTTCGCTCTTTCGGCGTCTCGAAGTCCCGGTGGAAGATCTCTCCAATGAATCGCTGCTGGAACGATGTGACGTGGTTTTTTCCTGCCTCCCTCACGGCGCCTCGGCTCACGCCGTCAAAGACCTCTTGGCGATGGGCGGGAAGGTAATCGACTTGAGTGCCGATTATCGCCTCAGCACTCCAGAACTGTACAAGAAGTGGTACGAAGAAGAGCACCCAGACGCGGCGCGGCTGGGAAGCACCCCATATGGATTGCCCGAACTGTTCGGGGAGGAACTTCGGGGTGTGTCGCTGATCGCAAATCCCGGCTGCTATCCAACATCGGCCATCTTGCCACTGGCCCCGATCCTGAAGGAAGGCTTGATCGACCCCAACTCCATCGTAGTCGACAGCAAGAGCGGCATCAGTGGCGCCGGGCGTACACCCAAGGTAGGAACTCTTTACTGCGAGACTGCAGAAAGCTTTCATGCCTATTCGGTCGGGAATCATCGACACCAGCCAGAGATCGTCGACATCCTCAAGCGAGCCACAGGCCGCGACGCCTCAGTCGTCTTCACGCCTCATCTGACACCGATGGAACGAGGGATCTTTTCGACGATCTACGTGCGTCCGCTGGAAGGGGTCTCGGCCAATCAAGTCCGCGAATGCATCGCGGCCGCTTACGATGGCCAGCCATTCATCCGCATGGTGCCGGGACTACCCGCCACCCGCTACACCGCCCGCACCAATTACGTCGACATCAGCGTTCGCTCGAATCAGCAGTGGATCATCCTCCTTTGCACGATCGACAATCTGGTTAAGGGAGCCGCTGGCGCTGCTGTGCAGAATCTCAATGTGATGTTTGGCCTGGACCCCACGATGGCGCTTGTTGACTGAATGATTGAAAGAAAGAAGGATCGATGAGCCGATTGCATGTCCCCAAAGGATTTCGTTTTTCGGGCGTCAGCGCGGGCATCAAATCGAAGGCCAACGCCAAAGATGTTTCGCTGATTATCGCCGACCAGCCTTGCACCGCAGCAGGCTGCTTCACCACCAACCAGATCGTCGCCGCACCGGTCGTCTACTCCCGTTCGCTAGTCCCTTCGACTTCGGTCCGCGGCGTGGTGATCAATAGCGGCAACGCCAATGCATGCACCGGTGTACGCGGCATGGAAGATGCAAAGAAGATGGCGAATCTAGCCCTGGCTGCGGTCGGCGGTGAGGATGATGAGTCGATGCTGGTGATGAGCACTGGCATCATCGGCAGGTTCCTTCCAATGGAGAAGATTGGAAACGGCATCGCGATGGCCACAAGCTCCCTGGCTCAGGGAGAAGACGCCTTTCTTGCAGCCACCGATGGCATCATGACAACCGATGCGTTCCGCAAGGTCGAATCTCGAGTTATGCCGCTGCGTCAAGGCGAGGTGGCGATGGCGGGGATGGCCAAAGGGGCGGGGATGATCGGTCCTCGAATGGCGACGATGCTCGCCATTGTCGTCACCGACGCCATCCTTTCGCCGGAAGCTGCCCGACAGATGCTACAGCGCGCCGCCAATCGTTCGTTCAACCGCATCAGCGTGGAAGGGCACATGAGCACCAACGACTCCCTGGTTCTCCTGGCAAGCAATCGCGTTGCCGTAGCGGACCAGGAAATCAGCTCCCTGGAAGCGGCGCTCGAACACCTCTGCATCGACCTGGCCAAGAAAATTCCCGACGATGGCGAAGGTGCAACCCACCTGATTGAAATCCGAGTCCGTGGGGCAGCCACGGAAGACGACGCCGATCAAATCGCCAGAACGATAGCGCTGAGCAACCTAGTCAAGACGGCAATCACAGGGGGCGACCCGAACTGGGGCCGCATCGTCTCTGCTGCCGGTTACGCAGGTCGCCCGATCGATCCCTCCAGAACAAGACTGCTGCTCAATGGATTCCGGCTGTTCGATCATGGGGAACCACAGCCATTTGATGCCAAGGCGGTCAGTCAGAGTATCCGCAGCAGCAAGGAGACCACCATCGACCTGGAGGTAGGTTCAGGGGATGGAGAAGCGACTCACTGGACAAGCGATCTGAACGCGGAGTATGTCCACTTCAACTCCGAGTACACCACCTGATCGACCAAGGAATCGATCAAGAAAAACGGCCGGAGTTCTTTTCATGAATCGAACGATTGCTCCTCCCCCTCGGTCCATCCGGCTTTATCTTGGGTTGCGATCGCTTCACTGCCGCGACTCAAGGGAAGCCGGTGACCGCAGCACCCAGTCACCCTCCCTCAAAGAGAGTCGCTGGGGAGGAACGACGAAGCGGGAAGAGCTAGATGGTCGATCCGTTGAGTCTTCATGGTTCGCGATGGATAGAGCTAAAGAATGAGCCCCCTCCCTGCTCGTTCCTCGCAACCCTCCCAAGGGGAAAGTGGGATCCGTCGAAGGCCTTGCAGCCGTACCCCATGCCTCCACAACTCCACCCCCGCCGACTCCGGTCGGCCGGCCGGATACGATCCAAAAAATCGCCAGATGGAATAGAAAAAAGAGCCTTTAAACTGTCACCCGCCCCTTCCTCTTACGGCGCCACAATGACACCGATATTCTTGAGAAGTCCATCGGTTCATTCACTCTCCGTGGGCTCTGTGTGCAAAAAGGTACCTGACACCTTTTTGTTATACGATTCGGTGGTACTTGCGATACCACGCCACAAATCGCTCGATCCCCTGTTCGATCGTGGTCGAAGGTGAAAAGCCAAAGTCACGCTGCAAGTCGTCGATGTTGGCAAAGGTCGAAAGGACATCCCCAGGCTGCATCGGCAGCATCCTCTGGACCGCCTTTCGCCCTGTGGCTCGTTCGATCTGCTGGATGAACTCCGACAGCTTCACTGGCCGATTGTTGCCGATATTGTAGATACGGTAGGGTGCATTGCTGGTCGCTGGATCAGGTCGCTCGCCATCCCACTGCGAATTCGGCTCCGCAGGCCTGTCCACCATCCTCACCATCGCCTCCACCACATCATCCACGTAGGTAAAATCCCGCTCCATCAACCCATGGTTGTAGACATCGATTGGATTTCCCTGAAAGATCGCTTCGGTGAACTTGTAGAGCGCCATATCGGGACGCCCCCAGGGGCCGTAGACGGTGAAGAATCGCAGACCGGTAGTGGGTAGGCGAAACAGATGGCTGTAGGAATGAGCCATTAGTTCGTTTGCCTTTTTGGTCGCGGCATAGATGCTGATCGGATGGTCGACATGCTGCTGCACATCGAAGGGCTGGCTTCGATTGGCACCATAGACGCTGCTGCTGCTGGCATAGAGCAAATGTTTCACCTGGTGATGACGGCACAGTTCCAGGATCTGCATCATCCCAACGAGGTTGGAATCGACGTAGGCTCGCGGGTTGTCCAGCGAATAGCGGACACCGGCCTGAGCCGCTAGGTGAACGACGAATGGGAAATGATACCGCTGAAAAAGCGATTCCAGACCATTGGCATCGACCAGATCCATCGGTTCGAAGTGGAATCCCTCCTGCGATGCAATCTGCGCGATTCGATCCTGCTTTAGCTTGGGATCGTAATAGGCATTCAGATTATCGATCCCTACGACTTGCCACCCGTCCTCCAGCAGTCGCTGGGACAGGTGAAAGCCGACGAAACCTGCAGCGCCGGTCACCAGGACCGGTCCCCGAAGCTTGCTCATCCTTCCCTCAACTCTTGCTGAAACTAGGGAACGAAAGCAGATTTCCTTCTCGGTCGCGGCAATCGATCTCCAGATGCTCAGGAAAAACGGTATCGCTCCCGAAAACCTGGATCGTCGCTCCAGAAAGCTCTTCCATCTTGACGATTTCCCGCCGCTTCCGATTGCTCAGATAGGACGCCACCTGCTCATTGACACGCACTGACACGCGAGACACGGCGGGGACCTCGCACGCCAGCATCAGCAGGCGAGTGACTTCGATCGCCATGCTCTCGGGAGTCTTCACCAGCGCTTTTCCCTGACAGCAGGGGCAGTCGTGGTAGACGCTCTTTTTAAAGCTGGGGCGAATCCTCTGGCGCGTCATTTCGATTAGGCCGAAGGGACTGGTTCGAAGGATCTTAGTCCTGGCCCGATCGCGTTTCATCGCATCGCGAAGCGCCTTCTCGACCCGCCTCCGATGCGACTCCTTCCGCATATCGATGAAGTCATTGACGATGACCCCACCGAGATCGCGCAGCCGCAACTGGCGGGCGATTTCTTTAGCGGCCGTCACATTCACCTGGACCGCAGTCTCCTCCGCCGAATCATCGGTGCGGAAATTGCCGCTGTTGACATCGATCGCCACCAGCGCTTCGGTGGAGTCGATGACGATCGATCCACCACCCTTCAGTGGCACCTTACGATTGTGGATCCGTGCAATCTCCTCTTCCAGCTGGTATTTATGGAAAAGCGGCTCACGGCCATCGTAAAGTTTCAATCGGTCGGCGAATTTGGGCATCACCAGTTCCACGAAACCTCGTGCACGCTCGTAAGCTTCCGGATGATCGACGAGGATCGTATCGATATCCTCGGTGAACGTATCGCGGATGGTACGAATCATCATGTCGCTCTCTTCGTACACATCGCCGGGCCCTCCCCCCTGCTTCAATCGCTTGACGATCGCCTTCCAAAGACGCAACAGGTAGGCGATATCTCGCGAGAGTTCTCTACGGGTGCGATCCTGTCCGGCGGTGCGGACGATGAATCCAAGCCCCTTGGGAGGCTTTAGTTCAATTAGCATTTTCCTCAGCTTCAGTCGCTGATCTTCGTCTTCAATCTTACGACTGACTCCCACCCGCCCCAGGGCGGGCATCAGCACTAGATAGCGACCAGGAATGCTGATGTAGGTCGACAGCGTCGGTCCCTTGGTACCAATCCCTTCTTTGATCACCTGAACCAGAACCTCGTCCCCTCGCCGAAAAATTTCCTGAATTGGTGGTTTGAAGCGTGGACGGCCACTTCTAGGGTGCTTGCCTCGTTGGCGATCCCGACCGCCTGACGAGCTGGATTCCTTTCCTTCCTCTCCCTCTTCCCCGCTGTCGTCTATATCCGAATAATGACCATCGAGAATCTCTTCGGGGTCGTAACCTGCCTGTCGGAAATACTGTGGCTCGATATCACTAATATGCAGGAACCCGTTTCGACCGACACCAAAGTCGACAAACGCCGCCTGGATGCTCGGCTCCAGATTGACGATCCTACCCCTGTAGATGTTTCCTACAAAGTTGTTCTGGCTGGCTCGTTCGGTATACAGTTCCTCCAGAACTCCATTTTCCAGTACCGCGATCCGACACTCCTCGGACTGCGACATATTGATCAACATTTCTTTTTTCATTGTCATTCCTTATAGGACAAATTGTGGTTTCTCACGGCTCCTGACCATGCCAAGGAGCCTCGATGTATTGGTAAATACTGCTTCGGTCACAACTGAATCGACAACTCAGGGAGCAGGCCTGCCAGTTGGGACTGCAAAAACGACTCGACCTCTCTGGCGGTATCCAATCGCAAGGCCCTCCACGCAAGCGCTTCGCACTCGCGAGAGGTCACCGATCGGATCGCCTTCTTGACTTGCGGGATGGCCGAAGGAGGTGCTGAAAGCGTGCGAAACCCCATCCCGACAAGGAGCAGCGCGTAGGCCATGTTGCTGCTCATCTCTCCGCAAACGCTGGTGGGAACCGCAT
>Ga0315906_10008960_pt1 | contig 11946 bp, 10 predicted proteins | sample LakEriMetagenome_4_FD_203526 | JGI IMG/M metagenome (GOLD analysis project Ga0315906, IMG submission 203526) | Freshwater fungal communities from buoy surface, Lake Erie, Ohio, United States - Buoy 2 MA122 | ecosystem: Environmental > Aquatic > Freshwater > Lake > Lake biofilm | place: USA... | reverse complement strand
AATCGGTCTCGTCGCCCGTCCAAGAAGCCCCGGGTGGAAACCCGGGGACTCCGGGCATGAAAACCACCCCGCCGTCCATGCCGGATGACGACAGGCAATTTCCCGGGTTCAAACCCACATCGCATGGGACCCGGGAAGGCATGCGACCCGGAGTCCCCCGGCTTCCGCCGGGGGCTTCTTGTGCCGTTCGCGCGTGTCAAGCTGAGAGCAAGACTGGGGAACGCGCAACATCAATAAGCGAACGTCCGGCGCTGGGGCGTGGGCAACTCCGACCAGCGTCACCCGCGACGTTCACGTGAGAAGCGTTGACTCGCGGACCGGCGCCGCGGCCGCTTTTCAGGCCGATTCCGCGGCCGCCCGGGCCAGGTACGCGGCGACGGAGTCGTCGCTCGGGGGCGCCGGTGGGCGATCGGCTGCGAAGGCGGCGGGATCGACCGGCGGCCGCTGTCCCTGGATCAGATCCGCGATCAGCACGGCGGTGCCGGTCGACTGGTGCAGGCCGGCCCGAAAATGCCCGGCGGCCACGAAGGCGTTGTCGAGTCCCGGCACGGCTCCGATCGTCGGCAGCCCGTCGACCGTTCCCGGCCGCAGGCCGGCCCACGTGCGGGTCGGCTGCACGCGGGCCACGTCGCCGAGCAGGTCATGCGCCACCATCCGCAGCCGGGCGATGGCCGCGTCGGTCGTCTCGGGCACGAAGCCCGCATCCTCGAGCGTCGAGCCCACGAGCAGGTGGCCATCCTCGCGCGGCACGAGATAGTGGAGTCCGAGATTCACGATCCGCGTCAGCACCGGCCGCGGAAGCTGGAGGAGCAGGATCTGCCCGCGGATCGGCCGCGTCTCGATCCGCAGGCCGAACTTCTCGCCGAGCGTGCCCGTCCAGGCGCCTGCCGCGAGCACGAAGTGTCGCGCCCGCACCGTCTCGACCGTTCCCGCCACCTCCGCCACGACGCCCTCGACGCCGCCGCGTGACCGGAGCACGTCCCGCACCGCCGCCTCATGGGTCACGACCGCGGCCCGCAGCCGGCACGAAGCCTCGAGGGCCTCGAGGTGCCGGGGCGAGCGAAACGACTGCTCGGCAGGCAGCAGGATCCCGCCCGCGACCACGCCGCGGCCGATGGCGTCAGCCAGCGCCGGCTCGCAGGCCGCCAAGCCGTCGGCGTCGAGTTCGTGGCATTCCGCTCCGCGGGCCCGCCAGTCCCGTGCCGCGGCATGCAGGCGATCCACGCCGGCGGCGGTGGCGACGTACAGGCCGCCGCACGGCCGCAGGCCATTGTCGATCCCCGTCTCGGCGAGCAGCTCGACCGCCCATTGCCGATGCAGACGATCGCTCCAGGCGGTCAGCGCCGCGTACGATCCGCAGCCTGCCCACTCGGGCGCCGGCGGAAAGATGCCCACCCCCGCCCAGGAAGCCGTGTCCCTGCGGCCGCCCCGGGCCAGGACGCGGACCCGCGCCCCGCGGCCGGCCAACTCGCGAGCGATCGACAGGCCGATGATCCCGCCGCCGATGATGCAGCAATCGGTCATGAGGAACGCCGGTGGCGTCAGGCGTTGGTGGGCACGTCGGGCGTGTCGGCGATGTTCACCCACACGTGCACGTGCGGCGCGCCGCGGAAGTGCCAGACGAAGGCCGGGCCTTCCAGCCGCCAATTGTCCCACACGCCATCGTTGCCGATGTCGCCATCCTTGTAGAAGGCCAGCCGGCAGCGGTCGAGCCCGCCCTGCTTCGCGAGACAGCCGCGGACCTCGTCGCGGTCGCGGGTGCGATAAGGCTCGAGCAGCACGGCGAGCACCTTGTTCAACTCCGCCCGCTGGTCGGCCGCGAGCTCCGTCACGGCAATACCAGCCGGCGCGGTTCCCGCGGCGCGGAACGTGATGGCGTTTTCCTTGGGCAGCGGGGTGACGAGCGCCGCCGCCCGCTGCTTGCCGTCGAGCATCGCGTAGACCTTGTTGGCCGCGACCGCCTGCGGCCAGAAGACGTTGCCCTTGTGATCGGCCCCCTCGTTGGAGCCGCCGGCGTCGTGGCCGTAGAAGATCGGGCCCCCGAAGGCGACATGCTCCGCCGAGTCGCCGTCGCAGCGGAGGGTCATGTGGCGGCCGGTGATCAGGAATTGAAACTTCCCGCTGCCCGGCTCGCCGAGCAGCGCGATCGACTGGTCATGCCCGAAGCCGCCGCAGTCGTCTTCCATCTGCTTGTCGAATCGCGCGTGCCAGTCAGGCTCGATGAGCTGCTCGAAGATCTCGCGGACGAGCCGCCGCTGGTCCTGGGTGAAGAAGTCGCCGGCCACGGTCGGCTCGGTGGCGTTCCAGTTGGCGCCGACGCGGGTCCGCAGCAGGCCGAACTTCGGGTGCCGGTAGTCCCACGGAAAGCAGACTTTCTCCCGCTGCGCAGGCGTGAGCGACGCGTGGAGGCGGCCGGCGAGCGTCTCGGCGGTGGCAGCCTGTGGCTGCTCCGCGCGGAGGCTGCCGATCGCGGCGGTCCCGGCACAGGCGGCGGCCCCGGCGAGCAGTCGACGGCGAGAGAGTGGGATGCGGGGTGTGGTCATGGGATGTTCTCCGGTGTGGCGGAAGGGAGCGACCAGAAGTTTACCGTTTACAGACCCTTTGCACCCGGAATCATCTTCGTCACCGTTCCAAGAAGCCCCGGGTGGAAACCCGGGGACACCGGACACGAAAACCACCCCGCCATCCATGCCGCACGGTGGCACGAGGTTTCCTGGTTCACACCTGCATCGCATGGCACCCGGAAAGTCATACCACCCGGAGTCCCCCGGCTCCCGCCGGGGGCTTTTTGTGGACGGCGTCAGGCCCGGACGGCCGGGTTGACCGGTAGCGGGCGGAGGCCCGCCAAGCGAACCGCGGCACGATGCCGCGGGTTCGCGTGAACCATCCCCCCGGCTCCCGCCGGGGGCTTTTTGTGGACGGCGTCAGGCCCGGACGGCCGGGTTGACCGGTAGCGGGCGGAGGCCCGCCAAGCGAACCGCGGCACGATGCCGCGGGTTCGCGTGAACCATCCCCCCGGCTCCCGCCGGGGGCTTTTTGTGGACGGCGTCAGGCCCGGACGGCCGGGTTGACCGGTAGCGGGCGGAGGCCCGCCAAGCGAACCGCGGCACGATGCCGCGGGTTCGCGTGAACCATCCCCCCGGCTCCCGCCGGGGGCTTCTTGGCACGGTGACGAGACCGCTTCCCGACGCTGGTTCATGCAGGTCGATGCCTGCGCTTTGGGTGCCGCACCTGGCACTGCGGGCAGTAAAAGGTGGATCGCTGGGCCTGGACGATCCGCGCGATCGGCGTGCGGCAGCGGGAGCACGGCCGGTCTTCGCGGCCGTAGACGCGATGCCGCTGCTGAAACCGGCCCGGCGTGCCCGTGGCGGTCTGGTAGGTCTCGTCGCCGATCGATGAGCCCTCGTGCCGCACGGCTGCGGCCAGGATCACGCGGGTGCTCGCGGCGATCCGCTCCCAGGCGTCGCGGCCGAGGCGGCGGCACGAGGTCCGCGGGTCGACGCCCGCGCGAAACAGGATCTCGGCGGCGTAGATGTTGCCGATGCCGGCGACGGCCCGCTGGTCGAGCAACGCCACCTTCACCGCCCGCCGCGACCGGCCCAGCCGGGCGACGAACTCGTCCGCGGTCACGACGAGGCCATCGGGGCCGAGCTTCGCGGCGCCGCAGGCCCGCTCCAGACCGCGGGCGTCGAGCAGGCGGATCGTGCCCAGGCCGCGCTGGTCCCAGAACAGCAGCCGCTCCACGGCTCCGCCGCGGTCGGCGTGGAGGGAGAGTTCGAGCCGCACGTGCTCCGCCGACGGCGGGTCAGCCACGAGCATCAGCCCGGTCATCCGCGGCTCGATCACGAGCCACAGCGGCGCATCTCCCGCCGCGGCCACTTCCATCACCACCCGCTTGCCACGGCGGAAGACACCGGCGATCGTCCGCCCCGCGAGCCGCCTGGCCAGCACGGCCGGGCGGGGCGTGGTGGCGATCGGCCGCACGCGGCCGCGGGGCAGCGCGGCGGCGGCGATCCGCAGGCCGACGCAGCCGGCGATGCCGCGGCACATCGTCTCGACCTCGGGCAGTTCAGGCATGGAGACACCGCACGGTGGGCCGCCGCAGGACGTGGAACGCCCGACAACGTCGATCGGATGGTAGCAGTCCGGGGCCGGGCTACAATCGACGCAGCCGCTTCACACCGCCCCGAGGTCCTCTCCGCATGGCCGCTCCGTCCGCCGCTTTGGTATCCAGCGTGCCCGACGCCTACGGGCGGTTCGGCCGCTACGGCGGCCGCTACGTTCCCGAAACGCTCTCCGCGGCACTTGACCAACTGGAGCATGCGTATGCCGAGGCCCAGGCCGATCCCGCGTTCCACGCCGAGCTCGACGGCCTGTTGTCGGCCTTCGTGGGCCGGCCCACTCCCCTGCTCTTCGCAAAGCGGCTCACGGAACACGCCGGCGGCGCGCAGATCTATTTCAAGCGCGAGGACTTGAGCCACACCGGCGCCCACAAGATCAACAACACGCTCGGCCAGGCCCTGCTCGCGATCCGCATGGGCAAGCGGCGGATCATCGCCGAAACCGGCGCGGGCCAGCACGGCGTGGCCACGGCCACCGCCTGCGCCCGCTTCGGCCTGGAGTGCGTCGTCTACATGGGGGCTGAGGACGTCCGCCGCCAGGCCCCCAACGTCCGCAACATGCGGTTCATGGGCGCGGAGGTGCGGCCCGTGGAGAGCGGCTCACGGACGCTCCGCGACGCGATCAACGAGGCGATGCGCGACTGGATGGGCTCCGTCGAAACGACCCACTACATCATCGGCTCCGTCGTCGGCCCGCACCCATTCCCGCGGATCGTCCGCGACTTCCAGAGCGTGATCGGCCGCGAAACGGTCGAGCAGTGCCGCCGCCAGCTCGGCCGTCTCCCCGACGCGGTCGTGGCCTGCGTCGGCGGCGGCAGCAACGCGGCCGGCATGTTCTATCCGTTCGTCGATCACCACGACGTCCGCCTCGTGGGCGTGGAGGCGGGGGGCCGCTCGGGCCAGGCCGGCGACCATGCGGCCAGCCTGTCCTACGGCAGCCCCGGCATCCTCCACGGCTCGTTGAGCTACGTGCTCCAGGATCAGGACGGACAGACGGCCGACGTGCATTCGGTGTCGGCGGGCCTCGACTATCCCGGCGTCGGTCCCGAGCACAGCTACTGGCGGGACCTGGGCCGCGTGGAATACACGAGCGTGACCGACGGCGCGGCGCTCGACGCCTTCGATCTCGTGGCCCGCCGCGAGGGCGTGCTGCCGGCCCTGGAAACGTCGCACGCCCTGGCCTGGGCCGCCCGGGAGGCGGCAGCACGGCCGCCGAGCGAGATCATCGTCGTCTGCCTGTCGGGCCGCGGCGACAAGGATGCCGCCGAGATCGCCCGGCTCCGCGGCCTGGCCGCCGACGGCAGCGGGGTGCGGGCATGACGACAACCGCCCCCGCGACGGGCATCGCCCGCATCGAGGCGATGTTCGCCGCCCATCGCGCCGCCGGCCGCAAGGCCTTGGCCCCCTTCGTGACGGCCGGCGACCCCGACCTTGACACGACGGTGGCCGTGCTCGCCGCGCTCGCCCGCTCGGGCGCAGGGCTCTGCGAGCTCGGCGTGCCCTACAGCGACCCGATCGCCGACGGACCGGTGATCCAGGCCTCCTACACGCGGGCCCTCGGCAAGGGGCTCACGCTCGCGGGCGTGTTCGACGCGGCGCGGCGGGCGACGGCCGCCGGCGCGATGCCGATCCTGGCCATGGCCAGCTACTCTCTGATCTTCCGCCGCGGCATCGACCGCTTCGTGGCCGACGCCTTGGCGGCCGGGCTCGCCGGCTTCGTCGTCCCGGATCTGCCGCTGGAGGAGAGCGACGACCTCGACGCGGCCTGCCGCGCGGCGGGGCTGGCGCTCGTGCGTTTGGTGACGCCAACCACGCCGCCGGATCGGGCCGCGGCGATCGCCCGGAAGTCCACCGGGTTTCTCTACTGCGTGTCGGTGGCGGGCGTGACGGGCGCCCGCACGGACCTTCCGGCCGGCCTCGTCGATCGCGTCCGGTGGCTGAAGACGCAGACCGACGTGCCGATCCTCGTGGGCTTCGGCATCTCGTCGCCCGAGCAGGTCCGTGCCGTGGCCGCGGTGGCCGACGGCGCGATCGTCGGCTCGGCGCTCGTGAAGCTGCTCGCCGAATCGGCGACCACGCCACGCGACGCGCTGCTCGCCGAGGTCGGCCGCTTCGTCGCCGACCTCGCCGCCGCCTGCGGCTGACGCCGGCGTGTCAGCGTGCGGCCCACGCGGCCCGGAAAATCGGCACGGTCGCGAGGACGAGCACGAATCCCGCTGGCCGGAAGGCGAAACCAAACCGTATAACGTGCGTAGAAAAGGCTGTCCGCGTGCGTGGTGCGTGCGAGGCCACCCATGTTTTCCGCCCATGACCCTTCCGACATCGACCGCTTCTTCCGCGGCCTGACCGAATACGCCTTTCACGCGCGGCTGGGCGTCGTCGATCCGCCGCTGGTCGACTACGTCTCCCTGCTGCTGGTGCGGTTCCTGCGGCTCGACCGGGTTTCCACCCTGCCCGGGGTCGGCGGTGAGGAGCCGCCCGAGGTGACCGCCATGCTGGTGGTGGCCCAGCGGCATGCCTCGCCCGACGCAGCTCGGGAGGAATATCGCCGCATCGGCGACGCCACGCTCTTCTGGAGCGGGGTCTATCCGGAGGCGCTGCGCCGGTTCGAGCGTCCCGGCCGCACGGAGCCACTGATCGGCTACCGCGAGGCGGGCAAACGAGCCTACTGGCTGGCGAGCACCCTCGAGCCCGACGACGCGGCCGAGGAGCGGGCGCTGCTCGAGCGGCTGGCGCACGAGTATGACCTGTGCGTGGAGGGCCTCGCCGAGGTCCGCCGCGCCTGGGGAGAAGCGGCGTGACGGGTGGGTGTGCCTCCCCGGGTGCCATGCGCCGCAGGTTTGCACCGGCGCATCACGCGCCACCGTGCGGCATGGATGGCGAGATGGTTTTCACACACGGTGTCCCCGGGTTTCCACCCGGGGCTTCTCGGTTCAGCACGCCGCGCCCCACAAAAAGCCCCCGGCGGAAGCCGGGGGACTCCGGGTCGCATGCCTTCCCAGGTGCCATGCGCTGTGGGTTTGAATCGGGAAATTGCTTGCCGTCATCCGGCATTGACGGCGGGGTGGTTTTCATGCCCGGAGTCCCCCGGCTCCCGCCGGGGGCTTTTTCTGTGAGCGCGAGGCCCGGAGGGCCGGGTTGACTGCCAGCGGGCGCAGGCCCGCCAAGCGAACCTGCGGCACGATGCCGCAGGTTCGCGTGCCCATTCCTTCCCGGCTTCCACCCGGGCCTTCTCGCGGCGCGGGCGGTCAATCGAGCAGCTGCGCCGGCCACGGCGGGGTAAAGCCCGCCTGTTCCACCGGAAGCCCCGCGTGCACGACCGCGGCCACGAGGTCGGCGAGCGCCGCCAGCCGCGGATCGCTCCGACACTCAACCGTGTCAGCGTCGATGGCCCGGGCGTCGGCGGCGACGGCCGCGAGCATGCGGGCGGCCGCTTCGGCGTGTCCCGGGCTGACGATCCGGCAGACCCACTGACGACCGGCCTCGAAGTGCCGCCGGTCATGTTCCCCGGCGGCGACCAGCCGGCCTTCGCGTAAGACCGCGAGGTCGGTGAAGCAGGCGGGCACGTCAGCGTCGTCGAGCGCCGCCAGCACCGTCCGCCCCATCAACTGCGCGTCGCCGATCAACTGTTCCACCCGCATCCGCCCCGCCGGATCGAGTCCGCCAAAGGGATCGTCGAGCAGCAGCACCCGCGGGTCGTGCATCAGCGCCCGCGCCACGAGGAGCAGCTTGGCCTGCCCGGCCGCCAGTGTCTCAAGCGCCGTGCCTCCCCGGCCCGCGAGGCCGGCCAGGGCGAGCCCGCGATCCACCGCACCGCGGGCGGCGGCTCCCCGCAGGCCGGAAGCCGTGGCGAAGAGCTCGAGAAACTCGCCCGCCCGCAGCCCGGGCCACTCCGGCATGGTCGCCGGCACATACCCGATCTCCCGGCGGACGGCGTCGGGCACGCGGCGGACCGAACGCCCTTCGACGAGAATGTCACCGGCATGCAGCGGCACGGCCGTGGCCGCGGCGGCCAGGAGCGACGTCTTGCCGGCGCCACCCCGCCCAATGAGGGCGACCGCACGGCCCGCGGCCCAGTCGCACGACACGCTTTCGACGACGATCTGCCCGCCCCGCTCGACGCTCGCGCGGTCGAACTGGATCATCTGCTCACCCGTTCGCGGCCGGCCCGGCGGACCGGCCCGCCAGCCGCGCGGCCGTCATCTCGATGGACACGAGCAGCCCCTTGGCCTTGTTGACCGTCTCCTCGAACTCCTTCTCGGGCACGCTGTCGGCGACGATGCCCGCCCCCGACTGCACGTAGGCCTTGCCGCCGGCGACGACGATCGTCCGCAGGGCGATGCAGGTGTCCATCGAGCCCCCGAAATCGACGTAGCCGACGGCGCCGGCATAGGGGCCGCGCCGCACCGGCTCGAGCTGGTCGATGATCTCCATGGCGCGGATCTTGGGCGCGCCCGACACGGTGCCGGCGGGCAGGCAGGCCCGCAGGGCGTCGAAGGCCGTGAGGCCGGATGCCAGCCGGCCGGTGACGTTGCTCGTGAGGTGCATGACGTGGCTGTAGCGCTCGATCGTCATCACGTCGGACAGCACCACCGACCCGATCGCCGCCACCCGGCCGACGTCGTTGCGGCCGAGGTCGATGAGCATCACGTGCTCGGCCCGTTCCTTGGGGTCGGCCAGCAGGTCGGCCGCCAGGGCCGCGTCCTCCTCGGGCGTGCCGCCGCGACGCCGGGTGCCGGCCAGCGGCCGCACCGTGACCGCACCGTCCACGCAGCGGACCATGATCTCGGGCGAACTGCCCACCAGCGTGCAGGCCGGCGTCCGCAGGAAGAACATGAAGGGGCTCGGGTTCACCACCCGGAGCGTGCGGTACAGTTCGATCGCGGGCGCGGCGAACGGGATCTCGAGCCGCCGGCTCAAGACCACCTGAAAGATGTCGCCGGCGCGAATGTACTCGATGGCCCGGTCTACGGCGGCGAGGAAGCCGTCCCGGTCGAACCGCGACACGGCCGAGCCGTCGCCCAGGCAGGCAGGCTCGCCCCGCGGCCCGATGTCGGCCGGCGGTGGCCAGGCCGACGGCGTGAAGAGCTGGTCGATCGTGGCGTCGATCCGGCGGCAGGCCGCGTCGTAGGCGGCGGCCAGACCGGCGGCCGACTCGTCCTCGATGCGGGCGAGCACCACGACGTCGATCGCCTTCGTGACGTTGTCGAACACGACCATCCGGTCGTAGAACGCGAACGACAGGTCGGGCAGTCCGAGATCGTCGGCGGGCGGGTTCGGCAGCCGCTCGACGTAGCGGACGGAGTCGTAGGCCGCATAGCCGACGGCACCGCTGGTAAACGGCGGCAGCTCGGGCAGCCGAGCCGGCCGGTAGTCCGCCATCCGCCGTTCGAGGTCCGCCAGCGGGTCGCGGGACGTGAACTCCTCCACGGCGCCGTCGGCAGCGATCACCCGCACCCGGTCACCGCGGGCCTCGAGCCGCAGGAACGGGTCGGCGCCGAGGAAGCTGTACCGGCCGACTTTCTCCCCGCCCACCACGCTCTCGAACAGGCAGCCGGCATCGCCGGCGTCGATCCGCGCGAACGCCGACAGCGGGGTGAGGGCGTCGGCGAACAGCCGGCGGTAGACCGGCACGAGCCGGCTGGACCGCGCGAGTGCGGCGAAGCGGGACCTGTCCGGGAGGTGCGGCATGGCGGCGTGACGGGGGCGGAAGCGAACGCCGCGGAAACGGCCGCGGGATCCCCGAGCGTACCCGGCGCCGCGGGGCCGTCACAATCCGCCCGCGCCGCACGGCCCGCGGTTCGCTATGATTCCCCGGTCTCCGCGGATTCTTTCCATGAAGTGCCAGAAGTGCGACAAGCAGGCGGTCTTCCACATCACCGAGCTGGAAGCGGGCGAGGTGCGCGAACTCCACCTCTGCGAGGACCACGCCCGCGCCTACCTGAACCAGGCGGAGACTCCCGCGGACGGCGAGTCGGAACCCCAGGAGAGCACGTCGGCCGGCGGGGCGCTGATGGGACCTCTGGGCGTCGGCCAGACGGCCGACGAACTGGCCGCGCTCGACCAGAAGGCGTGCGACATGTGCGGCATCACCTTCTTCGAGTTCCGCAACCAGGGGCGGCTCGGCTGCCCGCACGACTACGTCCACTTCGAGAAGGAGCTCGAGCCCTTGATCGCCAACATCCACGGGGCCACGACGCACACCGGCCGCCGCCCCTCGCGGGCCGCAGCGGCGGGGCTGCCCGAGGGCACCGACGAGCTCACCGGCCTGATCGGCCTGCGGCGGAGCATGAAGGATGCCATCGCCTGCGAGGACTACGAGAATGCGAAGGAGGATCGCGACGCGATCCGGGCCCTGGAGGACCGCTGGCTCGGCCCACCCCCGGCATGAGCCTTCGTCACGGAAACGGACGCAGCGATGACCATGAATCTTGAATCGCTTACCCACGGTGTCGGTGAATGGCTGCGAGGCACCGGTCCGGAGTCGGACATCGTCATGAGCAGCCGCGTGCGGCTGGCCCGCAACGTCGCCCACTACCCGTTCGTGAGCCGGGCCTCGGACCAGGACCGCGCGGAAATCGAGAAGTTTCTCCGCGACCGCATCGCCACGGCGCCCGTCGGCCGGGACCTCGACTACATCGACGTCGGCCGCCTCGAGGAGGTCGACCGCCAGTTTCTCGTCGAGCGGCAGCTGATCAGCCGCGAGCACGCCGAGGCCCAGGGGGCCCGGGGAGTGGCGATCGACGGCCGTGAGCAGGTGAGTCTGATGATCAACGAGGAGGATCACCTGCGGATCCAGTGCATGCACAGCGGCCTGGACCTCGCCGGCGTCTGGGAGCAGATCAAGGCGGTCGACGACCAGATCGAGAAGGTCGTTCCCTACGCCTTCCATCCCCGCTTCGGCTACCTCACGGCCTGTCCCACGAACGTCGGCACCGGGATCCGCGTGAGCGTGATGCTCCACCTGCCGGCGCTGGTCATCACCCGGCAGATCGACAAGGTGTTTCGCAGCCTGCACAAAATCTCGCTGGCGGTCCGCGGCCTGTACGGCGAGGGTTCGCAGGCGATGGGCGACTTCTACCAGATCTCGAATCAGACCACGCTCGGCAAGACCGAGGAGGAACTGCTCGAGCAGGTCGGCGACGTCGTCCCGGTGCTCATCGACTACGAGCGCCGGGCCCGCGAGTTCCTCGTCCGCGAGACGCAGCAGAACGTCCACGACCAGGTGAGCCGCGCCTTCGGCATCCTCCGCACGGCCCAGACGATCAGCGCCGAGGAGACGATGCAGCTCCTCTCGCGGGTGCGGATGGGCGTGCTCCTCGGGCTGATCGGCGACGTGCAGATCGCCGACATCAACTCGCTCCTGGTGCGCACGCAGCCGGCCCACCTGCAGAAGCTCCGCGGCGTGGAGCTCGACACGAAGGACCGGAACATCGAGCGGGCCCGCTACCTGCGGCAGCACTTCGAAGCCGGCGGCGGCGCGCAGGCGAGCCAGAATTGAACGTCAGCCCCGGGCCTGCGGCGTTCGCTGGAGAGCTCTCCCCGGCAATCCCTCCGGCCTGACGCCGGTGAACGGCACAAAAAGCCCCCGGCGGAAGCCGGGGAGCAGCCTGCACGCGAACCCGCGGCATCGTGCCGCGGTTTGCTTGGCGGGCCGGCGCCCGCTGCTCGGCAACCCGGCCCTCCGGGCCTGAAGATCACACAAAAAGCCCCGGGTGGAAACCCGGGAGCAGCCTGCACGCGAACCCGCGGCATCGTGCCGCGGTTCGCTTGGCGGGCCGGCGCCCGCTGCTCGGCAACCCGGCCCTCCGGGCCTGACGACCAC
>Ga0315906_10008953_pt1 | contig 11953 bp, 10 predicted proteins | sample LakEriMetagenome_4_FD_203526 | JGI IMG/M metagenome (GOLD analysis project Ga0315906, IMG submission 203526) | Freshwater fungal communities from buoy surface, Lake Erie, Ohio, United States - Buoy 2 MA122 | ecosystem: Environmental > Aquatic > Freshwater > Lake > Lake biofilm | place: USA... | reverse complement strand
TGTTTTAAAGTAGTATTACTGAGGCCTTCCGCATCGATAACCCTAAAGGTTAGGATAACATTTTCCGAACCGCCGTTCGGTGCGTAATAGCGATAAAAAAATTCGTTCACTTCTGCGTAAACCAACGTGTCGAGAACGGTAGATGTAAAGCTGTTATCCGGCTTACTAAGCACCTGCACGCGGAGCTGCCCCTGATTGTCACCCGCGTACGCTTTGACGGTAAATTCTATTAAGCCGCCGGGCATAGTTTCTAATGAACTACTTGTTGGACTCACGTAGATGAAAGGAGGGTCAGCCTCTTTTTTACAGGAGTACAGAAGGGATCCTATTAACACTCCTAGTGCAAGAAAAAGTTTTGTTTTCATAAGGTGTTCCCGTAAAAATAAGAAAACCCGCCGTTTGCCAAGGGCTTAACGAGCGGGTTTTACTAAAATCAGGAGATTATTTGCTCTTAATTCTGAAGGCTTTTGCCCGAAGGGTTAAGACTTCTCTTCGTCCGAGGAATTGTTGCTCGATAACACGTTCGAACGACACCGGCAGCAAAAAGTCTGCGTCCGGTTGTGCCATTAAGGCGTCGTACATAGCGTTGTTGTAGCCGCGATTTCTAGGAACCTGGATGCCGATGCCCCCCTGATTAAGGACGGTACCCTGATGGTACAATCTTCCGCCATAGGGGATATTGAGAAAATAGGACTGAGTGGCAGTTCCGGTTACATCACCGATAAACTCCAGGTCGTCCATATCAAAAAGAACTTGTGCGTTAATCGGAGTCAGGGGCACTGCTTTTTCCCGCATAGTGCAGGACGACAGCAACGCAGCCGAAAGTCCGACTATCAGGCTGTATGTCAGAATTCTTTTCATGGTTCTTTATTAATGGTCCTGGGAATTAAATTGATTAACGGGCGCTGCCGTTGCGAGTAAAGTAAAAACAGATATTAAGACGAACGTTATGGTTGGTATCCATGTTCCACTGCCTTCTGCTCAAGTCGCTGTAACGATTGGAGTCGCCATTGCCGAGTCCATCGGAATCCTGCTCAAACCACTCTCCTGAATTTGAAGTGCTTCCTATGGTTTGTTCTACCTCTACTTTGGTTTTTCCGCCAAAAATAGCCTTGCCGGAAAGACCATATTCTACTCCTACGGAAACAGGAAGCTGAGCAACAAAGGCATTAATTCCAACGAAACCGCCCAGTCCGAAAATAGTTGTGCCGGTGGTGCGGGTTTCGTAATTCTTGTCTCCGTTTACGAAGTCTTCTTCATTTACAATTCGGTCTCTTCCGAGTCCGATAAGCGCGTCGCCACCAACATAAACATCGAAGAAATTGGTATTGCTGAAGTGCTTTTCAATACCCGGTGCGATTATATACTCGCGGGAAATACTTTGCTTGCGATTTTCCTTTACATCGCTTTGAAAAAGGGGAGTAAGTGCCGAGGAGTCGGCAGCGGTTCCCTTGGTCTTACTATTATCTGCAGTTAAGCGCACGCCCAAACGATAGGCGATATCGTCGGTGTTATAATACTTGAAGGTAAGAATGTCGCCTGCACCCAACAAATTTCCGTTGAACAATCCGGCATCATTTCCATCGTTATTGGAACGGCCTACAATCGGAATGTTGAACTGAAGTGCGGCATCACCGGCAACAGGACGGGCATCAAGGCGAACATTCGCTGCGTTGTTGTCTCTCGTGGTAAGCTGAGCGGAGGCACTAAGGCCCGCAACGGCAACCATAGATACAAGAAGTAATCTTTTTTTCATTTGGATTTGATTTTGAGATTGAACCTTACTTGGTTTTAACCCTGCGAAGTTATCCATTCGAAGTATGCAGCGATAATTTCCGAGGTTGATATTTATCAACTTTGGCCCCTAAATAAATTTTGGAGCGGCCGGAATTAAATTCCTATAACCCCCCGTAGCGCAACTTCTTTTGGTTCGAAAAGTTAACTATAAACCATTGAATCAAAGTGCGTGTCGTATTCTCGGATACAATTTTCCCAGAGGTGTTTTTTAAGTTTTTCACGCAGGGATAATGAGTAAGGGGCAGGGATAAAATTTACAATAAGTTGGCGAAGTCTGTTGATAAAAGCGCCGTCGGTATCGTACCATTCTGCTAATTCACCGAAGATTTCGGGATAGGCCAGCCTGCGAGGTAGCAATGGTGTGCATCCCATCCATGCAGCTTCTATTACACTCATGCCAAAAAAATCCTGATAGCTGGTAATCGCCGCTATATCCGATTGCCCAAGCCAGTAGAAATATTCCTCCCGTGAGGCGCAATAGCCCCAGTGCAGAATATGGTGGTGCAACCGACTTTTCGCCTCGTCAAATATAGGAGGTGCTTTGCCATAGGCTTTGCCCAATACTACCAATCGGAAGGCAATGTTTTGCTCTTGCAACGAGTACAATGCCCTAAAGAACAATTCGGGACCTTTGTCGAATTCCCAGCGGTGGTTCCATACAATAATCGGAGAATGCTCGGTGCTATTTAATTTGGCTATCTCAATCGATGGCAGGGACTGGGGTAGCTCTAATCCAGGAGAAATAACAACTGATTTATTATTTATCGATGCTCGGCTTCCTTCTAGGCGAAAATCGGGATAAGCATTGAGGTACGCCGGCAGGGCATCAAGAAAACTATCTTTTTGGAAATGCGTGCTGAAAATAACACTGTCTGCGGCAAGTGCCGAAGTAAGGTTAATAAATGCATAGTGGCGGTCGCGTTGTAAGGCCCTATCCGGATCTTTCGGAGACCAAGGATAAGCCAACTGGTTTTCATGGAAATATATAGCCGAAGGGGTTGAGCCGATGTGCATTCGGCTCAGGCCGAGAAAGGAAGCCAAATCGAGAAAATCGCTGGCAATTATAAGATCAACTCTATTCGATAATCCGCTTAACTGCGATGCAAAATGCGGAGCCGCACCATGCATACGCCATTTCCAATGCCTTCCCGGCAGAGATAAAACTTCTATGGTATGAGAGGAATGGTTTACGAGGCCCTTAACCCATTCGCTATGTGAACCCTCGAGAAAAGGCTCCATTAGGAGGATGCGCATGGCATCAAAGGTACGCCGACAGGATTATTTTTCTTCTCCCAGCCAGGCAATGGTGGCTTCTTCCAGTAAATCGTAGAGATGAGCTCTTGCGCTGTGTGCGTACATCGGATCCCATCGGAACTCTTTACGGTTTTTAAAGTATCGGCATTTTGCTGCTGGGAGAAGGGTATATTCACGTAATCCATCATGGCCCAAATCTCGGAATAACGCTACGTCAGCATCTAAAACAACCGCTTTATCGCTGCTTTCTCCGAGATGGCTGCCATCGATCGCAATAATCTTTGGCAGATAGCCACTTTTACTAATAAAAATCCGATATGTTCCTTTTGCGTCAAGTGCGAGCTTGTAAAATCCAGCGGAATCGCTATAAACTCGTGTTAACTCAACACCATCCTTAAAAACCTTTATTTCAGCGCTTTCGAGAGGATAAAAGCTATCGCTGGTTTTTTGGGATTTAAGGGCGCGAACAGTACCCTCTTCAATAAGTCCACGAAGTATGAGATCTTCCTGCTGGGCACCTGCGCCCAAACAAACGAGGCCGAGAATGATTGCAAAATATCTTTTCATATTGGAGGCTTGATAGTACCTCCTTATACGAAAGGCGGGTCAAAAAGGTTTTATTCGTTTTCGTGAGGGCGACCCATCAGATTTGGGTCGTTCGGCAATTGGCCTTCCCGCGCAATTTCTTCTAGTAGCTCCTGAGGTACGTCCTTGTCGTAAAATTGGCGGAGATCAGGTTGTCCTGCATCCACCCAGGCGGTATACCAAAGATCTCCGATAAGCTTCACGGCTTTTTTAAGCCTTCTCTCTACCATGCCATTCAATCTGTTATGGTACTCTCTAGAAAACTCTCTCGAATAGCTTCTTACCAGCGCCATGCCGCGTTCTTCATAAGCGTATTTTACGTCTTCCGGCCAGTCTTTGGATAGCTCTGCCTCGAATCGCAATACAGAATCTACTGCTCGATGACTTTCCATCACGGTTTCCCAAACGGCTAACGATACGTTATCGATGTACTCGGCTTTTCCTGTAAATAAATCGTACTCTCCGTCGAACAACTCCGGTAATCGACTTTCCCAAAAGGCATGAATGCCTCGCTGATTCGTCATTTGACCGTTATAGTTTTCAGTGGTATGCAGAGGCACTGAAGCGTCACCTACATAATGGCCTAATTCGGCCGACAAACGAAGGATACGGCTCTCATTATTATTTCGAAAGGCAACTGTTAGATCCCTTACTACCCATTCCAAATTCCAGGGTACAATACCATATGCCCTGAGAGTATCTTCTGTCAACTTCGTTACGGCGTCGTCCCACCGCTGAGGAACTATTTCGAAAGGATCGCAGAGCGGATTTTGGCAGTAATGGTCAATGTCGATGTAGTGCTTCTCAGCTTCACCCACAGCGCTGTAGCGTCGTTTGTCCGGATCTACAGCATGTTCTGCAATAAATTCAATGTGATACCTGTAAAATCCAAATACAGGTTCTGGAAGGGTAAATACGGCCAGACGATTTACTTTTCGGTGAGCGTAAAACCCCCATCCGTCCACCAACGCCGGACAAATAATACACACGCCAAGCAATAGAAGACGCACGGCTTGTTTACTCATTTTCTTTGGAAAGTGGAACATAGTCAAAATTGAGTTTTACCAGTTCACCGTCTTTTAATATCGGAATACTGGTAAGGGAGTTGGGCGTAAGGCAATATTTAATGTCTTCGTTCAGATTCATATTTCGCAGTCTTCTCCGGTGTGAGGAGGCTTTAAGGAAGCTGAAAATATTCTCTCGGGCAGATCGAAATATGAACTTTGCGGCTATGGATGAATCTTCTTCTGATTTGAATTTTCCGCTGGAATGAAGCTGGTCAGTTATAGCCCCTGCGCAAATGGTGTCTTCCAGATTGAACTTATCTTTCCATCCTGATCCAAGAAGCAGGGTGTTTTTATTTTGTTCAATCAGCCAAGCACATAGCACATCGAGGTTACAAAGCGAACCAATAACCAGGGTCGGAATAGAGCTGGCCAGATTAATCGTTTTGGTGCCGTTCGTTGTCGTAAGAACGATGGTTTTTCCTTTCAACGAAGTGTCCATATAACTGAAAGGAGAGTTGCCAAAGTTGAATCCTTCTACAACTTGTCCGTTTCGCTCGGCTCCCGCAAGATATCCCTGCTGCTGGTAGGCTCTCGCTTCTTCTATGGTAGAAACAGGGATAATTTTGGAAACACCGTTTTCAATCGCAGTGCAAATGGCTGATGTTGCTCGTAAAACATCAATTACTACCACGATGTCGTACTCAGATTTATACAGGTCGAACGAACGGGGAGTAAAACAAACTTCTACGTTGCAGCGATGATCAGTTTCCATTTTCAGAATGTTGCCCTGCGAAAGTATAAATAAAACTTCGGTCAGCCTTTGATAAAGGGGAGTTTTACCACCTTAGCATCATAAAGTTTTCCGCGGATATCTATTTTTATTAGAGAACCATCTTTGTGCCATCCGGTGTTAACATACCCCATTCCGATGCCCTTTTGGAGCGATGGGCTCATCGTTCCGGATGTAACTCTGCCGATAGTATTTCCTGACTCATCGGCAATTCCGCAGCCGCTGCGTGGTATTCCTCGTTCAAGCAACTCAAAGCCCACAAGTTTTTGCGGTGAACCCGACTCTTTCTCAGCCTGCAGTGCTGCTGAATTCGTGAACACTTTGGTGAACTTCGTTATCCATCCCAATCCTGCAGAAATAGGTGAGGTGGAATCATCGATGTCGTTGCCGTAAAGACAAAAACCCATTTCCAATCGTAAGGTGTCTCTTGCTGCCAGGCCAGCCGGCTTAATGCCTGAGGCGGCTCCCGCCAAAAGCACTGCATCCCATATTTCTCTGGCGTCTTCGTTTCGGCAATAGATTTCAAATCCGCCGGCACCTGTATATCCCGTCGCGGATATAATGCAATTATCCTTGCCTGCAAAAGTGCCCTTTACAAAAGTGTAATAATTCATTGAGGCAAGATCGACTGCGGTCAGCGATTGTAAGGCTTCTGCAGCTTTAGGGCCCTGAACGGCAAGCAATGAAGTACTATCGCTGATGTTTTCCATCTGGGCGCCGAACCTGTTATTTATCGCACTAAGCCATTGCCAGTCTTTTTCAATGTTGGAAGCATTTACTACCAACATATATTCTATATCTGAAATGCGGTAAACCAATAAGTCGTCTACTATACCTCCCTGATTATTAGGAAGGCAAGAGTACTGTACCTTGCCATTAAAAAGGTTTGCGGCATCATTGCTGGTGGCAGCCTGAATTAATTCCAAAGCCTTCTCCCCCCGGATCATGAATTCGCCCATGTGCGAAACGTCGAAAACGCCAAGTGCGCTCCGGACAGTAAGATGTTCATCGATAACCCCACTGTATTGAACGGGCATTTCATAACCGGCGAAGGGCACCATTTTCGCACCAAGCTCAACGTGTTTCTGATACAGGGAGGTTTTTTTCATCGATTTGCAGATTCAAGCGAACAAAAGTAAGAATTCGCGGGCATTGGATTGCACGGAATAATTCGATTGGACGTGCTGGCGGGTAGTCGAAGCCATTTTCTTCAGCATTTCTCGGTCGTGAAAAAGCAATTGCAGGTAATGGATCCAGTCTTCCTTCGTCGTGCAGTAAAATCCCTGCTCACCATGTGCTACGATCTGCGGGTTCACCCCAACTGGACTGAGAAGCACCGGAATTCCTAGAGCCATATATTGCAGTGCTTTTAGTCCGCATTTACCCTTAGCCCATTCATCGTCCGGAAGTGGCATGAGGCCTATATTGATCCCGGCAAGGTCTTCCATTTCCGTTTTTTTATTCCATGGAAGGTATCGTAGGCTGTTTAGGGTGAACCCGGGAGGGCGATCAGATATTACTCTGAATTCGATATCGAGGCGTTTTTCGAGCTCGCGAAGTACGGGTATTATCAACTCCAGATAATCGATGGTTGAGTGACTGCCTGTCCATCCTACTACCAATTTTCCGGAACAGGGGTGTTGTGCTTCCTGCCGGTGTAAATTATGCGTATCTATTGTGGTTGGAATAAGGCGTGAATTGGGATTTAAACCGAGGGCTTTATTCACGAGCCATGCATTTCCGCAAGAGTTGACCGTGCTCCATCTCATAAGCTTGAGACTGTTGCCGGGATTCTTAAGAAAGCGAAATAACCGATTTCCTACACTGTAATTTGGAATCCAGATGGCGTCATCGAAATCGAAAATTATCCTTTTTCGGCTATAGCGATGCAATAGAAATGGGAGTAAAGGAAACCCGACGGGACTGCTTTCCCGATGTATGAAAACGATATCATAGGCCCCAATGGAAAGGGTATCGTATAGCCTGCGTACAAGGCCGGTACACAATCCGATTGCTTTCCGAAAAAGATGTCCTTTGCGGTATAATATTTTCCACGTTTCCTCATCGAAATAAGGAGATATTCTGAAGGAATACCCATGCTCCTTAAGCATGCTGAGGTATTGTTCAAACCGAAAACGCTGACTCGGCGCCTGATCCGGTGGATAAGGCACGATAAACAGCACGCGTTTTCCTGTCTCCGCCATCAATAAATATCGTTATCCCCTCAAAGTGTGTAGTTAGCTTTCACCATGATTCTATCAGAGTTTATCCATGAAGTATCCCAATACTTTTTTCATGAGATGAACCCTATCCTTTCCCGAAACGTTGTGGCCATGGCCGGGGTATATGAAGTAATCGAGTTGCACGCCCTCATCCACGCATGTCTTCAGGAATGTCATCGCATGCTGAAGCACCACTATGTCATCATCGGATCCATGAATCATAAGCAGGTTCCCTTTAAGTGCCTTAGCGTAATTTTTGAGGTCGGCATTTTTATATCCCTCAGGATTTTCTTCGGGAGTATCCATATATCTCTCGGTGTACATCACTTCATATAATCGCCAGTCAGTAACAGCACCACCGGCCACCCCTGCTTTGAACGTATCCGGTGCCTTGAGCATAAGGCTGGTAGTTATAAAGCCGCCGTAGCTCCATCCGTGAATGCCCATTCTGCTCGCATCTACATATGGCAGTGACTGAAGATAAGCGACGCCCGCCAATTGATCTTCCAATTCTATACTACCCATCTTTCGGAATACAGCCTGTTCGAAATCGCGGCCACGGTTGGCTGAACCTCTTCCATCTACGGACCATATGATATATCCTTCTTCCGCCATACTATGCATCCATAATGGGGCTCCGCCCATCCAGGAATTTGTAACTAGCTGAAGATGTGGCCCATTGTATACGTAAACGATGACGGGGTATTTGCGGCCCGCCTCCATTTGCGAAGGTTTTATCATTCGTCCATATAGTATGGTGCCGTCTGATGCAGCGATTTCATGAAATTCCGTATTTCCGTATATTTTACCAGCCAGCGGATTGGGAGAGTTAAGTATTTCGAGAACGGGTTTCCCGCTGGCCTGGCAAATCCTAACGCGATTCGGCGTTTCTATGTTAGACATCCTGTTTATGTAGTAATTGCCACTGGAGCAGAAGTCGCCGGAATGTTGTCCCGGGTCGCTGGAAATTTTTATCGCTACCCCGGTTTCTAACGAGGCACTGTATATATGCGTTTCGCGAGCATCTTCGGCGGATGCTTCAAAAAATACGGTCTGATCTTTTTCAGAAAAACCGCTGATTTTGAAAATGGGGAAATTTCCCGGGTGAATAGACCGGATGAGGTTTCCCTCCAAGTCGTATAAGTATAGGTGGTCGTAGCCGTCGCGTTCGCTGAACCATAGAAATTTCTCTTTGTCCCATGGAAGAAAAAAGGGTCCTCTCTCCGGCTCCACATAACGGGAATCACTTTCTTCGAAAAGGGTTTTTAGGAAAAATCCATTCTCACCGTCGTAAGCATTTAGATGCATCTTGTCTTGGGCGCGGCTAACCTCTGCTACATACAGTGTGCTAGCATCAGGACTCCAGGTAACATTGGTTATGTACCTCTCCGGTCCAAGTTCTTTGCGCAATTCGAGGTAAGTACATTTTCCATGGGCAGAATGGTAAATTCCGACGTTCGCTCGTTCACTACCTGTGCCAGCCATTGGATATTTGATGTTCCTTTCTTCTGCCGGATAAGCCGAATAATCAGGCATGGGATACATTTCAACGGCCCGTTCATCTTTTTCGTAAAAGGCAAGTTTAGTCCCATCCGGCGACCAAAAAGCACCTTTAGCGATGCCAAATTCAAACCTGTGAATTGCTTGTCCGGCTGTTATTTCTTTATCCTGGTGATTGGTTATGTAGCGATGATTGTTGTCCTTGGCGATTAGTAAATTATTTCCATTGGTAAATGCCAATTGCCCTGATTCCGCATGAAGCTCCTGATTGCTGGCTTCGCCAATGGCACTGGTAATGTTATTCCCCTTTGCCTCTTGAATATAATAGATGAACCAGTTATTTTTCGATTGAAAAACAAATCGATCTTCATCTATCCATTCTATCATGGGAATGGCAGAAAGCGTATAACCTCGCGTTATCTCATTCAATTGGTCTAATGTAATGCTATGTTTCACTTTGCCTTTTACATCTTTAACCCAGAGGGTGTTATCTTCTACCATCGAAAAAAGTTCGCTTCCTTTAACCCATTGGAGACCGTCTGCTTGTTGAGGCGTAAAGCCTTTTTGCCGGGCAAGTACGGCCTCTTCAATACTGAGTTTTTGCTGTGCACTAAGCTTTGGTAAAGCAATTAGTAGTAAACACGAAGTCCATAATAGGAGTAGTTGCAGACGCATAGATTTATGGATAGATTTTTCGAAATATATGTCAAATTATGGGCCCTCAATAAGAGCGTGATTTCTTTGTAATTAAATTATTAACAGCTACTTATGAGGTTATAATTCGCGGGCGTTGTCAGGCAAGGCTACTACGGAATGGTTTTTGGCTGCAGGACCAAGGTTAAATAGTAGGTCGAGTATACTTAAGCCTTCAATAAACCTATGACGGTCACTGAAAACCTGCAAATATGGGTTAGACCTCATCGGTGGGAAGGATATTCTGTAGTCGAGGTCCCCATCCTTGGATTCAACATAGGTTTGAGAAATAGTGAAACTACTATTATAACCAAGCCATTGAAGAAGCAGTTCACAAAGTTCTATATTAAATAAGGCTAGTAAATTGTGCTTCTTTTCGAACAACGATTGCAAATCCTGCGAATAATCTACAAAATATGGTGCAGAGCCATAACAGGAACAGATGGACTTCCAGTTCTGCTGTTTCCATCGCTTTTCGTCGTATAATCGGACTTCTCCGGATGATTCTCTCTTTGCAGGATTCGACGCTACGGGAAACGTAATGGTAAGAATTCCATTAGGGCCATCTAAGAGCATACGGTTGCGCAGAGATTGCTTTACAAAATGCTCGCCAAGGTCAATAACTACATCTTTTGCTCCGCCCATCCAGGCGATATAGAGGGCATTGCCTCCGCAGAAAAGAGGTAAAATTATTTTACTGTCCGGAACATTCGTTCCCATCGAATACGGCTTTCGGTATGGTCATTAGCGTTCTGTTTGGAGAACCAGGTGAATACCGCTTTACCAACAACGTGATTTTCGGGTACAAAACCCCAAAAACGTGAATCCAGGGAGTTATGCCTGTTGTCTCCCATCATAAAGTAATAATTCATGCGAAAAGTGTAGCTGTTGCTCTTAACGCCATTGATGAATATACTTCCATCTTTTACTTCAAGCTGGTTATCCTCATATACGTCGATGATTCTGCGATACAAGGGTAATGTTTTCAAATCAAGCGAAATCGTTGCGCCTTTCTTTGGGATATAAAGGGGGCCAAAGCGATCGGGAGACCAGTCGTATTGCGCATCGTTTGGAAAAATACGCAAGTGATCGTGAACCTGATTAGCCGTATCCAGATAAGGTACTATTTCGCTGATAAAGCTTATTTTTTTTGCTTTCTCCAGTTGTTCAGCTGTTAAACTGGCTTTAAGTACTACCGGAGAATTTGCAACGCCCCTTAAATCGGATTTTAGAGGCAGGTCGATTGCATTCCTTAACTTATTGATATGGCCATCACTAAGTTGATTTAGGTTTGTAAGTAACAGATAAGAATATTCCAGATCTTTCGGATTATCTGCCATTTTTCCGTTTATGTAAAGCTGTCCGTTTCTTACTTCCAGAGTATCGCCCGGAATGCCAACACAGCGCTTGATATAGTTCTCCCGTTTATCAAGCGGCCTTACCAGGATGCCTCCGGTCTTTACCGGAACATATTTTTGGCCCTCCGACTCAATACAATGACGGCAACTGCCTTTGGCTAATTGTATTGATGCTCGGGTAAGATACTTCTCCGGATTTGCACTGAAAGCTTCCAAACTGCCGGCATTTTCAATCGCTTCGTTTCGGCGGAACTCGTAATAGTCGAATCCCTGAAGTTCCGGATGTGCTAAAACCGTATCTCCATTTGGGAAATTAAATACAACGGCATCATAACGTTCTACTTGCCCCAATCCCGGTAAACGGAAATAGGGGAGGGGGAACCATTCAACGTATGCTTTTGTGTTAACTACTGGCAGGGTATGGTGGGCAAAAGGAAATGCGACGGGAGTCATGGGTACCCTGGGTCCGTAACTCAGTTTTGAGACAAAAAGGTAGTCTCCCACCAACATACTTTTTTCCATGGATGGAGTGGGAATGGTATACGCCTCAATAAAAAATACACGTATAACGGAAGCTGCGACTACAGCAAATACAATAGCCTCGCCCCATTCGCGAAAGACGGACTTTTTGCGATTCGTCCAATCTTCGGGACCCTTGTACTGTGCCGCTTTGTCGGCGAAAGCGAGATGGGGTATTTTAAACCAAGGAACAAGCGCGGCAATCCACTGGTCTTTGGCTTCTCGTCT
>Ga0315906_10008950_pt1 | contig 11954 bp, 11 predicted proteins | sample LakEriMetagenome_4_FD_203526 | JGI IMG/M metagenome (GOLD analysis project Ga0315906, IMG submission 203526) | Freshwater fungal communities from buoy surface, Lake Erie, Ohio, United States - Buoy 2 MA122 | ecosystem: Environmental > Aquatic > Freshwater > Lake > Lake biofilm | place: USA... | reverse complement strand
GGCGGTGCAGCAGCACCGCGAGCTTCCTGGCGACCGCGATCAGCGCGCGCTTCTTGGCGCTCTTGTTGCCGCGCGCGGCCAACGCCAGGCCAAAGCGCCGCAGGTCGCAGTCGCTGCCGAACGGACCGAGGATGTATTGCGCACTCTGCACCAGTAGCCGTCGCAGATCACGATCGCCGGCCTTGGTGATGTGCAGCTCGGGGTCGCGTTTGCCGGATTGGTTGCGTCCCGGCCGCAGTCCCAGGAACGCGCCGACCGCGCGGCTCTTCGTGAAGCGCTTGGGATCCTCGAGGGTCAGGACAAGAGTGAGCGACGTGATGGCGCCGACGCCGTTGACCTTGCGCAGCTTGATGGTCTCCGGGTAGCGCACGGTGGCAATCTGTTCGATGCGTCGTTCGAACTCGACGATGCGCGTGGTGAGATCGGTGATGGTGCGCAGGATCGGCACGAGTGCGGGCCGCAGCTCCCGCGGGATCTTCCAGGCCGCCTTGCGTGCGAAGGTCAGGGTCGGGCTGGCTGGAAGGCGCACGCCGAAAGCCTTGATGCTGCCTCGCACGTGGTTGATCAGCTGCGTGCGCGAATCGACGAGTGCCGAGCGGGAGCGCAGGATGGCGAGGTCGGCTCTGGTTGCCATGCCGCGGTGCGTGATCGGCGATAGCAGTTTCGGGTCCATGCGGGCGAAGCGGGCGAGCTTCTCGGCGTCGACGCGGTCGCACTTCTTGTCGTTGTCGTAGATGGCGCGCAGCTTGCGCGGGTTGGCGACCAGGACCTCGTGGCCGAGTTCGGTGAGCAGTGCGTTGGCCCAGGGCGAGTGGGTACCGGCTTCGATGGCGATCCGTGCCGGGGGCATGGCGGCGAAGCGCTGCCGGAACGCGGCCGGCTTGGTCTGCAGGCGCGACTCTTCGAGGATCGCTCCGGCGCCGTCGAGCACGCACAGATGGCTGTGCTGGTCGCCGAGGTCGATGCCGATCGTCAGTCGTGGCGTCCCGGTCGTCGCGCTGGTCGTCGGGGTCGCGATCCCACTTGCACTCGTCGCCGTCATGGTAGCATGCGTCATGGCTGGCCTCCGTTGAGCCAATCGAGCTCGTTGTTGATTGGGACCGAAAGGTACCTCGCTTGGAGGCCGGCCTTCTCATCCCATCTACGCGCACAGCCCGTAGTCGGGGTGGCGGTGACCGCCGCGACGCGGATCGTCGCCGCCGCGCAGACCGCCGGAATCCCGCGCTTTCAGGCAGCCGTCGACAGCCCGAGCGCCGCGAGCAACCGCGCGATCGCCGCCGGATCGTGGATCGCCGCCAGCACGCGTCGCGGGCCCGCGCACTTCGTGCAGACCAGCTACCCACACGACTTCCTGATGCGCCAGCGTGCCGAATGGGATGCCGGTCGCCTCGGCGAGCTTCCTCAGGCTCAGCCCATGGCGCTCAAGCCGCGCCAGCAGCGCGGCCATCTCCTTGCATCGTCGCATGCGCGAAAGATGCCGAGCTCAGCAGGCGTTGCCAGATGCGCCTCGCGCGACGGTTACCCCTGTACTGGAAACGGGTGCGGGAGCGCGAGGGTGTCACAACGCGGCAGAGGAGCGCTGTCGAGCGGCCGGCCAGCAAGGTGCGTGACGCGCCGACGCGCAGACCAGCTCCTCAACCGCAACGCGGCGCGCGCCCTGCCAGCAGGACGCCGACAGCGCGGACTCGGAGCGATGGCGCCAACCGGGCAGGCGCAAGTCGTGCGGCGCAGCGAGATCGTTGGCCCGCAGGGCAGAAGGAGGAATTTACCCACACGACTTCCCGAAGACCCAAAAAGGCGAGCATGCCGCCACGTTGGCAATCGTGTGCGCGGGATCCATGGGGCGGTCACGCCGTCGTCTGACGCTTACCTTCGTCACCACTCCCGAGCCCGAGCGACCTGTCGGCGTTCCGGCTTGAGCAGCTCCAGAGCGGGCAGGCCCGCGATGCATGCCGCGACCAGTGCATGGCTGACCGCATCGAGCTTGAGGGTGCCGAAACACCCGCATGACGAAGAATCGTGCCCTGACAGCAACATGGCGCCCAGGGATGCCAGCAGAACGACTCCGAAGCCTGATGTCACGAACAAGACCCATTCACCGCGACAGCACACGACGGCGACGCCAAGCGCGAATTCGAGCACCGTCACCATCCACAGCACGGGCACGGGAAATAGCGCGGCCTCGACCTGTTGCCCGGACAACGCCACGGCCTTGGCAATCGCGATCGCCAGCAGGATCAGCGCCACAGCCGCTTGGGACCAGGAAGGCAGCCGACGAACGCCCAGGCCACCAGTCTCCACGAAGCCGTAGGACTGTTTCATTGTCCCCACCTGACCCTGCACCGGACCACACCGCCGACACCCACTTCCAAGCTCTCGATCACGGCCTTCCTCTCGCGTCCTGGAACACCGCTCTCCAGCGTTACGTGGTATGTGCCTGGCGGCACTCCATAGGCGACATACGGTGCTTTTCGTATAAACTTCTGCAACCGCGCCGAGCCACCGTCGCGACGGAATGCGACCATCGATCCTCGCGGGGCCACGGACCCGTCGTACCCCTCGATCTCGACGACGACCACCCCGAACTCTTGCTCGGACACCTCGATCATCACCGGATCCTGCCCGACCGAAATCTGACCATACCGCTTGACCCAACCGAATGGTGACTCGATCTGGAGCTGGTAGACACCGAACGGCACACCCTCGACCGACTGGGAACCGGCGGAGATCGTCAACGGATAGCAGAACGCCTTGGATGCGTCGGAAAGCGGTTGCAACACCAGCCGCACCCCCGACCCCCCGTAGTCCTTAACCAGACTCCAAGATGGTCCTTTGACGGCAACCACGATCTTCCCGAACCCCAATGCAACGGCGCGAACCTGCGCATTCACGGATGACATGCCGTCGGTGATGCGCACCAGGTCGAAGTGGCAGGTCCCGGACTCGATCCCGGGCACGATGAACTCGGCCCCGAAGCCGGGCAGCGACTGCAGATCAGAATCTGCGGCGAAAACCACCTGGATTGCCCTCCAATCCTTCGGGCGTGCAGCATCGAACCTGTTTACCACACCGGCAACGGCCAGCGCAGTGCTGTCCGACCCGATCATGGTCAAGCCGTCGACGGTCTCGGGCTCGATGAGACGCACGCTCCATGCGGTGCTGTCGGGTGGAATCGAACCATCAGGGAACGAGCAATTGACCGCACGACCATACAGAGCGTGGAGCCGGATTACCGGCGGTACGGCGCCATGCCCTGCTTCAAGGCGCACGGTGTCCAGGCAACACCATCCAGGATGCGCAGCCACGAGACCGTAGGCGGAACCGGGATCGAGATCCTCGAGGTTAAACTCTCCGTGCATGTCGGTTGCGGAAGCTGGAATCCTAGTTCGCATGGCGGCGAACCCACGGAATGACATACCAAAGGCTGGCAATGCATACACCATGGTGCCGACAGGCGCTGGCCGTCCATCGCACAACTCGACTCGCCCGGTGACCAATGCCGGAGGCCTCAGGACCACTGCGTGAGTCGCAGGCAGCGGACTCGGCAGATTGCAGCGGAAGCGAGCGTGCCCGGCTGCGTGCACCAATAAGTCAAGGTGGACTCCCGGAGGTTCCGATGCACCGATCCGGCAGATGCCATCGACGTCCGTAAGCGCTCGGGAAAGGTCCTTCCCATCGTCGCTCCACAATTCGACCTCGGCGGAAGCAACCGGCCGCATCGCAACGTCCCTGACAGTGACGATGCACCGGTCACTGGACGAACCACCGATCGTCGGCAGCGGCACCCAATGCTCGATCATGGTACGCTCGATGCCATAATCGGTCGACGCGGAGCGATCCGGAACCACCTCCGGCTGCCGGACCACGTCGCCGCCGACGATGGGAAGCTCTATCGGAGTTTCCCCCGATTTGAACCAGGACCTCAAGACAACCGCCGACGTCATGATCACGGCCAAGACCACCATCCAGACAGCTGCGCTGCGGAATGAGCTCAAGATGCACCTAGGAGTCAGGACAGAGAAGGAGCCCATCGGACGGTCGGTCCGAAGCGGAGATCCTCGATCGCGACCTAATCAGCCATCGGCGTCAGGAGTTGCGCACACCGGCTGACTGTCGATCAGCTGACATGTCAGACCATCCGTGTTAGCGCACTTCGGATTGTTGGTCGTGCACAGGCCACGAGTATCCAGGAAGGCGTTGTCTCCATCCATGCGAGCCACCAGGTGACAGCACTCCGGCTCGGTGGGGTTGTTGGCACCACAGCCACAGAACTTGTATGCGCCTTCGGCATCCGTGCCGCTCCCGACCTTGCAGGTCCCGGCGTCACACGTTCCACCGGCGTTGCAACTGATCCAGTTCTTGTCGTTCGAGAGGCCCAGACCCGAGCATTGGGCGGTCATGGGCATGGGCGCTTCCAGAAGCGCGGGGATCGAGAGAAGGCCAAGGCCAAGGAGGCAGGCTTGTAGGCCGGAAATGATCGAAATCACGGGAGGTGTCCTTATCTGGCTCGAGGAAGAAAGCGTGCAGCTGGCAGCCGCAGGAGGGCGGCTGCCGTGCCGCAGCGCAGGCGTTCTTGCAGAGTCCGGCTGGGCACCATGCCCCGTGACCATCACGGAACATCGTCCAGCCGTTGCTTATGAAGTCTGAGTACGCCGTCCGGTGACAAGTATCTGGAGATTCTTCGACGCACCCGGGCGATCGCCGCCCGGTCAATCCCCGCCGCCTCTCCCGCCGCCTGCCAACCGAGGCCCTCGACCTTGGCAGCGATCCAGAGATCGATGTCCGCTGCCGGCAGATCGGCGAACACGGGGCGCACCACCTGCTCGAGGAGGCGCGCGATGCCACCCCCCCACGCCACGTGCCGGGCGCTCGTCCGCGAGTTCTGCGGGTTCGACGCCGAGGTCGGCTGCGAGCGCGCACCAACGCTGGCGCCGGCGATGCGCGCGCACCGCGTCGGCGCAGACGTGATGGAAGATACCGACGAGGTACGCGGACGCATCCGCCTGCTGTCGCGCCTCGCTCGCTTCCCCTCCCGCTGCCAGCCACCTGGCCCAGGCTTCCTGTGCCGCGTCGTCGACCCATTCCGCCGGCAGTCGCAGCGCCGCCGCGTGCGCGACCTGCGCGAGCACGCGCACCAGCACCGACGCCATGATCGCGTCGCGGGTCATGCGAACCTGCGCCTGCACGCAACCGCCAACGCCTGCGGAGCGCCGCGTCGGTTCCGCGATCGCGCCGAGCCATCCTCGCGCGCCACGCACTGCGCAGGCGAACTGGCTGCGCGCTCGGCGACGGCCGGCAGGCCGAGCGGGCGTGCCGCGGCCGCGGACGGGCGCGGTGGCCTTCGTGCAGCGCTTTGACTCGGCCCTGCGGCTCAATGTGCACTTCCACGTGCTGTGGCTGGACGGCGTGTACGGCTGGGTGCCGGGGCAGGGGCAGCCGGTGTTCCACGCGCAGCCGGAAGTTACGGATGCCGACGTGCAACTGCTCGTGCAGCGCATCCGCGCTCGCGTGCTGCGGGCGCTGCGCAAAGCCGGGAAGTGGGTCGACGAAGACGCCGCGGCGGACGCTGACTGTGCACCCGCTGACGACCTGCTGCCCGGCCTCGCCGCCGCGGCGGTGGCAGGACGCGCGGCCTTCGGTGCGCGCGCGGGCGGGCGCGACGGTCGTGTCGGCGGCGATGGTCGCTGGCAGCCGCAGGCCAAGGGCCCTCTGTGCGCGGAGTCGGACGGCTTCTCGTTGCACGCCAACACGTGCGTGGCACCGCGCGACCGCGAGCGCCTGGAGGCGCTGTGCCGCTACGCCGCGCGTCCGGCGGTGAGCGAGTCGCGGTTGGCCGAACTGCCGGACGGCCGGATCGGGTACGCGCGGAAGAGGCGCTTCGCCGACGGCACGACGGCGGTCGTGATGTCGAACGCGGTCTTGATGGAGCGCCTGTGCGCGCTGGTGCCACCGCCGCGCAAGCACCTGGTGACGTACCACGGCGTGTTGGCGCCGGCGTCGGGTCTGCGGCCGAAGGTGGTGCCGCGGCAGACGGTCGCGGGTGAGGAAGAGGGGGCAGGCGCTGCCGCTGGCTGCCGCCACGGTGCGGGCGGTGGTGGGGTCCGTCAGGTTGCGGGTGCGGACAACGCGGCGATGACGGCGATGTCAGCAGCTGCGGTCGTACGTCGCCAGCAAGCACAACGCCGCGCCCGCGCCCGTCTGCGGGTGCCACACCGCGATAGCCGTCGCCGCAGTCACCGGCAGCGCTTGCCGTGGGCGGACCTGCTGCGGCGCGTGTTTGGCATCGACGTGCTGGTCTGTCCGAAATGCGCGGGCCCGCGGCGCGTGCTGGCGGCGATCCACAATCCGGCGGCGATCGCGCGGGTGCTCGCGGCGCTCGGGCTGACCGCGGCGGGGGTCGATCCGGCGGGGTGCCGGGCACCGCCGGCTGCGGAAGGGGACGCTGCCGACGACGACGACGCGGAGTGACGGTGTGGGGCGAAGTCGCCGCTGCTGGCTGGTCGCGGCGGGGGAGCGGTGTGCTCGCGCGGCGGGGGCGCGGCGGCATGGGGCCGGGGATCGGTGCGCGCGGGCGGTTGCGGCCGGGTGTACGGGGTCGCGCGCAGGGGCTAGAAGCGCGCTGGTGGGGCCCGGGTGGTCCGGGACCGGTGCTTGAACTTCCTACGCGCGAGGATCTTCTTCGAGCCCCACGTCGGGAACGCCTTCCGCACCTTGAGGATCGCCGCCTCCTGCTCAGGCGGCGTCTGGTTGGGGTGCGTCTTCGGCGCCCGCGAGGCATCGCGAAGCCCTGGGAGGCCCGCTTCCGCGTGCCGCTTCAGCATCTTGTAGCCGGTCTTCCGGCTGATCCCGAAGCGCGCGCACAGCTCGCTCATCGGGACCTCACGGCGCAGAGCAGCCTGTACGAACTTCCGTCGCTCCATCTCCGGCTCGGTCTGGATCCATGGCATCCGGCCAAGGGACCCGACGCCGGCCACAAGACCAGCACCAACTGTCACCCATGTGCCCGGACACGAGTGTCACCCATGTACCCGGGTTGGACCGGGGTGGGTCAGTTTCAGAGCGGCGGGTGGGTCAGTTTCAGAGCGGCCGGAACATGCGACCCGGCGATCGGGATTGGCAGCCGGGCTTGACCGTTGTTGCCATCGACGCCGAGCAGCCAAGCTGCACCTCGACATGTCGCCAGCAGGAGACCGAGACTGAGATTGTCACCTGAAATCGCCGAGGTCGCCGAGGTCACACCGCTTGACAAGCGGGGGGGGGGAGACTAAGACTCCGTGCATGCGAATCCCATTGCTAGCTACCGTGCTCGGGTTCCTGATTGCCGATTCCACAACTGGTCAGTGCACCTGCCCTGCGTCGACAGCCACCACCAACCCAGTCGTGACGGTCGCTGGACCACCCGCCTGGTCGGCTGGCGGAACGATCCAAGATGCTGGCACAATCGACGGCATCTGCCCGCGCGAGCTTTGCGCACCAGCACAGAGTTGTTGGAACGCTCTCAGCGTGAACATTTGGGTTACATTTCCCTACAACCCCCCGCCGGCTCTGCCACTGCCCTTGCCGAGCGCCAACATCATCATTGGTCGTTCAAGTTTCGGAGTGTCTTGGGGATCCGCAACCAACAACGGTAATGGCACGGCGACGCTCTCGACCGCGTTTCCGGCAATCCTGAATCCGGAGTGCAAGACCGGCAACGCCACGGAAGGCGGCACCTTCGAACTCGAGTGGGTCGGCCCCGGTGGCGGGACGACGGTTCGAAGCGGAAGCGCCAACGTGCAGTGCAAGGGTTGCGGATGAAGACGCAAGTGCTGCTGACCAGCGGCGCTCTGACAGCCCTGCTGTGCTGGCTGGCGATTTCGGCGTTGCCCCCCTCAGCGCCGCGGGCCGGACTGCCGGCGTCGGAAGCCGAGCCAAGACGCCAAAGTGGTTCCGATGGCTCCGCAGCGGCCGCTCCTCCGAGCCGAGCGCCCATTGAGCCCGATCGCATTCTCGTCGCGGATGCGTTCGAAACCGAAGAACCCTGGTCCGATGCGGCGCTGGCCCGCGAACCCAAGGACCAGTTCGCGATGCCACTGCGCCACGTGCCGTTCTTGCACGCATGCCTGAACCGCAGCGCTACGACGGACATCGGCGTAAGTGGGAAGCATGCCTTCTACGGCATCGATGTCGGCCAGATTATCAGCACGCTGCCAGTTGCAGCGCGTGACGCGGCGCGTGGTCGCGAGGCGGAACTCGGCGCCCTCGTCAGTGAATACAAGGAATCTGCGCGCGTCGTCGAAATGGAGCAATGGCGGCAGCGCTACCAAGACTATCACTTGGCCGTGCAGGCCGGTCGCTTCACGATTGTCGAACACGCCGCGGATTCCTCCGAAAGCGAGCGGGCGCAACGCAACAAGGCCACCCTGGATGGCCTCGGACTGGGCCAGATGAATCGAGACTATGTCTACATCATCTCGACGACCAGGACACAGGATGACCAGAAGCGCCCGGCATCCGCGATCATCTACCTGACGCGCACGGCCTACCCGAAGACCTTTGAGATGCTCGACGAACTGCGCCGACTGCGGGAGGAGGCACAACGGGTCCTGAGAGCGCGTCTCGGCGTGTTTGATCTGCCTCGCGACACGTTCCCCAAATAGAGCTGCCCGCCGCGGCCGCAGCCACTCTTCATTTGCGCGCGTAGCCCTGGAAGTCGCGGTGCTCCTGCTTGTGGAGCACTTCCTTCGGCAGCGCCTTGAACGCCTCGTAGGTGATCTTCAGGCCCTCCGCGCGCGACACCTTCGGCTCCCAGCCGGTCCTGGGCGGCGCTGGCTGGGATTTCCGCTGCGATCCGGCACCGCAGCAGCGTTGCGTGCCACGAAGCCTGCGTGCGCAGCAGCATGGGCGAGCGCAGCCGGCGCGAGCCGGAGAGGACGGTGCTGCACCGCGCGGTGCAGGCCGGCTGGGCGGCGTTCGTGCGCTTGGTGGCAGCGAAGGAGCGCTCGGTGCCGCGGTTCTGCCAGCGGGAGATCGAAGCGTTCTTGCGGTGCGGGGTGCCGGCGTATGGCGTTGCGCGCGTGCACTGCGATGGCTGCGGGGCCGACGACGTGGTCGCCTTCTCCTGCAAGGGTCGCGGGATGTGCCCGTCGTGCGGCGCTGCGCGCATGGTCGACACGGCGGCGTGGCTGTGCGATGCGGTGCTCCCCGAGGTGGCGGTGCGGCAGTGGGTGCTGTCACTGCCGTATCGAGTGCGGGCGCTGTGCGCGTACGACGCGGCGGCGTGCGCGCTGGTGCGCTCGGTGCTGGTGCGCGCCGTGTCGGGCTTCTACGAGCGAACGGCAGGCCGAGCGGGCGTGCCGCGGCCGCGGACGGGCGCGGTGGCATTCGTGCAGCGGTTCGACTCGGCCCTGCGGCTCCATGTGCACTTCCACGTGCTGTGGCTGGACGGCGCGTACGGCTGGGTGCCGGGGCAGGGGCAGCCGGTGTTCCACGCGCAGCCGGAAGTTACGGACGCCGACGTGCAACTGCTCGTGCAGCGCATCCGCGCTCGCGTGCTGCGGGCGCTGCGCAAAGCCGGGAAGTGGGTCGACGAAGACGCCGCGGCGGATGCCGACTGTGCCCCCCCCGCTGACGACCTGCTGCCCGGCCTCGCCGCCGCGGCGGTGGCAGGACGCGCGGCCTTCGGTGAACGCGCGGGCCGGCGCGACGGTCGCGTCGGCGGCGATGGTCGCTGGCGGCCGCACGCCAAGGGCCCGCTGTGCGCGGAGTTGGACGGCTTCTCGCTGCACGCCAACACGTGGGTGGCGCCGCGCGATCGCGAGCGCCTGGAGGCGCTGTGCCGCTACGCCGCGCGTCCGGCGGTGAGCGAGTCGCGGCTGGCCGAACTGCCGGACGGCCGGATCGGGTACGCGCTGAAGAGGCGCTTCGCCGACGGCACGACGGCGGTAGTGATGACGAACGCGGTCTTGATGGAGCGCCTGTGCGCGCTGGTGCCGCCGCCGCGCAAGCACCTGGCGACCTACCACGGCGTGTTGGCGCCGGCGTCGGGTCTGCGGCCGAAGGTGGTGCCGCGGCAGATGGCGGTGGGTCAGGAAGATGCGGCAAGCGCTGCCGCTGGCTGCCGCCACGGTGCGGGCGGTGGTGGGGGCAGTCAGGTTGTGGGTGCGGACAACGCGGCGACGTCAGCGACCGCGGCCGTATGTCGCCAGCAAGCAGAACGCCGCGCCCGCGCCCGAGCCCATCTGCGGGTGCCACACCGCGGTAGCCGTCGCCGCAGTCACCGGCAGCGTTTGCCGTGGGCGGACCTGCTGCGGCGCGTGTTTGGCATCGACGTGCTGGTCTGTCCGAAATGCGCGGGCCCGCGGCGCGTGCTGGCGGCGATCCACGATCCGGCGGCAATCGCGCGGGTGCTCGCGGCGCTCGGGCTGACCGCGGCGGGGGCCGATCCGGCGGGGTGCCGGGCACCGCCGGCTGCGGAAGGGGACGCTGCCGACGACGGCGACGCTGCGGAGTGACGGTGTGGGGCGAAGTTGCGGTCGCTGGGCGGTCGCGGCGTGGGAGCGGTGTGCTCGCGCGGCGGGGACGCGGCGGCATGGAGCCGGGGATCGGTGCGCGCGGGCGGTTGCGGCCGGGTGGACGGGGTGCGCGCAGGGTGAAAGATCGCGCTGGTGGGTCCCGGGTGGTCCGGGACCGGTGCTTGGACGTCCTACGCGCAAGCTCTTGCGTCTGGCGTCGAAGGGGCGCTGTACGGGCAAGGGGAGCAGCAGTTGCAGGCGGCGCTGCCGACGTCGCGCGGTCGCTGACGGCTTCACGGGGCGCCGCCCATCCCTGGCGGGTCAAGGCCGAGCCAGCCGGAAGGACTGCGGATCGATGCGCAGTTGCGGCGGGAACCACTCCCGCATCACGGCGAGATCCTCGGGCGTCGAGGTGTTGGGCGACGAGGCGTACGCGTCGCGATGGCGCACCAGTGCGGCGCGTTCGTCTAGCGGCTTCTGGTTGAAGCGGGTGACGACGTCGTCGATCCACGCCGACTCCAAGGCGCTGCGATAATCGCGCAGCGAGTGCAAATTTGGGTTGTTGGCGGGTGGGAACAGGAAGAGGGCGTTCGCAGGCTTCCCTTCGCGGCGAATGCCCAGGACCAGCTGGAAGTTGTCGGCGGTTGGCGGGACCTCCTCCCCGGATGCCAGCACGACGAAGTCGTCGGTGAGCAATCGGATCTGGGCGGCGCGAGCAACCTCCATGTCGAGCAGCAGGCTCGCCTCCTCGAACGCGTCGCGAATGCTGGACGGCGAAAGCGACTGCTGGAAGCGCTGCAGGTCTTCACGACGCAGCGAAACCATGCTCGCCAACAGCGCCGCGACCGCAGACCGATCCGTTGCGTCCAAGGGTCTTGTCACGGGCGCCGGCGCGTTGGGTGCAACGTCCTCGACCCTGGGATTCGGCAGGAAGCGGGCGCCGGCTTCGGTGCGCAGATGTTCGGCCCATCCCAAGTCGTAGCCGAGTGCCGCGGCGGAATCCGCGGCTGCGGTGTCGGCGGCGCCGACGGGTCGCGGCGGGCGCGCCGAGGGCCACAGAAGTGTGGCTGCCAAGAGAGCGACCAACACCGTGGCGGCGATACGTAGAGTTGGCTTGCGATACGTCATGGCGCAGGTTTCGGCAGGGACCGCGTCAATTCGGGGTCCTCGCGCACTTCGAGCACTTCGCTCGCCATCCGTAGCTAGCCAGGAGATTCCCTCCAGTGGCAGCGTCGAAGACCCGGAACGTGACGCCAGCACCTGACTTCTCATCGGCATTGGAACAGGCTGCTTCGTCGGTGAAGTGACCAAGGTCGATGGAGTCGGCAAGAGCGGTGCGTCCAGTGATGCCAGGGCCCTCGATGTAGAAAATGCGACATGCGGGTTGGGAGATCAGTATCGAAATCCGCTTCTTGATCCAGCACTTGCCGCTGACGGAACACGGCTTGTTGTTCCATGTCA
>Ga0315906_10008949_pt1 | contig 11955 bp, 11 predicted proteins | sample LakEriMetagenome_4_FD_203526 | JGI IMG/M metagenome (GOLD analysis project Ga0315906, IMG submission 203526) | Freshwater fungal communities from buoy surface, Lake Erie, Ohio, United States - Buoy 2 MA122 | ecosystem: Environmental > Aquatic > Freshwater > Lake > Lake biofilm | place: USA... | reverse complement strand
GCGTGAAATTGCCGCGGTCGCCAAGGGCAATGGCGTACAGGGCTGCGTATGCTTTGAGTGCCGTTTCTCCAACCAGTTCCAAGTCACCAAGGCTCTCATTGACGAAGGCCTGCTTGGCAGTCTCCACTACGGTGAGGTCGATTACTACCACGGCATCGGTCCGTGGTATGGCCAGTTTCGCTGGAATACTGGCAAAAAAGACGGGGGTAGCGCTCTCCTGACCGCCGGATGTCACGCGCTCGATGCCCTGCTCATGGTCATGGGCAGCGAAGTGGAGAGCGTCTCCTCTTTTTCTACCCGCAGCAGCAGCGAGATTTTCAAGCCCTACGAATATGACACGAGCAGCACAACCATCATCCGTTTCAAAAACGGCGCGGTCGGCAAATCCGCCGCCATTGTGGACTGCCTCCAGCCCTACTACTTCCACACTCATCTCTGCGGAAGCCAGGGCAGCCTGCTCGATGATAAATTCCATTCCATGAAGCTGCACACTGACAAGCACTCTTGGAGCAAGTTGTCCATGAAGATGCTCGATTCCGGGGACGTGAGTGACCATCCTTATCAAAGCCAGTTTCAGGCCTTCTTCGATGCCTTGGATGCCGGTAAGCCCATGCCACTTACTAGCTTTGACGAATCTCTGAAGTCTTTTGAAGTAATCTTCGCCGCAGATAAGAGCGCTGAACAGGGCGGTCGACCCGTGAAAATCAGCGAGCTCGTTTAACGGCACGCTTAGCCAGCTCTTCATCACTCCAGAAGACGAACTCAAGACTTGCACGTGCTCGAGCAGAGAGCCTCGATTCACGTCGTGTGGTCGACATGCCCCGTCTACCGGCGCAGCGTTTCGCACGCAACCACTGCAGTGAATCTCAAGCCCATCTACCATCAGAGGCTACTGCTCTTTGGTTTGGGCGAGGCGAAGCATGAACTCCTCGTGGCACTTGGGGCAGAGTTTGACTCAGCCCTACTACGCCGCATAAGACGTCCCGACTTGCGTGAAGAGACACCCGCTATTGCAGCGTTTCCACGCGCATCCATGTCGGCTCACCGCAGACACAAGAAAGGCTGCGAAGAGCTGCAAGGGCCTGCTTCATATCGCCAACGCGCGCGTCGTGGACCATGAGAACCAGAGAAGTCTCGCCCGTGGTGGATTCGAGGTCTTCGGGCTGCAGCACGCTGGAGATGCCGATGCCACGCTGACCAAGCTCGGTGGCCACTTGTGCGAGCACGCCGGGTACATCATTGACCGTAAGACGCAGGTAGTGATGTGAAACCGTGTCATCGACAGGTTTGGACCTGCCGTAGAGGCCGTGCGGCACGAAGCCGCTGTGGCGTGCGCCATGCATAAGCACGGCAGCAGCCTCGCAGAGGTCGCTAATGACACTGCTGCTCGTAGGGTCCTGACCTGCGCCGCGTCCGTAAAAAAGGGTTTCACCCACGATGTCACCATTCACCAACACGGCGTTGAAGCTGCCGCTCACGCTAGCGAGAACATGGCTGAGCGGGACGAGCGTGGGCTGCGTGCGCACCTCAACAAGACCATTTTCATCAGCCCGAATGACCGAGAGCAGTTTGATCGTGTAGCCAAGGCGCTCGGCAAACTTGAAATCCGTGATGCTCACGCGATCCACCCCTTCGACGCAGATTTTTTCCGGTGGAATCCAAAAACCGTAGCTTAGGCTCGCCAGAATGATTGCTTTGTGCGCCGCGTCCCAGCCACTCACATCGAGATATGGATCCGCCTCGGCAAAACCCTTTTGCTGAGCCTCCTGCAGCGCATCCTCATAACTGAGTCCCGCTTGGCTCATGCGGGTGAGAATGTAATTGCAGGTGCCGTTGATGATACCGTGAATGGAACGGATGTGGTTCCCCACCAAGCCTTCCTGCAGCACCTGAATAATGGGAATGCCACCGGCCACAGCCGCCTCGAAGTAAATTGGCACGCCGCACTGCTCAGCAAGGGCAAAAAGCTCCTGGCCACGCTCCGCAAGGAGTGCCTTGTTGCCAGTGACGACGATTTTTTTGGCTCGCAGGGCTGCGCAGACCATTTCGTAAGCTGTGGTCGTCCCGCCGATCAACTCCACGATCACCGGAATGGAGGCGTCATCCACCAGCTCCTGCCAACGTGTCGTCAAAAGCGCCGTCGGCACTGCCACATCGCGTTTACGCGTCAAATCCCGCACAGCGATTCTCGCCACTCGGATGTCCGCCCCAGTCCGCTGGGTGATTAGGGCACGGTTTTTCTCCAAATTCTTGTAAACGCCCGCACCGACATTTCCGAAACCGGCGAGGCCGACTTGGATGACGCGGGGAGAGCTGGACGAAGTCATGACAGGGGCAGGTTGGGGTTAGGCAAACGGGCGCAAGCAATGGCGGAGGCCCTTCCAAAGCGCAACTGCGAAGGCATACCTCGAAATTCCCTGCCCCTCCCTGCACTTTCTGCTGCCATCCCTAACTTTTTCTGCTTCTTTGACAACACCATGCCCTTCAAGATCTCTCTCATTACCAGCTCCCAAGTCGGTGTGGACCGCGCCGTGCTCGACTGGGCCATCACCAACAACCTTCCCCACGGAGGCTGGTGCCCACAGGGCACACTTACCGGCACGGATCCCTTGGATCCGAAGTATCGCCTCAAGGAAACCGCTGGGCCCGCCATTCTCGAGAGTGTGGAATCGAATGTGCGCGACTCAGAGGCTACCCTTGTTTTCACGATCGGACCGAAGGCCACCGGCCCCGCCATGAAGGCCTCTACCTATGCGAAGAAACAGAAAAAACCCGTTCTGCATATCCACCGTGCTGTTTTGGGTGCCTCGGAACGCGTCATCGAGTTTCTAGATAAATACTACATCCGCCGCCTGCACGTCACGGGCTCCACCGAGGCGGACGAACCAGGCGTGGGCAACTGGGCCACGATGACGCTCGACCGCGTTAAATCGACCTTTGACCGACGCCCGGACTGAGCTCCCACATGCGCCTTGTCATCCAACGCGTCTCCAAGGCCTCTGTGACCGTCGATGGCATCGCCACAGGCAGCATCGGCATTGGTCTTATGATTCTCTGCGGTATTGAGAATACCGACTCTGTGGAAGACATTCGTTGGCTGGTTCCCAAAGTTACCCAGATGCGCCTCTTCAGTGATACCGAAGGTAAGATGAACCTGAGCCTAAAGGACATCGCGGGAGGCTTGCTCGTTGTCAGCCAATTCACACTGCATGGGAGCACGAAAAAAGGCAACCGCCCCAGCTTCATCCGCGCCGCACGACCAGAGCAGGCCATGCCTCTTTACGAGCAGTTCATTCACGCGCTAGAAATGGACACTGGCAAGCCTGTGCAACGCGGTATTTTTGGTGCGGACATGAAGGTCTCTCTCATCAACGATGGTCCTGTGACGATTGTGATCGATTCGAGGGCTCGCGAGTAAGAGCGCAACATGCACTCATGCATTCCCAAGACAGGTGGAGCAGCAAGGCAAAGCCTCAGCAGGATGCCGCCACATACCGAACCTGTCGCATGAAACGTAACGATCCCATCTCCCACCTCATGTCACGTAATGTCGTCACTGTGCATCACGGCGACCCGATCTCCAAGGTGCGCACCCTCGCACGCCAACACGGCGTGCATCACATTCCCGTGGTCAATGGAGATCAACTGATCGGCATCATCACATGGAGCGACATTCTTCGCGTGAGCTTCGCAGACACTTTTGGAACCGATGCACGGGCTGAAGACGCTACCCTCGACCACACACTTACCTTGGAGCAGGTGATGAAAAAAGACCCGGTGACTCTTGCTGAAAGCGGAACCGTACGTGAAGCAGCCGAAATCCTCGCCAAGAGCCATTTTCATTCTCTTCCTATTGTAAACGGCGGCAAACTGGTCGGCATCGTGACTTCGACGGATCTCATCCGCTACCTTGTGGACCAGTTCTAATCCTCAGGTCGACTGATCTTCCAGCCACTCAATGCGGCGTCGGAGTTTTTCCTGACGATCCTTGTCAGGATTGGGATAGAGTATGGGATACCATGCGCTGATGACTGCAGCACGAGCAACTAAGCATTGTGACAACACGCTTTCATTCAAAGAACCGTAAGCATTACGAATCGCCTTCACCGTTTTGTGATCATGGTCAAGAATCTGGGCATTCCAAATGATCGAGGCTACATCCCACTCCACCGGACCGGCAAATGTGTCTTCCCAGTCTGTCCAGAGCAGTCCACGCGTCGTATTCATGAGGTTCCCCACATGAGCATCTCCATGCAACGGCTGATGTGTACAGTTTGCGAGCACGTCGAGAGAGCTCTGTAGGCGCTCGATCAACATTCGCTGGGTTCGCATGGCAAAAAGCTGGCGATCACGCAGAATGCTCAGGCTTTCTGAAAGGATCGCCAGAGGTGTCAGCGAAACTGGAAAATGTTTCATGACCTCGTGGCACTTTTTCAGTGTGATGCCGATTTGAACCGGGTCAGGCTCTACATCGATTCGATTGACAAACTCCCAGAAATTGAGCGGATACCCCAGATGCTCATGCGGCCCTAGCGGCAGTCCGGGATGAAGAGGAATCACCGGCGCACCATGCTGTGTGAGATGCTGTGCAAGAGCATTTTCACGTGCAAACCATGCAGTGCCCTGCCTCGGACCATCTCGATCCTGCACGACACGGGCCACAAGGGTCTGTGTGAGTCTCACCACGAGTGTGCTGCTGTTCTGCAGAATTTCACAACGGTCTGGCACGATGCCGTAAGCCATGACCGTTTCCGTGGCAGCTCGTATGGGCAGAGTTGGATCATGCATGCGGGTTCAATCAAGCAAAGCTTCAAAACGTCAGATGGGAAGATTAGTCGAAGCCATCCACCAACGCGAGATCGATTTAGCCAGTGTCGATGCATCCGATAAAGCAATGGCCAAATTGATTGCGCATGCCAGCAGGGCTGCACGACAGACGGAAGGCACATCTTGGAAATCAAGCGACAGCTTGGCAAGAATGGCCAAATATTGGATACTTGCATGGCCCTGTTTCGCGCCAACGAAGTGCTCGAAGATGATCACTTTCCCATTCGATTTGAACCATCCATCTCGAAGTATCATCCTCTTTTTTTTAGCACGCTGGGGATCATTAGATCCCGCAGGATGGCATTGGGGAAGCGGCGACTGGGTGTGATGGCGTAAAAAGTTTCTTTGATCTGCGGAAAGCGATGGCGTTCCACAAGAGTGCCGTTTTCCAACTCTTCCTTCACCACCACGGGAGGCACGAGAGTGACACCATTTGTTTCACGTGCCATGAGGCGGAGCATCGCCATGTCATCGATCTCAGCAGCAATTATGGGACGAATGCCAACTTGGTCCATTAGCATGTCGAATGCTGCTCGCAGGCTACTTTCGAGACTCGGTAACACGATGGGCGTGCCGCGTAGATCTTCGGGGAAACGAAAAGACTTCATGCCACGCGTGCGGCGCCCAACGAGGCTTACGGATTGCTCGTCAAGCAGGTGGCTGTGCCAGCCGGTTTCCGCATCACGACGAACGGGTGTATTAGATAATACCACGTCCAACGTATGAGACTGCAGCCGCACCAGAAGCTCACGCAGCGTGCCAGAATGGATAATCAACTCAACGTCCTCGCGCAGGACGAGTGGACGCAGAAAACTCATTTGGAAGTTGCGGGAAAGATTGGAGGCGGCTCCCACCCGGAGGAAACTGCGGCTGCGACTGGCGCGGTTCTGCAGCAGATCCGTGAGTTCCTCGCCACTGCGGAAGATCGAATCCGCATACTCCAAGGCGATTCGCCCAGCCTCTGTAAGCTCCAGCGCTTTGTGCTTCCGATCGAACAACGCCTGTCCTAGGCTTTCCTCGAGGCTACGGAGCTGTACACTAAGCGCGGACTGCGAGAGCTTCAGATTTCGCGCTGCTTTTGTCAGACTGCCCTCATGGGCAATGGCACGGAAGTAGCGGAGATGATGGTAGTTGAGGAAGGACATGCTTTTGCTTTTAGCAAATCGGATGGACCGTGGCATGCACTTAATCATCCATTGTCCGCTTGACTGAAAATCCTTCATACTTCTCCGATGCAGAATAGCGGAATCTTGTTACTGCTCACACGATGTCTTCTACCCCCGCTCCCGTCCTCAAATCCCCTGAACAACTCCGCTCTTGGCGCTGGTATGGCCGTGATGAGCTGCGCTCTTTTGGTCACCGTTCACGCGCGAAACAGGCCGGTTGGGGCTCAGAAGACTATGTGGGCAAACCGATCATCGGCATTCTCAACACTTGGAGCGATCTAAATTCCTGTCATATGCACCTGCGCTTAACTGCCGAGGCGGTGAAGCGCGGTGTGCTTCAAGCAGGCGGTCATCCGATGGAGGTTCCGGTTATGTCCGTCGGTGAAATGCTCACGAAACCAACGGCGATGTTTCATCGAAATTTCCTCGCCATGGAGACCGAGGAAGTACTGCGTGCAAACCCTCTTGACGGTGCCGTCTTGCTCGGCGGCTGCGACAAGTCCACTCCAGGGCTTCTGATGGGAGCCTTCAGCATGGACATTCCGGTCATCTACATGCCATGCGGCCCGATGATGAAGGGCAACTGGCGTGGGGACACGCTTGGCAGCGGCAGCGACGTGTGGAAATACTGGGACGAGAAACGTGCCGGCAACCTGAGTTGGGGTGAGTGGTGCGAGATTGAGGACGGCATCGCGAGGAGTCCAGGCCACTGCATGACGATGGGCACCGCAAGCACGCTGACCGCACTGGCGGAGACACTCGGCCTCGTGATGCCAGGAGCATCGTCAATTCCCGCCGTGGACAGTGCACACACTCGGATGGCCGCCGCGGCGGGCCGTCAGATCGTCGAGAACGTGTGGCTGGACCGCAAACCGTCCGGCATTGTCACCGAGCACTCTTTTGAAAACGCGATCACGGTCGATATGGCGCTCGGTGGCAGCACGAATGCCATCGTGCATCTCATCGCCATGGCCGGTCGTCTCGGCATTCCATTGCCATTGGAAAAATTCGATGAGATCAGCCGCAAAGTGCCGCTTTTGGCGAATCTGCGTCCCGCAGGCAAATATTTGATGGAAGAGTTTTTTCTCGCCGGCGGCCTCACCGCGCTGCTGAACGGCATGCGCGAGCTTTTGCACACCGATGTGGCCACGATCACCGGCAAGACGCTCGGCGAAAACATCGCCCATGCGATCATTCATAACGAAGATGTCATCCGCACCCCCAAGAATCCACTCCAGCCCGACGGTGGCACTGCCATCCTGCGCGGCAATCTTTGCCCGAATGGCGCTGTCATCAAACACGCCGCCGCCACAAAAGAGCTCTGCACGCACAAAGGACCTGCACTCGTCTTTGACAGCTATCCCGAGATGAAGGCGGCCGTCGAGGACATGAATCTCGACGTGACAAAAGATACCGTGCTCATCCTCAGGAATGCTGGACCTGTTGGCGCCCCAGGCATGCCAGAGTGGGGCCAGCTCCCCATTCCGAAGAAGCTCATCATGCTAGGCATCCGCGACATGGTGCGTCTGAGCGATAGCCGCATGAGCGGCACCAGCTATGGCGCATGCGTGCTGCACATTGCACCGGAAAGTGCGATCGGCGGCCCGCTTGCCCTCGTCAAAAATGGCGACCTCATCGAACTCGACGTGCCGAACCGTAAACTACACCTTCACGTTAGCGACGAAGAGCTCGAAAAACGCCGTGCTGCCTGGAAACCCGCGCCCCAACGCTACCAGCGCGGCTACGCGAAGCTTTATGTGGAACACGTGACGCAAGCGGATCAAGGTGCTGACTTCGATTTCCTCCAGCACGGCCCTGCAGTGCCTGAGCCGGATATTTTTTAACAGAACGGGCGCAGCTGACAGATCGCCCAAGGCAACAGCATGGGAAGAAGCAACGCATGCAGTGCGTTCTGCAATCACCTATCCATGCGCCGCCTTCTCATTCTTCCATTTCTCTTCGTCAGCGCGGTTTTCGCTCAAACCGCAGATCCACAACCTCTCGTGGACAAAGCCCTTTCTGCCGTCGGCGGGAAGGACAAGCTGCTCAAGATTTTCCGCATCCGGGAGATCTTCCACTTTGGCGGCACACCCGAACCTGCGGAGGGTAAAAAGCGCTCCACCCGCGAATCCATCCTCTCCCAGCCTGACAAGTGGTGGATCAATAAAAAGGAACGCGGAGCCGAACCTGCCAAGGATGATGTTCGCGCTTGGTCGCTCAATCTGCTTGTCGATCCCAAATCAAAGATCGAGGTCATCCCCGAGCTCGCAGACGAAGGCAAAACCTGCTTTGGCCTCCAAGTCAGCAGCAGCGTCGAGCCAGCGATGAAGTTCTACTTCGACAAGAAAACGAACCTTCTGCACCGCCTCGACTGGCGCTCCGATTTCTACCGCTTCAACGACTGGAAGGAGCACGACGGACTCAAATACGCAGGCAAAACGATCATCTTCAAGCTCAAGGACGGCAAGCCGTGGTTCTTCCACGAGGTCACGGAGCTTGAGCGCCTCGCCCAACTGCCCGAAGGGCTCGCCAAGCCATGAGATCGTTGCTTTTCCTGCTCGCAGTCACTTTGGCCGCAGCCGTTTAGATGTCGTTCGCTGTCTGTGTGCTTTGCAGGCGAAGCTCGAAGATCCTGGGTTTTGGCCAATGCCTGAGCCGGATATTTTTTGAGGCTCATTTGGCTCCGATAAACTCCTCGCGGGTCAGTTTGCCATCGTTGTCCTTGTCGAAGGCTTTGAAGCGTTTCGGTGCGTCATCCTTCTTTGCGAGGCCGCTGGTGTATTCTTCGAGGGTGAGGATGCCATCGGTGTTTTTGTCCCAGCGTTTGTAGGCGGCAGATCGGTCCACGGTTGGGGCTTTTCGGGCCGCGGATGTCGCTTTGACGTCCGCGGCGCGTCTACCGGACTGCACAAAAGGCATGGGCAACGTTTTGCGCCAGGCATCGAGCTTTGCTTTGAGCGTGGCAACGAGTTCGGGGTTTTGTGGAGCGATGTCGTGCTGCTGGGCGCGGTCGGTGATGACGTTGTAGAGCTCCATGCGGGTGAAGTCTTCGTTGTGGATCAAAACGTGGTCACCATCACGGATGGAGTGAGTGGGCCAATCGGCCTCGTGAGCATGCGGACCACGCCATTCCCAGAAAACAGGTGCCTGGCGTGCGAATGGCTGGCCTTTGAGCGCGGCGAGGATGTTCACACCATCGCTTTGATAGCCGGCAGGAGTCTTTACATCGAGCGCGGCGAGAAGTGTAGGCATCACATCGACACCGGCGAGCACGCTTGTTTTATCCACGCGGCCTGCGGGCACCACACGGGGCCAGCGCACGATGAAAGGCACGTTCACGCCGCCGAGGTAAAGGCTACGTTTCTGCCCGCGCAGGCCGCCGGTACTACCGACGCTGTGGTATAGCTTGTCCGAGGGGCGTGGCTGCGAGTTTTCAGGTCCGTTGTCGCTGGAGAAGAATACGATGGTGTTATCAGCGAGCTTGAGCTCATCGAGCAGTGCGAGCAAGCGGCCGACCTGCCTGTCTGCACGAGTCACAGCAGCGTAGTAGGTGCGCTGAGGCTCGGCGGTGTCAGGATACTCCTTTTTATCCTCGTCCGTGGCGGAGACGAGGTGATGCGTCTCGTGCAGCCAGAGGTTGAGGTAGAAGGGCTTGTCTTTCACACCGCGGATGAAATGCAGTGCATGCTCCGTGGCGGCGATGGTTTGGAAGGAAGCCCCGACCTTGTCATGCGCACTGCCAGCCATTTTTTCCACGTTGGTGCCTTCAAACACACTGCGCCCCGGTCCGGTCCAGACAGCCGCATCGTCGTAGCCATACGCCGCAGGCAACGGAGCCTCGATTTCGCCGCCTTGGCCGCTGAGATGCCATTTACCGTAGTGTGCGGTGGCGTAGCCGGCCTCGTGCAGCACACGAGGGAGCAGTGGTGCCTTCGGATCGAGCCAGTCAGGCATGCCACGCGCCACATTCTCCGGATGACCGGCGAAGTGCTGGTGCACACCGTGCCTCGCAGGATACTGGCCGGTAACGATGGCGGAGCGGCTGGGCGAGCAAACGGGATTGCAAACGGTGAACTGATGAAAGTCCGTGCCCTCACGCGCGAGTCGGTCGAGGTTGGGCGTCTTCAAATGTGGATGCCCGTGGCAGGCGAGATCGCCAAAGCCCCAGTCATCCGCGTAGATGAAGAGGACGTTCGGCTGCGCCGAAAAGGACGAATGGAGAAAGACGAAGGACGAACACAGGCAGACGAGCAGTTTCATGGCTTGGCAGGCCTGAAACTCCGTGTGAGGGCGGATTTATCCACGGATCTGCTCACTCGCAGCCGATGTCATAGACCTGCACTTTCTTCGCAATAGGCAGGAGGGTTTCCTTCACTGACTTTTGATGCACAGGATGCTTTTCGTAGGCGTCCATGTCCACTTTGCTGGCAAAACGCATCACGAAGGCCACATCAAAGCTATCATCGACGATCGGGCGTTCACTCGGCACAGCAGTGCCGACGCTGAGGTGCTGAATCTCTTTGATCTCCGCTTTGAACTTTCGTGCGGTGGCGATCAGCGTGGCGCGATCTGCAGCGTTGCCTGGGCGCTTCAGCCACACGAGCACGATGTGCTCGACTTTGCCCTTGGGTGTAGTCTGGCAGCACGTGCAGGAGTTCAAAAACAGGGAAACAGCAGCAGCGAGGATGAGAGTGGCGTTCTTCATGACGTTCAGTAGCCTGACACAACATGAAAAATCCGTCGAGACTGTTTCTGCTGCTTTTTGCCTTCTCCGCCTGCACCGCGCAGGAGGCCTTTGACCGCCTCACCTTCCATGCCGCGCCCAAACCGCTCTCGAAGGCCGCGAAGACCAGCGATTGGCCGCGTGTGCTCGGTCCCACGGATGATGCTATTTCACCCGAAACGCCTCTTTTGAAGAAATGGGCTACGGGCGAACCAAAAGCCGTTTGGGAGGTAGCAATGGGAGATGGATACAACTCGCCCGCGATCAGCGGTGAGCATTGCGTGATCTTCCACGCCCTCGAAGGCAAGGAGACCATCGAGTGCCTGCATCGCGAGAATGGAAAGCGCTTCTGGCTGCATGACTATTCGGTGACTTATCAGGATCGCTACGGCTTCAGCAATGGTCCACGAGGCAGTCCGGTGATCGCGGAAGGCATCGTGGTGACCTTTGGCGTGACCGCAGAGCTGCGTGCGCTTGATTTGAAGACGGGCAAACTACTCTGGAAGCACGATCTGCGCAGCGAGATGCATGTGCCACAGGATTTCTTCGGTGCGGGAGGCACGCCTTTGATTCTCGAGGGTCGCGTCATCGTGAATCTCGGCGGCAAAAAAGCTAGCATTGATGCGTCATCAGGTATGCGAGAACGCAAGGAGCGCCTCGCTGAGGCAGGCGTAAGCGTAGCGGCTTTTGATCTCAAAAGCGGCGAAATCATCTGGCTGGTCGAGGACGCTTGGGGGGCGAGCTATGCCTCGCCCATCCCCGCGAATCTGCACGGGAAGACGAAGGTGCTCGTCTACGCCGGCGGTGAGAGTGATCCAGCCACTGGTGGTCTCATGTGCATCGATCCAGTTAGCGGAAAGCTGCATTCCAAGTTCCCGTGGCGTGATGATGAATACATCCAAGCCATCGGCTCCTCACCGGTCGTTATTCCGAAGAAAAACCGCGCTTTTATCACCACTGCGTATCCGAAGGGCCAGCCACTCGGCGGCGTGATGGTGGAATATGATGCCGATTTTCAGCCGAAGGAAGTGTGGCAATCCAAGAAACTCGGCGTGCACTGGATGAACCCCGTGTATCACGACGGCCATCTCTATGCCATCGACGGTGAGACAGAGCCAAAATCTCGCCTCGTCTGCGTCAATGCGGATACCGGCGTGGAAGTGTGGGAGCAAAAAATCGAGTGGGAGGATGCCGATTTCAGCAAGCAAACCGGTCGCACCAATCCCGTACGCCTCAGCA
>Ga0315906_10008948_pt1 | contig 11955 bp, 7 predicted proteins | sample LakEriMetagenome_4_FD_203526 | JGI IMG/M metagenome (GOLD analysis project Ga0315906, IMG submission 203526) | Freshwater fungal communities from buoy surface, Lake Erie, Ohio, United States - Buoy 2 MA122 | ecosystem: Environmental > Aquatic > Freshwater > Lake > Lake biofilm | place: USA: Lake... | reverse complement strand
TGTGCCCGATGAGGATGCACGCGAAGGCTAGGGCCCCTCGCCCCTATCCGGTGAGTGCGCGTGGTCGCTGAGCATCGACTGGAGCACCGGCTCCTGCTCGGGTGCGCAGACGAAGATCAGCTCGTCGCCGATCTCAAGGGAGTCGTCAGCGCTCGGCGCGATGACGCGGGGACCCCGCACGATCGCCGCCAGCGCGGTATCCGGCGGCCAGGACATCGAGCCGACTCGATGACCCGCGACGGGGGAGCCGGAGGACAGCGTGATTTCGACGAGGTCGGCCTGACCCTGGCGGAAGGTGAAGAGGCGAACGAGATCGCCGACGCTCACGGCCTCCTCGACGAGCGCGGAGAGCATGCGGGGAGTGGACACAGCGACATCCACACCCCAGGACTCGTCAAACATCCACTCGTTCTTGGGGTGATTGACCCGGGCGACAACCCGCGGCACCCCGAACTCCGTCTTGGCGAGGAGGGAGACGACGAGATTGACCTTGTCGTCCCCGGTCGCGGCCACCATGACCTGGCACTGTGCGAGGTCTGCTTCCTCGAGGGCGGCGAGTTCGCAGGCATCGGCCTGCAGCATCTGGGCGCCGTTGACGGCACCCGGCCGGGCGAGCTCAGCGTCGCGGTCGATGAGGAGTACGTCGTGGCCGAATCCGATGAGTTCGCGTGCGATTGACCGGCCCACCTTGCCGGCACCCGCGATAGCAACCTTCACGAGGAACCCTCCAAGCGCGCCCTCAGGCCCGATTCCCGCGAGGCGGCCAGGATGCCCTCGACCTCCGGGGCGTCATCGGAAGCGACGAGGACGTGCACGAGATCGCCGTCCTGCAGGACGGCATCGGCAGACGGGATCATCCCTGCGCCCAGCCGGGTGACGAAGCCCACCCGCGCCCCGGTGGCGGCTTCGATGTCGGCGATCGCGTGGCCGTACCAACTCGCGTGGGCGGGCATCTCGGCAAGGAGCACCTGACCGCTGGCATCGCGGAACTCCTCGAGTCCGCCCTGGGGCAGGAGGCGACGCATGATCTGACCGGCGGTCCACGACACCGTGGCCACCGTGGGAATGCCGAGACGCTGGTAGACCTCCGCGCGACGGGGGTCGTAGATGCGCGCGACCACGTGTTCGACTCCGTAGGTCTCCCGCGCCACGCGAGCGGCCAGGATGTTGGTGTTGTCACCGCTGCTCACCGCGGCGAAGGCATGGGCGCGCTCGATCCCTGCCTTCTCCAGGGTCTCACGGTCGAAGCCGATGCCCTTGACGGTGGAACCGGAGAATCGATGGCCGAGACGGCGGAAGGATTCGGGATCCTGGTCGACGATGGCCACGGAGTGGCCGGAGTCATCGAGCCGATCCGCGAGGAGTGAGCCGACTCGGCCGCAGCCGAGGATCACCACATGCACGACGCAGACGCTACACGCTGGGCGGCAGGTACGCGGGCCGGTGGTCGGTGTGTGACCGGTGGGGACCTACCATGCTCTCCGTGCCCGTCGTGGACACCGCGAAGCGGTTCTTCTTCGGTCGAGCCCTGCGTAGTGACCGCATCGGCGAGACCCTGCTCCCGAAGCGCATCGCCCTACCCGTCTTCGCCAGCGACGCCCTGTCGTCCAATGCCTACGCGACACAGGAAATTCTCATCGTGCTCGCGCTGGGCGGATTCTCCCTCTACTCCTTCGGCCCCTGGGTCGCCGCGGCCGTCGTCCTCCTCTACTTCGTGGTGGTGGCGTCCTATCGGCAAAACGTCCACGCCTATCCCGGAGGCGGCGGCGACTACACCGTGGTGTCGGAGAACCTCGGACCCCGCTGGGGTGTCTTCACCGCCAGCGCTCTCCTCGTCGACTACACGCTCACGGTGGCCGTGTCGATCTCGGCCGCCGTTGCCAACCTTGGTTCGGTCTTCCCGGTCATCGCCGACCATGCGGCGTGGTGGGCGGTGGGCATCATCGTGGTGATCACGCTGATCAACCTGCGCGGGATTCGCGAGTCGGGGATCGCATTCGCCATCCCGACGTACCTCTTCATCGCCTCGATTATCGTCATGGTGGGCACCGGAATCATCCGCACGGTGATGGGCCAGGACCTCACAGCGGAAAGCGCCGGGTGGGAGATCCTCGCGCAGGATGAGGTCACGGGGCTCGCACTCGCCTTCCTCGTCGCCCGCGCGTTCTCGTCCGGCACCACGGCCCTCACGGGGATCGAGGCCATCGCCAACGGCGTGCCCTCGTTCCGCAAACCGAAGTCCCGCAACGCGGCCACGACCCTGCTGCTCCTGGGCGTCATCTCCATGGCGATGTTCGCGTCGATTACCTGGCTGGCGCTCTCGACGGGCGTCAAGGTCACCAGCGATGACGCGGATCTCGCCGGACTCCCCGAGGGGCAGCCGCAGAAGACCGTGATCGTGCAGGTCGCCCAGGCGGTCTTCGGCGATTGGGGCATCGCGGTCCTACTGGTCTCCCTTGCCACCGCGCTCATCCTGGCCCTCGCGGCCAACACCGCCTTCAATGGATTCCCCGTGCTCGGCTCGATCCTGGCGAGGGACGGCTACCTGCCGCGACAACTGCACACGCGTGGCGACCGACTGTCCTACAGCAACGGCATCATCGTCCTCGCCGGTGCCGCGATCGTGCTGGTGATCGTCTTCCAGGCGGACGTGTCGTCACTCATCCAGCTCTACATCATCGGTGTCTTCGTGGCGTTCACCCTGGGGCAGATCGGGATGCTCCGGCACTGGAATCGTGAGCTGCGTCGCGGACCATCGGCTGACGAGCGGCGCAGGATGCTGCGGTCGCGGGCCATCAATGCCCTGGGCGCGGTCCTCACCGGCATCGTCCTGGCGATCGTGCTGGTGACGAAGTTCCTCCAGGGGGCGTGGATCGTCGTCGTCGCTATGCCGGTGATCTTCCTCATCATGCAGGCCATCCACCGCCACTACGACCGGGTGCGCGAGGAGCTGGCGGTGGGCGACGAGGTGCACATCACACTGCCGTCACGGGTGCACGGCATCGTGCTCATTTCCAAACTGCACAAGCCGGCGCTTCGGGCTCTCGCGTATGCCCGCGCGACCCGCCACGACACCCTCGAGGCGCTCACGGTGGACGTCGACCCCGCGGACACCGCCGCGCTGCGCCGCGACTGGGAGCGGCGAGACATCCCGGTCACACTGCGTGTGATCGAGTCTCCCTACCGCGAAATCACGCGGCCCATCGTCGATTACATCAAGCGCCTGCGGCGCGATAGTCCGCGCGATCTCGTCACGGTCTACGTGCCGGAGTACGTGGTGGGTCACTGGTGGGAGCAGTTGCTCCACAACCAGTCCGCGCTGAGACTCAAAACGCGGCTCCTCTTCGCCCCCGGGGTCATGGTCGTGAGCGTGCCGTGGCAGCTGGCGTCGTCCGAGATTTCCAGCGACGCTGCTGACTGGCGACAGTCCTAATCGACTGCCGCTGCTGACTGGCGACAGTCCTAATCGACTGCCGCTGCTGACTGGCGACAGTCCTAATCGACTGCCGCTGCGCGCTGCGACGGGCGTAGGCCGATGTCACCGTCGAAGAAGGCCTCGTGCCATAGGGCGAGCATGAGCAAGACGAAGATCTTCCGCGACGCGTCGGCTTCACCGCTCGCATGGCTGCGCGCCAGGCCCTCCACGACGTCCATGTCGAAGATCTCTGCCAGGAACGCGCTTCGGCGAATCGGCGCGAGGACGGCATCGGGATCCTGCGCGAGCCAGTGGCGGAAGGGGGTGGGGAAGCCGAGCTTGGCACGCTGCTCCGTGGTCTGAGGGATTCGCCCCCGGAAGGCGCGTCGGAGCAGCCACTTCGTCGTGCCGTCGCGGTACTTCAGGTCGTCGGGGATGGTGGCGCTCACCTCCGCAACGCGAGGGTCGAGGTAGGGCACGCGCAGTTCGAGCGAGTGAGCCATCGTCATGCGATCGGCCTTGGCGAGGATGTCGCCCCTCAGCCAGAAGTTCATATCGACAAGTTGCATGCGTCGCGACTCCGGCAACTCGTCGAACCCGGGGTACTCGGCAGCAAGGACATCGGCGGGTCGCACATGCCCTGCACGCGCGGGCTCGCGGAGCAGTCGGCGGACCTCATCAGGGCGGAAGACGTAGGCGTTGCCGATGTAGCGATCTGCAAAGGGCGTCGTGGCGCGCCGGAGATAGTTACGTCCGGGAAAGGCCCGGCGTGAGCGACCGAGCCGCCCCGCAATGCGCCGCAGAGGCGCGGGCAGCCGGCGTACACGGTCAAGGTCGATGGGCTCCCGATAGATGCGGTAACCACCGAAGAGCTCATCGGCGCCTTCACCCGAGAGCACCACCGTGACGTGCTCGCGCGCTGCCTGGGCGACGAAATACAGGGACACCGCCGAGGGGTCCGCGACGGGCTCGTCGAAGTACCACGCAATGTCAGGGAGCACGCCGAGGTAGTCCGCGAGGTCGACGTGGATCTCGTGATGGTCCGTGCCCAGGGAGTCCGCGACCTCGCGGGCCTCGGCGTGCTCGCTCACGGCGTCGAAGCCGACCGTGAAGGTCTTGACGGGGTCCAGTCCCTGCGCGCGGCGCTGTTCCTGGACCAGGGTCACCGTGATGGCGCTGTCCACACCGCCACTCAAGAAGGCGCCTACGGGCACGTCGGCGATCAGGTGGTGCTCGACGGAATCCTCGAGGACGCCACGGACTTGATCCTCGAGCAGTGCAGCGTCGTTGACCGGGCGCGCGAACTCGTAGCGCCAGTAGCGCTCGGGTCGGAACTCCGGGTCCGCGAGATCGATGACTGCGACATGTCCGGGCTCGAGCCGGTGGATGCCACGGAAGAACGTCTGGGGGAGGGGGTTGAACTGGAAGGACAGGTAGTTGACGACCGCGTCCATGTCGACCGCGGGTGTGACCTGCGGATCGACAAGCAGGCACTTGATCTCAGAGGCGAAGGCCGCGACGCGCGCACCTCGATCGGTGTCGGCCAGGCGGACGTAGAGGGGCTTGATGCCGAACGGGTCTCGGGCGAGGATGAGGCGCTGGCGCGCGGCGTCGTAGATGCAGAAGCCGAACATGCCCCGCAAGCGACGGAGCATGCCGGGGAGATCCTCGCGTCCGATCTCCTCGTAGAGGCGCAGGATGGTGTCGGTGTCACTGCTGCTGCGAGGTGGGCGTCCCGCCTCGGCAAGCTCGGCATCGAGCTCGCGGTAGTTGTAGAGCTCGCCGTTGTAGACGATCCCCACGGTGCCGTCGTCGCTCCACATGGGCTGGTGGCCACCGGCGATATCGATGATGGACAGGCGCGTCATGCCGAAGGCGAAATCGGATGCGACGAAGGATCCTGAGTCGTCCGGGCCCCGGTGATGGATCACGTCGAGCATCGGCCCGATGAGCTGAGAGGTGCGCTCGGTGGGTCCCAGGACACCGGCGATACCGCACATGCGGCGTGGACCTCCTTCGCGCCCGCGCCATCCGGGCCCCGTCACGCTAACAGGTGCGGGGGGTCAATCCCGGTCTGTAAGGGGGAGGAAGGGGCTCGCGCGTCGCTGGGTAGTGTTGCGGTGGCGAGACCAACCGAGGGAGGGATGGGTCGTGGCAGCGAGTCGGAACAGCCTGGGAGCGCGCATGACGCTCACCGTCGGCGAGCGCGATTACGAGATCTACCGGATCGATGCCGTCCCGGGGGCCGAATCCCTGCCCTTCACTCATCGGATCCTCCTGGAGAATCTCCTGCGCACGGAGGACGGCGCCAATGTCACCGAGAGCCAGATCCGCGCGCTCGGCGCATGGCAGGCCGATGCCGAGCCGTCCGAGGAGATCCAGTTCACGCCCTCTCGCGTGATCATGCAGGACTTCACGGGCGTGCCGGTCGTGGTCGACCTCGCGACGATGCGCGAGGCGGTCGTCGACCTGGGTGGGGACCCCGCGCGAATCGAGCCGCTCGCCCCGGCTGAGTTGGTCATCGACCACAGCGTCATCGCCGACTACTTCGCGCGACCTGATGCCGCGGATCTCAACACTGCCCTGGAGTACGAGCGCAACCGTGAGCGCTATCAATTCCTGCGTTGGGGCCAGGGCGCCTTCGAGGAGTTCAAGGTGGTCCCCCCCGGCACCGGGATTGTCCACCAGGTCAATATCGAGCACCTGGCTCGCGTGATCATGGCGCGTGAAGGCCTTGCCTATCCCGACACCGTGGTCGGCACCGATAGCCACACCACGATGGTCAATGGTCTGGGTGTCCTCGGATGGGGAGTGGGCGGAATCGAGGCCGAGGCCGCGATGCTGGGCCAGCCCGTCTCGATGCTCATCCCGCGGGTCGTGGGTTTCAAGCTCACGGGTGAACTGCCGACGGGTGCTACCGCGACCGATCTCGTGCTCACGATCACGGAGTTGCTGCGCAAGCACGGGGTCGTGGGCAAGTTCGTGGAGTTCTACGGCGAGGGAGTCGGGGCGGTGCCCCTCGCGGACCGAGCGACGATCGGCAACATGAGCCCGGAGTACGGCTCCACCGTCGCCATCTTCCCCATCGACACGGCCACGATCGACTATCTCCGGTTGACGGGGCGTCCAGACGAGCAGATCGCACTGGTCGAGGCGTACGCCAAGGCGCAGGGGCTGTGGCACGACCCTGCACGGGAAGCGCGCTACTCCGAGTACGTCGAACTCGACCTGGGCACGGTTGTCCCCTCGCTCGCGGGGCCCAAGCGCCCGCAGGACCGAGTATCCCTGAGCGACGCGAAGGCATCGTTCGTGAGTGCGCTCGCGGACTACACCCGAGAGCCCGCGGCGGCGGTCGAGACGCAGATCGATAGTGAGCCCGTCGAGATCGGCCACGGAGCGGTCGTCATCGCCGCCATTACCTCCTGCACCAACACCTCGAATCCTTCCGTCATGATCGGCGCGGGACTGCTCGCCAAGAAGGCGGTCGAGCGTGGTCTCTCGCGCAAGCCCTGGGTGAAGACCACCCTCGGCCCCGGCTCCCAGGTGGTGACGGACTACTACGACCGGGCGGGCCTCACCCCCTTCTTGGACAAGCTTGGCTTCGAGACAGTGGGCTACGGGTGCACCGTGTGCATCGGGAACTCAGGCCCCTTGATCCCCGAGGTGAGTGCTGCGGTCAACGAGGCGGATCTGGCCGTGGTGTCGGTCCTCAGCGGCAATCGCAACTTCGAGGGGCGCATCAACCCGGACGTCAAGATGAATTACCTGGCCTCTCCGCCCCTCGTGGTCGCCTATGCCATCGCGGGGACGATGGACATCGACTTCGCCACGGAGCCGCTCGGGCTCGACCAGGACGGCAAGCCGGTCTTCCTCGCGGATATCTGGCCCAGTCCCCGGGAGATCCACGCGGTCATCGACGCGAGCATCGACGAGGAGATGTTCGCCGCGCGGTACGCCGATGTCTTCCACGGTGACGCGCGCTGGCGCGGCCTTCCCACCCCCACCGGCGATCGCTTTGAGTGGGATCCTGAGAGCACCTACGTGCGCAAGGCGCCGTACTTCGACGGCATGCCGCGATTGCCAGAGCCCCTGCACGACATCAGCGGCGCCCGTGTCCTCCTCAAGCTGGGTGACTCCGTGACCACGGATCACATCAGTCCGGCGGGCAATATCAAGCCGGACAGTCCCGCGGGCCGCTATCTGGCTGACCATGGGGTTGCGAGGCAGGACTTCAACTCCTACGGGTCGCGTCGTGGCAACCACGAGGTCATGATCAGAGGTACCTTCGCCAACATTCGCCTGCGCAATCACATGCTGCACGATGTCGAGGGTGGCTTCACCGTGGACTTCACCACGCCCGACCACGACACCGTGCCCGTCTACGACGCAGCGATGGCTTACGCACGCTACGACACGCCCCTCGTCGTCCTCGCCGGCAAGGAGTACGGGTCAGGCTCAAGCCGGGACTGGGCGGCGAAGGGCACCGCGCTCCTCGGGGTCAAGGCCGTGATCGCCGAGTCCTACGAGCGCATCCATCGCTCCAACCTCATCGGGATGGGCGTGCTCCCGCTGCAGTTCCCCGACGGCATGAGCGCGGATTCCCTGGGACTGCAAGGTGATGAGGTCTTCAGCATCCGGGGAATCACGGAGTTCAACGAAGGACACATCCCGAGTGTGGTCGCTGTTAAAGCCGTGGCGGCCGACGGACGCACGGTGGAGTTCGATGCCCGAGTCCGAGTCGACACCCCAGGGGAGGCCGACTACTTCCGGCATGGCGGCATCCTGCAGTACGTCCTACGGTCCCTCGTCTAGCGATGCGTCCGCCGGGATGGCCGGCAGAGGTCGCCGACCCTGAGGACACCGCGTTCCCGGACACCGCTGTGCGCTGGATGTGGGAGATCTCCAGCCTTGAGCGATCCCCGTCATCGGTCTGGGCCCGGCACCCGAGGGCGCTCGCTTTCCGCGTGGCGTGTGACCTGGATGCGCGGATCGAGGGTGCGCGTCGTGCCTACGCCCGTGCGCGGGTGGCCCTGGTCGACGTGGGGGTGGATCCTGAGGAGGCGCTGCGTGCCCTTGAGGCCGAGGCCGCGGGTCTCCAGAGGCTCCAGCGCGAGGTGGCTCTTGTGGGTCAGGCGCTAGAGGGCCACCGATGGCAGGCTCGCCTCTGACGTGTGGAGACGTCGTGCGGCGCCTAGACTGTGGGGGTTGAGGGCGCCTCGTTGGCGCACCGGCGAGAGGCGAGGGATACATGGGTCTGCTCGAGGGCATTACCTCGCCCAATGACCTGCGCAATCTTCCTGACGATTGCCTGCCAGCGCTCGCCGAGGAGATTCGGACATTCCTCGTCCAGCAGGTGTCTGCCACCGGCGGCCACCTCGGCCCCAATCTCGGCGTCGTCGAGATCACGCTCGCCCTGCATCGTGTCTTCGACTCTCCGCACGACGTCATCCTCTGGGACACCGGCCACCAGGCCTATGTGCACAAGATCGTCACTGGGCGCTGGAGAGAGTTCGACCGGTTGCGCAAGGAGGGCGGCCTCTCCGGTTATCCGGCGCGAGCCGAATCCGAGCACGACGTCATCGAGAACTCCCATGCTTCCACCGCTTTGTCCTACGCCGATGGAATTGCCAAGGCCTTCGAGCTGCAGGGGGAACTCACCGGGAGTGATGCACGCCACGTGATTGCCGTCGTGGGGGATGGGTCCCTTACGGGCGGGATGGCCTGGGAGGCACTCAACAACATTGCGGCGTCCGATCGGCCCCTGGTCATCCTGGTCAACGACAACGAGCGGTCCTACTCGCCCACGATCGGCGGTCTCGCTCACCATCTCGCGACGCTGCGCACCACCCAGGGGTACGAGCGGTTCCTTCATTGGGGGCGACGCACCCTGCAGCGCACACCCGTGGTCGGCGCACCTGTCTACGAGGCACTGCACGGCATGAAGAAGGGCCTCAAAGACATCGTCGCCCCGCAGGGAATGTTCGAGGATCTGGGCCTGAAGTACGTCGGTCCCATCGACGGACATGACACCGTCGAGGTAGAGCATGCACTGCGCCGCGCGCGGGACTTCCCCGGTCCTGTCGTCGTCCACGTGATCACGGAGAAGGGTCACGGATACGCCCCCGCCGAGCAGGATGAGGCTGATCGCTTCCACGGCATCGGCGTCATCGATCCCGAGACGGGTCAACCGCTGAAAGCCTCAGGTCAGACCTGGACGTCCGTCTTCGCGGATGAATTGGTCAGCGTCGGCCAAGAGGATGAGCGCGTCGTCGCGATCACCGCTGCGATGCTCGGGCCGACGGGCCTTGATCGCTTCGCAAAGCGCTTCCCGGAGCGCACCTTCGATGTCGGCATCGCGGAGCAGCACGCAGCGACCAGTGCCGCCGGTATGGCATACGCCGGGCTCCACCCGGTGGTGGCGGTCTACGCCACCTTCCTCAATCGCGCCATCGACCAGGTCCTCATGGACTGCGCCATGCATCGCGCGGGAGTGACCTTCGTGCTTGATCGGGCGGGCGTCACCGGTGACGACGGCGCCAGCCACAACGGTATTTGGGACATGTCCTTACTGGGCGTCGTCCCGGGGCTGCGGCTCGCCGCCCCACGTGACGCGGCGGCCTTGCGCGAGCAACTGCGCGAGGCCGTGGCCGTGACGGATGCGCCGACCGTGGTGCGCTTCCCCAAGGGTGCGGTCCCGGAGCAGATTCCGGCGCTGCGCCGCATTGACGGCGTCGACATCCTGCGCGAGTCCGATCAGTGTGATGTCCTCATCGTGGCCGTGGGTGCCTTCGCGACCCTGGGACTCGAGGTTGCTGACGCACTCAGCGCCCAAGGGATCAGCGCCACGGTGGTGGATCCGCGGTGGGCTCTCCCACTGGCGTCCAGGCTCGCCGCGCTCGCGAGCGACGCCGACCTCGTCGTCGTCGTCGAGGACAACGTCAGGGCCGGTGGCATCGGCACGAGCCTGCGCACGCTGCTCGAGGACGCCGGAGTGTCGACACCCGCCCTGACCTTCGGCATGCCCCCCGAGTTCCCCGAGCACGGGCCGCGGGCGAATGTCCTCCTGCGCGCTGGCCTCAGCGCCCAGGAGATCGCGCGCCGTGTCACCGAGAGGGTGGCCGCGCCGCTGCCTGACCTGTCCGACAGCCCTGACTTGTCCGACAGCCCTGACCTGTCCGACAGCCCTGACTTGTCCGACAGCGTTGCCAACCTCCAGGACCCTCGAGGCTGATCACTCCTCGACAGGTGGCGGTGCCGCCTCGACGAGAGCTGCCGCGCACAGGTCGACCTGCCACGCACGAGCACCCGAACTGGTGAGTGCTGTGCCCACGGAATCGACCGTGATCGGCTCCGGCGGATCCCAGGCCCATCGGCGTACGGCGTCCGGAGGCACGAGGTTCTCCAGCGGCATCGAGTGGGCATCTGCGATGTCACCCAGTGCGGTGCGCACGCGTGCAAGCCGATCAGCGGCTACCGGATCACGGTCGCGCCAGACCCGTGGCGGTGGCGGGCCGTCGCTGGCCAGCGCGGGGGCTGGCAGCGCGTCCTCCGGAAGCGCTTGGGCCGCCGCCACCGCACGCCACCACCGATCCAGGTGCTTGGCGCCGTGGCCCTTGCGGAACTCCGGAAGCGCCGCCAGGGCATCACGATCGACGGGCTGCGCGGTGGCCGCGGCGACGATGGCCGTATCTGACAGCACGCGTCCCGGGCTCACGTCGATACGTCGTGCGAGTTCATCCCGTGACTCCCACAGGGACCGGACGATCGCGAGGGGTCGCCGACCGCGCACCTTGTGCATGCCCGAGGTGCGCCGCCAAGGATCACGACGCGGAGTAGCCGGCGGCTGATGGAGTACGGCGCTGAACTCCTCTTCTGCCCACGCGGACTTCCCTGAAGACACGAGGTCCGTAGACAGGATGTCGTGGAGATCCACGAGGACCTCGACATCCAGCGCGGCGTATCGCAGCCAGTCATCGGGCAGGGGCCGGCGCGACCAGTCCGCGGCACCGTGTCCCTTGGCGAGGTGCATGCCGAGTTCACTCTCGACCAACGGGCCGAGGCCGACGCGCTCGCGGCCCAACAGGCGTGCGGCCAACTCGGTGTCGAAGATGCGCTCGGGGACCAGCCCGACATCGCGCATGCAGGGCAGGTCCTGCGATGCCGCATGAAGGATCCAGGTGGTGTCGCCAAGGCGCGCCGACAGGTGGCTGAGGTCGTCGAATCCAGTGGGATCGATGAGCCAGGTGCCGCCACCCCGGCGAAAGAACTGGACCAGGTAGGCGCGTTGGCCGTACTTGAAGCCCGATGCCCTCTCGGCGTCCACGGCGAGCGGGCCGGTGCCCCGTGACAGCGCGTCAGTAGCGCGGTCGAGGTCGGCAGGGGTCGATACGACCGGGGGGATGCCCTCCAGGAGCTCGACGGAGGGAAGCTCGGGCGCGTCCTCGCGAATCGTGTCGGGGTCGTCTGCGGAAGTCACGACGGCGGTCTCAGGCGCCCCGGCGCGGGGGCGCCAAGGCCGAAACCCCCGGAGGCAGGGGCAG
>Ga0315906_10008944_pt1 | contig 11960 bp, 8 predicted proteins | sample LakEriMetagenome_4_FD_203526 | JGI IMG/M metagenome (GOLD analysis project Ga0315906, IMG submission 203526) | Freshwater fungal communities from buoy surface, Lake Erie, Ohio, United States - Buoy 2 MA122 | ecosystem: Environmental > Aquatic > Freshwater > Lake > Lake biofilm | place: USA: Lake... | reverse complement strand
AATTCATCTTATCAGGCAACGCAACCTGGTTCTTACTCTGTAGAAGCTACTAATACGCAGGGGTGTAAAAATTTCTCTGCCAACAAACCTGTTTTGCAATTACTAAAAAAACCAAAAGCAAGCTTCTCTGTTCAGGCAGTTTGTTTGGGAAGGCCTTTATTGGTAACTGATCTTTCAGTCACAAACCAATCAGGTCCGGTTAGTTATTTATGGGATTTGGGCGATGGCTCATCGTCTACCAATTCCCTACCCCTTCATACTTATACAAAAGGTGGTTTTTATACAGTTAAATTGAGAATATTTTCTTTAAACTGTCCGAACCTGATTGATTCTTTTTCTTCTCTTGTTCTGGTGGATACTCCCCGTGTCGGCATTCGTTATCCTACCGTTACAACGCTGATTAATACTAATACGAATTTAAGGGCGCGAAATTTCGGATCGAGTTATCTGTGGCAACCTACACAGGGATTGAACAGGGTCAATATTTTTAATCCAATATTTAATTACGACAAAGAAACTGATTACCTGATCCGGATTGGTACACCATCTGGTTGCATTACTTATGATTCTGTCTTGGTGAGAGTGTTTTCTAATTCCGATGTGCTTGTGCCCACGGCGTTCACACCAAACCGAGATGGGGTTAACGATTTTCTGGATGTATTTACTATCGGCATCCGAAAGATACATTTTTGGGTCTTTAACCGCTGGGGACAGCTAATGTTTGAAACAACAGATCCTGCTCAGCGCTGGGATGGTAATTTCCAAGGGAAACCACAACCACTAGAAAATTATGTTTGGATTGTGGAGGCAGAATCGGTGTCGGGACAAATCATTCGAAAAAGAGGTCAGACAATACTAATACGTTAATTTAAAATCACGATGAGACAGATCTTTTTTAATTTGATATTTATGATTTATACAGGTTTGAGACTTTATGCTCAGGACCCGCATTTGTCACAATTTTTTTCTGCTCCTCACTTTAATAATCCAGCTTTAACGGGTACGCAGTTTGGCGATTGGGCTGTTATGGGTAATATTAGACAGCAGTGGGGCAATGCTTCTACTCCTTTTAATACTCAGGCGTTAGCTGCAGATGTAAAATTATTTCAAAATGAAAGTGAAGAGAGCGGTGGCTATCTCGCATTGGGTGCAAATCTTATGAATGATCAAACATTCAATGGCGTGTTTAGGAGCAACTATGCTAGTGGTAGTATAGCCTATCATAAAAAATTATCGCGTAATCATAGGCTTGCAGCAGGATTTTCTGGTTCTTACAATCAGCGCCGTCTTGATTATAGTCGTCTTACGTTTAGTAATCAGTTTACCGGACGAGGTTTTGACCTTGCTGTTGCGAATGGAGAAACTTCGTTGTCAGATATGAAGCCATTTTTTTCACTGGGGGCAGGTCTTCTTTATACCTATATAATGAATAATGGTGACCTTCTAATGGATGTCGGACTCGCGGCTTATGATATTAATCGTCCTACAGTAAGTTTTCTGCAATCTGATAATCAGTTGAATATGCGTCATGTTGGTTATTTCAATTTACAGTCATATTCCCGAGGAGATCAGCTTTTTTATCAGCTTTCCGGTATTTTTCACTGGCAAGCTAGGCAGAACTATTTTGCTGCAGGAGGTGCGATGGGTTTTAATTTGACAGGCGATTGGCAGAGAATGTTTCTGCTTGGATGTTGGTTTAGGGAAGGGGATGCATTGTATCCTTATGTCGCTCTTAACATTAAGAATCTTCAGTTTGGATTGAATTATGATGTTACTTATTCAAAACAAAATTTAGGCCCATCAAATCCCAGAAGCTTAGAGCTTTCTTTCGTTTATACAGGAATGTTTTCCAGGAGCGCATATTATGACTGTCCTTACAAAAACAGAAATGTTCGTTTCCCGGATTGAGAAGGAGGGGGGGGTATTAGATTTTTTTAATAAGAATTCTTTTGCAGGGTTAAAATTTTAATTTAAAAGGAGTAATGAACAATTTGAGCTTGTTTACTTATGAGAAGTACAACATGAGAATTAATGGTTAGGGTTGTAGTCTTACTATTAGTATGAGCAATAGCTAATCGGCAAAAATGACATGAATGATTTACATTATTAATAAATATTTTTTTTAAAATAATAAGTAAACCTTCAATTGCTTTCAAAGAATATGATAAATACATACATATATAACGTTTCTATTTATTTTCTTTTTATAAATTTTATAATTGTTTATTAAGGCTAACAAAACTATTCTCTATGAGAAAGCTATTTCTGACATTGTATTTCGTGTGTTCTTTTGGATTTTTAAGTTTCGCACAGACAGACAGTATCTTTTGGTTTGCTGCACCTGATTTGCAACAATCACATAATGACAGGCCAATCATTCTCAGGCTAACTTCTTACGACGCGCCTGCGATTGTGACCATCTCGCAACCTGCGAATTCTTCTTTTGTTCCCATTCAAGTGACTCTTCCCGCCAGCTCGTCTCAATCTGTCGATCTTACCCCGTTTATTGACGAGATAGAAAATTTTGCTATCAATACGCCTTCTAACAAAGGGCTCCTTATTAAGTCAACTTCTATTATCTCTTGCTACTATGACATCGCAAGCGGATTTAATGGAGATATATTTGCATTGAAAGGGTTCAATGCATTAGGCTTGAAATTTATGGTTCCCTTTCAAAAAGCATACAGTTCAAGATTGATTGGTAATCAGTATTATGCAGATATTATACTTACTGCTACAGAGGATAATACCAGCATTACTATATTGCCAAGATCTAATTTAATGGGTCATCCTGCAAACGTACCATTTACGATCACATTGAATAAAGGACAGACTTATGTTTGTAGGTCTTCTGAAGATAATCCTGCACAAAGACCGGGGGGAACTATTGTGACATCAAATAGACCGATTTGTATTTCTATTTCTGACGATTCTCTTTACTATCCGAATTATACCTGCGCTGATACGGCTGGCGACCAGTTGATTCCTGATAATAACTCAGGCCAGGATTTTGTGGTACAGAAAGGATATTTGTACGGAAGTGATATCTATTATGTTTTTGCTCTTGAAGACAATACACGGATATCAGTGAATGGAGTGGTTCAGGCCACCATAGATGCTGGAGATTTTTATACGGGATCTTTGGCGGACCTTTCTTGTTATGTAGAGGCAAATAAAAATGTTCATTTATTCCATGTTTCAGGATTTGGTTGCGAACTTGGCGGGGCTGTAGTGCCTGCTTTGAAATGTACAGGTTCTACTACTGTATCCGTCACTCGAGCAACGACGCAGGATTTCTTTGTCAATATCATTTCGCCGACCAGCCAGATATCCGGATTCACCTTTAATGGAGATCCCAATATTATCACAGCCTCGCAGTTTACATCGGTGCCAGGAACAAATGGGGAATGGATGTGTGGTCGGTTTTCAATACCTGTTACAATTATGAACGCTGGAACAAGTGCGAGAATTGAGAATAGCTTAGGTAAATTTCATTTGGGAATTATCCATGGTGATCAAGGGTCAACGACACGATATGGCTTCTTTTCCGATTTTGCAAAAACCAGATTTAAGCTAGATAATATGGGGTTTTATTGTAAAGACACTGATGTAACCATTACTGCATCTTACACCGGAGGAACTAATTTTACATGGGAATCTCCTTCAGGAAGGCGATCTCAGGGACCTGTGTTAAGGATACCTCGTATTCAGCCATCTGGAACGGGTCTTTATACCGTTTCTGCGGACGCCGGAGGTTGTGGTACTGTTACACAAACAATCTATGTAGATATACAACAATTTACTCCTTCCGTCACAACGCCACCTAATGTGTGTTTTAGTGCCGGTTCAGTTCAGTTGGAAAGTAATACTACTTTAAATGGCGGGTCAATATCAAAACACGAATGGTTTTTGAGCGATGGGTCTACACTTTCGGGAAGGGTAGTTACTCATCAGTTAACTCGTCAAGCTCCTCTAAATGTAAAGTTGGTGGAAACATCTTCTGCAGGATGTAAAGACAGTATACAGACGTCGATTGATGTTCTTCCAAGTAAGCAATCTGACACAAATAGGACTATTTGTGAAGGAGATAATTTTTGGGGGTACACTCAAACCGGGATATACCAAGATGTATTCAGCGCTGCTAACGGATGTGATAGTATACGTAATTTAAATCTAACTGTCCTTCCTATTGCAAGATCAACTGTCAATAAGATCATTTGTGACGGAGAAACATTTCTGGGATACTCAAGTACAGGCACTTATGTTGACAGATTCCGGGCTGCCAATGGATGTGACAGCATCAGAACTCTTAATTTAGAAGTAAAACAAGACCCAAGTCCTTCAATTTTGCTAACAGGCAACAATTTAAATATTTGTGAGGGTTCGTTTGTTTGGCTCACTGGTGCTGGCGGGGCATCTTATCAGTGGTATCTTAATGGAAATGCAATTCAGGGCTCTACATCTTCTACATATCAGGCAACACAGCCAGGGATCTATTCATTGGAGGCAATATCATCAGAAGGGTGTAAAGGAATAACAACAAGCAATCCTGTTTTGACATTGCTTCGTAAGCCAGCTGCTAATTTCTCTGCAAATTCAGCCTGCATTGGTAATCCGTTAACCTTTTCAAACACATCCGTTGTAAATGCTTCAGGCCCGGTCTCCTATTTCTGGACATTTGGAGATGGCGGAGTTTCCTCATTTGATAATCCAACACATACATATTTAAGAGGAGGTACATTTCCGGTTAAGTTGAAAGTTTGGTCAGTCAATTGTCCGATTCTGATAGATTCAATCAGCTCTTTTGTATTTATCGATTCACCAAGGGCAGGAGTCAGGTATCCTACAATCAATACTTTAATAAACATAAATACACCACTTAAAGCAAGGAATTTTGGAAATAGTTATTTGTGGCAACCTTCACGAGGTTTGAGCAGAACTGATATATATAATCCTGTATTCAATTACAATGCGGATGTTGATTATCTAATTCGAATAGGTATGCCTTCCGGATGTATTACCTACGATTCGATTTTAGTTCGTGTATCACCTAATGCAGATATCCTTGTGCCTACTGCATTTTCGCCAAACAGGGATGGGGTTAATGATTATCTTGATGTGTTTACGCTGGGGATACGTAAAATCCATTTTAGGGTTTATAATCGCTGGGGCCAGCTTATGTTTGAGACAAGAGATATTACACAAAGATGGGATGGGAATTTCCAAGGTAAACCACAGCCTTTAGAAAATTATGTTTGGGTTGCTGATGCGGAAACGATGTCGGGGCAAATTATTCGAAAAAGAGGACAGACAGTGTTGATACGCTAAATTTTTATACTTTGAATGAAATACGTCATCTGTAATTCATTTAAGAATGAGTATAAATGGTCGATGTTTTTTGTTTTGCATCCAATTGTTTAAGACGCTTAAAATCGCCTAAATTTTAAGTTTCAAAAATGTATGCTATTGTATTAAGAATTATCTATTTTTAGTTACTTATGATCTTTTAATAATTATATTTATTCCTTAATCTAAATAACACTAAAATGAAAAAGAACAATTTCCTTTTTTTGATTTTATTTTTTCTTTTGTTCCAAAGTTGTAGCAAAAGCAATGATAATACTAATCCAACGTCAACGATGAAATTTAGTTGGAGTTGCAAGGTAAATGGTGTAGCATATTCATGGTCTGGTAATAGTGGTGCTGATGGTGTTGGAGGGGCTGCTTGCCAATACAATCCTATGACAGAAGCTTTTTCTTTAGGTATGACAAATGCTGCTGTAGGAATTGTTATGTTAATCCCTGAATATAAAAAAGCCACCTACGTGCTTGATGGGTTAATTGGCCAGAGTAAAAAAACTGCAACATTGCAATTTAAAAACCCCGGAGGGCAAGTGTATAACTCGTCAGCTTCTAATAAAATCACACTAGTTGTCGGTGAGGCTTTAAATGATAAAATAAGCGGCACTTTTTCCGGTTCTCTTGCGGGGATAGCCCCTGTAAGCACAGGTACAGTTACCATTACGGAAGGTAAATTTACTCTACAGAAATATTGATACTTATAAACCTGTTTTAATTTATATATAGACTAGCTTATAAGTGTCTGTATCATATTTATATCATTTTAATATAATCAAAGAATAACAATGAAAAAAAGGTTTTTGTCATTAGTTGTCATACTCCAATTCTGCTGTATTTGTTTGTCAGCGCAAACTGATTGTAATCAACAATTGAATGGTGATGATGCATTACGCTGGAGAAATCAACTGAATTTTACTCCAAAATATCATTCATTAGAAATGTTTGAATATTTAATTGCATCGCTTTCAGATAAAGCTTATACACAGTTAACAATAGATATGAGCGTTTCTTGTTCTGATATTCAAAGAAAAAAAAATATGGTTGATAACTTGTATTATTTCTGGAATAAAACAATATCTCTGCAGAAATTAGAAAAGAATTACCCCGCTTATTTTTTATTTTATCAACTTGATAAAGCAGGTATGGGGAAAATTAATTAATGAATTTTAAAATACGACATTTCTATTCAAGAGTATTTCAGCAAACCTTTCTCTTATCTTTATTTTCTAAATGTATTTCTGCATGTATATTCGGTCATTGCTTGTAGTGACTTCTATTTTTCTTTCATCGGCCTCCGTTTGTTCTCAAAGTTTAGTATTCAGTTTCAGAGATGGGGGGCGCGCTTCCTTTCTCCTTTCAGATATTCGGACAATCACCTATACAGCAGAACTTTTGAATCTTAGGAAGCGGGACGGAAGTGTTGTTACTTGGAATCTTGCTTCTATTGCCAACTATCGATATGATTTAGCTACCGGTTTGCCTGAGCTGATGAATCCCTATGTGCGTTTAACCATCTTTCCAAATCCAGCTGTCGGGAATGTGTACGTTCGGTGTGAGTTGCCGGTTGCCGCTAGGCTCAGTATGGAGTTGTTCGACCTGCAGGGCAGAAGTATCCAACGATGGGTCGATCGCTCATGGCCTGCCGGTATACACCAGATAGAATGGCAGCGTACGGACAGGCAAGGAAAAAAAGTTCCCGCCGGAACTTACCTCCTCAAAGTGATGACGACTTCTTCTGTGACATGTAAAAAAATATTGCTTTATTAAGACCGGTATGATCATTAAATGTTTTGTCTTATCAACGTAATAAGTTATGCGGGTTGTCTTAATTTTTTTTCTTTTCTGTTTTTCTCTTCCAGGCCTTGGGCAGATGTACATGAATATTCATGCCAAAAATGGATCAGTTATCCGGATACTGATTTCTGACATAGACAGTGTTACGCATTTGGTTTCTAATACAGTCATGAGGATCCATCAGAAAAACGGGTCGTTGCTTCAGCTTCCCTTATCTGAAATTGACAGCGTGAGCCATTCCGACCGTTCATTCGTAGAGACAACAATAACGGGTATTGTAATTGATGAGAATGGTAAATTACTGAAGGGAGTAACGCTTCGTATCGGCAATCGGGAGGTTCAAACAGATCAGGATGGATCTTTTCTCCTCGAAAAATTAGAAGTGCCGGCTTCTCGTTTTTATGTGAGTGCACATCTCAGCGGATATCTTCCTTCCGGTTACGGAGGGGTGCCTGTTCGAGATGGGATAACGCCTCTTGTCATTCGGCTCATGAGCATGGGAACACCTTTAGTGATAAACGGTATGACAGGAGGCATGGTAGACGTTGCAGGAGTCAGATTGACCTTTGGGGTAAACAGCTTTGTCCGAATAGATGGCACATCCTATAATGGTCCTGTCAATGTTTATGCCCGTACATTGTTGACCGATCTCAATGTCTTTCCTGAATTAATTCCTGGTGGAGATCTTTTTTCTTTAAGAGTAGATGGCAGTCCTTCTATGCTTGAGTCATATGGAATGGTGGGTGTGGTGTTGCGAGATAACATGAATAATGAATTGAAACTCGCTTCTGGTAAAGAGGCGGAGCTAAGATTTCCTATTGCTTCTTCTCAATTGATCACAGCTCCTGCAGAAATTCCGCTTCTTTCACTGGATGAAGGATTGGGTATATGGAAAAAGGAAGGTGTTGCTGTGAGAACATCGAATGAATATATCGGCAAAGTAGGACATTTCTCCTGGTGGAATTTAGATGTACAAAGAGAGAATGTGCGCATTAAAGGAAAAGTGATAGATTGCAATGGCCGTTCAATGTCTGGCGTGAGCGTGATTGTTAATAAGCAATTCTCTTTGATAACCGATGTCAATGGTGAGTACGAGGCGATGGCTCCACGAATCCCGCTTTCTTTTGAAGTGAAGTTGCTAGGAACTTCACAGGTGCTTTCCAATACTGTTACACTAGCGAATCCCGCGACCGGACTGAACATACTGCCTGATTTGAGGGTCGGTAATTGTCCTACTTATATCACCGGTACAATTGAGCCTTGCGGTCGTTCCGGTAAGTTTTATGTCCGTGCAATCTGGGGAAATAACAATCAGGAAGGATGGTTGCCTCAGTTGATACAGGGAGATACCTTCAGGATCACAGTACCTCCCGGTATGCCGCTTATTATTCGTTTATCTTCCGGTACGCTGATACGAGATACTTTGATTACTCTAGTTTCCAATGGTCAGACATTGAATATTGGTCAACTATCCGGCTGTATGACAAAACCATTTGTCAGAACCTTACCTGCCGGCAGTATCAGTCAGACCACAGCATCTTCCGGAGGAGAAATAATTGGAAATGGAGGATCACCTATTACTGCACGTGGTGTATGCTGGAGTACTGCATCCAACCCTACTATCAATAATAATAAAACATCAGACAGTACAGGTGTGGGCAGATTCATTAGTACGCTTCAGGGACTTGCCTCAGGAAGCGTTTACTTTGTGAGAGCATATGCAACGAACAGCCTGGGTACTTCTTATGGTGAACAGGTCTCTGTTACAGCAGGGCTAGATCCGTCAATTTTCAATACAGGCATCAGTTATGGCAGTTTAGTTGATATAGAAGGTAATGTATACAGAACAGTTCAGATAGGCACACAGACGTGGATGGCGGAAAACCTGCGAACAGCTACTTACCGAAACGGTGAGCAGATACAGATCATATCCGATTCTGCAAGCTGGGCAAATAATAATACGAATATCCCTGCCTGGAGTTTTTATCAAAACAATGCTTCCGGTAATATACCATATGGTAAATTATATAATTGGTATGCCGTGACGAGTTCTAAAGGTATATGTCCTTTAGGTTGGCATATCCCAAAGGATGAAGAATGGAATCAGTTGACCAATGTAGTAGGGTTTTCTGCAGGAGGAAAGTTGAAAAGTGCAGGAACCTCTTTTTGGACAAGTCCCAATACAGGTGGAACAAATGCATTTGGTTTTTCTGCACTTCCGGCTGGAGGCAGAGGGGAAAATGCTAATTTTTCCGGCATCTTCACCAATACTTATTTTTGGAGTGCTACAGTTGGCGCCAACCCTTCACTTGGCAGTTTAAGATTACTTGAATTTAATTCTTCAAGTATTCCATTCGCCAACTCAAATAGGAAGAGCGGTTATTCCGTCCGTTGTGTAAAGGACTAATTTTATAAAGCAAATCGTTAGTAAAAATCTACGCATTTAGGAAAAATGCTCTGATATAAAAGCTATGATAAGTTTTTATATTTAATTTTTAATTGATTTATACGAATTTGTATTTTTAAAATACCGCAATAGATAGATTAAAATCTTTTATTTACAATAGCGATTTAATTACGAGGGTTAAAAATTACTTATTACTGGCAATTCGGTTCTTTATTATTACACGCCTTACATTTAGGAGAACAGAATTCATCGCAATTATATAAATTAATCCTATAAATTCCCTTTTTTCGTTCTGCAACTTCATTTAAATATTCTTCCGGATTTGGCGCAAATAATAAAAGACCTGCCAACGGACTTGATAGCATGACAGAGCCAAAAGATTTAAGATTAGTATTTTTCAAAATTGCTTTTGCAAACCAGCTGTACAATAATTCAATTGCAGCGTTATGCTTATTTTTTTATCGAAAGAATAGTTCCTGAGGAAGAGCTTTGAATAGATAGATCAAAGCCTGCTTCTTTCGCTCTTTCTTTCATATTTCGAATACCATAACCATTGATATCCGCATCCTGATCAAATCCCTTTCCGTTGTCGGCAATAGTGATCATTAACTGGTCTGCTGATTCAATATGAATATGAATTTTGCTGCTGTGTGAATGCTTTAGGGCATTGGTCAGAGCTTCTTGCATAATGCGCACCAGCTGGATGCTTTCCGAGGGAGATAGGACCAGGTCCTGAGTTATATTTTCTGTTATGTCAATATTAATATCCGGATAGTTGGCACTAAGTCGGTTTACATTATTTTTATACCGATCGCCAATGGCAGTGATGCTGATCTGTTCATGTTGTAAAGCCCAGATGGTTTCTCTTAAGGAACTAACCATTCCTTCTGCGTTTTCTTTTAACTGATGAAATGGTGCTTTATTTTCATTTGTTCCCTTTTCAACCTGCACAATATTGCTTTTGATAGCGGCCGCATAAGCCCCTAGATGATCGTGCAGATCGCGTGATATCCGTTCCCTTTCTTTATAGATGGATTCCATCATTTCTACTTCCTTTATTTTTTTATTAAGGCGTTTTTTCAAAATAAATTTTATCAGCCAAACCAATACACTTATAAGTAATATGATTTCTGCCATGATTATAAACGGATTTCTCCATAAAGGAGGTGTTCGTTGTATTGTGATGATAGTAAGCGGAGCATTGCTTAATGATGCTTTATTAAAGGCAGCTCTGATTTCTACTCTTATCGTTTTGAACGGCAATTCTACGAGGTTAATGATCCGATTGTCTGACTGAACAGTAACCCATTCATTATTGATGCCCATGATACGATACTGATAGATCAGTTTGCCAGCATTGATATAACAGGGCGCTACAAACTCAAATGATATTTGATGTTGGCTGGCAGATAATGTATAATCGGATTTAATTTCAGCAGATTGATAGTTGACAAACACATTGCTGATGATCGGCTTGAAATACTTCTCATTTACGATTACTTTTCCAGGATCGATCTCAACAATTCCTTCCGGACTTCCCGTATAGAGTCTATTGTTATTTTCCAAATGTAAACTTCCAATTGAATAATCGATGGTAGGCAATCCGTTCTGTTCAGTAAGTTGTGAGATCTTATTTGTCGAGGGATCTATAATATTTATCCCATTGGTTGTTGTAACCCATATCCGATCGGTAGTATCACAAGCAATACCATAACAATAGTTGCTGCTGAGTCCGTTGCCAGTGTGAAATTGCCGAAGAGCTTCCCCATCATATTTATATATGCCACTACTAAGTGTAGTAATCCATTTGTTTCCGTGCCTGTCTTCTGCACAAGCCGTAATAATGGTTTTTTTTATCTGACTTGATTCGTTTTCTGATTGAAGGCGTAGTATATTTTTCAGATCTTTATCGAATACATCCACACCTAAATTGCTGGCTACCCAAATATTTCCTTTTTTATCAGACATGATGTGCAAAACATAATTACCGGCGATCTTTTTGTCTTCGGCTAGCAACAATTGAGACTGCTTAATACTTGATGAATACACAAATAGTCCTTTTGGTGTGGCTGCAAATATTCGGTTGTAATCCGAGTCAAACTGTAGGTGAAAGATCTGATTGACTGCAAGATTGGAATTGGTCGTATTCAACTCGAGTATCTTTTGATTGTAATTATTTAGTACAATGATCCCGGCATCTTTTGTGCCTACCCATATATTGCCTTTGTTATCATTTGTAAGTGCAGTACAATATTGATTATTGATTTTTTTCCGAACCTTCGTTTTATTAATAACATATAAGCCGCTAGACGTTGCCATCCACATATTACCATTAGTCATTAGAAGAGAAGCATAAGCCGGGTCGTTATTGATCTCGCTTTTATATAAATGATAGGCA
>Ga0315906_10008942_pt1 | contig 11961 bp, 9 predicted proteins | sample LakEriMetagenome_4_FD_203526 | JGI IMG/M metagenome (GOLD analysis project Ga0315906, IMG submission 203526) | Freshwater fungal communities from buoy surface, Lake Erie, Ohio, United States - Buoy 2 MA122 | ecosystem: Environmental > Aquatic > Freshwater > Lake > Lake biofilm | place: USA: Lake... | reverse complement strand
AAGCAACAAGCCTTTTTCTTCAGTGTTCAAACGACCAAATTTATCATCAAACCACATTCTTTTTCCACTTAATGTAGCTTTCCCCTTTTCTTTAAATTTCACAGACTTCACTGGATATTTGGTAACCTGATTGCCCATACTGCTTCTGCCTTTAATATCAAGCTCTTCAAAGTAAAAGTCGAATTCCTTTATTCGGGCACTGCAATTCGGACTCAATAAAACTCTTAACACTTCAGCCTCGCCATTAGGATTAGCTGAGAAATAATGTACCTTACTTTTATCATCACCTTTCGTAAGATCGTATTCTTTTTCTCGCGTCACTCCTGTAACATTAAAACGTTTGGCATAACTAACACCCGACTTCCCGTCAGCATAAATCAAATTATAGGTTGTTCTTTCATCATTCTTCTGAAAAACAGCGACATAAATAATATCCTTACCTACATAAGTCTTCTCTCCCACCTTTGCCACTTTCATAATGCCTCTCTTTGTAAATACGATAACATCATCAAATTCGCTGCAATCAAAAAGATATTCATCCTTTTTGATTGAAGTACCTACAAATCCGTCTTCCCGATTGACATATAGTTTGGTATTGGCGATAGCGACATGCTTAACCTGTATCGTTTCAAAAGCTTTGATCTCCGTTTTTCTTTGTCTTCCTTTACCATACTTCTTGAGCAGATTTTCATAATAACTCACTGCAAACTCTACCAAATGTTCGAGATCAAACTTAACCTGTTTTATTTCATCTTCAAGTCCTTTAATCTGATTAATCAAATCATCAATATCCAATTTATAAATCCGACGTACTGGCTTTTCCGTTAATCTTAAAATATCTTCACGAGCGATATCACGCTTTAAAAGTTTTTTAAATGGCATGAATGCCTTATCAATCGCCTCTAAAACCGTATCCCATGTTTCATGCTTTTTCTCCAGCTCCTTATAAATTTTTTCTTCAAAAAATATTTTCTCAAGTGAAGTATAATGCCATTTCTCCTGCAGTTCAGCCAGTTTTATCTCGAGTTCTCTACCTAAAAGATTTTTGGTTTGCTCAGCCGAATATTTGAGCAGTTCTGTTACTGTAACAAAGCAGGGCTTATTGTCAATGATGATGCAGGCATTGGGAGAAATAGAAATTTCACAATCAGTAAAAGCATATAAAGCATCGATTGTGATATCCGGAGAAATACCCGGTGCCAGATCAATCTGAACCTCTACATCGGCAGCAGTATTATCAGTAACTTTTTTAATCTTAATCTTTCCCTGATCATTTGCCTTTACAATACTTTCAATGAGTTGTGTGGTTGTAACACCATAGGGAACATCTTTAATGAGGAGTGTTTTTTTATCCGCCTCTTCCAAACGGGCACGTACCCGAACCTTACCGCCTCGTTTTCCTTCATTGTACAGACCAACATCTATCATACCGCCGGTTTGGAAATCAGGAAATATTTCAAATTTCTTCCCTTTCAACCACTTAATAGAAGCGTCAATTAATTCACAAAAATTATGCGGTAGAATTTTGGTAGATAGTCCGACTGCAATACCATCAGCACCCTGCGCCAGCAAAAGCGGAAATTTCATTGGGAGTGTCACCGGTTCATTCTTTCTCCCATCGTAACTCAACTGCCAATCCGTAGTTTTAGCATTAAAGGCAACATCCAGCGCAAATTTAGATAAGCGCGACTCAATATAACGGGCAGCGGCCGCATCATCTCCCGTGCGCACATCACCCCAGTTACCTTGCGTATCAATCAATAAATCTTTTTGTCCTATGTTAACCAGTGCATCTCCAATACTCGCATCTCCGTGAGGGTGATATTGCATTGCCTGTCCGATAATATTCGCTACCTTATTGAAACGCCCATCATCCATTTCTTTCATGGCATGAAGAATACGACGCTGTACCGGTTTCAGACCATCTTCAATTGCAGGTACCGCCCTTTCGAGAATTACATAAGAAGCATACTCCAGGAACCAGGTTTTATACTGCGCCTGCACACCGCTTTCCTGTTCTAAAAGAGTATCATTTTTTTTATTTCCGCTCATATTTTTATCCACTAATTAATTTTCAAATAAAATACCGGATTTCTTTTTGACTTCAAATTCTTTCATGTTCTTTATGGTTCCCTGTACATCATACAAATCCAACTGTAACAATGTTTTCAAGCGCCAAAGCAGAAAAGCATCTCCCGTTGTATGTTTAGTTTTCTGCAGATATTGATGAATGATTTTAGAGGCCTTTTGCCAGTCGTCAGAAATAAATTTCTTCAAATCGCTGTCATAAAAATGCTCGAGATGCAGCGATAATTTTTTACCCCCCTCCAATATCCTTACTGTTCTTTCATCCTGACAAATTTTTATCCATTCGTCGGGGTCAACTTCAAATTCGCTGGGTGTAATTGCACGTGCAAGACGTTTGGCCTTTATTAATTCCTTCGGCAAGATCTGACTCATCCATTCCGGGTAAAATATCTGCCCTTTTTCATTAATAAAAGGCAGATTATTTAGAAAAACCACAAACACCCTACCTTGATAACTTTTGAGTTGACTCATCAGCCAGTAATAGCCACATATATCATGTTTATTCTGTGCCATCCATATCCATATTGCCGGCGCCTCCTCAGACTCAAGATAATTGATTATCTGATTTACAACTGACTGATCATCTACCATATTCCTCTCAAGAAGGGATTCGTAATCTCCTCCTGTCAACACATTTTTCCACCAGGACTTTCTTATTTCAATACCTTCTTCATTATAGATATCCTGAAGTGGTCCTACTGCATAATCATCTCTTATCAAAAGAATTTCACCTGCAAGTGACATATCTAATTCAATCGCTTGCTGTAAAACGGAGATATCTGCTTCGTTAAATATTATATGTTTCATATTAGTATTATTTTTTTTAATTGCCATATGTTTTGCCCTTAAAAGATGCATCACTATTGGCATCAAATTTTCTTTAAGGTCATGAAGTATAACATTAATAAAACGTGAGGAGGCATTAAATACTTTCCTCAACCAAATCCATTTCCATTTTTAAATTACCAATAATAAACTCCTGTCTGTCGGGTGTATTTTTCCCCATATAATATTCAAGGATTTGCTGAATATGCGTTTCAGGAAGCAGCATCACCGGTTCTTTTTTCATTTCGGATCCGATGAAGCGGGCAAATTCATCAGGACTGATTTCACCCAAACCTTTGAAACGGGTAATTTCGGGCTTATTCCCCAGTTTTTTTATTGCCGCTTGTTTTTCCTGTTCATCGTAACAATAAATTGTTTCTTGCTTATTTCTCACTCTAAACAACGGCGTTTCCAGAATATAAACATGTCCGTTTTTCACAAGATCAGGAAAAAACTGAAGAAAGAATGTCATCAGCAATAAACGTATATGCATACCATCCACATCAGCATCGGTAGCGATTACAATATTATTATATCGTAAGTTTTCGTAACCGTCTTCTATATTTAAGGCATGCTGCAACAAATTAAACTCCTCATTTTCATACACCACTTTTTTAGTTAATCCGTAACAGTTCAGTGGCTTACCTCTCAAACTAAAAACAGCCTGTGTTTCGATATTTCTTGCTTTGGTAATAGAGCCGCTTGCGCTGTCCCCTTCTGTAATAAACAGCGTACTTTCGATTTGTTTCTGCAGCATAGACTCTTTATCCTTACCACTCAATTCTTCATTATGATGGAAGCGACAATCACGTAATTTTTTATTGTGAAGATTGGCTTTTTTTGCTCTTTCGTTGGCAAGTTTTTTTATACCGGCGAGTTCTTTACGCTCTCGCTCATTTTGCTCAATACGTTTCTTTAATGCGTCTGCTACAGCAGGATTTTTATGCAGAAATAAATCCAGATCTCTGGCTAAAAAATCATAGACGAAATTTTTCATCGTTGGGCCACCTTCAGCAACACTTACAGAACCAAGTTTAGTTTTGGTTTGACTTTCAAAAACAGGTTCCTGTACCCGAACGGATACTGCGGCACAAATACTCCCTCTGATATCTGAAGCATCATAATCTTTTTTAAAGAAATCGCGAATCGTTTTTACAAATGCTTCCCTGAAAGCTGCCAGATGTGTTCCCCCTTGCGTTGTAAACTGACCATTGACAAAAGAATAATATTCTTCCCCATACTGGTTCTCATGTGTGATTGCCACTTCAATATCATCTCCATTCAGATGGATGATAGGGTATCTAAGTTCATCTACATTTGTTTTACGCTGAAGCAAATCAAGCAAACCGTTTCGGGAAATATACTTTTTACCATTCAGGTTAATCGTAAGACCCGCATTGAGATAACAATAATTCCAGATTTGATTTTCTATGTATTCGTAGAGGAAATGATAATTTTTAAAAACGGTATCATCCGGCACAAAATGAACGAGGGTGCCATTTGATTCATCGGATTTGATTTCCTTAGATTCATTTTTCAAAACCCCTTTTTCAAATTCGGCGACCTTTTCTTTTCCGTCTCTGTAGGCTGTTATTTTAAAAATACTACTTAAAGCATTAACCGCTTTCGTACCCACGCCATTTAAGCCAACCGACTTTTGAAATACGTTACTATCATATTTGGCGCCCGTATTAATTTTACTAACCACATCCACTAGTTTTCCCAGCGGAATGCCTCTTCCATAATCCCTAACTGTTACAGCGCCTTTTTCAATATTAATTTCGATTTGCTTGCCATAGCCCATTGTATGCTCATCGATACAATTATCAACCACTTCTTTTATAAGCACATAAATACCATCATCCGGGCTGCTACCGTCTCCCAGCTTACCAATATACATACCCGGCCTTAACCGAATATGCTCTCTCCATTCGAGCGTCTTGATGGAATCTTCATTATAATCAAACATTGATTTCTTTTCTGAGGCCATAAGGAATTGGTTTTATTATCAAACGGGCAAATATAACAATGTAAACGCCCGTTATTTACCTAAATATTGTTCACATCGCTGTGAATAATTTGGCTTGGATTAAATATTTCTGCAATTTCGCATAGTAAAACTTATAACAATGGACGGTAAAATCTATACGCTACTCACCATTTTCATCTTTTATTTCATCATTGCAGTTTCTATGTCCCTGTTTAAAGGGGCGCAACAGGTATTAACTGCTATTCTTTTTGGCGGGACTGGTCTACTATTATTTTTGGGGGCTTTTATGATTTGGGTTTTGAGTCAGAAGGATGAAAATTAGTACAGTTTGCCGATACCAAAGGCGGATGAGAATAAAAGGGCATAGCATATGACCATTAAAACTATAACTATTCATATATGAAATGCCCATAACGAAAATTCGAAACCAACAGGGATGAATATTTAAAGGGCATAACATATGGCAAATAAAAAACAATAAAAAATACACATATGAAGTATTTATTCCTTTTTTTATCCATATGCCTGATCTCTTTTTCTGCATCAGCTCAAAAATCAAAAAAAGAGGATAAGTCTAAAAAAAGCAAATATGAGAATCTGTCTCCGCAAGCCAGATATGATGCTTATCTCCAAAGCTCCAATAATCAAAAATTACTAGGCTGGTTTGCATTAGGTGTGGGCGGATCAATGATCATCGGAGGAACGGCTAAAATGTTATCTAGCGGCTTCAAAGATATTCCCAAAACAAATATTCGTTTAATTTGGCTACCTACAGTAGGCACACTTGCTTGTGTGGGCAGTTATTTTATCGTAAAGAATGCCAAGGAAAAAAGAAAAAGAGCGTCAATGCTGCTACAACAGGAATCTGCTCATATAGGGCACCCTCAGCATATCCCATTATCTTATCCTACAGTAGGTATTAGATTTCCAATCGACTGATATATATCAATCTCAAAGGCGCTGACATTCTGTCATTTTTGCTTTTTATTCAGTACTTTTGCCCACTGAATAAGAAGAGATGGAAAATGTACAATTGCACGATATAAGTTCGCATGATGAAACACGGCAGGGAGAAGCTTTTTCGCCTGCTGAAAATCAAGTAAATCCCCTCTCCAGAAAATTTTACATTGAAAGCTATGGATGCCAGATGAATTTCAGCGACAGCGAAATTGTAGCAAGCATTCTGAATGGCGCAGGTTTGGGCGCCACGCGTAATATTGAAGAGGCAGATTTGGTTTTATTAAACACCTGTAGCATCAGAGAAAAGGCAGAACAAACCGTCCGTAAAAGGCTGAAGGAATTCAGAAAAAACAAAACACACAATCCAGGTATGCTGATTGGCGTACTCGGATGTATGGCAGAGCGATTAAAATCGAAATTGCTAGAGGAGGAAAAATTGGTGGATATAGTAGTAGGTCCGGACGCCTACCGCACCCTTCCTTCCCTGATTGAAGAGGCAGGTGGAGGACAGAAATCTGTAAATGTCTTATTAAGCAGAGAAGAAACATACGCCGACATCTCACCCATAAGGCTCAACAGCAATGGGGTAACCGCATTTTTATCCATCATGCGCGGGTGTAATAATATGTGCAGCTTTTGTGTTGTACCCTTTACGAGAGGCAGGGAAAGAAGTAGAGATCCTTTTTCCATAGAAGCAGAGGCGCGAGACCTGTTTGATAAAGGATACAGAGAAGTTACTTTACTTGGACAGAATGTAGATAGTTATCGATGGTATCATCCTGAAACAGAAGCTGTAGTAACATTTGCCAATTTACTTGAAAGGATAGCGCTGATTCACCCTCAACTAAGAGTGCGTTTCTCGACCTCCCATCCAAAAGACATCACAGATGATGTACTTTATTCTATGGCGAAATACGACAACATCTGCAAATACATCCACCTCCCGGTTCAAAGTGGCAATACACGTATTTTACAGTTGATGAATCGCACCTATACAAGAGCATGGTACATGTCTAAAGTAGACCGTATCCGTGAGATCATCCCCGACTGTGGTATAAGTTCAGATATTATAGCAGGATTTTGCACAGAAACGGAGGAAGAACATCAGGAAACGCTCAGCATTATGGAATATAGTCAGTACGACATGAGCTATATGTACTTCTATAGTGAAAGACCAGGTACACTTGCGGCCAAGCGTTACAAAGATGATATTCCTGAAGATGTAAAGAAAAGAAGATTGCAGGAGATTGTGGAAATGCAAAACAGTTTATCAAAAGAGCGGTATAAGAGAGATATTGGTAAAAAATTTGAAGTATTGATTGAAGGAGAAAGCAAGCGAAGTAAGGACCAATGGATGGGCAGAACTTCGCAAAATAAAGTAGCAGTATTCCCAAAGGAAAATCATCCTTTTAAAAAAGGAGATTATGCCATCGTGGAAATTCACGATGCTACTCAGGGCACATTAATTGGAAAATCTGTTGGTTAAACACGACTAAAAAATATGGATTTACAGAGTATAAAAAATCGTTTCGGTATCATTGGCAATGCCCCTGCACTGAACCATGCATTGAGTGTAGCCGTACAAGTGGCTGCTACAGATCTCACAGTAATCATTAATGGAGAAAGTGGTGTAGGTAAAGAAGTTTTCTCTCAGATTATACATGCTTTATCTAGTCGGAAGCACAATCCTTTTATTGCAGTTAACTGTGGTGCGATACCGGAAGGAACGATTGATTCTGAACTTTTCGGACATGAAAAGGGTTCATTTACCGGAGCTGTGGATTCCCGAAAAGGGTATTTCGAAACCGTTAACGGAGGTACCATTTTCTTAGACGAAATTGCCGAAATGCCACTAGGTACACAAGCACGCCTATTACGCATGCTTGAAACCGGCGAGTTTATTCGGGTTGGATCTTCCAAAGTTCAGAAAACTGATGTGCGGGTTATTGCCGCCACCAATAAAGACCTGCTTGAATCCACCTATCAAAATAAGTTTCGGCAGGACCTATACTATCGCTTAAATACAGTTCCCATCAGAGTGCCAGCTTTACGCGACAGAAAAGAAGACATTGTTTTATTGTTCAGAAAATTTACTGCAGATTTTGCTGAAAGATATAAAACAGCGCCGGTAATACTCGATGAGGAGGCTAAACAACTGCTGGTGAACTACACATTCCCCGGCAATGTTCGGGAATTAAAAAATATCGCCGAGCAAATCTCTGTTTTATCCACCAACAAATTATTGGCAGCAAGAGACCTGGCGCCATTTCTTCCAGACAAACATCAAAACAGACTGCCTGTATTGGTGCACACATCCAATAATGGCAGTATAGGTGGTGGGGCTGAGTTTGCTAATGAAAGAGAAATTCTGTACAAGCTTTTTTTCGATATGAAAAAAGATGTAACCGAGCTTAAACGTATGTTTCTTGATGTACTGCAGCAAGGTGCAAGCCATACCCCAATGCCAGCAACAGGATTTTTTAGTGATTCAACCGGATCAGATAATACCTCCATCGACCTACACCCTTCTGTGATTTCACCATCCGTATCTGCACAACCCGTGCTTATTGGAAAAAATGATATTCAGGAGTCGATAGAAGTGGATGAAAGCTTGAATATAATAGACAAGGAGAAAGAACTCATTTTGAAAGCGCTTAAAAAACATAAGGGGAAGCGAAAAGATGCAGCTATTGATTTAGGAATCAGCGAAAGAACCCTGTACAGAAAACTAAAAGAATACGATATTGAAGATTTATAAAGAGCGAATATTTTATGACTATTAAAACATTGTTTTCAGCATTTATTTTTTTGGGAATAATTATTATTTCAGGTTGTTATTCTTTTAAGGATGTTTCCATTCCGCCTGAAGTAAAAACAGTAAAAATCAACTATATAGAAAATCGTGCCCGAATCGTAAATCCTCAATTAAGTCAGCGATTAACAGACAAACTTCGTCAAAAGATTATCAATCAAACACGTTTGGTACAAACCAACAGCGAAGAAGCACATTATCAGATCAGCGGACAGATTACAGATTATTATGTAACAACATCTGCTATTTCCGGGCAACGCGCAGCAGCCAACCGACTCAATGTAAATATCAAACTTGTATTTAAAAATTTAATGGATAATAAAAAGAATTTTGATACTGAATTGACAAGAAGCTTTGATTATGACGCAAGCATTACATTGCAGCAAGCCGAAAACCAACTTACAGAATTAATCATTCAAAATTTCACAGACGAAATATTTAACCGTATCTTTTCAGACTGGTAATATTATTTAAGTAATTAAGTGACTATGAATCATCAAAACATTTATCAGTTTATGGAATCAGGTGAAGCCCCATCTGATCTTACGGAAGCAACACTTGATACCCTAACTGAACAATACCCTTGGTTTGAAGGCGGACAAATTCTATCTGCCTTATATAAACAGAAATATGCAAAAGCCGACGCACAACGTCAGCTGCAGAAAGCACAGTTGTACCTACACAATCCACTTTGGTTAAACTGGCAGACCTTTCGCATGAATAATAAATACGATGCCGCAATTGAAACAGCAGATATTGCAATCGAAAAAGAAACGGAAAATAATTCTTCCATTAATGAATTAAATAGTTATTCCGACACGCTACCCCCCAAAAAAGCAACTAATGATGAACTGACATTTGAACCTCTGCACGCAGTAGATTATTTTGCATCACAAGGCATCAAATTGCAACAGGAACAAATTGGGAATGATTCTTTAGGCCACCAGGTAAGAACCTTTACACAATGGCTTAAAACAATGAAGAAAATGTATCATGAAGTTCCGGCAGAAGCCCCACAACATGAAGACAGTCAGATTTCACAAATGGCGGACGCAAGTAACAAAAATGAGGAAGTGTATACCGAAACAATGGCAGATGTACTAAAGCAACAGGGCAAAAAAAGGCAGGCAATTGCCGTGTACGAAAAATTAAGTTTGTTGCATCCCGAAAAAAGCAGTTATTTTACATCCAGAATCGCTGAAATTAACGAATAAACTATCCGAATAATGACATTATTATTTATCATATTGTTACTGATTGCAAGTTTTGTACTTGGCTTTGTTGTATTGGTTCAAAATCCAAAAGGCGGTGGCTTAAGCGGAACTATTGCCGGTTTCAATAATCAGTTTATGGGTGTAAAGCAAACAACAGATGTACTTGAGAAAGGAACATGGATTTTCGCTGCTGCGGTAGGCGTATTATGTCTGGTATCAACACTGTTTATTTCAAATTCAGGTGGTGGAACAAGCAGTCCTGGCGCCTTGGATCAAGTACCCGTAAACCAGCCTGTTCCTAAAGCAGCTCCTCAACAAAACAGCACCACCCTTCCAGTTGCCCCTGCAGCCGGAGGACAATAATATATTTTTAGTAATCCAAATATTTCAATCCCGCTTGTGCGGGATTTTTTTTTAAGTAGTTTAGCAAAATGAAGAAGATTATCTTGATATTATTACTCATTATCTGCTTATCTGCAACGTGGTTTTTATTTGCTCCATTTACACGATTTACCGAAAATAGCACCTACATATATATTCGAACCGGAGAAACTTCAAGTACTCTTGTAATAAAGAATTTAGAAGATAATCAATGCATCAAACAAACTAAACTTTTTCGATTTACGGCGGATATCCTGAACATCTGGCCACGTATCAAACCGGGAAAATATGAAATAAAGAAAAATCAAAGCTTATTTCATATAATCAGGACATTACGTAATAATCAGCAAACGCCCGTAAATCTTGTAATCACAAAACTCAGAACGCCTAATCAGTTGGCTGCATTAATTGAAAAAAAGTTTGAGTGTGATTCTCTTAAATTTATAAGATATATCAACGATTCAAATTTTAATCAAACCTATCAAATTAGTGCTACTCAATTATTTTTTATCACTCACCCCAATACCTACACTTATTACTGGGCGGCAAGTCCGGAAGCATTGATTAATAAACTATTTGTGTATCATCAGCAATTCTGGAATACTGAAAGAATGAAGAAAGCACGGAATCTTGGATTAATGCCACTTGAAATAACAACACTTGCATCTATAGTTGACGAAGAGACATTAGCCAATGAAGAAAAACCGATTATAGCAGGCGTATATTTAAACCGATTAAAAAAATCGATGCCATTGGGGGCAGATCCAACGGTAAAATTTGCAACAGGAGACTTCCAATTAAAGAGAATTTTATTAAAACATATTAAGGAAACCGCTACCTCTCCATACAACACCTATACAAATAAGGGATTACCTCCGGGTCCTATTTGCACACCGATGGATGAAACTATTGATGCCGTACTTAATGCGACAGCACATGAATTCTTGTTTTTTTGTGCAGCACCAGGCTATACGGGTAGACATAATTTTGCCGCAACTGATAAGGAACATTTGAAGAATGCCAGGGCATATCAATCATGGCTCAACGAAAAGGGTATTAGATAAAGGAAAAATTATCCATACCTTAGAACAAGACTATGCAAAAAAGAGTAAAACAAATACATGTCTCAGTTTTAAGAAGATTAACAAACATCAGCAAACGCATTGTGCTTCCTGGATTTGAAGGCATTCCACTATATGATGTCGTTATCTTCTTTATCAATAAAGTTCAAACAGTTGGGCTCAATGAAAGAGCTGCTGCGATTTCATTCAACTTTATTATGGCAATCCCCCCCGCTTGTATTTTTTTATTTTCACTTGTACCGCTGATGCCTTGGGCCAATGATTTTTCATCTGAAATTATTCGTTTTGTAAATGATATTACACCAAATCAGGACGTAAGACAATTTGTAAAAGATTTTGTAGATGATTTTTTTGGAAGACCAAGAAGCAGTATGGTTTCTATAAGTTTTTTGTTTGCCATTTTCTATTCTTCAAGTGGCATGTTAGGCATTATACACAGCTTCAACAGATCCATACATGAAAAAGAAGCAAAAGGTTTTTTTGCATACCGATGGAAAGCCATCAAACTGACATTCATCATCATGCTCTTGATCATTGCCAGTATCCTCATATTGATGACGCAGGGAACCATTTTTACCTGGATGCTGGAGCAATTGCAGATCAGTAATT
>Ga0315906_10008941_pt1 | contig 11961 bp, 14 predicted proteins | sample LakEriMetagenome_4_FD_203526 | JGI IMG/M metagenome (GOLD analysis project Ga0315906, IMG submission 203526) | Freshwater fungal communities from buoy surface, Lake Erie, Ohio, United States - Buoy 2 MA122 | ecosystem: Environmental > Aquatic > Freshwater > Lake > Lake biofilm | place: USA... | reverse complement strand
GAAGATATAAAAGTGATTTTAACTAAAGATCAATTTAAGAAATTAGATAGTAAAATAATATTAGAAGAAAATTTAAATGATTATAGTAATAAAGAATGTAATATATGTATGGATGAATATAAAATAGGTGATAAAATTATAATTTTAGATTGTAAACATATATTTCATAGGCGTTGTATAAAACATTGGTTATTACAAGAAAAAGTTACGTGTCCAGTGTGTAGAAAAGATGTAAGAGAAATGATTAAATGAATTTAAAAATTAAGATATATAATAGTTTATTATGACAATAATTATTAATTCTGAAGTACTATCTGAACTAATAAATTCAGAACAGTTAAAAGTTGTAAAAAAAAGACAACAAAACTCTGATAATTTTAATTATTATTTTTCTCCCTCGATAGGATTAAATTTATGGCGATCAAAGGTTATGATTATAAATCCAAAGTTTATAGTATTTGAATTTAATAAAATTGAACATATGAATTTGTTAATATTATTAAGAGACATAGATAATAAATTACAACGATTAGTAAAATCTAAAAATAGTGAATTATTTAATACAAGTATTTATAAATTAATGTCAGAAATAGATGATGATAAATTTACAATTAGATGTTATTTACCAAATATTAAAGGAAAACACTTAATTAAATGTTATATAGATAACAAAGAAGAAACATTTAAATTACCTCGTGTAAATACTGTTATTGATAATTGTATAATAGAAATCAGAAATATATGGAATATTAATAATAAATCTGGTTTTAATATAGAACTAAAAAGCACAAGTTACTTTTAAAAAAGTAACATCAAAACAGGGCTCGCGCCTGCAACTAAAATTATTACCATTTGTAGTAGTAGTTCTTGCAGGCGCGAGCCCTGTTTTGATACTACTTTTTTAAAAGTAATGGTTTTGATATTAAACATTATTTACAATAATGTAATGAATAAAAATTGATTTTATCTTTCATTTAATTATTTAAATTAAATGAAAGTAATTGATATTAATAATTGTATAGAAAAACTTGTAAAATTGGCATCTAATTCGCCAATTCAATATAAACATGGAGCATGTTTATTAAAAGGTAATAAAACATATTCATTTGGATTTAATAAATTTAATAGAGAAATATATTTAAATAACGAAATGATAAAATTTACAATACATGCAGAAATGGATGCTATTTACAAAACAAAAAATAAAAATATAAAAGGAATGGATATATTAATTATTAGAATAGGAAAAATAAATAATAATTTAAAATATTCTAGACCATGTAATGACTGTATAGAAAAAATGATGCGACGTGGTATTCGAAAAGTATATTATAGTAATCATAATGGTGAAATAGTTTGTGATTTTATAGATTCTATGCCAAAAATTCACAATAGTTCAGGATACTCAATTAGAAATAAATTAATATATTATAATAAATGTTTATAAAATATTTTTCTTTCTGATTTTATTGGTGACCTTCTTTTCTTTAACTCTTTATTTAATTTATAATATGATTTTGATAATAAATTTTTAGTTTTAGATGTCATTTTAGATGACATTTTAGATGACATTTTAGATGACATTTTAGATGACATTGACTTACTTTTATTTTTATCTAATTCATCTTCATCGTCGTCTTGCGAATCGTCTTGTGAATCGTCATCTGAATCGTCATCTGAATCTTCTTGTTCTGAATCTTCTTGTTCTGAATCTTCTTGTTCTGAATCTTCTTGTTCTGAATCTTCTTGTTCGTCGTCATTTGAATCTGATTTTGATTTATCTTGAAAAATGCTATTTGTTGATTCATCTGAACTAAATATACTTAGTTTATCAGAGTATCCTCCAGATTGTGAGGTATTGTCTGAAAAATCTATAAGATTATTTTCTGGAAATTTAAGAAATCCAAGTGTATCTAATAAGCTTGGACAATATTCTTGATCATCATTTTCATTGGAATTTGTAATTACATTTTCATCTGATTTTGAAACTATATTTTCATCAGAATTTGTAAATTCTTTTGTAGAAGACATTTTTTATAATATATAAATAAATAAAAATTATAGAGTAAACTTGAATTTTTTAAAAAAAAATTATAAAGAAATTGAAAACAAAATAATAATGATAATATTATTATTTTAATTAAATGGAAGTTTGTGAAGTAATAAAAAAAGATGAAGTTGTAAAAAGAAAAAAAGGTAGACCTAGAAAAAATAAACCTATAGAAGAACTTCCTAAAGGAGAAAAGAAAAAGCGTGGAAGAAAAAAAAAAGAAGTTGTAATGGAAGAAATTAAGCTGAAAAAGAAAAGAGGACGTAAAGCTGCAGTAAAATATTTTAGTTCATCAATTAGAAAGAAAATTCCATTAACAACAGTTTTACAAGATAATAATAATTTTATTTTACATTTAGATATAAATGAAGATACAGATTTACAAAAAGAAAATGAATGTATTGACGGTATACAAAATATTGATTTAAATATTGGTATTGTAAATGAAGATGATACTACTAAAGAATCTATTATAAATTCTGTTTTTTCAGAATTAGAAAATGAAAATAAAAACATAATAAATACATATCAGGATGAATATAATGAATTACTTGAGAAAAAAAATTATATATTAAATGATTTAATAGATGATAATAATATAAGTGAATTATACGAGCAAAGAGTTAAGTTTAGAGAAAAAGAAGATAATATTATGGTAAATAAATTACACGGAATTATTAATGATAAAAGAAATGACATAATAAATGATAATATTGAAAATAAATTTAAAGCGACTCAAGAAAATAATAGAAAAAAAGGATTTTTTGAAATATTATCTCAAATAATTCATAATAAAAAATGGATATATTCAACTGATGTAAATTGTTGGTGGTGCTGTCATCAATTTAATACAGTACCAATTGGATTACCTGATAATTATAATTATGATAGTAATAAATTTCGTGTAAAAGGTATATTTTGTAGTTTTTCATGTATGTTAGCATACAAACAAGATAAACGAATATCTAATGTAGATTATTTAATTAAAGCTTTGTATTGTAAATTAACAAAAACTTTATTAATTAATTCTGAATTAAAACCAGCTCCACCACAATGTAGTTTAAAAATATTTGGTGGACAATTAAATATAGACGAATTTAGAAATTCTACTAAAGAAAACAAAATATATAAAATGATTGATTACCCAATGTATATTAGTAGAGATTTTATAGAAGAAATAGATATTCAAAATGTTAAGGCTGTAAATAAAAACATGTTTCAAGAAAAGTCTATATATAATCTAGACGATAAACGTGTAGAAGATGCAAAAACAAGATTGTCAAATATAGAACAAACTACTATTACTTTAGGTAATACCATTGATAAATTTATCAAATTTGCTTAATAAAAAAATTGAAATAAATTTAAATAAATAAATAATTAAAATTAAATGTTTAAAGTTGATATATCTAAAGTGTTGGAATTTGTAAAGGACAAAAGTTATAGTGATATAGTAAAAGAATCTCAAAAATACGGATTATGTGTAAAGTATAGCAATGATGAACAACTAAAAAATCTATTTTTATTAGCTAATAAAAATGAAGGGACTGAAAATAAAAAGACTGAAAATAAAAAGACTGAAAATGAAACGACTGAAAATGAAACGACTGAAAATGAAACGACTGAAAATAAAAAGACTGAAAATAAAAAGACTGAAAATGATATAATAAATTATCAAGCAAATGGTATTATTTTTGAAAAGAGTACAAATAAAGTTGTGGCTATGTGTCAAAATAAATTGGTAGATTGTGATAGTGACTTTATTTTTAAAAGTGGTACTGTAAAAAGAATAGAATATTGTGAAGATGGTACAATGATAAAATTGTATAATTACAATGGTACGTGGTATACAAGTACCACACGATGTATTGATGCTAGTAAAAGTTATTGGAATAGTACAAAAAGTTTTAGTGATTTATTTTGGGATGTTTTTGATAAAAGCTTGTTAGATACATTAGATAAACAATATACATATGTATTTGTATTGTTACATAAAGAAAACAGAATAGTAGTTAGACATAAAATTAATATGTTAGTTTATATTTCTAGAATAAATAATGAAACATATATAGAAGATTATACTCAACAATTTAATAATATTTATGGAATTAGACGTCCTAAAAAATTAGATATAAATATAAATATAACTGATGATATAAATTATCATCCTTTTAAAAGAGGAATTTTAATAAAAACTTTAAATAAAGAAAATAATCAATTAGTAAGTTATAAAATTGATTATAAAAATTATACAAATATAAAAAGTCTTCGTGGGAATATTCCTGATGTTAGAATGAGATATTTAGAATTATTACCAGAACCTGAATTATTGAAACAGTTTGAAAAAAATTATTATGAATATAAATTTATGTTTAATATTATAAAAAATGAAATATTTAATTTAGTAAAAATGATCTATAGACTATATGTTGACTCACATATTAAACATTCAATACAAGTAAATGATGATAATTTATATTATAAAACTTTGAAACAATTACATGCACAATATAAAATTACAAATGTACCTATTTCATTTTATGAGGTACAAAAAAAAATATTTACTATGGATAAAAAAATTGTTAAGCGATTATTAATGTGGGAAGATTTAAAATTTCCTAAATCTAATAAAAATAAATTAAATGAAATGACAAATGAAACAACAAATGAAACGACAAATGAAAGTGTTGTGAATGAAAGTGTTGTGAATGAAAGTGTTGTGAATGAAAATTAAATTTATTATAAAATTTTACAAATTAAGTATATTTATTAATATAAGTGTATTTAATTTGTAAAATTTTATTTCTTTAGAAATTGTAATATATTATGAGTGATTTAACTTTACCGTTAATTGGATTGACAGCATTATTTGGTTATTTCTTTAATAAAGATGGTAAAAATCCTAGACAACAAGAAACGATAAAACAATCTATAGAAACGTTTGATAAACCAAATGGTAGTAATATATATGAATCAAATGTTGTTGAACAATCTAATAAAGAAATTTTAACTAGATCTCTTGAAAATTATCGTCTTGCTGAAAACCCATCAGAAACAGGAGTTATTCCACCATTATTTAATACATATGGAGCAGTGGGAAATGAAACAATTATGTCTGCTAAATTAAATTCTAACCCTGAAGTTACAGGATTAAATTCGAAAACATTAGGTGAAATAAATGATATAAATCGTTTAGGAACTGAAACTAAAATAGATAATATAGAAACACAACCAATGTTTAAAACAGGTAATATGATAGAAATAAAGGCGTATTCAGATATAGATTCTAATGTAGAAATTAATAATTTAACAGGTTTGCCATATGATGTTTCTCATATGAATATGATTCCATTTTTTGGTGGTAGTATTAAACAAAACATAGAAACTTTTTCAAATGAATCTTTATTAGAAAGTAGAAGTGGTAAAGGTGCTACATTTAAACATAAACAAGAAATAAGTAGTATGTATGATAAAACACCTCAAAATATTTATGGGGCTCCAGCATTTACTACTCAAGTAGACACAGATAGATATATTCCATCATTATATAGACAAAACGAACGTCCAGTTGAACAAGAATATATTTCAGCTCCTATTTCTGGAACAATTGATAATCCATTGAATCCAAAAGTGGGATCTAAAACAGTTGATGAATTAAGAGTTTTAAATAACCCAAAAGAAACATATAAGGGCAGAACAATAGCTGGTCAATTTGGTAGTGTAAGAGGTGTAGAAGGGGAAGTAGTAAAAAGACGTCCAGATACTTATTACGAACAAGAAACACCAGATAAATTATTTAGAGGACCTGGTGCACATTTAGAAACAACTATGGAAAGAGATTACAAAACAAACTTTAAGGGGTCATCTAGACAGGATTATAATATGGAATATTATGGAGGAGCAAATAATAGTCAATTAATTAAAACAAAACAAAGATTAGGCAATATTGACAATAGTTCAGAATTATCACTATCATTATTTCAAAATCCTAAAAGACAAAACTTTGAAGCTGATTCTATTAGAAATGTTACTGGAAATATTACAGATAAAAAGGTAGATGATTATGGTAAATCTGGAATAACATCATATGAATCAGAACGTGCAACTACAGAAGAACAAACACATTTATTAAATGCACAAAGAACAGAATTTGGTGTTTCTGTTAGACCTCAAGATGAATTCAAAACTACTTTAAAACAAGGTACTATGATATATGATAATTTCGGTAATGTTAAAACTACTTTTGATACAGGCAAAACAAATGCATACGAAAGTGGTATATTAGGTATAGATGCAAAAGTAACTCAAAAACAATCTTTAATAGATAATAAATATTTAGGTGGTATTGAAAAAGAACGAGGTATGGGATATTTAGTAACAAAATATGATGCAAGAACTACAGGAAAACAAATGTTAACAAAAGACACTGAACTGAAAAAACAAATAAATGGACCACAATATTTCCAAACATCTTCAGGAAAAACATCACAAGCAGAACTTAAATCTACACAAAATATGTTATTAAAAGAACGAGAAGATAAAAGACCAAAAATGAATGTAAATATTAATCCTGTTATACCTAGTAAAGAAAATATAGGAACTATCATTCAATATCGTAACGATGATGAAAGAGTCGATAAAATATCATCTGAACGTTTAGATCCAACTATATTAACTCAATTAAATAACAATCCATTTATAATTAAACAATAATAGTAACTTTTAAAAAGTAGCGTAGCTTCAAAACCATTACTTTATTGTAAATAATGTTTTAATTTAAAATTAATTGAAAATATATTTTATATTTTTATATAAAATATATTGTAGATGACCAAACCTATAAAAAATGTAGAGTTTAATTTAAATAATAACAAATTATTTTATACATATTCAAATACAGAATATGATAGAAAACCAATTGATTCTATTTTATTAAAAAAAATGTCTAATCAAATTTCTGAAAGAGAATGGGTACAACATAAAAATTGTTTATTAAAATATAAACATTGCGAAATGATTGTTCATAAAGACAGCTTGTAATAGTTACTTTTAAAAAAGTAACATCAAAACAGGGCTCGCGCCTGCAAGTAAATTATTATAGTTTATATGCTTTGGTTCTTGCAGGCGCGAGCCCTGTTTTGATGTTACTTTTTTAAAAGTAACTTTGGGGATTTTCGTAATTTTCATTAATATAATCATTAATTAATTGTTTATTATTTAATTGAGTTTTAGAATTAGATAATTCGGTTTCTATTTCTTTAATGGTTTGTTCTACACGTTTATACGCAGATGGTGCAGATTCTTTTATAATTGAATTTTTAAAAGTTGTCATTTCTTCTAATTCTTTTTCTAAATTTTTAATTTTATCCAAAACAGAATTAATATTAATATCATTTTGATCATCGGTAGTCGTTTCATTTGATTGTAAATTAAAATCATCAAGTAATTGAGCTCTTATTTCTTCTACTGATATTTCTGTTTGTTTATTTTCAACTGTAATACTTTCTAAATTATTATCTATTGCATTTTTTAATTCATTTTGTGCAATTTGCCGCTCATCTTCGGAATAAGATTCAAATTTATTCTTAGATAATTGCAAATCTTGTTGTAAATTTGATAAATTTTCTTGTATTTCTAATATAGTTTTTTCATAATTTTGAATTCTTTGTAAAACTGCAATTGGATGTTCTGGTCTATTTGATAATTCTTCTTGATTTTTACCTTCTTTAATAGCTTCTTGAATCATGTCTGATTTTCTTTTATGCCAAAAATCGTTAGCTGTTTCTCTGTTTTCTAAATAATTTTTAATAAGCTTATTTAATTGATCGTTTTGATATTCTATTTCATTAATTTCTAATGGATTTACAACTAAAGGAAAAAATTTACCAATATCAACAGTATAAATATCATAATTATTATCTATACGTAAAATCTTTTGAGATATTCTTTTAGCTTCGTCTATAGTTCCTGCAACACCTCTAACCTTAATTCCCCATATATCACATTTTTGAGGCATATTAGGACCTACAATACTTACCAATGCATATTTTTGATTTTGTAAAGGTGGATCTTCGAATAAATAATCTAAAACTTTTTCGTTTTTTTGTAATGTCATTTGTTAATTATTTCTAATAAAATTTTATATATAAATTAACGCAAAGTACAATTACGTTAATATATATATAAAAAAATACAATATATATATATATATATATGTTTCGCAGAACAACAAACTTTGATTTACTAAATAAAATTCAAGAATTAGAAAATAAAATGGATATCATTTGTGCAAAATTATATGATGATGATATAACATTTAAAGGTTGTTGTGATTGTAAAGTAAAAGAAATAAATGTATATAAGGAAATTAAGGAATATTTTGAAGATAAATTTAATGATATTTTAATAAAGTTTGACCAAATAGAAAAACAAGATAAATTAAATAACTTTTTAGAAAATTATAAAAACGAAATTTTAACAAATTTTGAAAATATTATATCGAATCTAGAAATTATTAAAACATCTAATAGATATAATTGCGATAATGAAAAAGGACCAGATATATATAATTTATTAAAAAATGATCTTGTAGAAAATTATGATAACATAACTAATCAATTAAATTGTATATCTAATAAACTAGACATTTTATATTTTGAAAATGAAATAATAAAACATCAATTATCCTTAGAAGAAGATATTAGAAAATATGAACAAGAAATAAACAATATGTCTAATATTATTAATAATACTATTGATAATATAAATATAACATTTTTTAAAGAAGATCTTCAAAATTAATTTCTTTAATTTGTGGTCTTTTAGAAGGATCTGGATTTAACAATTTATTTAATAAATTATTATATTTGATAAAAAAATATTTATTATATTTTATACTTATTAAATATTTATTATAATACAAATCTCTAATATCAGCTTTATACCAAGGATAATTATTGTATATTATTATATATAAAATAATTCCACAAGACCACACATCTACCTTTTCTGGGTTATATTCAATGTTTAAAAATTCTTCTGGTGCTATATAAGGTACAGATCCATATATTTTTCTTTTTAAAATAAATGTATCTATATGAAGTGAATCATGAAATACTTTTGAATGTCCAAAATCTATAATCTTAATTTTTTTATTAACTATGTCTATAATAATATTTTCTAATTTTAAATCCATATGCGCAATACCTATATTATGCATATGTATCAAACCATCGATAACTTGTTTAAAATAAAATATTTTTTTTTCAAAACAAGGAGACATTTTTTGTATATAATCTAAAAAATCAACCCCATTACAATGTTCAAAAATAATTGCATTTTTATATAAATCTATATCTAAAGTTTTAATTATATATTCGTTATGTAATAATGTTCCTATTGTATACTCATTTAATACACGTTTTCTAAGTAATTTATCATTATCCTTATTTTTAAAAATATATTTTATATATTTAACAACAAACAATTTATTACATGATATATTGTCTTTACATTGATATAATTTAACTGTTCCATATGCACCCTTTCCTAAACATTTAATATATTTTGCAGACTTTAAGTGATCTAAAGAATTTGATAAATTAAAATTAATATAATACATTAACATTAAGTAAAATATTTATTTTCTTTTAAATTATATTTAATTTAAAAAAAATTTAAAAATTAATTAAACTATTCAATTTAATAATATGGCGGCTCCTATTGAACTGAGCGCAAACGTAATGAAAAGAAAACTAAAAAGTTTAACTGAAAGAATATTATTTATAGACTCTAATTTAGTTTATAGTACACCTAATATAGTTGAATCTATTAAATGTAAATTATTAGGTTCTAGAAATTATTTATATGAATTAAAAATTTGGAAAGATAATGATTCCAATATACATTGTAGTTGTTCCTGTCCAGATAACAATTTAAGAAAAAATCAATGTAAACATATTTACTGGTTTGGTTATCAAAAATTCGGATTTATGGATACACAATTTTGGACTGAAGAACTATATAATGATTTTATTTATAAAAACTGGCTAATAGATTACAACAATACTTCTAGAGAAAAAAATACAGATTGTCCTATATGTTTAGAAAAAATAAATTATAATAATGAAAAAACAATACGATGTCGATCACAATGTAATAATTCAGTACACGCTATTTGCTGGAACAGATATCATTATGTATCTGGTAAAACACATTGTGTTTTTTGTAGAACAGAAATGTCTAATACTATACCGTAATTACTGTTACTTTTTTAAAAGTTACTATTTATTAATTTTCATATTTTCTATAAGACTTTTTACATCTTCTAATTCTGTTTCCACAAATTCTATAAAACTATTATAATCATCTTTATTGTGTCTTTTATTAATATTTTCTTTTAATATTTTAATTGATTGTTTAACCTTTTCATTGTCTCCATCATTTTCATCTTTATTTTCTTCTGTGTCTTTATTATCTTTTTTATTGCTAAAGATTTTATTAATATCATCAATATTATAAATACGTTTTCCACCATTAGGACGTAAACATCTAATTTTACCAGCCTCTGACCATCTTCTTAATGTTCCAGATGTAATGTCATATTGTTTTGTAATCTTATTTGGAGAAATATAATTTTCGTTATCCATTTTATTATTCTCTATATAAAAATTTTTAAAGAATAACGCGCATTTATCGTGTTAAATAACATATATTTATTTTATAAAAAGATATTTAAAGACAATTTATATATTTAAAGCAATTTATATATTTAAAATAATTTATATATTTAAAACAATTTATATATTTAAAACAATTTACATACAAAAATAAAAATAATTAATTTTCGCATTTTTCACGAAATTTACAAAATATTTTTTTCTTTTTTAATATTATAACAACAAGTTATAAAAAATGGATCCAGCTCAATTAAAAGCCGCATATGATCAAACACAATATTTATCAAACGAAATCAACAAAGTTGATGAAAATTTATTCAAAACCCAAGGATTACAATCTGCTGAAATTTTAGCTAGTGCTGAACGCACAAACTGGGCAAACGAGAATAGAAATAACAGAAATACACAATTTATTATTGATAATATTAACGATAAATCTGCCCGTATAACATCTGATGTTACTAAAAATGGTACAGACAACATTTTAGCAACTGAACGTGTAGGAGTTAGATTAGATGATAATATTTATAAAACAACAATGGCTATTGAAGACGTAATTTATAGAAATGCAGATGGTGTCAATACTAATATAAACAAAGTGGCTATGGAAGCTCAAAAAAATACAAATGAATTGATAGGTTTTATTAAATCAAATGCCGATCAATCATGGAAAAACTTTAATGATGCTACACGTGATATATTAGGTGTTAAAAATGACTTTTTACTTAATTCAACTAATCAATATGCTGCTCTTGCTAAACAAGCAAGTGAAAATACTACAGCTGTGCAAGTCGAAGGTTTGAAATCCAAATATGATTTGTCCAAACAAATGTCATACGAATATAATAATCTTAAAGATATTCTTGCAAGACAAGAAGCTGACCGTTTACGTGATGAATTACGTTCTGCAGAACATAAAAGTCTTTATTTTGAATTAAGAAATGGAAGAGGTCATCATCATTACAGACGAAGACACCATCATTAGCAACCACCGCGGTCTAATAATGTAGAAGATATTTCTTCTCAAAATATAAACAATAATAATGTGGAAGACCCCCAATTATCTAATGAAATGTTATTAGATCAGAGTAATAATATAAATAATGGAAATAACGAAAAACAAATAGAATTAACAGAAATAAATAATGAAGAAAATGAAAAACAAATAGAATTAAAATTAAAAGATGATTACAATTCCACTGACAATTCTACAAGTAGCAGTAGCAGTAGCAG
>Ga0315906_10008940_pt1 | contig 11962 bp, 8 predicted proteins | sample LakEriMetagenome_4_FD_203526 | JGI IMG/M metagenome (GOLD analysis project Ga0315906, IMG submission 203526) | Freshwater fungal communities from buoy surface, Lake Erie, Ohio, United States - Buoy 2 MA122 | ecosystem: Environmental > Aquatic > Freshwater > Lake > Lake biofilm | place: USA: Lake... | reverse complement strand
AGGCGTGGCGTCAGCCGATACTCCCCCGTCCACGGATCGACACACCTCGCCTGCTCGGGTTTCGACGCTCGATGACCACCGACGGACTCATGCTCCCACACGAGATCACGCAGCTGGCCCTGTCGCTGGGCGTGGGGCTTCTCGTTGGGTTCGAGCGCGAGCGCCGGACCGACACCTTCGCGGGCGTGCGCACCTTCGGACTGGCGGCTCTCGCGGGCGGCATCGCGGCGCTGGTCGGCCCGCGCGACGGGACGCCGTGGCCGCTGCTCGTGGTGACGTCGATCGCGGCCGCCGCCGGGATCGCCGGTGGCATCGCGTCGAGCCGCGGTTCCACGGCGACCGACGAGGCGGTCGCGTCCGCCGATCGACCGCGCGAACTCGGTCTGACGACCGCGTTCGCGCTCGTGGTCACCACGCTCCTGGGTGGATACGCGGTGCTCGGTGATCGCGCGACGACGGTCGCCGGTGCGGGCACGCTGTTCCTCCTTCTCTACGCGCGCGATCCGCTGCACGCGGTCATCCGGAGGCTGTCGAAGGAAGACGTCCGTGCGATCGCGATCTTCGTCCTGATCGCGCTCGTGGTGCTTCCGGTGCTCCCGGATCGCGACGTCGGGCCGTTCGATGCGGTGAATCCGCGCTCGGCGTGGCTGCTCGTCGTGCTCGTGGTCGGACTCAGCCTCGCCGGCTACGTGGCGCAGGCGCTGCTCGGCCCTCGTGCGGGCGTGCTTGCGACCGGTCTCCTCGGAGGTCTCGTCTCGAGCACCGCGACCACCGCAGGCGCCGCGCGGCGCGTCGGCGAGGGCGGTGCGGCGCGCGCTTCGGCCGCCGCCGCGCTCCTTGCCTGCGGCGTCCTGCCGATTCGCCTCATCCTGCTCCTGGTCGTGGTCTCGCAGCCACTCGCGCAGGCGATCTGGCCATGGCTCGGGGGAGTCGCGATCGCGACCCTCATCGCGGGGCTGATCGCGCTCCGGCGCGGCGCGGAGACGCCGGCGGGGGATGGCCCGAGCGCGTCCACGCAGATCGTTCCACCGCGCAACCCCACCCAGCTTTCGTCGGCGCTCGTCTTCGCAGGCGTCTTCGTCCTGATCCGCATCGTCACCAAAGCGACGATTCTCTATGCCGGAACGGGTGCGCTGCTCTTCGTTGCTGCGGTGAGCGGTGTCTCCGACATGGATGCGATCGCACTCTCGATCGCGCGAGAGCTGGAAGGTGCAGGCGAACTTGTGCAAGCGAGCGCGACGGACGCGAGCACCGCGGCCGCCGCCACCATCACCGCATCGACCGCTGTGCAGGCCACGCTGGTGGCGCTCGCGGCAAACACGCTCTTCAAGCTCGGCGTCGCGCGCGCGATGGGCGATGCGCGCTTCTTCCGACTGATGCTGCCCGGCCTTGGCGCGGCGCTCGTGGTCGCGGCGGCTGGTATCGCGCTTGCCTGACGCGCGAGTCAGCGGTCGACCGGCATCGTGAAGTGGTCGGCGGCGAACTCGATCGGTTCGATGCGGCGCAGATGCAGTTCGCGCGGCGGAAACGGCGGAAGCATGCCGCGCGCGGGCCGGTAGTCGTCCATCGGCGGAGGAAGCGGCCCACCTGGCGGCGGCTGCATCATGCCGCGCGGCGGCATGCCGTCGCGTGGTTGCATGCCGTCGCGTGGTTGCATGCCGTCGCGTACTGGTCGATCTTCGCGCAACGGTCGCGCGTCGCCGGGTGCAGGTCCTCGTGGACCACGCGGCCCGCCCCGCTGCTCCGCGGTGTCGACCCACAAGAGCCGCGCCGCGAGCACGACGTTGCGGTCGGTGTCGATCCAGAGTTCGATGTCGTCGGGACCAAGCGCACGCTGGGCGCGCGTCGCCACGATGTGCATCGATCCCCGCAGTTCTGCCGGGCTCTCGTCGCCGGCACGCGCGGCGACCGCGACATACGACCGCTGCACGAGACGCAGCAGCGCATCCATCCGCTCGATCGCGACCTCGCCCGACGGATCCTCGATCCATCGCGGCCAGAGGACGCGCGAATCGAGCGCGCGCACCGTGCCGTCGATCGCACGTTCCCACGCGCCATCCGGGCTCGAGGCGCGCGTGGTGCTGCCGTGCGGACCTGCGGCAAGGTCGAGGCGCGCCGAGTCGCCACGCAGATCCCAGGTGCCGACCAGTTCCGGCGCCTGAACGGGTCCGCGCGGCGTATCGGCGCGTGGTGGAAGCACCACGCGGATCTCGTAGCGCCGCGAGCCGCTGGACGACTTGGTCGACGACTCTGTGCGCAGTGCGGCGCGGATGATGTTCGACGCGTTGGTCTCGTAGGGAAACAGGAGGAAGAGCGCACCGAGCGCCAGCGCGATCATCGCCGCGCGCGCCATGGGCAGCAGCCGTCGACGCTGGTTTCCACCGATGATCGCGATCGTGCGGCGGGGTGAGTGACTTCCGTCGCGTTCCCCGTCGCGTTCAGCATCGAGCGCCGCGAAGGCGCGGGCGATGCGTTCCTCGCGAGCCGCGTCTGGCTCGAAGTGGGCCGCGAGCAGCGCATCCATCAGCGCGTCGTCGGCGGCCGCGCGGTCGTCACGGGGGATGTCGCGTCGTTCCTCGTTCATGCCACCGCTCCTTCACCACCGCCGACCTCATCGGCGAACGCACCCTTGCCACGCAGGCAGTGCGCGAGCAGCGCGCGCGCACGCTGCAGGCGCTTCTTCACCGCCTCCTCGTTGTCGCTCGTCGCCCGCGCAATGTCGGCGAGCTGCCGATCGTCGCGGTAGGCCGCCTGGACAACCTCGGCGTACATCGCCGGGAGCCGCGAGAGGCAGTCGTCGAGCGCGACGAGGCGCTCGCGGAAGCTCATCGCGGGCTCGGCGCCTTCGACGCGCGCGCGCTCGAAGGCCGCGACGTTCCGCTCGATCGCGTCGAAGGTCGCGGGATCCGCGACCTGCATCCGGCGCTGCCGCGACGCGAGGTCCATGGCGACGAGGCGTGCGATGCCGCGCAGCCACGGGCCGAACGGGCGCGTGCGGTCGTAGTCGGCGAGGCGCCGCCAGGCGACCAGCACCGTCTCCTGGAAGACGTCGTCGGCATGCGCGCGTCCGATCCCGGCGCGGATCGAGGCCATCAGCGCGTCGGCGTGATCGCGGACGAGCACCTCGAAGAGTTCGCGGGCGGTCGGGTCGGTCGGTGGCATGCGGGGGATCTTGCCGGGATCCGGCCTCCCGGGGACGGCAAACGGGGTGTTTCCCGCCGATTCACCCCCGACGCCGCGTTCTCAGGCGTCGATGCCCCGGGCGACGACCAGTCCGAGCGCAATCAGCGCTCCCGCGCCGAGGAGCCCGAGGAACATCGCCGAGAACCCGATGCACTGGCACACGCCGAAGAGCAGGACAAAGAGCCCGCCCTGGGCGCGTCGGCGGGGCATGCAGCGGGTGAAGAGGAGCATCGACGCCCGGCCCGCGCGCCAGCCGAACCACGCGATCGCGAGCGGCGCGGGCAGGAGAAGCAGGACGCCGAGCGTCGCGCCGTCACTGGTGCTCGTATCAAGGAGGGCGGTGAGCACGACCGCGGCGACGGCGATCCCGATCGGCAGGGCGAGATACCCGGCGGCCCGCGCGAGGCGGAACCGACGCGGAATGCCCGTGGTCGCAGGTTCGAAGTCCGAGCCGCACTCGGGGCAGATGCCGCGCTCGGCGAGCCCCGAGAGCTTGAAGCCGCAGTGATCGCAGTGCGGCTCCGCGAGCGCGGAGGAGTAGCGGTCGATGAAGCGTTGCGACTCGGCCATGCGTGGGCTTCCCGTGCAGACTCTCCGTGCGAGGCACGGAGAACGCAGGATCGCAGGACGCCAGGGCTGGCGCAAGCGCTGCTCGGTTTGGCGCGGTGTGGATCCTCAGCGCGCCGCCGCGAGGCGCGGGTAGTCGTTGTAGCCGCGGGCGTCGTCGCCGTAGAAGGTCGTGTCGTCCCACGGCGCGAGCTCGGCGCCGGCGGCCAGCCGCTCGGGCAGGTCCGGGTTCGAGATCGCGAGCCGCCCGAAAGCGATCGCGTCGCCGAGGCCGCTCGCGAGGTCGGCCTCGGCCGCGGCCACATCGGCGCCGTAGCCGTTGAGCACGATCGGTCCGTCGAAGCGGGCCTTCATCGAGCGCGCGAGCCGCTCGCTGAAGTGGCCGCTCCAGCGGTCCTTCGCCCAGTAGTGGTTGAAGAGGTGGAGGTACGAAAGGCGGCGCTTGCCCAGTTCCTCCGCGACGCGCTCCATGAGCTCCTCGTCGTCGTGGTGGTGCGGGAGGTCGTTGGCGCTTCCCATCGGCGAGAGCCTCACGCCGACGCGCGCGTACGAGAACACCTCGCCCGCGACATCGATCACGTGGAGGAGGAGCCGCATGCGGTTCTCGATCGAGCCGCCCCACGCGTCGTCGCGCTGGTTGAGGCTCCCGGAGAGGAACTGGTTGATGAGGTAGGAGTTCGCGGCGTGGACCTCGACACCGTCGAAGCCCGCGGCCTTCGCGCAGGAGATCGCGCGCGCGAAGTCGCCGATCACGCGCGCCATCTCGCGGGTCTCGAGGGCGCGGGGCATGCTGGCCTCGACGCGCTCGCGGCGGCCGTCCGGGTGGCGAACGCTCACGTAGCCCTTGGAACGGACCGCGACCGGCGCGACCGGCGGCTGGCCGTTCGGCTGGTGCGCGACATGGCTCACGCGGCCGACGTGCCAGAGCTGGCAGAAGATGCGCCCGCCCGCCGCATGCACGCGGTCGGTGACCAACTTCCAGCCCGCGATCTGCTCCTCCGAGTAGATGCCCGGCGTCTGCGGGTAGCCCTTGCCTTCGGGCGAGATCTGCGTGGCCTCGGTGATGAGGAGGCCGAAGGACGCGCGCTGCGCGTAGTGCTCGGCCTGCAGCTCGCCGGGGACGTCGCCCGGCTGTCTGGCGCGCTGGCGCGTGAGCGGCGCCATGAACACGCGGTTCGGGCACGCGAGCGAGCGGAGCGAGATCGGACGGAGCAGGTGTTCTGGAATGGGCATGGCTGGATCCGCGGGGCCTCATCTTCGCAGGAATGCGCTGATCCGATGCGCGTCCGTCGGTGCGCTTCCGACGTTTCGAACATCGATACACTCGCCCCGGTCCAACCGAACAGGCTCCCCGCATGCGATCCACCACGCTCGTCCGTTCCACGCTCGCCGGCGCCCTCGTCTGCGTCACGGCATGTCTCGGCCTCGTGGCGACCGGTCTGGTCGCGACGGGTTGCAACACGGCGCCGAAGTACGCGAACCGCCAGTCGTTCGCCCTCGAGGCGAAGGCGGCCGAGAACTGGTTCGGCGACAACGTTTCCGGCTTCCGCGATCAGATCCGCGGCAGCGGCGGGTACATCGTGTTCCCCGACGTCGGCGAGTGGGGCATCGTCTTCGTCGGCGGCACCTTCGGTCGCGGTGGCGTCTACTCGGCCGACGGCACGCAGATCGGATGGGCCGCGATCAACCGCACCGGCGTCGGGCTCACCCTCGGTGCGCAGGGGCAGAAGGTCGCGATCGTGCTCAAGGACGAGGAGACGATGCGCAAGTTCAAGCAGGGCACCTGGTCGGGCGATGTGGCGGCGACGGTGGTCGCCGCGCAGGAGGGCGCCGCGGCATCGAAGCAGTTCAAGGAAGGCGTCGTCATCTACGTCGGTGACCAGGCCGGACTGATGGCGGGCGTCTCGATCGCGCTCTCGCATGTCCGCTACAAGTCGCTCGCCGATCTCGAGTGAGCCGCGGGCAGCTCGACGCGGCCGCCCGCGTGGTCCCGCCGACGAGTCCCGCCGACGAGTCCGAAGCGCGCGATTTCCGAACCTGACCGCACGGGGGCTCCGTTCCGAAGGGGCGGCGCGATATCTTGCGATTCCACGTGCGCGGGCGCTCCGTCCGCCGCCTTCAGAGGAGATCGAGATGCAGGACCAGACCCGACGTGAGTTCCTCGCCCTCACCGCGGCCGTCAGCGCCGCCGGACTCGTCGCGCCCGCCGGATTCGGCATGCGGCTCGCGTCCGCGCAGGACACCGCTCCCGCGGGCGGCACGGGTGGTGCCGGTGGCGGCAAGATCGTGCGCATCGGCCTCGTCGGCTGCGGCGGACGCGGCTCGGGGGCGGCGAACGACTCGCTGACCGCGAATCCGAACGTGCGCATCGTGGCGATGGCCGACGTCGATCTCGCGAAGGCGAAGGCCGCGCGCGACGCCCTCAAGGAGGCGCATGGCGCGCGCGTCGAGGTGACCGACGAACGCATCTTCGGGGGCCTCGACGGCTACCAGAAGATCTGCGACCTGAAGGACGTCGATCTCGTCCTCCTCGCGACGGCGCCGGGCTTCCGCCCGATCCACATCGCGGCCGCGGTCGCCGCGGGCAAGCATGTATTCGCCGAGAAGCCGGTGTGCGTCGACACCGCCGGCTACCACGTGTGCTGCGCGGCGCACGACCTCGCGAAGAAGCAGGGCACCGCGATCGTGACCGGCACGCAGTACCGCCGGCAGCCGAGCTTCATCGAGGGCATCGCGCGCATCCGCGAGGGCATGATCGGCGAGGTCGTCGGCATGACCGCGCGCTACTGCTCGAACGGCATCTGGTACCGCGAGCGTCAGCCCGGCATGAGCGACATGGAGTACCAGATCCACAACTGGATGCACTTCATCTGGCTGTCGGGCGACCAGATCGCCGAGCAGGCCGTGCACAACATCGACATCGTGCACTGGGTGATGGGCGGGCCGCCGGTGCGCTGCTTCGCGTCGGGATCGCGCTGGAACCGCCCTGCGGACAGCGAGATGTGGGACTCGATCTCGTGCGACTACGAGTTCGCGAACGGAAAGCTCTGCTCCTTCACCGGTCGCCACTGGCCGAACTCGGACAACCAGCTCGACAACGTCGTCTACGGATCGAAGGGTGTCGCCTACCTGCGCGCGTTCGACGGTGGCACGCAGATCTACGACCACGCGGGCAAGGAGCTCTTCTCGATCAAGGGCAACCTCGGCGCCGCCTACCGGCAGGAGCACAAGGAGCTCGTCGAGTCGATCGTGGCCGGCAAGCCGATCGTCGAGCTGCGTCAGACCGCCGAGAGCTCGATGATGGCCGTGATGGGTCGCGAGGCCGCGTACTCCGGGCAGATCGCCACGTGGGACTTCATGGTCAACACGTCGAAGCTCGATCTGATGCCGAAGGTCGTGAAGATCCCGGGCGATGCGCCGAAGCCGTTCGTGCGCAAGCCCGGCGAGTACCGGCTGCAGTGACGCGAGGACTCGTTGAAGGATGACCGCGAGGCCGGCAGTGCTGCCGGCCTCGCGTCTTTCGCCGCATTCCTCGTCCCTTCCGCCGCCACCTCTGTCGAACCTCCCGTTACTTGCGACGACGCAGGAGCGCGAGTCCGGCGATGCTCGCGGCCGCGAGTCCGAGCGTCTGCGGGAGCGGGGTCACGAGCACTTCGCCGGGCACCTTGTCGGAACCTCCGTCGGCGAAGCCGCGAAATCGCGCCGCGAATCCGTAGCCATTGGATGCATCGAAGAAACTCGCGTCGGAGAGCGACGCAAGCAGCGTGTCATCGCCCGACACATCGAAGGTGAACGCGCCGGTCGAACCCACGCCGATGCCGGCGTTCGGAGATCCGCCGCCGAGCCAGTTGCCCCCGAGCGCGGCGCCGAAGTCGAAGTCGGGGAACGGGCTTGCCGCCACGCCGCTCATCCCCGACCACGATCCGTTCGGTGCGGTCGAAAGCGTGAGGTTGACGCCTGCGACGCCGTTGAAGGCGAAGCCCGTGATGCGTCCGCCGTTGCCGGCGGGCGAGGTGTTCGTCAACGACACCGCAAGCGTGCCTGCCCCCGAGCCGAGGTATGTCCACGTCATCGAGCCAGTGAAACTCCCGAGTCCCTCGAGGCCGTTCGAGCCAGCGATGCTGAGTGCGCCGCTCGCGGTCGAGGCGAACGAGGCGACCGCGATGGTTGCCGAGCATGCGAGTGCCCTTCGAGCCAACGGCGAAGCGAATCCGTTTCGATTCCTGTGCATGTGTTCTCCCTTTCGTTTCCGACACGTGCCGCCGCAGGAAGTGCGGGGCCTTCGGTATGGGCATGGACGGTAGGGGCACGGTCATGCGATGTCAGTGGTCTCGGCATAGGGATCTCGCCGTGATCGTGTGACGTCTCTGAGGTGCACGTGATGGGTTCGCGCAAGATTCCCCGCCGTGTCATCAGTCGAAATGGCGAGACTCGGAGCTCACTCGCAGGTTCAACTGCAGTCGGGAGCGCGCATGCAACCTCAACGACTCACACGACGACAACGAATGCTGATGAGAATCGCCGTCGCGTGCGCGATTGCTGCGGCGATCGTCGGTGGAGCGGCCGCGGCGCGCGCGTGGCGCAAGGCTCGGCAGGAAGCGGTGTCGCGCGAGGTCGGCCTCGAGGCTGCGGGGCGCGGCGAGTGGGACGCCGCGATCCGAAATCTCGGCGTGCTCGTCGCGCGCAAGGTCGCCGGCCCTGAGGAGGCACTCGCCTTCGCTGATGCGCGCCTACACGTGCCACTGGATGACGGTGCGCACGTGGCGCAGGCGATCGCATCGATTGATCTTGCGCAGTCCGGTGGCGCGAGCCAGGCGCGCTGCGATCGACTGCGCCTCGAGGCCTATGTCGAGGGCGGAATGATCGCCGAGGCGCAGCAAGAAGCCGAGCGCGTGCTCGCGCGCGATGAGCGTGACGCAACCGCGAGGCGCGTGTTGGTGCATGCGTGCATCGCACGCGGGCGACTCGACGAGGCCGAGCGGGCGCTTCGGCGGGCAGTCGAGCTCGAGCCCGGCGAACTCGCGAACCGCGTCGCGCTTGCGGAGATTCTCGCGAGGCGCGCGCGAGAGGCGTCGTTCGACCGGGTCCTCGATCCGGTGCGCGCAAGAAGTATGGTCGCCGAGGTGGCGGCTTGGGCGAACGATCCCGATGCGCCGGCAGGAGTCGATGCGCTCGCGCACGCGGTCGCGCTCGATCTCGGCGTCACGTCGCGCGAGGAACTTGCGAGACAGGTGGCCGGACCGGAACGTCCTGCCCGCTCGAGCGGGGAAGCGCAGCTGCGCGCCGGAATCCTCGACGCGGTCGATCGGCGTCGGGACGCCAGCCTCCTGCTTGCAGGGTTCCGGGCGACGCTTCCGGCGGGGTCCGAACCTCGTCGCGAACTCGCGCTGGTCGCATTCCGCCGGGCGTTGTTCTCAAGTGACGGGGCTGAAGCGCGGAACGTGCTGATGCAGGAGTTTGCGCGGAAGGAAGGGTTGGACCCCGAGATGAAATCCGCGGGACTTGATCTCGTTCTCGAGGCGGCGATGCTCATCGTCGAGGGGCGCGTGCGAGAGGCGCACGCGATGGGCGTGCGCGCGCGGTCGACGTCGCGCGAGGTTGGCGCGTGGTTCGATGCGCTTGATGCTGCGTTGTCGGCGGAGCCGTCCGGAGGCCGTGCACGTGCGCGCGCGGTCGACGTGGTCGCAGAAGCAACCCTTCGGCTCGTCACGGCCCGAAGGCTGCTCGCGTCGGGCCTGCACGGCGAAGCCGTTCGGTATGCGGACGACGCCGTGCGACTCGCCCGCGGCCGATTCGATGCGGCCGAGGCTGTCGCCATCGAGGCGCTCGCGCAGCTTGGCCGGAGCGAGGAGGCGCTGATGCGTGCGACGAGGTTCGTCGAGGCAACGGATCGCAGCGCGCCGGCGCTCGTACTGCGGCTCCGTTGCGAGTCGCTCTTGCTTGCGCGGCATCCGGGCAGCGATGCGCTTGCGCGGTTCCGACGGCCGCGTGCGGAGCTCGCGCGGGATGCGCAGATGATCCTCGAAGCCGAGCACGCGAGTCCATGCGACCGCGTTGTCGCGGCGGCGATCCTTGGCGCCAACGGTCGCCGCGAGGAGGCGATGGCGGCGTTCACGCGGTCCCTTGAAACGGCGACCGTTGCCGCCGACGAGGCGGTCGCGCTTGCCGAGGCGTCGGTGATGCTCGCACGCGCGTTCGACGACATGACGGTGCTCGGGCCGGTACGCGCCTGCATCGCGCGCGCGGCGGAGGGTCCTTCCGACGATGTGCGCTGGGCGCTCGCCTGGATCGATGCGCTCGAGGCCGAGCATCAGGGTCTCGCCGCGCGTGGATACGCGTTGCTCCAAGCAGCTGCGGGTGATCGGCGCGATCGGCTGGCGATCGCCGGTCGGTTCGGCGACGCGCGCGGACTCGCGGGTGCGTCGAGCGTCCTTCGTGCGTCGCTCCCCGAGGGCGCGTCGATCGTCGTCGGATCGAACGCCGCGCGCAAGGATGCGCGGCTTGCGGTCGAAGGCGCGGAGGCGCTGCGTCAATCGGGCGATCGTCGAGGCGCGGCGCTTGCCCGGCTTCGGCTCGCGACCCTGCACCCCGGTCACTTCGATGCGAACGAGGTGCTCGCCTTCGCCGCCGAGGCGCGGAGGCTTGCGCCGCAAGACGTCGAGCTGCTCGCCGCGATCGCCGGGTTCCTGCTGGCGGCGTCGCCTCCGGATCCCGCGCAGGCGCTGGTCCTGCTCGGTGACGCGCTGCGACTCGCCGGAGAGCATCCGCTGCTGCGCGAGCATGCCGCGCGGGCGGCGCTTCTCGCGGGCGACCCGCAGTTGGCGAAGGAACACGCGGACGCGCTCGGCTCGGGAAACCCAGAGCGTGGGTTGCTTCGCGCGTCGATCGCGATCGCCGAGGGTGATGGCAGGGCGGCGGAGGCTGCCCTGATCGAGGCCGACGCGGAAACGGTTGGGCAGGTCGCCTCGCTTCGGAGTTGCGCGCTCCTCCTCGCGGGTGACGTCGAGCGTATCGACCTTGCGGCGTTGGATCGATCGATCGTCCGCATCGCGCGCATGGTGCCGCGCGCGCATCATCGGGCGCTCGTGGTCCGCTGCGCCTCGGAGGCTCGCGACCCCGTGCTGGTCTCGCTCCTCGCGGCCGAGTTCCTGCACCGCGTGCACGACGGAGAGATCGAGTCGATCGCGCGGGCCGCGGCCGTGCATGCGCTCGAGCGCGGCGGCGAAGACGCTGCGTTGGCCGGGTTTCGGGCGGCGGTCGCATGCGGGGACGACGCGCTTGCCGCGCGTGCGCGAAGCATGCTCGCGATCGACGAAGGAACGCGCGCGGCGGCCGCGCTGCGGCGGGAGAAGGCGCTGGCGTTGCTCTCGCGTGATCCGGCCACGGCGCGCGACATCGCCGACGAACTGCTCCGTTCGGACCCCGAGGATGGCGAGGCCGCGCTCATCGCCGTGGCGGGCGCGATCGCGTGTGGCGCCGTCACGCCGGCAGAGGCCGATCGCCTCGAGCGGTTGCCCCGATCGCCGGAGGTCGTGCTCCTCGTGGCACGGTTGTCGCTTCATCGCGGGCGGCCGCACGAGGCACGGCGCGCGGCGCGCGAAGGGCTCGAACTCGCGTCGCGGCGCGCCTACGTCGCCTTCGAGACGCGCGCGGCGCTCCGGGCGATCGCCGAGACGGATCCTTCCGCGTCGCCCGCCACACCGTCCGTCACACCGGGCGCAGGCATCGAGCCTGCGGCGGAATCGTCGTGATCCCGATGCGGGTCCTCGTCGAGGGCTCCGCGAGCGCGCTCATCCCCACGCGGCGAGCAGCGCGGCAAGGTCGGACGCGCCGACCTCGCCATCGCCATCGAGATCGGCGGGGCAGCCCTTACATGCTCCCCAGTCGCCAAGCAAGATCGCGAGATCACCCGCACCAATGAAGCCATCGCCGTCGAGGTCGGCCGGATTGGTCGCGGCGGTGAACTCGACCGCGAGCGCGACCGATGTGCCCGCGCCGTCGCGGAGGCGCACCGCGTCGATCCCGAGTGTCTCAGTGGCCGCGACCGCCGACGCGATACGTACGGTGAACACCGCGCTGGCACCGGCGGCGATCGACGCGCTCTCGGCCGGGTCGAACGTGACCGCGAGGTTTGTTCCCGTTGCGCGCGGACGGAAGGCCGTCGCATCTGGTCCGATGTTCGTGACCGTCAGCGTGGTGACGAGGTCGGTGC
>Ga0315906_10008937_pt1 | contig 11963 bp, 3 predicted proteins | sample LakEriMetagenome_4_FD_203526 | JGI IMG/M metagenome (GOLD analysis project Ga0315906, IMG submission 203526) | Freshwater fungal communities from buoy surface, Lake Erie, Ohio, United States - Buoy 2 MA122 | ecosystem: Environmental > Aquatic > Freshwater > Lake > Lake biofilm | place: USA: Lake... | reverse complement strand
AGGAGCAGCATGGGCTCTTCACCTACACCTTCCTCGACCAGGTGAAGAAGACCTTCGCGAACGGGGTGCCGGACTCGGTGCCGTCGGCGAAGTTCCTGGCTGATCAGGTGACGCCGGAGGTGGTGCGCATGTCGCGTCGGATCCGGCAGCGTGAGCAGACCCCCCAGCTCTTCGGGGCCGGGGTCGACACGCCGCTCCCCTTCATCAAGAAGCCGTGACCCTTCGTCGCATGATCTCACGCGCCGTGCTCCTCGGCACGGCGCTCCTCGCGGGAGTGGGGCGCGCGCAGGCGCAGACCCCGGGTCCCGGGATCGAGGTGCCGCGTGCCGAGGGGCGCGCGACCTTCACGGAGGAGATGTCGCTGCGCGACATCCGGGCGAAGGCGCTCTCGCAGGCGCTGCACACCGCGGTGGGGGAGGCGCTCGGCCGTCGTCTGACGGCGATGACCCAGGTCACGACCTACGAGGACAGTGCAGGGGTCTCGGAGACCTTCGCCGAGATCGTGCGCGAGGCGGCGCAGGGGATCGTGACGAGTCATGCGATCCTCGAGGAGAGCTGGGAGAAGGGCGAGCCCTTCACCCCCGGCGCCACCTATCGCGTAGCGGTGCGCGCGACGGTGCGTCGCGATCCTGCGTCGGCGCCGCCGGGATTCCGTTTCGGGGTGAAGACCAATCAGTCGCGCTTCTTCGACCGCGGGACGCCGGAGAGCTCGGATGAGTTGATCCTCTCCGTCGACTCCGACGAGGAGGTCTACCTCACCGTCTTCCTGGTGTCGACGGATTCGGTGGAGGTTCTCTTCCCGAACATGTTCATGCCGCGTGTGCGGGTACGCGCGGGGCAGAAGTCGGAGCTCCCCACGCTCGCGCAGCGGCAGCAGGGGGGGATCCATCTGCGGACGATCCTCCCGGAGGGGGTGCAGCGCCGCGCTGAGCGGTTGGTGGTGGTCGCGACCAAGCGGTACGTGCCCTATGTGGGGGTCGCGGAGCGTCGCGTGACGGAGGATGCGGGGGAGGTTCCGCTGATCCGTGCGACGTTGGATGCGCTCTTGGATTGGTTGTTGGACATCCCGGCGAGTGAGCGCGCCCTCGGGGATGTGGCGTACGAGATCGTACGCGAGAAGCGATAAGGGTTCGGAAACAGGACATACTGACACGCTGGTCACTCGATAAGGGAAGGGATATCCGACATGCCGATGCTCACCAATCGTCTCGTTCATTCGCTCCTCGGCCGCGCTCGTTGGAGCGTGGCCGTCGTCGCCTTGGCGCTGGCCGGTCTCTCCTGCGGGGAGGCGGTGGTGGCGCCGGCGGTGGTGAAGGAGGTGGCGGTATCGGGGGGCGGCAATCCGCTGCGGCTGGCGCAGTCGGCGCAGCTCGGGGTGGCGCTCCGCGGGGAGGGGGGCGTCGCGCTCCCGACGGTGGGGGTGTCGTGGACGTCGAGCGATGCGAGCGTGGCGACGGTGAGTGCGTCCGGGCAGGTGACGGCGGTCAAGCGCGGGACGGCGACGATCTCGGCGAGCGCCGGCGGCGTGACGGGGACCGCCCCGGTGCCGGTGATCGGGGTGCAGCGGGTGGACGCGACGCCGGACTCGGTGGCGGTGATCATCACGCAGGCAGCGCAGCTCGCGGCGACGGTGACGGCGGACCCCGGGGTGACGGTGACGCCGAGCTGGGTGTCGCGGGACACGACGCTGGCGACGGTGACGGCCGCGGGGCGGGTGACGGCGAAGAGCGCGCTGGGGACCACGTGGGTGGTGGCGACGGCGGAGGACCAGCGTGACAGCGTCAAGGTGCGGGTGATCCCGGTGCCGGTGGCGAGTGTGGCGGTGACGCCGGCGGTGTGGACGCTGGTGGCGGGGCAGACAGTGCAGCTCCTGGCGACGACGAAGGACTCGATCGGCGGGCTGCTGACGGGCCGCGTGATCACCTGGACGTCGAGTGATACGGCGAAGGCGGTGGTCGGAAGCGGCGGGCTGGTGACGACGAAGGTGGCCGGCGCGGTGACGATCACGGCGACGAGCGAGGGGAAGAGCGCGGGGGCGGCGCTGACGGTGCTGCCGCCGGTGGGCCAGGTGACGCTCTCCGCTGATACGCTGACGATCATCTTGGGGAAGACGGGGACGCTGACCGCGACGCCCAAGGCGGCGGACGGGACGACGCTGGACCGCGCGGTGAGCTGGAGCGTGCTCGATACGCTGGTGGGCGTGGTGACGACGGACGGGGTGGTGTCGACGAATGCGCTGGTGACGGCGCGTGCCGTAGGGACGACGACGATCACGGCGACGAGCGAGGGGAAGAGCAAGTCGGCGGTGCTCCGGGTGATCCCGGCGCCGGTGGCGACGATGACGGTGACGCCGGCGACGGCGACGCTGGTGATGGGGAAGACGCTGCAGCTGAGCGCGGTGCCCAAGGATGCGGAGGGGAACGCTCTGGGGAACCGGACGATCACCTGGACATCGAGTGATGAGACGCGGGCCACGGTGAGCACGGCGGGCCTCGTGACGGCGCGCTCGACGGGCGTGGTGACGGTGACGGCGACGAGCGAGGGGAAGAGTGGGACGGCGGAGCTGACCCTCGTGATCCCGGTGAAGACGGTGACGGTGACGGCGGCGGAGAATCGGACCTCGCTCCTCCCGGGGCAGACGGTGCAGCTGAGTGCGGTGGCGAAGGACAGCCTAGGGACCACGCTCAATCGCGAGATCCTCTGGAGCTCGAGCAATGGCCTGGTGGCGACGGTGAGCACCACGGGGCTCGTGACGCCGACGGGGAACGGGACGGCGACGATCCTGGCGACGAGCGAGGGGGTGACGGGGACGATCGTGATCACGGCGGCCGGCGGGAGCGGCGGGACGAGCTCGGGCGGGACGATCGCGGCGATCGCCACGCTCCCGACGGCGCTGGCGGTGGTGAGCGGGGATACGGCGAGCGTCGCCTTCCGGCCGACGGATGCGAGCGGGGCGGTGGTGACGCAGACCAGCGGGGCGACCTTCGTGACGGGGCCGGTGACGGTCTCGCAGACGCAGGTGACGAGTGGGACGCTGAGCTGCGGGACGAGTGGGATCTGCACGCAGCGCCTGAGCACGCAGGGGGTGACGGCGGGGGCGCCGGCGGTGGCGGTGCCGCTGCGGATCGTGCCGACGAATGGCGGCGCGGAGGGGAGCGTGACGGTGGTGGTGGTCGGGACGGTGGCCGACTCGCTGGTGGGGAGCTTCGTGCCGGCGAGCAGTGTCGCGGTGCCCTCGGTGGCGGTGGGGGACACGGTGACGATCCGGGCGACACTCTTCTATGCCGGGGGGAGTGCGCTGGCCTCGAACGCGCGCTTCACGCAGCTGACGGGCGCCGCCAATCTGGCCCCGTGCACGGTGGGGTGGGAGACGGGGCAGGTATCCGGTGGGTGCGTGAAGGTGGTGCCGACGGCGGCGGGGGCGGTGAAGGTGATCGCGAGCCTGCCCAAGCTCGGGGGTGGGAGCAGCTGGGCGGACACGCTGGAGGTGACGGCGGGGACGGCGCAGGTGGCCGCGATCACGGTGACGCCGGCGACGGTGACCGTGGGGGTGGGGCAGTCGAACACGCTGGAGGCGACGCTCAAGGACGATTTCAACAACACGCTCACGGGGCGGATCGTGACGTGGACCTCGAGTGACCCAGCGATCGCGACGGTCAGTGCGACGGGGGTGGTGACGGGGGTGAAGCCGGGGACGACGACGGTCCTGGCACAGAGCGGCAGCAAGATCGGGACCGTCACGATTACCGTTGTTAGCGCGTTTAACCTGCGGGATCAGACCCTCGTGACTGGTGGGGACAGCTGGAGCGGATCCTTCACCTGCGCGATCGCGCAAGACCAGACGGTTTATTGTTGGGGGCAAAACCGTAGCGGACAGCTCGGTGACGGCAGTTTCACTGACCGCGTCACTCCTGTGCAGGTGGCTGGCGGAATACGTTTTTCAACAATTTCGGCTGGCCAGAGTTGGACTTGTGGTATCGACATCGACCAGCAAGCGCATTGCTGGGGTGGTGGATACAACGGCGTTCTTGGCGACGGAACCGGAAACGATAGGAGACCAGTGCCAGGTTTAGTTTCAGGAGGAAAGAAGTGGAAATCCTTGTCGGCCGGTGGAAGTCATGTCTGTGGAATTGCAACAGATGACAAAGCGTACTGCTGGGGCACGAACTACTATGGCCAACTTGGAAATGGTCAGTCAGCGAATGGTCAAGGTGGTACGTCAGCTGACGCGCTCGTTCCGACTCCGGTGCTACTAACACAGTCGGTCCGGCAGATCGTTGCCCACCAGGTTGGCACCTGCGCACTCACCTTTGCGGGGAACGCTTTCTGCTGGGGCTGGAATGGTAATGGTGAGCTGGGTAACGGGACTACTTCTGGCGGCAATTCGGGTTCAGGAACTCCAGGAGAAGTTCTTGGAGGTTATTCCTTTGAATCGATCACAGCGGGCGGGCAGACCGTCTGCGCCCAAGTGGCGACAGGAACGATCTATTGCTGGGGTGCAAATAACGGCAAGTTGCCAAATTCCGGCAACAATCAGATTCCTCAGCCGATACTGTTTGGCAGCATAGATATTCGTGCGCTCAGCCTGGGGTTAAACAACCATGCATGCGGGTTGTCGTCTGCTGGGAAGGCGTATTGCTGGGGACAGAACACTTGGGGTAAGCTCGGGTTTGCCACCCCGTCTTCAAGCTCGAACCCAATCGAGATGGCAGCTGCATCTACATTTGGCCTCATCATTGCGGGCCCTGATCACACCTGCGGCGTACTGCAAGACGGGAAAATCACTTGCTACGGCTCTAATGTATCGGGCGAGCGTGGAAATAATAGAACGTCAGGACGAGGCGCTCCAGGGGAGATTGTCGGTGGACAACAGTTCACGTCAATTTCAGTTACCTATGGGTCTTCCTGTGCACTCGATACTTCGTCTAAGGCGTGGTGCTGGGGGGGGCCCGGATGGTCCTTCACAAATGAAGGAGAAGTCATTCTTTCACCAGTTCCGGTCGCAGGAGGTTTGGCTTTTGCAGAATTGGTGAACGCCGACTACACAAAGTGTGGTCGGACGGCGACTGGGCAAGTGTGGTGCTGGGGTGGCGGGTGGGACGGCACTCGAGGTGATGGAACTAATAATTCTGGAACCAGCCCCTCTCGCGTGACGCTCACAGAGGCGGTAACGCAGATTTCCGGCGGGCAATCGCACATCTGTGCAATCACCGCGGCAAATGCATTGTATTGCTGGGGAAGAAATGACGGGGGTCAGCTAGGTGATAACTCGACTACTAACCGTAACTCTCCAGTGAAGGTCGTTGGTACTTTCGTGCAGGTGGCCGCTGGCGGGAGACATACGTGTGCGCTCACCGTGGACGGATCTGCATATTGTTGGGGTGGTGGTGCAAATGGGCAATTGGGCACGGGCTCTGGAAATGACTCGCGACTGCCAGTAGCAGTAGCGCTCAACATCAAATTCTCTAGGTTGGCCGTCGGTTGGGATTACTCCTGTGGCATCGCGCTTCAGCCTGCCGGGAAAGTCTATTGTTGGGGTGACAACAATTCGGGCAAACTAGGAACCGGATCCACGTCTTCGCAGTTCCAGGTTCCTGTCGCCATGAATTCTACCCTGACCTTTGATCGGATTGCGACGTCAATGGGTCAGAATATGTGTGCGAGATCGACGGGTGGCGTGTGGTACTGCTCAGGGCGAGGCGATTGGAGCCTTTTCGGAACGGCAGGGCTCACAGGAACCGACGGAGCGCCCAATGGATCATCGAACCCAATCCTCATCGGCGGGGACCCTGGAATCAACGAACTGTCAGTAGGTCCTGAGCACGCTTGCGGAATAAAAACCTCCACGAAGCAGACCTACTGCTGGGGCAAGAATCAGTTTGGCAAGTTGACGGCAACATTTGAGGGACCGACTCCCGTCAGTACAGCGGCGATCTTCCGTAGTTCGCGGTGAGCTAAGCGGAGTGGCTAGTATCCCAACGGCCGGTCGACCCTCTAGTCGACTGGCTTCGGGACACCTGTTTTTGCTCACGACTTGAGCGTGTACCGTGCGGTGGGCTCGGTATTGCTTGTTATACCAGGTTGCTCTCCTTTTCCAAATACGAAAACCACTTCATGATTCGCAATCATACAATGCCCGCACGGTATGTACCGATTCTTCTGTCCGCACTTTTTGCGCTGGCCGGTCTCTCCTGCGGGGAGGCGGTGGTGGCGCCGGCGGTGGTGAAGGAGGTGGCGGTGTCGGGGGGCGGGAGCCCGTTGCGCTTGGCGCAGTCGGCGCAGCTCGGGGTGGCGCTCCGCGGGGAGGGGGGCGTCGCGCTCCCGACGGTGGGGGTGTCGTGGACGTCGAGCGATGCGAGCGTGGCGACGGTGAGTGCGTCCGGGCAGGTGACGGCGGTCAAGCGCGGGACGGCGACGATCTCGGCGAGCGCCGGCGGCGTGACGGGGACCGCCCCGGTGCCGGTGATCGGGGTGCAGCGGGTGGACGCGACGCCGGACTCGGTGGCGGTGATCATCACGCAGGCAGCGCAGCTCGCGGCGACGGTGACGGCGGACCCCGGGGTGACGGTGACGCCGAGCTGGGTGTCGCGGGACACGACGCTGGCGACGGTGACGGCCGCGGGGCGGGTGACGGCGAAGAGCGCGCTGGGGACCACGTGGGTGGTGGCGACGGCGGAGGACCAGCGTGACAGCGTCAAGGTGCGGGTGATCCCGGTGCCGGTGGCGAGTGTGGCGGTGACGCCGGCGGTGTGGACGCTGGTGGCGGGGCAGACAGTGCAGCTCCTGGCGACGACGAAGGACTCGATCGGCGGGCTGCTGACGGGCCGCGTGATCACCTGGACGTCGAGTGATACGGCGAAGGCGGTGGTCGGAAGCGGCGGGCTGGTGACGACGAAGGTGGCCGGCGCGGTGACGATCACGGCGACGAGCGAGGGGAAGAGCGCGGGGGCGGCGCTGACGGTGCTGCCGCCGGTGGGCCAGGTGACGCTCTCCGCTGATACGCTGACGATCATCTTGGGGAAGACGGGGACGCTGACCGCGACGCCCAAGGCGGCGGACGGGACGACGCTGGACCGCGCGGTGAGCTGGAGCGTGCTCGATACGCTGGTGGGCGTGGTGACGACGGACGGGGTGGTGTCGACGAATGCGCTGGTGACGGCGCGTGCCGTAGGGACGACGACGATCACGGCGACGAGCGAGGGGAAGAGCAAGTCGGCGGTGCTCCGGGTGATCCCGGCGCCGGTGGCGACGATGACGGTGACGCCGGCGACGGCGACGCTGGTGATGGGGAAGACGCTGCAGCTGAGCGCGGTGCCCAAGGATGCGGAGGGGAACGCTCTGGGGAACCGGACGATCACCTGGACATCGAGTGATGAGACGCGGGCCACGGTGAGCACGGCGGGCCTCGTGACGGCGCGCTCGACGGGCGTGGTGACGGTGACGGCGACGAGCGAGGGGAAGAGTGGGACGGCGGAGCTGACCCTCGTGATCCCGGTGAAGACGGTGACGGTGACGGCGGCGGAGAATCGGACCTCGCTCCTCCCGGGGCAGACGGTGCAGCTGAGTGCGGTGGCGAAGGACAGCCTAGGGACCACGCTCAATCGCGAGATCCTCTGGAGCTCGAGCAATGGCCTGGTGGCGACGGTGAGCACCACGGGGCTCGTGACGCCGACGGGGAACGGGACGGCGACGATCCTGGCGACGAGCGAGGGGGTGACGGGGACGATCGTGATCACGGCGGCCGGCGGGAGCGGCGGGACGAGCTCGGGCGGGACGATCGCGGCGATCGCCACGCTCCCGACGGCGCTGGCGGTGGTGAGCGGGGATACGGCGAGCGTCGCCTTCCGGCCGACGGATGCGAGCGGGGCGGTGGTGACGCAGACCAGCGGGGCGACCTTCGTGACGGGGCCGGTGACGGTCTCGCAGACGCAGGTGACGAGTGGGACGCTGAGCTGCGGGACGAGTGGGATCTGCACGCAGCGCCTGAGCACGCAGGGGGTGACGGCGGGGGCGCCGGCGGTGGCGGTGCCGCTGCGGATCGTGCCGACGAATGGCGGCGCGGAGGGGAGCGTGACGGTGGTGGTGGTCGGGACGGTGGCCGACTCGCTGGTGGGGAGCTTCGTGCCGGCGAGCAGTGTCGCGGTGCCCTCGGTGGCGGTGGGGGACACGGTGACGATCCGGGCGACACTCTTCTATGCCGGGGGGAGTGCGCTGGCCTCGAACGCGCGCTTCACGCAGCTGACGGGCGCCGCCAATCTGGCCCCGTGCACGGTGGGGTGGGAGACGGGGCAGGTATCCGGTGGGTGCGTGAAGGTGGTGCCGACGGCGGCGGGGGCGGTGAAGGTGATCGCGAGCCTGCCCAAGCTCGGGGGTGGGAGCAGCTGGGCGGACACGCTGGAGGTGACGGCGGGGACGGCGCAGGTGGCCGCGATCACGGTGACGCCGGCGACGGTGACCGTGGGGGTGGGGCAGTCGAACACGCTGGAGGCGACGCTCAAGGACGATTTCAACAACACGCTCACGGGGCGGATCGTGACGTGGACCTCGAGTGACCCAGCGATCGCGACGGTCAGTGCGACGGGGGTGGTGACGGGGGTGAAGCCGGGGACGACGACGGTCCTCGCACAGAGCGGTCAAAAGACTGCCGCCGTCACCGTGAACGTCACCTCGGCCTTCAACCTACAGGGCCAAACACTTGCCCTGGGAGGTGGCAATTGGGACGGCGGGTTCACTTGTGCGATAGCCGTAAGCCGAGATGCTTATTGCTGGGGACAAAATTGGAGCGGCCAACTCGGTGACGGGTCTAGGACGCAGCGTTTGACGCCGGTTCCGGTTTCCGGAGGTACAAAGTTTCAGACGATCACAGCTGGTGTGACGTTTGCGTGTGCACTGAGTGAGGAGTACAAGGCTTATTGTTGGGGTGGGGGAAATAATGGCGTCCTTGGCGACGGGTCGAATAACCAACAAAGAGACGTTCCTGCTCCCGTCTCTGGTGATCGGCGCTTCCGATACGTTGGGGCTGGCACCACACACGCTTGCGGTCTCGCTGAGGATGAAGCTGTGTACTGCTGGGGAACCAATTATTGGGGTGAATTAGGAAACGGCCGTAGCGGCAACGGCCAGGGAAACACACCGGCTGATGCTCTCACACCAGAAAAAGTGAATTTGAGTGCAGCTGTAAAGGAGATTGCGGTAGCTTCACGATCCGTCTGTGCACTGACGGTCCCCGGGGACGTGTATTGTTGGGGCGAAGGTAGCGCTGGGCAGATAGGCGATGGACGGCAACAGCAGAGCAATCCCAATCCTGTAAAGGTTTTGGGAGGATACCAGTTTGAGGCGCTCGCTGCCGGTGGGCACACCATGTGCGGCCAAGTCGAGTCTGGAACGACCTATTGTTGGGGTGCGAGTTATTCCGGCCAACTCGGATGGGGCGGCAGCTCTTCCGTGCCGCAGCCTGTCTTGTTTGCTGGCCAGAATCTCCGGTCACTAGGAATTGGTATGGATCACCTCTGTGGTCTTGATCCAAACGGCGATGTTTTCTGCTCCGGATCAAATGAGTGGGGAGCGCTAGGGTCTACCACAATTCCATCAAATTCAAGCAGTCCTGTCTCTGTAAATCTCGGCGGCAAGAAGGCATCAACGGTGATTGCTGGCTCATTGAGCACGTGTGCAATCCTTCGAGACGGCGGAATAATATGCTGGGGCCAAAACATCGGTGGTGAGCTTGGTAATGGAACTACTGCGAATAAGGATGTTCCTACCCCTATCGAAGGTGATCGGCAATTTGCCTCGCTAAGCGCCGGAGGACAGAGCGTTTGCGGTCTGGATAGCAATGGCAAGGCCGCGTGCTGGGGTGGCTACGGGTGGGAGTGGGGCTCGCCAGTGAACACCACCATTACCCCATATCCCACGGCGCCGGGTCTCTCGTTCACCACTATCTCACGATCAAAAGGTGGGTGGTACCAGTGTGCCGTTCAGGATCAGGGACAGGCATATTGCTGGGGTGGTGGCTGGAATGGCCAGTTGGGTAATGGTTCCACAAACGGGAACAGTACCCCGTCTCGCGTGGCTACGTCAGAACCACTCGTTTCAATAGTGACAGGATCAGATCATGCGTGCGGTCTCACATCACTCGGAAAAGCACTGTGTTGGGGCAACAACAATGTCGGCCAAGTAGGTGATGGGACATTTGAGCGACGACTGACCCCAGTCGCAGTGACTGGGACCCATACATTTGCCCAGTTGGCTGCCGGACAGAATCATACGTGTGGCATTAAGGCGGACGGCACGGCGTTTTGCTGGGGTGCGAACGGTACGTTCGGGCTCGGCGCTGGTTTGACAGTCGATCGGAGCGCTACGCCTGTCGCTGTTGGAGGAAGCTTAAAGTTCAGTAAGATTTTTCCTGGATTTGATGGTGCAACCTGTGGGATTGTTGTCTCGCCAGCGGGGAAACTGTACTGCTGGGGCAACAACAACTCAGGGCAGCTCGGAGTGGGGACCACTAGCTCCGGGCCAATGGCATTCCCGGTCGCAGTGAACTCAACGCTGACCTTTACTCAAGTTGCTCTTGGCTGGCAGTTCGGCTGTGGGTTAACCACCACAGGTCAGACTCATTGTTGGGGATACAATGGTTACGGTGAGCTGGCAAAGAGCATTCCAGTCAGAACATCCACTGGTAGCCCAATTCGCCTTTCATCGGATCCCGGGTTTGTGAGCATTGTTGCCGGAGAGCGCTTCGCTTGTGGCGTAACTGCCGCAAAGGTCACACATTGCTGGGGTATGAATCGAATGGGTTCGGTTACTGCAAAACTTGAAGCCCCATCGCCGGTTTTGACTTCGACCCTGTTCCGTGGGTCACGGTAATGTTTTAAGTGGGCTGTGGCTGAATCACGGATTGGGTGCGGCGGGGTTCCGGAGCGATCAGCTCCGGGACCCCGCTTCGCTAGTGGCTGGGGGCATCCACGTGCCATTTGCACAGGTTCACTTTCGGACAAACGGACGTCCGTCAATTCGATCTATGGTTGCCGAGGTCCGTTCCTCTCCGTCTTCTGCTGATGAACCGCATACCGTCCTCCCGTATACAGTTCCTTCTGCTTCGGGACTCAGTAAGGTGGGCTTGCGAACCGAGCCTGCTGTGCATTGTGAGTAAGGACGATGGCGACAGTATCGGCTTGTTTCGCATCCCACCGCACCACCTCCCTGTACTCCTCCGTCAGACTCGTCCCGAACATCGGCGGGTCATCCGAGTTGACCGTCACATTGAGCCCCGCCTCGATCATCTCGAGGATCGGATGCGGCGTCCCCTTCGGCACCACCCCCGTCCGATAGTTGCTCGTCGGGCAGACCTCGATCGGGATCTGACGCTCCTTCAGCATCGCGACCAAGCTCGGATCCTCGAGGCACCGGATCCCATGCCCGATCCGCTCGGCCTTCAGCGACTCGACCGCCCCCCAGATGCTCTCGGGGCCCGCCCCCTCGCCGGCGTGCGCCACCACATGTAACCCATTCGCACGCGCCTCGGCGAACTCGTCAATGAAGAGCTCGGGGGGATACCCGGCCTCGAGCCCGCCGAGCCCGAGCCCGATGAAGACGCCGGCCTTCTGACCGGCGAGCGTGAACTCGAGCACCCGGCGCTTGGACTGGGGGAAGTTGCGCGCGATATCGGGGATGAAGCGGACCTCGACGCCGTGCCGCTCACGCCCGACCGCGCACCCCTCGGCGAAGGCCTCGAAGAGCGCATCCCAGACAATCGAATCGACGAAGAGCGAGGCGCTGAGGAAGGCCTCGGTGTATACGATGTTCTGGCTCGCCTGATATTCGTGGAAGGCGACGGTCATCTCGTAGAAGTCGCGCGCGGTCTTCATCGCACGACTCGCGGCGATGTAGACCTCGATGAAGTGCGCGAAGTCGCGATACTCGTAGAAGCGCTTCCACTCCTCGAGGGAGGCGGCCGGGAGGGCGAC
>Ga0315906_10008934_pt1 | contig 11968 bp, 13 predicted proteins | sample LakEriMetagenome_4_FD_203526 | JGI IMG/M metagenome (GOLD analysis project Ga0315906, IMG submission 203526) | Freshwater fungal communities from buoy surface, Lake Erie, Ohio, United States - Buoy 2 MA122 | ecosystem: Environmental > Aquatic > Freshwater > Lake > Lake biofilm | place: USA... | reverse complement strand
GAGTTGTAACAGTAGTTGATTCAACAGGAGCAACAACTTTAGTTGAGTCTTCAGTTGTTTTAGTTTCTTCAGTTTTTGCAGTTTCGCAAGAAGTTAAAATTACGCTAAGAACAACAATAGTTCCAAAAAGTACTTTTCTCATTTTTTTTAAGATTTTTAAATTTTTAATTTTGATTTAGTTATTTAATAACCAATAAATACACAATACTTTTAGATAAGTCAAATATGTTTAACTTTTTTTTAAAAAAATTATAATTATAGAAAAAACATTATATGAGCTGGAAACACACATTAATTATTGTGGCTTCTATTTTGATGATTGGGATGGGATTGGGTTATTTGATAAGTTATAACGCCAAAGAAACAAAAAGTCTTCAACAACAAATTATAGATGCCGAAAGAAAATCAATTGATTCCTTACACAAGGAATTAACCACAATGAAAACTGAAAGGGAAAATATGGAATCCCAATTAGAACAACTTACTATTGGAATCAGACTTAGTGAGTCAAACTTATCAACAAAAATAAACCAACTTAAAATTCAGAACAATGTTAAGATTGATGCTATTACTAGCAGTACTAATGACGAGTTACTCGATGGGTTACGCGCAAGATTTAATAAAAAATAATAAAGATTCTATTAGTCCTAAAATTGATTTAATGGTCATAAATGGTGATACCCTTTTCACTATGAATAGAAAGTTTGCAGAACAAATTGCAATCGAACACGACTCATTGGTTATTGTAGTTGATAAATTAAAGGAATGTAAAGATGTACTAGAGTCAAGTCTAGAACTTAAAGAGCAATATAAGGTAGCTTTAGAAAAATCTGAACAAGTAAGTGAAATGTTTAGAAAAGAAGGTGAAAAGAAAGATAGAATTATCAAGGGGTATGAAAATATTGATGTTGCTCAACAAAAAATTATTGGTGAATTAAATACCGAGTTTAAGAAATCAAAGAATAGAAACAAATGGTTAACTGGATTAACCGTTGGTGGTGTTTCAGTGGGGTTTACATCAATTATCCTTTTACTTCTAAAATAGAATTTCTATATTTTTTGTGTCGAAAGACATAAAAATTAAATAATTTATTATTATGGCAATTACTTATTTTGCTTTAGGTATGCTCACGATGGTGGCTCTAACTTTTATTGGAGTTATTGTTTGGGGTCTGTTTAGGGTCAGTAAAATTGAGCGACAGATTGGTGTCATAAAACAAAACGACAGATTTGAGTTTGATAATGTTCAACGACAATTTGAAAATGTTTATCGAGCTATTGATAGTCAAAGGGATGATTACCGACATGAATTTGAATCCGTATTTCGTAGGTTTGAAACAATCGAGGAAAATTCAAGGTTGAATACCGATAACTTGGTTAGAATGATGACTGAACGATATGATGATTCGATTCGTTACACAGACAAAAGAATTGATAAGTCACTAAATCAAAAAGAAGTATTATAACAAAAAACCCCTCCGATAAAGAGGGGTTTTGTATTTTTATAATATTTATTATAAAAAATTAAAATTATGAAAAGAATTATAAGATTAACTGAATCGGATTTAGTTAAATTGGTAAAAAAGGTTATTAGTGAACAAAACGAAAATACTAGTACACCAACAGCAACTTTATTAAAAACAAATGTTCTTGAGTATACTGGTAATTTAATTAATAATGTGTATGATGGATTTTATTCTCTCCCACAGACAAGTGGAATTTTGATTGGTAAAAATATAAACGAATTGCAAAATTATTATGGTTCTGGAACAAGTACTAAAACCCAACAAACAGATGAAATGAATTCAATCACCTTCCAATTAAATAAAATAATACAAGGAAAAAATGTTGGTCAAAAAATTGATTTGAGGTTAAATGGTAAATCAATTTTAAGTTTACCTATCGAAAAATCTGATGGAATAGACACTAAACAATATTATGTAATGAATCAAGTCAAAATCTCCAATTTACAACCTGGTGAAAATTTAATTACTTGTGTCGTAAATAACAAACAATTAGATGCTATTAATTTTAACAAGTTTTACTTGAAGTTTAATGTCAAATAGAAAATAAATAATGTAACAAAAAACCCCTCCGATAAAGAGGGGTTATTTTATTTATTGATAATTCTACCTTTTACCCACCCTTCGTTTAAAAAAGTAGATAAATCGTCTTTTTTAATTTTTTTATTTTGATTATCTTTTGTAATCCAAATTGTACCAAATTGTGAATTTGTTTCACCTAAACCTACATTTTTTTTTATCATAGACATTTTCTTTTTTGACTCCTCTGAGTGTTTTTTGCCTGTCCAATCATAAGTGAAGTTTTTTAATTTCCCCTCAAGATGTCTTTTTTTTCCTGATTTGGACATTGTTTCTGAATGTTTTTTACGGAATTCTTCATCATTCTTTAATTTTTCTATGAAAATCTTTTTTCCAAGTTCAGAACCTTTACGTTGGAAATTTAAAAAATGTTTTTCATCAATGAACCCACCTGACTCACCTCCAACTACCAAATTCATACACAAATTATCTAATAATAATTCTTTATTAACTATTTCTTTTTCTTTTTCCAATAAAATTTTTCTGCTTGGAAAAAATTCTAAAATTTCTTTAGTGTGGTTTTCTTGTCCGTGATAGTTTATGGAATTCCATAATCTTTTACCACTTCCAAAATAACCATCGTTTAAATTATCAGTAGAATGTATACCAATATAAAATCTATGGGTTTTTTTACAAGTTATTTTATAAAGATAGTGGTATTTTCTATTTTCTGCTCTCATCATATATTCTTTTATTATATAAATATATGATAAGAACAAAAACTTCCGATGTGGAGGTAGAGAGATTTGAACTCTCGTCTCATCCATCTTAACTATTAAGGACTACATGCTTAGGACAACATTATTCGCAGTGTTCCGAGCTATTTGATTTTATCTGATACCCCAAAATCAACAAAATCAGCCAATTCATTTTTAGGGATGAGAATCGGTTAGACAACCCTATAGTACTCCTGTTCCTGAGTGAATGTACCCCGACTCGAAAGTAATACCCTATTGACTAGGCTACTACTGCTTCTTCTGAACGGATTAAACCGATAGCAGAAAGTTTGTTGATAACGTTGCCGTGTATCGTTTCAAACCAGTTTAACAGACTTAGTTCAGGTCTGACATGCCCCGAATAATCAACAATGTTGATCGATTCCAGTTTACCCCCATATTTTCAATTAACTATACTTAAGTATAAATATAATTATTGACAAAACCAATATCCTAAAGTATTTATAAAGAAAAAATTTTATGACTCCAAAAGAATCCGCAGATATAGACTCAGAAAAATTATTTGAGGATGATGAAGTATTATTTATTAGAGCGAAAGGATTTCCTGCTATAGATTATTATGGTGGAGATTATCTTAAAACTAATTATTACTCATATAGAAGAAACACTATTTATTTAATTGTAGGAAAAGGAAATAAAAAAAGTTATGTTATATTCGTTCCTGAATATGGAAATGTGTCCATTTTAGATTATGACGGAAAAATATGGGACTTTAGTGAAATTATAAAGGATTATCGTCAGATAGAAATGGATGTAATTAATCTTGCTGGAAATGATACACCTTATGGTATATTAAGGTTAATTAAATCAGGTAAAAAAATTGATAAATATGATTTAAATAAAGTTGATGAATGTTTGGCTAATTTAAAATTCAATGAAAAGAGTCCAGGTAAAACTATGATAGAACTCAGTTTTGATATGGATGAATACTTTAAGTTTTTTGATTTTCAAGAAGATGAATGGGATAGAAGAATATTAGAAGGTATTTTCTCTTCAGGTTATGGTTACTCTAGATACGGTGCTGACATTGTTAGTGAAGATACTGTTTATGAAGATTGGAAAGAAGGGTATACTTTAGGATCAATTAATCAAGAAAATGAAGAAATGTTAAATACAATCATTTCATTTATCGCACCTGATTTAATTCAACTTAAAGAAAAAGATAGTGAAGAATTTAATAAAGAAGCATCTAAATTACTAGATGATAATTTTGGTAGACAAGCTGATGATATAACAAATGAGGTTTATAATCTGAGAAATGAGGCGGCTGAAGATGCTGTGAAACAAGAAGCGATACGTGATATTGCGGATTACTTTGAAGAATGGGGTGTTTTCAGACGTGATTTATTCCAAACTTATTTTACAACAACCTCAGTTCTTTTAGCTCTATATAGTCAAGTTAGTGATAAAACAATGTCGATTAAAGATTTATTCAAAGAAATTGGATATGAAAAAGGAGGTATGTTTGGATATTACGCTGAAGCAGGTTATAATACATGGTTAGATAGTGAAAAATTCAATGAAGTTGTCAAAAATAATTTTGAGGAAATATTGGAAAAAATTGAATCCGAACCTGAAAAATATGAATCCGTTAGGAACTACGGTAATGCTGTTATCGAATTATCAAAACTAGGATATAAAATTGGTGGAACGTATGAGTTACCAAATAATCCGAATAAACGATTTAAAATTGATTCAATTAATAAGGCAACGTCAAGAATTATGGTTCGTGAATTGGCTGAAATGCGAGTTATGAGTAAAATGAAGAGTTTCACAATCGAGGAATTTGTTAATTATTTAAATTCACCAGAACTTTTTGAGAATTTAATTAGGAAAGTTAAAAAACTTTTGTAATTTTGTTTTATGAAACAAGATTACGAACTACTCAAAAGGGTTTTGTCTGTACCCACCAAAACATACAAGGAAGATATGATGATTGAATTTTTAACCTCTTGGTTGGTTGAAAATGACATCCCTCATTATATTGATGATATGGGAAATATCTATGCAACAAAACAAACTGATGAAGTTGAATACTTCCCTTGTGTTGTCGCTCATACCGATACCGTACACGAATTGGATACAATCAATATCCAAGAGATGATGTTACCCAATGATCAAAATGAAATGAAATTAGCTTATAAAGCCTTTAATGATTTAGATGAACCAACAGGTATTGGTGGGGATGATAAATGTGGGGTATATATTTGTTTGGAAATGTTGAGAATTCTTCCAAATGTAAAAGTTGCGTTATTTGTATCAGAAGAAACTGGTTGTCATGGATCAAAAAATGCCGATAAGAATTTCTTTTCAAATGTCGGTTATGTCATACAATGTGATGCACCTGGTAATTGGATGGTTAGTGAATATTGTATGGGTACAAAGTTATTTGATAAGGAATCTGAATTCTTTAAAAAATGTGATAAGGTATTAACGGAGGGGTTTAATAATAGAAACAAATACCAATCCCACCCTTATACGGATGTATATGCGTTAAAGAATCAATTTGATTTTGCTTGTATAAATTTTGCTGTCGGTTATTATAACTATCATACCAAACACGAGTATGTTATTGTTGAGGATGTTTATAATACATTGGAGATTGTGAAGAATATGGTTGGTGATTTGGGATATGTAAAATATGTTGAGGAAATTAAACCATCAAGATATTACTTATAAAAAAAGGGACTATTCAGTCCCTTTTTTCTTTTTACCCTTCTTAACAACATTCAAAATAACTTTATCATCTTCTACTGTGAGGGAGTATTTCTCATTCTCAACAATTTTTCCATTCAGGACTTCCTCTGATATGAAATCTTCAATTTGATCCTGTATTGCTCGTTTAATTGGTCTAGCCCCAAATGTTTCATCGAATCCAACCTTGGATATTAATTCCAATACTTTTTCATCACAAGTAATATCATAATTTAATCCATTTAATCTTCTGGTTAACTTATCAATCTCAAGTTTTACGATTTGTTTAATTTCTTCTTCCTTTAGTGAATTGAAGACAATAATCTCGTCTATTCTATTAAGGAATTCAGGAGCAAAGAACTTCTTAAGTTCTTTCTTTAACAAGTCTCTTTTTTGTTCTTCCTCAATATATAAATTAGTTGAAGTTTTAAACCCAACTCCAGTACCAAATTCTTGGAATTTTTTAACCCCTAAATTTGATGTCATAATGATAACACAATTCTTGAAATTTATTTTTCTTCCAAGACCATCGGTTAAATGACCATCGTCCAATACTTGAAGTAGGGTTGAAAATACATCCTTATTTGCTTTTTCAATTTCATCAAATAGGATTACTGAATATGGTTTGTTTTTAACAGTTTCTGTTAATTGTCCACCCTCATCATATCCAACGTAACCTGGAGGTGAACCGATAAGTCTTGATATAGAATGTTTCTCTTGATATTCGGACATATCAACACGAATTAGGTTATCCTCACTTCCAAATATTTCTTTTGCTAGTTGTTTCGCCAAATACGTTTTACCAACACCTGTTGAACCCAAGAATATAAATGAACCAATTGGTTTACTGGGGTCTTTAATGCCTAATCTATTTCTTCTGATAGCCTTTGCAATCTTGGATACAGCTTCTGACTGTCCAATAACTTTTGATTCCAAATTATCGGCTAATGATGATAATTTGTTGGTTTCATCAGATGTCATTTTTGATACTGGTATTTTTGTCATATTGGATACGACTTCATAAACTAATTCTGTTGTAACTTGTTTCTTTTTATTTAACAAGTCGGATTCAAATTTTTTCTTTTCTTCGTCCAACTTATCCAATATTTTTGTTTCCTTATCTCTTAAATCTGCTGCTAGTTCATAATTTTGGTTTTTAACAACATCAATTTTTTGTTGTTTAATTTCCAAAGCTTGTAATTTCAAGTCTTCAATAATTTTCGGCATTTTAATTTCTACCTGGCTTCTCGCTCCAACTTCATCGATTATATCGAAGGCTTTATCAGGGAATTCTCTATCTGTGATATATCTTTCCGCTAAATCAACACAAAGTTTTAAAACTTCATCACTATAACTTACTTTGTGATAAGTTTCATATTTTTCTTTAACATTGATGAGAATTTGTAGTGTTTCTTCTTTTGTTGAAGGATCAACAACTACTTTTTGGAATCGTCTTTCTAATGCACCATCCTTTTCAAAGTTCTTTCTATATTCATCCAATGTTGTGGCACCAATACACTGTATTTCACCCCTAGCTAAGGCGGGTTTGAATATGTTTGATGCGTCCAACGAACCTGATGAATTTCCGGCACCAACAATCTGATGGATTTCATCAATGAATAGGATTATATTTGGAGCGTTTTGAAGCTCATCAATAATAACTTTCATTCTCTCTTCAAATTGTCCACGATATTTTGTCCCAGCAACAATTGAGGTTATATCTAAGGACATGATTCTTTTATCCATTAAATTTCTTGGACACTCCCCATTTAATATTTTTAAAGCTAAACCCTCAACTATTGCAGTTTTTCCACATCCTGGTTCTCCGATGATAATTGGGTTATTCTTTTTTCTTCTTGATAATATTTGGGCTATCCTTGTAATTTCTCTATCTCTACCGACAACAGGATCCAATTTTCCTTCTTCAGCAAGTTTGATTAAATCTTTTGCGAAATTATTAAGTACAGGTGTATCCCCTTTGCCTTTCGTTGAGTAATCTCCGTCTTTTGAATCTATCATGTTTTTTTTATTCAATTATAATGTTTTATTTTGTCATTTCAACAAATCTGACAAATTGTCATATTTTAAAATATGTAACTGACATTGTTTGTTTTTTGATTTTTTGGTATATAATTAGTTAAAAATTAGTATTAAAATAAACTTTTAAATTTAAAAATATATGTCAAACAGAGAATTTAATAAAAAATTTGAGGAAATTTTAAAAGACCTATTTGGGGATAGATTTAGACCCATAACTCCACTTGAAAGTTTTTTCGATAAAATACGTATTGAGGACTTACCTGAAAATTTAGATGATTGGAAATCATTTATAAAAAAATCAAAAGATGGGTTAGTCACATCAATTGTTTATTTTTATGAACCTGAAGATTCAACAGATAAAATAAAAGTAAAACCAATCCAAAGAAGGGTGAATGACATTCAAAAAGAACTTGATTATAGTATTAAAGAACAAGACTTTGAACGTGCGGCAATCTTAAGGGATGAGATTAAAAATCTAACAAAAAACAAATCAAAGCTTGTTGAACTTCAAAAAGAATTGGAAAAGGTAATCCAAGAACAAAACTTTGAACGAGCAATTGAAATCCGTGATGAACTAAAAAAAATTAACTAAACCTAACCCCCAACTCAATGGGGGTTTTTAAATATTAAAACTATGGCGATTTTAAGAGAAGAAATTAATGGAACAAAAATTATTAATGAAATTCAGTCAAGTAATATTAAGAGAACTGAATTTGATACTGAATCAAAAGAGTTAGTTGTGGAATTTAACAACGGGCACAGATATTTGTATGAAAATATCCCACATCAATTATATACCCAATTTAGAATGTCAGAATCCCAGGGTAAATTTTTTAATTCAAAAATTGCGAAAACATTTAAATATAAACGAGTGTGAGAATATATTTATGTGTTATGGAATCATTAAAAGACGTATTATCAAGTTTTGATTTAAAAAAAGAACTTAATCCTAATATATGGGTAAATGGGGGTGAAAAAATTAATCCCAAGGTTAGAAGGAATTTATTAGAGATATCTAATCAATTCATTGATTCTTTTGGGTTAGATATAGTCATTGATGACATAATTGTTACTGGTTCAATTGCTAACTATAATTGGTCAAAGTATTCTGATATTGATTTACACTTATTGATTGATTATAGACAATTCCCTGAAGAGATGAAAGATTTATATATTGAATTTTTCGATTTAAAAAAGATTGTTTTTAATCAGAAGAGAGATGTAAAAATGTTTGGATTTGATGTTGAAGTTTATGTTGAAGATGTAAATGCTGGCGGTGTTAGTGCTGGAGTATATTCGGTTATGAGAGATGAATGGATTAGTAAACCTAAGAAAGAGTCTATGGGTAAACCAAACATGAAACAAGTTAAAGAAAAGTCAGAACAATGGATGAGAATAATTAATGGAGTTTTGGATAATATTGAAGAGGAAACCCCAGAAGAAATCAAAAGTCTAATTAAAAAATACAAAAACAAACTGAAAAAATTTAGAATCTGTGGATTAGAAAAAGGGGGTGAAATGAGTATTGAAAATTTGGTATTCAAAGTTTTAAGAAGAAATGGTTATATTGAAAAATTATATAATGTACCTGTAAAGGTTATAGATAAGAAACTTTCTTTAGATGAAAAATTAAGAAATAAATAATTCTACATATTTATATATAAAAACAAAAAAATTATGGGAAAACTAAGACCGATTGGAAGTGAAAAATTACAAGGATCTGATATGATTAATCGTATCCTTGAAATTTCAAATTATAAGTTAAATATTCCAAAACCTATTAATGAAGATACTTCAGTTGAATATAAAAAAACTTTGGTTGATGGTAACACATACCATATTGTTAAAGAAAAAAATGGATATGTTCTTAAGAAAGGTTTAACTGAATCAGTTTCAGAATATATTGAACCTATCAAAAATAGGAAATTTTATCCATCTTATTCTCAAGCATTGAGAAGATTGAATCTGATATCAAAAGAAGTTAATTATAATCAGGGTTTTGAAAAAAATATTTCTTTATTCGAATCTGACGATGAAAAAGAATATTTTATAAAAGTTGGTGGGGAACAATCAGAACAAGTTGCACCTCAATTAGCACCTCCACCACAACCCGCACCAGCACCCGCTCCGGCACCTGCTCCTCAACCTGCGGGTGGTGATATGCCAGCACCTGAAATGGATATGCCAGAACCTGAAATGGATATGCCAGAACCTGAAATGGATATGCCTGAACCTGAAGAAGATGATGAAGAACAAGTGACGTTCAAAACAATTCAAAAACTAACGGGAAAATTAGGACAAAAAATTAGAGCATTCTTATCTGATGAGGAAAATGAAATGACTTCAAAGGATATTAAATATGTAATAAACTCAGTATTATCGGCTCTTAAATTGGATTCATTGGATGATGAAGATAAAGAAGAAATTATGGGTAAATTTGAAGGTGGTGGTGAAGAAGGAATGTCAGAACCAGAAATGGGAGATGAAGAAATGCCAGAACCAGAAATGGAAGATGATGGAATGCCTGAACCTGAAGTACAAGAAAGATTTCACCATGGTTCTATGAGAGACAGACAACATTCAAAAAGAATGGACAATATGTTTGAAGATATGTTTACAGAATCCAAAGTTGATAAAGTTTTGAGTAAATACTTCCAACCAAAAACTAAGGCTGTAAAAACAAAATCAAACGATTTATTTAAATATGTTGAGGCGTTATCTGAAAGTTTTAATCAAGAAAAATCAGCAACAAAATTACTTAACCAATATCCTGAAGCTAAATTGATTGGAAAACATAAAAACAATAGTTTAGTATTTTTAGTGAACGAAGAGAAAATCAGTGTAACACCAAAAGGTAATATTCTATGAGTTTTTTAATTTATGTTAATAAGTTGGGTTCTAATTACAAAGGTGAAAATTTGTATGAATTCATTTTTTCTGAAAATATAAATGATGTTTGGGGAGAATCTTGGGATAGTAAACCAGCAAATGGTTACCCATCACCACCAGATTTGGAATTTATATCCAAAGTTGGATTATTAAAAAATGTTTTAGATTTTGAAGTTTTACAAAATTCTGATATATTTTCAATGTTTGATGGAGTGGAGGATGTTATAGCATTAGCTTGGGAGAAAGAATCAGAATCTGTAAATTTTGAAAAGGATAAAAGATTAGTATTTAGATTTGGAGATACATTAGATTCTGTTAAAAATAAACTATATGCACGAGATATTGTGTTAGAATTTGAAAGGAAAGTTCAATATGAATCATAATACAAAAATTCAAAAATTAAAATCGGAAGGATTAAGTCCAAATTTGTTAAATACTTTAACTGAGGCTCAAATTACATCTTTGTTTAATCGTCTTTTGGAATCAAAGAAAAAAGAACAAAAGGAAGAGACAAAATCTACAGTTACAAAATATACTTACGATCCAAGTAATCCTACGGATCAAAAAACATTATCACAGAAAGGTATCCATATTGATCCCGCATCTAAAAAAATTACAATGACAGAAGATAATGAAGATGCTGAATTTGATGCAATGACAATAGGGATTGATCAAGATAAAATACAAAAACCTGGTTCTGATTATCCTGGTAGTGATAGATCTAAAGATACTCTTGACGAAAAATTCGAGTCTAAAGCACAACAAGGGTTGTTTTGGGCTAGATGTAACAAATGTAAAACAGATGATTGTAAGTGGTGTAAAATGGCAAAAGAATTCTCTAAGAGTACATCAAAGAAACAATACAAAAATATGCCTGAAAAAAAACATCCTGAGAAAACTGTAAAATACAAAAAGAAAGAAACTAAAGAAGGTTATATGGATAATGTTGGTAAAAAAGTTACTGACACATACGCTAAGAAATTTGCATCTTTTACACCAGGTTTGGCTTGGGGTGGGATGAAGGAAAATTATGATAAAATAATAGAAAAATATACAGAACCAACTATGAAAAAGAGAGAACTATTAAAATTAATAGAAAATCAAATCAAAAATAAAAAACCCTTAAACGAGAGTTTTTATTTTGATGGTGAAATGGATGAAGATTTTGATATAATGTCAAGATATGAAGAAGATGAGGAAGACTATAAAGAATATGGCATGCCTCCAGGTAGAGAAGAACCGGGTATGCCTCCAGGTAGAGAAGAACCGGGTATGCCTCCAGGTAGAGAAGATGATGATACACCAAGACCTAGAAACAAAATGAGTCGTTTATCTCGTAGAATGAATGATCCATTTGCTCCAACTATTGAACCTGGTATTAAAGAACCAAAAATTAAACCAAAGAGGGAAAAAGAACCTGAATGGGAACCTGATTTTGATGAACCTATGGAACCAAGTCCTGATGCTAATCCGGAACCGCAAGCGAGAAGAAAGATGAAATTCAGA
>Ga0315906_10008932_pt1 | contig 11970 bp, 11 predicted proteins | sample LakEriMetagenome_4_FD_203526 | JGI IMG/M metagenome (GOLD analysis project Ga0315906, IMG submission 203526) | Freshwater fungal communities from buoy surface, Lake Erie, Ohio, United States - Buoy 2 MA122 | ecosystem: Environmental > Aquatic > Freshwater > Lake > Lake biofilm | place: USA... | reverse complement strand
CCCGGCATGCCGAACAGCGGGCTGTCGGTGCAGGGCTCCTTCTCGAACACGTCGAGGGCCACGCCGCCGATCACGCCCGATTCCAGGCCGGCCACCAGGGCCCGCTCGTCGTAGATGCCGCCGCGGGCGCAGTTCACCAGCCGCACGCCCCGCTTGAGCAGCGGCAGCTCATCCATGCCGACGAGGTGCCTGGTCTCGTCGGTGAGCGGCGTGTGCACGGTGAGGTAGTCCACCTGCGGCAGCATCGTGCGGACGCTGTCCACCAGCTCGATGCCGAGCTCCGCGGCGCGGTCCGGCGAGAGGAAGGGGTCGTAGCCCATGATCCGCATGTCGAAGGCCCGGGCCCGCGCGGCCACGGCCTGGCCGATCCGCCCCAGGCCGACGATCCCCAGGGTCTTGCCGGCGAGCTGCACGCCCATGAACTTGTTGCGGTCCCACTTGTGGCCGCGGAGGCTGGCGTCGGCCGCCGCGACGTTGCGGGACAGGCCCAGCAGCAGCGCGAACGCGTGCTCGGCCGTGCTCAGCGTGTTGCCCGCCGGCGTGTTCATCACCACGATGCCCTGGCGGGTGGCGGCCTGCTTGTCGATGTTGTCGGTGCCCACGCCAGCCCGCACGATCGCCTTGAGCCGATGGTTGCCCGCCAGCGCGTCGGCCGTGATCTTCACGCCGCTGCGGCAGATCGCGCCGTCGTGACGGGCCAGCGCCTCGCGGAGCGGGTCGCCGGACAGGCCGGTGGCCACCTCGTAGGTGATGCCGGCGGCGGCCGCGGCGTCGAGCAGGGCCAGGCCGTCGGGACTGAGCGTGTCGAGGACGACGATCGAGGGCATGTGGCGGGGTTCCCGGGCGGTGGAGACGATGGTGACGCGACGCCGGTCAGGCCCGCCTGGCCTGCTGGAAGTCGAGCATGAAGTCGCGGAGCGCGACGACCCCGTCCCGCGGCATGGCGTTGTAGATGCTGGCCCGGATGCCGCCCACGGAGCGGTGCCCCTTGAGGTCCATGAGGCCGTGGCCGGCGGCGGCCTTCACGAACTCCTTCTCCAGCTGCTCGTCGGGCAGCCGGAAGGTGACGTTCATGTCGGAGCGGCACTCGGGACGGGCGTGGCCGGCGTAGAAGCCGCCCGACGCGTCGAGCACGTCGTACAGCAACTTCGCCTTGGCGACGTTGTGACGGTGCATGCCCGCCAGGCCCCCCATCGTGTCGCGGAGCCACTGGCAGACCAGCCCGAGGATGTAGACCGCGAACACCGGCGGCGTGTTCGGCCGCGAGCCGTTGGCCACGTAGGTGCGGTAGTCGAGCATCGTCGGCAGGTCGTCCCGCGATCGCGCGAGCAGGTCCTTGCGGATGATCACGGCGGTCACGCCCGCGATGCCGGCGTTCTTCTGGGCGCAGGCGTAGATCAGGCCGTACTTCGCGACGTCGATCGGCCGGGAGAGAAAGTCGCTGGAGCAGTCGCAGACCAGCGGCAGGCCGCCCACGTCGGGCTCGTGCTTCCATTGCACGCCCTGGATCGTCTCGTTGCTCGTGATGTGGACGTAGGCCGGGTCGGGGGAGAGGGCGATCTCGCCGGCGGCCGGCAGCCGGTCGTGCCGCGTGGCGACGCCGTCCCAGGCCACGTGCACCTTGCCCTCGCGACGGGCCTCCTTGGCCCCGGTCGCTCCCCAGGTGCCGGTGATGACGTAGTCGGCCGCCCCGGGTTGGCCGCGGAGCAGGTTCATCGGCACCATCGAGAACTGCAGGCTCGCGCCCCCCTGGAGGAGCACGATCTCGTGGTCCGCGCCCACCTGCAGGAGGTCGCGCAGGCCCTGGAGCGTGTCCTCGAGGATGCGGTCGAAGGGCGGGCTGCGGTGGCTGATCTCCAGCACCGACATCCCCACGCCGGGCAGGGCGAGGAGATCGGCCTGGGCCTGCTCCAGGACCTCCAGCGGCAGCACGGCCGGGCCGGGCGAGAAATTGAAGACCCGCTCCACGGCCGCCGCCCTGCGTTCCATGCTGGTGTTCGCTCCCCGTCGTCGCCCGGATCCGGCGGCCGCCGAACGCATCTCGGGCCGGACGTTCCGCCGCTTCGTGGCCGCAGAATAGAAGGGTCCGGCGGCGCGGTCAACGGGCCACGGTGCCGAAGGGGCCGGGCGGCGAGGCGAGGGCGTTGCCGGGGGGAGGAGGAAGGGCGAAGGGAGCGCCGGCGGGCGGCGGGCCGGGTGGCGGCTGGGGCTGCTGCAGCGAAGCCACCTTCGCCGCCACGATGGGCTGCGAGGGGTTCACGGCGAGCGCCTGCGCGTAGGTCGCCAAGGCCTGCGACCGGTCGCCGCCCGCCTCGCGGAGCGCCGCCAGCGCCACGAGCGCGCGGGCATCGTTGGGGGCGACCGCCAGCGCGGCGTTGAGCTCCTGCTCCGCCTGCCGCAGGTCGCCCCGCTCCTGGGCCAGCCGGGCCAGCTCGACGTGGGGATCGGGATCGTACGGCCGCCGCTGCGACCAGGCCCGCAGCTGGGCCACGGCGTCGTCGCGGCGATTCTCCTCGACCATCAGCACGGCCAGCGCCCGCTGGCACGCCTCGTGGTCGGGATTGCGGGCCAGGCAGAGGTGGTAGTACTGCTCCGCCGTCTGCATGTCGGCGGCCCGCCCGAAGACCTTCGCCTGCTGGTGGTAGGTGGCGCCGAGATTGTAGAAGCAGTCGGGATTGCCCGGCTGGCGGGCGAGCGCGTGCTGGAAGTGGTTCACGGCGCCGAGGTAGTTGCCCTGCTGGTAGAGGGCGACGCCGGCGGCGTTGTCGTTCCGGCCGATGCCGCCGCAGCCGGCGCACGCGATGCCGGCGAGGATGACGACGGCGCCGGCGGTGCGGTGCGGTTGCGACGGCAGCGGGCGGGCGGGGGCCACGGTCTTCTCCAGATCCCCACGGGGCCGAAGACCGTAGCGAACGTCATGCGGGCGGGGCAAGACGGCCCGGATCGCCCTGTTTCGCGTAGCCGAGCGACCTGACGACCTCGAGGATCTCGCTGCAGGTGGGGAACATGCGGCCGCTCGACTGCTTGTAGCGGTCGAGCGCCTGCATGAACTCGACCTCGTCGGCGCCGTAGTCGCGCTCGCAGGTGGTCGGGTCGATGCGGCGCCGCCGATCGGGGCGGGCCACGGCGGCGGGGGCGGAGGCGCCGACGGTGGCGACGCGGCGGGTGGCCCGACGGGCGGTGCGCGGGGCGGGAAGGCGGGTGGTTTTCACGGGACGCTCCTGGGCTCGGGGGGCCGGCAGGAAAGCATGACCGATGCCGGTCGCGGAGAGCTTGCCGACTGCGGAAAAAAATCCGCGATTCGTGCCTGCATCGACGGGCGAAACCCTGCGGCCCGCACGACCGGCGCGACCGTCACGACCGGCCCCGCGGGGTCAGCGGCGGTCGAAGAACTTCTTCAGGGCCTCGGCGGCGGCGTCGCGGGACGAGTCGGCCGTCTTCTTGCCCGAGGCGGCCACCCCCGTCGGCTTGGTCGCCACCTCCAGGGCGGCGGGCGAGCGCTGTGCGGTCGTCACCAGCGTTGTCTCCCCGACGGGAGTCGGACTCGCGTCGGCGTCGGCCGGTCGCTCCGCCCCGTTGCCGGCGTCGGATGCAGCCACCGATTGCGTCGTCTCGAACATGCCGCTGGGCCGCTCGTCCGTCACCAGCCAGCGGGACACGTCCTCGTCGGTGCCCGCCTTGGCGGAGGGCTCCGTGCACGACACCTTCAACTGCAGGCCGCCGACCCGGATCATGTCGCCGTCCTTGACCTGCGTCCGCTCGGTGATTTTGGTGCCGTTGACGAACGTGCCGTTGCGGCTGCCGAGATCCTCGACCCAGACTTCCGCCGGCCCGACGTGCACCGCGCAGTGCCGCCGGCTCACCTCCTCGCTCAAGGGCCTGACGTCGCACTCCTCGGCCCGGCCGATGAGGAGCTTGTTGCGCTTGATGGAGATCGTCCGGCCCGCGCTCTTGCCGGATGAGACGACCAGCTTCGTGACCATGGGGCGGGAGGCACTCGGATGGGCGACGGCGGGGGCGGGAATCGACGCAGCCTCTGTATCATACCAATCACGGCGGCGGCTCGGCCAGCCAGCGCGAGGCGTCAGCGGCGCTCCAGCCAGCGCGAGGTCCGGTAGCGGGCGCCGGCGGCGGCGATCGCGGTTTCACGGCCGCTTTGAAAACGTCCGGCGTGCCAGGCCCCTGCCGCACCCGCCGCCAGGCAGACCCGCTTCAGCCAGCCGGCCGCCAGGTCCCGCACGTCGGGGCAGGAGGCGGGATGGAGGTCGAGCAGGCCGACGTGGCGGGCCGCGGGGCCGACCGCCGCATTCGCACGCAAAAGCAGGCTGCCGTGCTGCAGGATCGCGCCGGCCGACCTCCGCTGGGCGCTGCCGAGAATCTTGGGGGTGGCCTCGCCCGGCGCGTCGACGACGACGTCTCCGGCGGCCCGCCGGTCGAAGCAGAGAAACCCGTCCGCGGCGGGGCCGGGCCCGTCGGTCGCCCGGTGCAGCCGCGCGGGCACGCCTCGATCCCGCAGCTCGTCCACCAGCGCCATGTGCACCGCGTCGTAAAAAACCTGGGCCGTTTCGCCCCAGGGATGCCGGCGGGGAACCGCCGCGGCGTAGGTCAGGTCGCTGCCGTGCACGAGCGCCCCGCCCCCGCTGGGCCGGCGGACCACCGTCAGGCCGGCGATCGCCGGCAGGTCGCGGGCGGCCGCGATCTCCTGAAACGCGCCGAGCGAGACGCTCGCCGGGCTCCAGCCGTAGAACCGCACCACCAGGCCTCCGCGCCGGTCGGCCTCGGCGGCCAGGACCTCGTCGGCGGCCATGTTGGTGAACGCGTCGGCTGGCTCGTCCCACCAGGCCGGCACCTCGGTCGCGGTCATCGCGGCCCGATCGCTAATGCCCGCCGGCCGCGACCAGCGCGTCGTAGGCGGCCTGGTCGAGGAGGGCGGTCATCTCGCCGGGATCGTCGGGCCGGATCTTCACCAGCCAGCCGGCGCCGTAGGGATCCTGGCCGAGCGTCTCCAGGGCGGCGGGGACGGCCGCGTTGACCGCCACGATCTCGCCCGACACCGGCGCGTAGAAGTCGCTCACCGCCTTCACGCTCTCGATCTCGCCGATCGACTCGCCGGCCTTCACCTTGCGGCCCACCTGCGGCAGCTGCATGAAGACGAGGTCCGTCAGGGCCTCGACGGCGTAGGCCGAGATGCCGACGGTCGCCAGGCCGCCGGCCTCGGGGCGGATCCATTCGTGGGTCTTCGCGAACTTGAGATCGGCGGCCATCGCAGTCTCCAGGGGTCGGGGCGGGTGTGTTCGGTGTCGCCGCGGGAGCTTCATCCCGCGATGGATCAGGATAGCGGATGCCAGTCGGCCCGTGGCAGCCGGTCAGGCTCGGGGCCGTTGATGGAAGGGCAGGGGGGCGACGCGGCCGGGCTGGGCGGTGTCGCGGATCAGCACGTCCACCGGCGTGCCCGGCGCGGCGGCGGCGCGATCGACCAGGGCCATCGCCACCGCCGTGCCGACCGTGGGGGCGAAGCTGCCGCTGGTCACGACGCCCACGCGGCGGCCGCCCGCGCGGACCTCGGCCCCCTCGCGGGCGGATCGCTTGGAGTCGAAGATGATGCCGACGCGGGCCTGCGGGCCGGGAGCGTCGCGCATCCGGCGGTAGTCATCAGCCCCGGGAAACGCCCGCGGCCCGCCGCCGGCCGCGTCGAACGTGAACGCCAGGCCGAGGCCGATGGCGAAGGGGTCGCTGGCGGCGACCAGCTCGTGGCCGTAGAGCGGCATGCCGGCCTCGAGCCGCAGCGTGTCGCGGGCGCCGAGCCCGCAGGCCCGCAGGCCGTGGGCCGCGCCCGCCGTGTGGATCGCCGACCACACGGCCTCGGCCGCCGCGGCCGGCACGACGAGCTCGACGCCATCCTCGCCGGTGTAGCCGGTGCGGCTCACGGCCGCGGGCGTGCCGGCGACCGTGGCGGTCGTCGCCGTGTAGTTCTTCAGGGCCGCGATCCGGGCGGCGTCGGCCGCGGGGCAGAGGCCGGTCACGATCGGAAGCGCCCGCGGGCCCTGCACGGCGATCATCGCCGTGTCGTGCGTGCGGTCGGTGAGCGTGACGCCGGCCGCGGGGAGCCGCGACTGCAGCCAGGCCACGACGCGGTCGCGGTTGCTGGCGTTGACGACGAGCGCGAAGCGGGGCGTGCCGTCGGCGGCGTCGGCCTCGCGGGCCACGAGGGCGTCGTCGAGGATCGAGACCGTGCCGCCGGCGTCGCTCGTCACGAGCGTGTAGCGGACGCGGCCCACGTCCATGTCGGCGACCCGCCGCGTGAGCAGCGATTCGAGCCAGTCGCGGGAGCCGGGGCCCGTGACCGTGAGCCGGCCCATGTGCGAGACGTCGAACATCCCGGCCGCGGTCCGTGTGGCGAGATGCTCGTCGACGATCGATGCATACTGCACCGGCATCCACCAACCGGCGAAATCGACCATCCGGCCCCCGTGGGCCTCGTGCCAGGAGCAGAGCGGGGTGCGGAGCGGCTGGTCGTTCACGGCGGGATCCTCGGTGGTGCAGGACGAACGGACGGCAGTGTACGGATTGATGCCCGCGGTCGCCCATCACACGCCCCAGGAAGCCCCAGGCGGAAGCCCAGGGACCGGGTGCGAACACCGCCAACTCGCCTGCCTCGGCGGCTGCCACGCCTTGGTTGCGTCGGGTAACATGAATTCATGGGTCGTTTGCAACTCATACCGCCTCCCGACCTGGCGCCGCCGTCGATCGCCCACCTTCCTCCCGTCGATCGGGTGCGGCTGTGGGCGGAGATCGTGGACGAGGGCGATCGGCTGCTCTACGAGGGCTTTCTCCGTCGCCACGGTGACGCGGACACGGCGCGGCAGGCCATGCAGGAGTGGCTCGATCGCCGGGCAGATGACGCCGCGGCCGCCAAGGCGCGGATACTCGTGGATTCCACGCCATCGCGAAGTCTCCATGGCGGGTGAAGGTGTTCTGGCGACACTGCAGCACGGCTGGCATGCGCTCGCCGCGGTCGATGCGCCCAAGGCCGTGATCGGCGGCCTGGCCCTGACGGCCTGGAAGCACGCCCGCTACACCCGCGATGCCGACGTGCTGGTGACTATCGACCGCCACCGCGTGGGCGAAGTCGTCGCCGCCCTCGTCGCCGCCGGGTTCCACCCGCGGCACGAGCCGCCGCTGCGGATCATCGACGGGCAGGGAATCGTCCAGTTCACGTTCCAGCCCCCGGGGGCCCTGATGCCCTTCCAGTTCGACGTGCTCCTGGCGGCGGGCGACTTCCAGCGGGACTCGGTCGCGCGGGCCGTGCCGTGGCCGCTCCCGGGCGGCGGGGAGCCGGTGCGGGTGGTGCGGCCCGACGACCTGCTCGTGATCAAGCTGCTCGCGGGCCGGATCATCGACCGTGCCGATGCGGCGATGATCCTCCGCGAGAACCGGCAGGACATCGACTTCGACCGTCTGCATCGCACGCTCGTCGATCACGGCCTGGTCGCGGCCTATCGCGAGATCTGGAGCGAGGCCTTTCCGGACGAGCCGCCACCCCTGTCGTGAGCCGCCTTCACGGGGCGGGTGCGGCCGCCGGCTCGTCGATCTCCTTCCAGGAGAAGTCGTCGTAGACGGCGATTGCCCGGCCGGGCTTCTCCGCCTTCCACCAGGCCACGATCTTCGAGCCGTCGCCCGCCCGCAGTCCCTTGCCGAGGTAGTGGACCTTGTCCTCTCTCACCTCCACCAGCCCGGTTGTCAATGGCCACACCGGCCCGACCTGCTTCGTGACGATGGCCAGCTTGTCGCACGCGGCGGCGACGGGATCCGCCAGTGTTCTGCGATCCTGCTCGGGAAGTTTCTCCAGCAGGTCCGCGTGCATCCCTTCGATCCCGTCGTCGTCGATGCTGTCCGGCAGCCGTCCCTCCATCTGGCCGGCGTAGAACCGCAGGCCGGCGGCGATCTGCTGCTGGGGCGTCGCGCGAAAATTCCACGCCTGCTCGATCACGTGATAGCCGGTTGTCCGCGGCGGTCTCCCGCAGGGCGGCGACGGCCCGATCCACGAGGTCGTCGGTGAGCGGTGCACGGTGGTTCATGGGAAGACTCCTGGGCCAGAAGGTTCGGGCGCGGCAACTCGATTCAGGAACGTGCGGGAGCGGTAGAAGCGGGGCGGACGGCGGGGCGTTCGTCGAGCAGTTCTCTGAGCCTGCTGCGGGCCCGGTGCACGAGCACGCCCACGTGGTTCGGCGTGAGGCCGCAGGGCGTGGCCACCTCCGCGTGCGGGATCTCTTCGATGACCGCCAGCGTGAACGCCTCGGCCTGCTGCCGCGGGAGCGTCGTCCGTGCGGCCCGCAGTCGAGCGGCGAGTTCGCGGCCGGCCAGGGCGGCGGCCGGGTCGGGAGGTGTGCTCAGGCGACGGTTTCGGAGGGCGAGGGAGCGATGTGGCGGACCGGGGCCGTCACCGCGAGGTAGGCTCCATCAAGAAGTCGTTGCCGGGGACACGGACCTTACAGTCACAGGTTTGACAGCCGCCGCGGCGATTCGCATGATGCACGGATGTTCACACGCCAAGGAGGCGTCTGCATGGCCCTTGAAACGCTGCGGGAGTTCATTCGTCGCGAGCCGTTCGAGCCGTTCGTCATTCGCCTGTCAAATGGCGAGGTGCACGAGGTGCTCCATCCGGAGTGCGTGGCCCTCACCAAGACGAAGGTGGTCGTCACCTACCCCGACGACGACCGCGTCGTGCACTGCGGCTTGATCCACGTCAACTCGGTCGAGGCGTTGCAGCGGGCGTGACGCCGGGCGACCGTGGGCCGCTTCCTGCGGCCGCATGATTGGCCGGAGTCGTGCATTCTTCGAAGCCGGTAGCCGCCGCGACGCGGAGACCCCCGGCTCCCGCCGGGGGATCAGCGGTCTCCAGACCGCGGCTCCAGAGGGGGGCGGCGGCCCTTTTTCTTGCCCCGCGGTTCGTGGCGCGCGGCCTTGCCGCGAGTGGGCTTCTTGCGGCCCCGGTCCCGGCGCGGCGGCGGGGCGGCGCGGCGGCGGTCGCGGCCGCCCTCGGTCACCAGCCGGAAGTCGAGCCCGCGGCGATCGAGATCGACGCGGGCCACGGCCACGCGGACGCGGTCGCCGAGCCTGAAGGAGCGGCCGGGCCGCCGGCCGGAGAGCGTGTGGGAGGCTTTGTCGTAGCGGTAGGCGTCGTCGGGCAGGCTGTCGATCGGCACCAGGCCCTCGGCGGGGATCGCCAGGCCCTGCACGAACAGCCCGAAGGGCTCCACGCCCGTGATCACCGCCTCCATCTCCTCGCCGATCCGCTTGGAGAAGAACAGCAGGAGCTTGAGCTTCACGAGCTCCCGCTCGGCCGACTCCGCCCGCCGCTCGAGGTCGGAGCACTCGCCGCCGAGCTGCACGAGACCCTCGGCCGGGGGCCGGCGTCCCTTGGCGATCGCCTCCAGTGCCCGGTGGACCGTGAGGTCGGGGTAGCGGCGGATCGGCGAGGTGAAGTGGCAGTAGCAGTCGCTGGCCAGGGCGTAGTGGCCGTCTTCCTGCGGGCCGTAGGCGGCGCGGGAGAGGCTCCGCAGCACCGCATAGTGGACGGCGTGCTCCTCCGGCCGGCGGCGGGCCATGTCGAGGAGCCGCTGCAATTCGAAGCGGCTCTCGAGCGAATCGACCTCGAAGCCCAGCTCGGTGGCGAACTCCGTGAGCTGGCGGAGCTTCCGCGGGTCGGGCTGCGGATGGATCCGGCGCAGGAAGCCGGCCCCCGCGGCGGCGAGCGCCCCGGCCACCGCCTCGTTGGCCGCCAGCATGAACTCCTCGATGATCCGGTGGCTCTCGGTGTTCTCCACGACGTGGGCCCCCGCCACGCGGCCGTCGCGGTCGAGGTCGATCTTCACCTCGGGCATGTGCAGCTCGAGCGAGCCGCGGGCCGTCCGCCGGCCGCGGAGCAGGCGGGCCAGGTCCCGCATCCGGCCGAGCAGGCCGCGGACCTCGGGCGTCATTTCCACCGCCGGCGTGGCGGGATCGGCGAGGAAGACGTCCACCTCCTCGTAGGTGAACCGGCGGGCGCTTTTGATGGCCGAGGGCTCGACGGCCGCGTGCACCGGGATGCCCTCGGGCGTGAACTCGATCCAGCAGGTCCGGGCGTAGCGGACCTTGCCCGGCTGCAGGCTGGCGAGGTTGTTGGAGACGATCTCCGGCAGCATGGGGATCACGCGATCGGGCAGGTAGACGCTCGTGCCGCGGGTGCGGGCCTCCTGGTCGAGCGGCGAGCCGTCGCGGACGAAGTGGGAGACGTCGGCGATGTGCACGCCGAGCAGCCAGTGGCCCCGCTCCACCCGCTCGAGCGAGATCGCGTCGTCGAAGTCGCGGGCGTCCACGGGGTCGATGGTCACGATCGTGCGGCCGGTGAGGTCGCGGCGGCCCGCGGGCACCGACTCGTCGAAGGCCGCCGCCTGCCGGCGGGCGTCGTCGAGGGCCGCCTCGGGGAACGGCCCCGGCAGGCCGTACTCGGCGACGATCGTGGCCGTGTCCACGCCCACGTCGCCCGCCCTGCCGAGCACCTCGACGACCACGCCCTCGCCGTCGCGGATGGCCGTGGGGAAGCGGACCAACTCGACCACGACCTTGTCGTCCTTCCGCACGCCCTTGGCGCCGGGGTCGCCGACCGACACGGGGCGGGCGAAGCCGGTGCCGTCGATCTGCACCCAGCCCTGCCCCGCGGCCTCGAAGTAGGAGCCGACGAACCGCGTGGTCCGCCGCTTGACGATCTCCACGATCTCGCCGGAGGGGCCGGGCCGCCGCGCGTCGCGGGTGCGGGCGAGCTTCACGCGGACGGTGTCGCCCGTGGCGGCGTCGCGGGCGGCCGTGGCGGCGACGTGGATGTCCTGCGCCCTGTCGCCCGGCGGCGCGTCGAGCGGCCGCACGAAGCCGTAGCCGCCGGCCGCCCGCTTGAAGATGCCGACGACGCCCTCGTCGCGGCCGCGGCCCGCGGCCGGTCGGGGTCGAGGGCCGTCGTGACCGTCGCGTTTTCGGGGCATGGGGGCGCGGAGTCCGAGGCCAGGGGCGATTCAGCGGCTCGGCGTAGCCTACCTGACCGCGGCCCGGCGGCCACGCGGCCGGCCCGCCCTACGACCGGCCGCGGTAGAACTTGCGGCCCTGGCTCTGCTGGTACTGCGTCCAGCCGTCCTCGGCGGTGGCCTCGTTCCGCAGCAGCTGGATCGTGCCGGCCATCTTGGCGTCGAGGTGGTCGAGGTGGTGCAGGGCCACGGCCTCGAGCGTCATCGGCAGCTTCGGCGCGCCGAACTCGTACTGGCCGTGATGGCTGGCGATCATGTGCTTGACGCGGACGGCCGCCTCGGGATCGAAGGGCCGGCCGCTGCGGGCCTCGATGGCCCGGATCTTGGCGTCGATCATCTCCAGCCCGAGGAGCACGTGGCCGAGCAGCTGGCCCTCGTTCGTGTAGGAGAAGCCGTGCAGGCTTTCCAGCTCCCGCACCTTGCCGATGTCGTGGACCAGCACGCCCATCAGCAGCAGGTCGCGGTCGAGTTCGGGATACAGCGGGGCGACCCGGTCGGCCAGCCGCAGCAGGTTGACGACGTGGTCGAGCAGGCCGCCCGCGTAGGCGTGGTGGTGCTTCACGCCGGCCGGGGTGCGCCGCAGGGCGGCGACGAGGTTTGCATCGGCGAGAATCTCGTCGGCGAGGGCCTTGAGCGGCGCGGACCGCATCGACCCCAGGATCGTCGCCAGCTCGGCCTCCAGGCGGACGAGGTCGTTCTGGGAGAGCACCTGGAAATCGCTCTCGTCGATCGTCCGCGGGTCGACCCTGCCGATCACCGTGATGATGACCTGGAGCGATCCCGAGTAGAGCTGCGTGTGCCCCTCCACGCGGACGTAGTCGCCGTCCTCGAAGGCGGCGAAATCGTCGTCGGAGGCGTTCCACAGCCGGCCCGTGATCGTGCCGCTCTTGTCGGCCAGTTCGACCTGCAGATA
>Ga0315906_10008930_pt1 | contig 11973 bp, 9 predicted proteins | sample LakEriMetagenome_4_FD_203526 | JGI IMG/M metagenome (GOLD analysis project Ga0315906, IMG submission 203526) | Freshwater fungal communities from buoy surface, Lake Erie, Ohio, United States - Buoy 2 MA122 | ecosystem: Environmental > Aquatic > Freshwater > Lake > Lake biofilm | place: USA: Lake... | reverse complement strand
CTGCTTTTCCATTTATGAGTTCACAGGAAATTACTGTGGGTGATATCAAAGTGCGCGCAACAAGACTTACCTATGTTGGTGAACTGGGTTGGGAACTCTATGTTCCAGTCGAACAAGGATTAGAGCTGTGGGAAAAGATTATGGCGGCAGGAAAAGCACAGGGAATTAAAGCCTGTGGTTACCGCGCAATTGAATCTCTAAGACTTGAAAAGGGTTATCGCGCGTGGGCAGGTGAGATAAACACTGAAACTAATCCTTATGAAGCAGGTCTGGGCTTTGCAGTCTCACTTAAGAAAGAGAAGTTCCATGGCAAGGAGGCAGCTATTGCTGCGCAAAGTAATCTTTCACGTAAATTAGTTGCAATTACCTTTGATGACATGACATGTGTGCCATTTGGATCAGAACCGATTCGTATTGGGTCAAAGATTGTGGGCCGTATTAAATCTGGTGGCCAGGGCTACACAATCAAAAAAGCTATTGCTTATGCCTATCTACCAATCGAGCACACAGGCGTTGGAACAAGTGTGGATGTGGAGTTCTTTGGCAACTGGCGCACGGGTGTTATTTGCGCAGAGCCACTTTTTGATCCAACAAATGAGCGTATAAAAGCCTAAATCGTTGTATTTATCCCTTTTTGGCAACAGACTTCTGCCATGAAGAAGCGATTAGTTGCTATCTCACTGGCAATGGCATTGCTTATCCCAGCCACGGCTTTGGCTGCACCAAAAGCAGGTGCAACCTGTTCTAAGTCTGGTTCTACAGCCACGTATGCAGGTAAGAAATATACGTGCGTAAAAAGCGGCAAGAAACTTGTTTGGAACAAAGGTGTACTCATTCCTAAAGCTACCCCTACGGTTTCGCCTTCTCCAACACCAACAACCTCTCCATCCATAGACAGCTCAGCCATATCTGTACCTGACCGAACATCAATTCGAGATGCTGCATTTACATTTCTACCAGCCACGGAATCGAAAGAAACACCAAAGACTGAGCTTTCCAAAGACTCAGATTTTTCGGATTTGGCACAATGCAAACTTGTTGAAGGTGTAGCGGACAGACAAGGCGGCATTGCCACAGGATTTGGTATGGCTAAAGAAAGAGTTGTCTTAACAGATAATCCGAAAATTCAGATTATGCCGGTTGATTTCCCGAATGTTCAAGCAAGCAATACCCCAGCAAATGATTTTGCCGAGATCCAGAAATTCATGGATGATTTCTATGGCAAGGCTTCTTCAAAACCCTTCAAATTTAATTGGCAATATCCAGGCAAATATATTCGTATGGCCAAGAACATTGAGGATTATGACGTTGGTGGAAACTTCTTTCAAAAAACCTGGGATCCGAAAAAGTATGCCAAGTATTTAACCCAAGTGTTCAAGACGACTGACCCGTTTATTGATTTTACTGGTGTTGATGCTGTCATCATGATTACACCACCAAACACCTTGCCATCTCAAATGGGAACTTTTATGGTTTGGGGTTTAACACCAGGGCAGGAATACATAGCCCAAGGTGAAGATTTTCTAACTAACGAAGGAAGAATTTGGAACATTTTGGGAAGAGGTGGTCAGGTCATTGATGGCTGGTCTTATGTCCATGAATTTGGCCATTCCCTTGGCTTGACTGATATTCGCAATGTTGCAGATGTTGCTAATCAAAGCTCAGATGGGATGGGGATATTTGATGTAATGGCAAGCAGCGTTGCCCCGGAATTACTTGCCTGGCATCGTTTTTTGCTTGGCATTATTTATGACAACCAAGTTCATTGTGTAAACCAAGCGCAATCATCAACTCATTGGATAAGACCTGTTGCCATGCAAACTAAAGGGTTGAAAAGTGTTGTCGTACCACTTTCATGCACCACAGGAATTGCAATTGAATCACGTCGGCGAATGGGTATTGATAACCGATTAGGAAAAGAATCAGAAGGAGTAATGGTCCACACAATTGATACGAAAATTGACTGGCCCTACTCAGCGTTTCGAATTGTGCCACCTGCTCGAAGTAAAGATCGAACCAATGAAGCTGATAGTCCACTTAAAATTGGTGAGTTTGTAATAACGAATGGAATAAAAGTCACAGTTATTGAAACAGGAAGTTTTGGCGATGTCGTACGTGTAGAGAATGTGGATGGGAAAGTACTGTCTAAGCCATCAACACCTTGTTCAAAGCCAACTCCTAAACCATCAGAATCCCAACCGGCTCAGGATGGTGGAATTAAAAAGGATTTACCTCAACCCACGTATTTAACTCATTCTGTGACTAGTCAGAAAATTACTGTCGAGCTTTCAGTTGACTTAAAGGCGTTAGGTGGTTTTGTTTGGATTAAGCAATTAGGGATTGAAAAGGCTCAGTCACTTACGCCAAAGGATTCAACAGGTAAGGTGAAAATTGAAGTGAATGTGCCATCGGGCCAGTCGGGCAAAAACTTTGAAGTTTTTATCTTCGCGTACGGCAATGAAAGTGAATCCCCCTGCTGTTCTAGTTTTGGAATTCCCATCCCATAGCAATAATGACCTTTGTCTCACGATTTAAGATTTACAAAAATACTTTTATGCACAATGCACTGCAAAAAGATGCGCCTCTGACCTGCGCTTTTTCAGAGTAGGGGTTAGCACTACCTACTTACCCACAATTCATCCACCGTTTTGTACACAGGAAAACACGCTTATCCACCCACTTACCCACAGCTTTATCCCCATCACCCCGCATGATTTCTCGCCTATAAGAGGTGCTGGCACCTAAGTTACGCCTACAAGGAATTCACTTGTCAGTGGCTAATGGGAGGTTATACGCGTGAGCATCGCAGAACTTCCTAGTAATCGCGCACCGCGCGATACAAATATTTCCTCTATTGGTGCAGATTTTGAGCGCACACCACCACAAGATCTCATTGCAGAACAATCTGTTTTAGGTGGAATGCTCTTATCTAAAGATGCCATTGCAGATGTCATTGAAATTATTCGCGATCGAGATTTCTATCGTCCAGCACATGAATTGATTTACGACGCAATTATTGATTTGTATGGCCGCGGTGAACCAGTTGATGCTGTAACAGTCTCATCTGAGTTAACTAAGCGCGGTGACATTGCACGTGCTGGTGGTGCTCCTTATCTTCACACTCTTATCTCTTCCGTTCCAACGGCAGCAAACGCTGGTTACTACGCAAAGATTGTTCGCGAACATGCAATCATGCGCCGCTTAGTTGAAGCTGGAACAAAGATTGTTCAACTCGGTTACACCTCAGAAGGTGAAGTCGATGACATGGTTGATCAAGCACAAGCTGAGGTCTATGCAGTAACAGAGCGCCGTGCATCAGAGGATTACGTTCAACTCTCAACTCTTCTTCCACAAGCACTCGATGAGATTGAAGCAATCTCAAAGGGTATTGGTATTGAAGGTGTGAAGAGTGGATTTAAAGATCTAGATGCACTTACTCATGGTTTCCATCCAGGAAACATGATTATCTTGGCGGCACGTCCTGCAATGGGTAAATCAACGCTAGGTCTAGATATCGCCCGACATGCATCCATTCATGAGGGACAAACCTCTGTCATCTTCTCTCTTGAAATGTCTAAATCAGAAATCACGATGCGTATGCTCTCTGCTGAAGCACGTGTTGGTTTAAATAACATTCGTGCCGGCACACTCTCAGATGATGAGTGGTCACGTCTTGCCCGTCGTATGGGTGAAATCTCTGAAGCTCCCTTATTTATCGATGATTCACCAAATCTTTCAATGATGGAGATCCGTGCTAAAGCACGTCGCTTGAAGCAGCGCCATAACTTAAAGCTCATTGTTATCGACTACTTGCAGCTGATGTCATCAGGTAAGCGCGTTGAGAACCGTCAGCAGGAAGTTTCTGAGTTCTCTCGTCACTTGAAGTTAATGGCTAAAGAGCTCAATATCCCTGTTATTGCCATCTCACAGCTCAATCGTTCACCTGAACAGCGCTCAGATAAGAAGCCAATGCTCTCTGATCTTCGTGAATCAGGTTCTATCGAACAAGATGCTGACTTAGTTATCTTGCTCCATCGCGATGATATGTATGACCAGCAAAACCGAACAGGTGAGGCAGATTTAATTGTTGCTAAGCACCGTAACGGACCAACAAGAACAATTACTGTCTCAGCACAGCTTCACTATGCGCGCTTCTATGACATGCCACAAAATCCTGGTGGTGGACAAGACTGGACACAACAGCGCGAAGCTGGAACTACGGAAGATACTTCCTTCGGCGCTTAATTAATGCGCAGCTGAACGGGCCTTATCGGCCAAGATAATTCCAATTATCACTGTTACTCCACCGACTAATTGAATGAAGTTCCAAGTTTCAGATAACCAGATCCAAGCAAAGACACCAGCTAATACTGGCTCTGCCATTCCCATCACACTACTAGTGGACGCGGAGAGTAATTTCAAACCTTTAAGAATGAGCATGTAAGGAACAATTGTTCCCATAATTATTACCCAGGCGATTAAAACCCAACCCGGTAGATCAAATGCTTCAAAGCGTCCTTGCAGATTCATTGATTTGGTAAAGATATCTACCGGATATGACCACAGCGGCATTGCAACGGCTAGCGCAAGAGATGCAAAGCCAAGCCCATAAACCATTAATGATTCAACATCGCGCGTGGCTGTTAGCTTTTCACCGAGTAAGAAAAAGCCAGCTAAAACAATTCCACATAAAAGCGCTGTGCTAACACCAATAGGATCTAAGGTTTGGCCTTTCCAGACCTGGGCAATGAGAACAAGACCACCAAATGCTAAGAAGATTGCTATCCACATCAATGGTGGCACAACTTTGTGCTTCACAAAGCGCAACCACAACACAATCCAGATAGGGGCTGTGAACTCCAAGATTAAGGCCACGGAGACGTTAAGACGCTGGATAGCCACGAAATACAGGGTCTGAACGAGTAGAAAACCAATGATTCCGTAAGCAAAAAGCCAAGGAAGCTCTTGCCTTTTAGCTTTTAACTTCTCGCGGTAGCGAATAAACATAAAGATGCCAAGAAAGACAAAAGCTCCGCCGCAGCGCACCTGCGTTAAACGCATGGATGAAAGGCCAGAAGTGAGAACTAACTTGGCAATAACTCCATTAAAGGAGAAAGCGATAGCGCCTAGTAAGGTGAGGATTTCTCCTTTATAGCGCGTGAACATCTAGCAAGGATAGCGGTTTAAAAGGCACTCTCCGGCAGTTCCATGATGGAGCCATCAGTTGCTTCCACAATCTTGCGATCTGCGGTGATATGAGGCAAGTAGTTCTTAACAAAGAACTGCGCTGCAGCGATTTTGCCTGTGTAGAAATCTTTATCTTTACCTGTTGCAGTTGGCAGCTTTTCAACTGCAATATCTGCTTGGCGCAGAAGTAGCCATGAAGTGATGATGTCACCCACTGCCATGAGGCAGCGAGATGTGTTTAAGCCAACTTGATAGATCTTGACTGCATCAGTTTGTGATTCCATCGCATGGCCAACCAACACAGCAATAATCGCGTTGAGATCATCAAGTGCCTTGAGCAGTGCGGTCTTCTCTGCAGCATTAGAACCACCAGTTTTGGCAAATGTTGCAATCTCTTTACCAAGCAAACCAATTGCTCGTCCGCCATCTTTAACAATTTTGCGGAAGAAGAAATCAAGACCTTGAATAGCAGTTGTGCCTTCATACAAGGTGTCGATCTTGGCATCGCGAACATATTGTTCAATTGGCCAGTCACGAGTAAATCCAGCACCACCAAATGTTTGTAGTGATTCAGTACCAAGCAGAGTCCATGACTTCTCTGATCCGTAACCCTTTACTACTGGCAGTAACAAATCATTGAGAGCGATCATGTCTGCAGAGCGTTCTTTATCTCCTGCCTTTTCAGCTAACTCAATCTCATCTTGGATTGAGGCTGTGTAGAGAACAAGTGCGCGCATACCTTCTGAATAGGACTTTTGAACCATTAATGAGCGGCGCACATCTGGGTGCTTAATGATGGTCACACGGGGTGAAGCCTTGTCATTCATTACCTTCATATCCCCGCCCTGCACACGCTCTTTGGCATATGCCAGAGCTTGTTGATATCCCGTTGAAAGCGTTGCAATTGCTTTAGTTCCAACCATCATGCGGGCAAACTCAATCACTTTAAACATCTGTGCAATACCTTCATGCACTTCACCTAATAGATAGCCAACTGCAGGCTCATGCTCACCTAAGTTAACTTCACATGTAGCAGAGACGTTGAGGCCCATCTTGTCTTCTAGCGCAGTGACATAGACACCATTGCGCTTACCCATTTCACCTGTCTCAAAATCAAACATAAATTTAGGAATTAAAAATAGTGAAAGACCTTTAGTTCCAGGTCCCCCACCTTCACGGCGTGCAAGAACAAAGTGAACTACGTTGTCATAGAAGTCAGCATCTCCTGAAGTGATGTAGCGCTTTGTGCCAGTGATGTGCCATGTTCCATCAGGTTGTGCCACAGCTTTCGTGCGACCAGCACCAACATCTGAACCAGCATCTGGTTCAGTAAGTTGCATCGTTGCACCCCAGTGCTTATCAACCATCAGTTTTGCAATCTTCTTTTGTTCATCTGTTCCAAGAACATAGGCAACTTGAGCAAAGGCGTAACCTGAGGCATAAATATGAATTGCAGGATTTGAACCTAAAACCATTTCAGCAATTGCCCAGCGCACTGATGGAGGAATCTTCATTCCACCGAGTTCAACTGGTGCATCAACGCGCCACCATTCACCATCAACATATGCCTTATAAGATTTCTTAAAGCTTTCAGGAAGAGTGACATTTCCAGTTTCTTTATTAAGAATCGCACCAACACGATCGCCTTCAACAAAAGATGCTGCAAGATCGTTCTCACATAAGCGCTTTACTTCCTCGAGCATGCCCATTGCAGTGTCACGATCAAGATCTGCGTACAAAGATGTACCCATGACTTTCTCGCGCCCCAGAAGGTCAAAGAGGCAGAATTCAATATCTCGCAGGTTGGCTATGTAATGGCTCATGGGCAAATAATGCTACCCACCAGTAACTTATGCAACCCTAATGAGCGTATTTCGATGCCCCGTTGGCTCTCTAATCCAAGATAGGGTCAGCGCGTGCTACTCAGTGATCGCGACATCCTCGCCGAAATCAAAGCCGGCCGGGTCGCCTGCGAACCGTTCCATGAGGCAATGATCCAGCCCTCATCGGTGGATGTTCGCCTTGATAAATACTTTCGCGTCTTTGAAAACCACAAATACAGCGTTATTGATCCATCCATAGAGCAATCAGAGCTCACCCGCGAAGTAATCGCCGAAGGCGATGAAGCCTTCATCCTGCACCCAGGTGAGTTTGTTTTAGCAAGCACCTATGAAGTTATTACTTTGCCTGATGACATTGCCGGACGCTTAGAAGGTAAATCTTCACTGGGGCGCCTAGGTCTTCTTACACACTCCACTGCAGGCTTTATTGATCCTGGCTTTAGCGGTCACATCACGCTAGAGCTTTCCAATGTTGCCAATCTGCCAGTCAAACTCTTTCCAGGAATGAAGATTGGGCAATTGTGCTTAATCAAACTCTCATCACCTGCAGAACACCCATATGGCAGTGAGAAGTATGGCTCTCGCTATCAGGGTCAGCGTGGCCCAACGGCTTCACGCTCGTTTTTGAACTTCCATAAATCAAAGATCGACTAAAAACTTAAGGAATGAATCCGCCTAAAAGGGGGTTTAATTAGGTATGGAAATAATCATTGTTCTCGGTGTCATCGCCCTAGTCGTCCTATTTTTTGTTGCTCAATACAACCGCCTTATTCGACTCAACATCTCAGTTGATGAAGCATGGGCACAGATTGAAGTTCAATTAAAGCGCCGTGCTGATCTAATCCCTAACCTTGTTGAAACTGTTAAAGGTTATGCAAAGCATGAACAATCAACATTTGATGCTGTTGTCACAGCACGTGCTAAAGCAACAACTGCCAGCACAGTTGCAGACACTGCTGCTGCCGATGGAATGCTCACACAAGCACTTCGTGGATTACTCGCAGTTGCTGAGGCTTATCCAGATCTCAAGGCATCAGCTAACTTCATCTCACTTCAAGAAGAGTTAGCAACAACAGAGAACAAAGTTGCCTTCTCTCGTCAGTTCTATAACGACAATGTGCGAGAGCTCAACACTGCAGTTAAAACTGTGCCAACTAACTTCTTTGCAGGCTTTGCAAAGGTTACTGAGCGCGAGTTCTATGAAGTTGAAGATCCACAAGATCGCAAAGCTCCGAACGTTAAGTTTTAATGAACTTTAGAACCCAACAAGCGGCTAATCGCCGCAAGACAATCGGGCTGCTCGTAGGTATGGGTGTGCTGGTTTGGCTTGTGGCGCTCGCTGCTCTTACTTACTTTGGTCAATCAACTACAGCAATAGTTCCTCTTGCAGTTGGTATTGCATTGGTCTCAGTGTGGGGTTCTTATTACGGTTCAGACAAATTAGTTTTAACAATGACTGGTGCAAAGTTAATTCAAGAATCAGATAATCCAAAATTATTTGGATTAATTCAAGAGATCACTATTGCTAGCGGCCTACCTATGCCAAAGGTGGCAATAGTTATTGATAGCGCTCCCAACGCCTTTGCAACTGGTCGCAACCAAGACCATGCACTTATTGCTTTCACAACAGGGATTTTAGATGTTATGGATCGCGATCAACTGCAAGGTGTTATTGCTCATGAGTTAGCACACGTTGCTAACCGCGACACATTGGTATCAGCAGTTGCTGCAACTACTGCAGGTGCTATTGCAATCTTGAGTGACATGTTGATGCGCATGATGTGGTTTGGTGGCGGCAGAGATCGCGACCGCAGTGGTGGCAATCCATTACTTCTAGTCTTCTCACTTCTTATTCTTATCTTGGCACCAATTGCTGCCGTGCTTTTAAAATCTGCTATTTCACGCAAGCGTGAATCACTAGCTGATGCAACTGCTGTTGCTTTCACAAGAAACCCAGCGGGTCTGCGAAGTGCGTTGGAAGTATTAGAACGAGATTCAACAGTTGTGCATCAGAAATCAAACTCCATTGCACATATCTGGATTGAATCACCATTGGATGCAAAAGCGGTTTCTAAGATGTTTTCAACGCATCCACCTATTGCAGAGCGCATTGCAGTACTAAAGGCTATGGAGTCTTTGAACTAATTCTTTTCTGTTGGAAAGAACAGCGTGAACGTTGTTCCAGCTCCTGGCTTTGAAACTACGCCCACCTTGCCACCATGAGCCTGCATTACAGAGTCGACGATAGATAAGCCAAGCCCGCTACCTTCTTGGCTGGTGCGCTGGCGTGAAGGATCTGCGCGGAAGAAGCGCTCAAAGATTCTCTTTTGATCTTCTTCACTTAACCCCGGACCATTATCGGCAACAGAGATGTAAACGCCATCTTCTTCATTGCGTGCAAGGACGTTGATTGCTGTGCCAGTGGGTGTGTGCACGCGAGCATTAGCTAAAAGATTAGTCATTACTTGATAAATACGCCCTGAATCGCCAAGAACAAACAACTCTTTAGGCATCTCAACAGTTATTGGATGTTCTGGACCGGCAGCAGAGGCTGAAGCAACTGTCTCTTCGATGACATGAGCAAGATCAACTGGGTGAAATTCAATATCTCGTGATTGATCAAGGCGAGCTAGAAGAAGTAAATCTTCAACTAAAGCGCCCATGCGCACTGATTCTTTTTCAATACGGCCCAATAGCTCTTTAGTCTTTTCACCATCAGGGACCGCACCTTGACGATGTAGTTCGGCAAATCCTCGGATAGCAGTAAGTGGTGTGCGAAGCTCATGGCTGGCATCTGCAACGAAGCGGCGTAGTTTGTTCTCACTTTCAGTGCGCGCAGCAAATGATTCTTCAATGCGGCTAAGCATTGTGTTTAAAGATGAACTTAAGCGCCCTACTTCGGTATTTGGTTCAAAGTTCTCTAAACGTGCAGTGAGATCGCCTGCTGCAATCTTTTCAGCAGTTGCTTCAACGTTTTCTAATGGCCTCATACTTATTTTAATAACTTGGCGGGCAGCAAAGGCAATTAGGAATAGAACAAGGAAGCCAATGAGTAAGAAGATTCGACCAATTCGATGTGTTGTTTTATCAAAATCTGCAAGAGATTGAGCAACCACCACCGTGCCAATGGAAGATGGAAGAGCTTGTGTAATAACTCGAAAGTCAGGGCCTGGAGTTTGTAATGTAAAAGGTTTATCACCAAAGGCTGCTACTACTTCTGGAGTCCAACCACCAATGAAATCTGTAATTCTGTTGGCGTTCAGGTCTCCTCCAAGACCTCCAACAAAGGCTCCAGATTGATCTAAAACCGTGACAGAGGTGGATGTTGGAATTCGGTTGAGTGGAGTAGCAGAAGCTGCACGGGCCTGCCTGCGCTCATCATTTTCTTCTTCGCCATTTGGATTAACCTCATCATCATTAACAATTCCAGCTTGATTCAAGCGCTGAGATGTTCCCCCAACAACACTTAATAGTTGTTCATCTATCTGGCCAATGAGGTAACTATGAAGTGATCTTTCAACAACTAAACCGGCACCAATAAACCCAATCGCAGAAAGCGTCAATACACCTGCAGTTAAGCGGTTGCGTAGTGACCAGTGGCGAAGGGGAGAGTTCATTTTCTTTACTTAGCTGGCATTCGCAAGCGATAGCCAACACCACGCACAGTGTGAATCAATGGTGGATCAAAAGCATCAATCTTTTTGCGAAGATATGAAATATAGGTTTCAACAATTCCAGCATCTCCGCGGAAATCGTATTGCCACACATGATCAAGAATCTGTGATTTTGAAACAACGCGATCAGCGTTAATAATTAAATAGCGAATGAGCGCAAACTCAGTTGGTGAGAGATCTAGTAGTTCCCCAGCGCGGTGAACTTCATGTGTTGCCTCATCTAATTCCAAATCAGCAAAGCGCATTTTCTCGTCATTAATTTCAATGTGATCAACACCTGTGCGACGCAGTAGTGCGCGAAGGCGTGCTACTAACTCCTCTAATGAGAATGGCTTAGTCATGTAGTCATCGCCGCCAAGAGTCAAACCTTTGACTTTATCTTCCATGCCATCTTTTGCAGTTAAGAAAAGAACTCCAGTGTCAACGCCTTCATTGCGAATCATTTTGCAGACTTCAAAACCATCTAGATCTGGCAACATGACATCTAGGACCATCGCATGTGGTTTGAACTCTTCAGCCATTGCAAGTGCTTGTGCACCATTTGCTGCAGTGCGGACATCAAATCCAACAAAGCGAAGGCTTGTTGAAATCAACTCGCTGATACTTGGTTCATCATCAACAACGAGAATGCGTTGCAGGTTCTTTGCGGGAGCTGTGGTCATGGCTCAACAATGCTCCCACGAACTGGGAGTTTCCTGAGAATGGCCTTTGTTTCAGCCCTTAACTGAGCGCAAGAGAACTTGTGCCACGTCTAGAACCTCCATGGATGACTCACGTGAGCTCATTCCATCGGTAGTCATAACGCGGCAGAAAGGACAAGCAACGGCTAACTCTTCAGCACCCGTTCCGATCGCTTCATCAACGCGATTTAAGTTAATGCGCGTTCCAATTTTCTCTTCCATCCACATGCGACCGCCACCAGCACCGCAACAGAATGAGCGCTCTTTATTGCGCGGCATTTCAGTTAATTGTGCACCAGTTGCTTCAAGGATTTCACGTGGTGGTTGGTAGATCTCATTGTGACGACCTAAGTAGCAAGGGTCGTGATAGGTCATTGCAGTGTGGCTCATCTTTACTGGCAGTAGTTTCTTCTCGCGAATTAACTGATTGAGTAGTTGAGTGTGGTGAACCATCTCTAATTCAAAACCACTTTGTGCATAATCGCGACCAATTGTTGTGAAGCAATGTGGGCAGGTAACAACAACTTTCTTCTTACCCTTAGGACGCTCAGCAAATACCTCTTTAAAGGTTTCAATGTTTTCAGCTGCCAT
>Ga0315906_10008925_pt1 | contig 11978 bp, 6 predicted proteins | sample LakEriMetagenome_4_FD_203526 | JGI IMG/M metagenome (GOLD analysis project Ga0315906, IMG submission 203526) | Freshwater fungal communities from buoy surface, Lake Erie, Ohio, United States - Buoy 2 MA122 | ecosystem: Environmental > Aquatic > Freshwater > Lake > Lake biofilm | place: USA: Lake... | reverse complement strand
CATCGTAACGCCGATCGACGGCATCGTGGTCGAGGACAAGGTCGAACAGGACTCGTTCGTGGCCAAGGGCACGCCGCTGGTCACGATCGAGGACACGCGGGCCGCGGAGGTGCGCACGAGCCTGCAGATGGACGAGCTCGCCCGCGTGTGGGGCAGCCGCAGGCGGGGCGATGCCGCTTCCCGGGAGGCCCACGACGAGCTCGACATGCCGGCGACGGTCGTGTTTTCGGTGGGCGACGCCTCGTACGAATGGAAGGGCACGCTTTCGCGGCAGGAGGGCCGCGGCCTCGATGAGAAGACCCGCACGCTGCCCTGTCGCGTGCTCGTCGAGCGGCCGCAGGACGTCGTGGCGATCGACCGCTACGGCGCGCCCATGCCGGAGCCGCCGCTGGGAGCCCCCAGGTCGCTCCTGCGCGGCATGTTCGTCGAGGTGCGGGTGCACGTCGATCCGCCGGCCGCGCTCGTCTCGATGCCGGAGGAGTGCCAGCGTCCCAGCGGGGACATCTGGGTCGTGCGCGAGGGGCAGCTCGTTGTGCTCCGGCCCCGGCCGCTGCAGGTGAGCGGTGGCAGGGTCGTGTTCGACGCGGCCGCGTCCGGCCTCGTGGCTGGCGACAGGGTGGTGGTGAGCCAGCTTTCGAACCCGAGGCCCGGCATGGCGGTGGTCGAGGCGGGCGTCGCCGCGGCGCCGGCCCGCACGGCCGACACCACCGGCGAAACGGAAGCCCTCTGAGTCCATTCCCATGAGAAGCGTCGTCAGCTGGACGGTCCGCAACATGCCGGCGATGAACACGCTGGTGATCGCCACGCTCCTGGTCGGGGCGATGGCGTTCGCATCGATGCGGCGGGAGGTGTTTCCCGAGTTCGATCTCGAGATCGTGCTGGTGACGGTGCCCTATCCGGGCGCGACGCCCGAGGAGGTCGAGGAGGGCATCTGCCAGAAGGTCGAGGAGGCCTGCCGCAGCGTCGCGGGCATCAAGAAGATCACGAGCGTCGCGCAGGAAGGGACCGGCTTCTGCGTGTTCGAGCTGCAGGACAGCGTCAAGGACGTCCAGAAGACGCTCGGCGAGATCCGCTCCGAAGTCGAGCGGATCCCGAGCATGCCGGAGCTCGCCGAGGATCCGAAGGTCGAGCAGGTGACGCTGCGCACGCCCGCGATCAAGGTGGGCGTGCTCGCCCCCCAGGGCATGGCCGCCGACGCCGCGGCCGAAGGCGAGCTGCGGGACGTCGCGGAGCTCGTGCGGGACGACCTGCTGGCCCTGCCGGCCGTCTCGGCGGCCAACCTGCTCGGTGCCAAGGACTACGAGATCGACATCGAGATCTCCGAGTCGACACTGCGGAAGTACGGGCTGTCGCTGCAGAAGGTGGCCGACATCGTCCGCCGGGAGAATCTCGAGCTGCCCGGGGGCACGATCCGCAGCGAGGGCGGGGAGATCCTGCTGCGCGGCAAGAACAAGCGGTACGTGGGCCGCGACATCGCGAAGCTGCCGCTGGTCACGCTGCCCGACGGGCTCGTGCTCACGGTGGGCGACCTGGGCGCGGTCCGCGACGAGTTCGCCGACGTGGCGACCAGCAACCGGATCAACGGCAGGCCCGGAATGGTGATCTCGATCGACCGCAGCTCCGGCGAGGACCTGCTGGCCATGGTCGCCGCCGTGAAGAAGTACGTGGCGGAGGCGAAGCTGCCGCCCGGCTACGACCTGGCGATCTGGTCCGACCAGTCGATCGACGTCAGGGACCGCCTCGACATGCTGATCTCCAACGGTCTGCAGGGCCTGGCGATCGTGTTCGTGATGCTCGCCCTGTTCCTCGACCTGAAGATCGCGTTCTGGGTGGCGATGGGCATCCCGTTCTCGATGCTCGGCACGGGCGCGCTGATGTACGCCACCGACCAGACGCTCAACATGCTCTCGATGTTCGCCTTCCTGATGGCGATCGGCATCGTCGTGGACGACGCCATTGTGGTCAGCGACAACATCGACCGGCATCGCCGGATGGGCAAGAACCTCATGACGGCCGCGATCGACGGCACGGTCGAGGTGATCCCCAGCGTGATCTCCAGCGTGCTCACGACGGTCATCACCTTCCTGCCGCTCTGCTACGTGTCGGGCGTCATGGGCAAGTTCATCGCCGTGATGCCCTTCGCGTTCATCACCACGCTGCTGGTGTCGCTCGCGGAGTCGCTGCTGGTGCTGCCGGGGCACCTGGCGCACGAGAAGAACTTCCTGTTCACGGTCTTCGGGATCGTGCTCTACCCGCTGCGGCTGCTGCTGCCCGTCGTCGCCTGGCTGCAGGGGGCGTGCGACCGGGGGCTCAAGTGGTTCGTGCGCAACGCCTACGCGCCGTTTCTCGACGTCGCGCTCGACAACCGGCTGTCGGTGCTCGCGGTGGCCGCCTGCATCCTGCTCGTGGCCGGCGGCATCGTCCGCAGCGGGATCACTCCCTTCCTGCTCTTCCCGAAGATCGACGCCAACCGGCTGGTCGCGAAGGTCGTGTTTCCCGACGGCACGCCCGCGAGCGTGACGGAGGATGCGACGCGGCGGATCGAGGAGGCGGCGGTCGCCGTCTCCCAGAAGCTCTCGCCGGCGAACGCCCCGATCGTGACGCTCGTCCACCGGGCGGTGGGACAGGTGGCCGCCCAGGGGGAGGTCGGCCCGGACGCGCGGATGAGCGGCAGCCACGTGGGGGCCGTCGCCCTCGAACTCGTCGAGGGCGAGCTTCGTGACGTGACCAGCGAGCAGTTCATCAGCGAGTGGCGCCGTGCCGCCGGCGACTTCGTCGGCGCGGAGTCCCTCATCTACGGCACCGAGAACATCGGCCCCGGCGGCAAGACGATCGAGTTCAAGCTGCTTGCCCAGGCGGGGGCCGACTCGGTGCGGCAGCTGGAAGCGGCCGTCGAGCGGTGCAAGGAGTGGCTCGCGCAGTACCCCGGCGTGATCGACATCGACGACGACTCGCGGCCCGGCAAGTGGTAGTATCAGCTCAAGGTCAAGCCGCGGGCCGAGGCGATGGGCGTGTCGCTCGCCGACCTGGCGTCGACGATCCGGGCGAGCTACTACGGCGAGGAGGTGATGCGGCTCCAGCGGGGCCGCCACGAGGTCAAGCTGATGGTGCGGTATCCGCGGGACGAACGCCGCAGCTTCGCCACGCTCGACGAGATCCGGGTGACCGGCCCGGACGGCGCGAAGCGGCCGCTCGGGGAGCTCGCGGAGGTGAAGGTCGCCCGCGGCTACTCCGAGATCAACAGGCTCGGCCAGCGACGGTCGATCACCGTGACGGCCGACATCGACGTCGCCAAGAGCACGCTGACGAGCGCCCAGGTCACCGCCGACATGGAGAAGCGGCTCGTCCCCGACCTGCAGCGGGACTTTCCGCTGGTGCGGATCCGCTGGGAGGGGCAGCGGGAGCAGTCGATGGAATCGCTGCGCAGCCTCGGGGTGGGCTTCGTCGTCGCCGCGTTCGCGATGTTCGTGCTCCTCACGATGGAGTTCAAGTCGTACTTCCAGCCGTTCCTGATCTTGGCGGCGATCCCCTTCGGGGCGGCCGGCGCGGTGTTCGGCCACGCCCTCATGGGAATGCCGCTGACGCTCTTCAGCATGTTCGGCCTGGTGGCGCTCGCGGGTGTCGTCGTCAACGACTCGATCTGCCTGATCGACTTCATCAACGTCCGCGTCCGCGAGGGGCACCCCCTCCGGTTCGCGCTGCGGGAGGCGGGCTGCCTGCGGTTCCGGCCGGTGATGCTCACGAGCATCACCACGATCGGCGGCATCTTGCCGCTGCTCCTGGAGACGAGTTTCCAGGCGCAGTTCCTGATTCCGATGGCGACGTCGCTGGCCTTCGGCCTGGCGATGACGACGCTGCTGGTGCTGGTGCTCGTGCCGGTGATGTATTCGTTCTTCGGCACGAGCGCCCTCGAGGAGCAGGTCGAGGAGTACGCGGAGGGCTTCTCGCCGGCGGGTGCGGGCAGCACCGTCGATCCCGACGACGCCGAGAAGGAATGGCTGCCCGACCATCTCCGCGGAACGGCCGAGCGTCCCGAGTCGTTGCGGGCGTGACCGGCCCCACCGCGACGGGCGTGGTCACGCATCGAACGCGGCTACTTGTTGAAGAGGAAGTGGCAGATGTCGCCGTCGCGCATCACGTACTCCTTCCCCTCCACGCGGAGCTTTCCCGCGGCTCTGATGTCCTTTTCGGTCTTGTGGGTCTCGAGATCCTCGAGCGAGTAGATCTCGGCCCGGATGAAGCCCTTCTCGAAGTCGGTGTGGATCACGCCGGCCGCCTGCGGGGCGGTGGCCCCGACCGGGATCGTCCAGGCCCGCACCTCCTTCTCTCCCGCAGTGAAGTAGCTCTGCAGGCCGAGCGTCTTATAGGCCGCCCGGGCGAGCACCGCGAGGGCGGGCTCCGTGAGCCCGGCGCCGGAGAGCATCTCCCCCCGATCGGCCTCGTCGAGCTCCGCGATCTCGGCCTCGAGTTTCGCGCACACCGGCACGACCGACGCGCCGGCCGCCGCCGCCGCCGCCCGCACCTTCTGCACGAGCGGGCCCTTGCCCTCGAGATCGGTCTCGTCGACGTTGGCCACGTAGAGGATCGGCTTGGCCGTGAGCAGGCCGAACTCCTTCACGGCGTGCCGCTCGGCCTCGTCGAGTTCGAGCGTGCGCAGGGGTTTTTGGGCCCCGAGGTGGGCGAGGCACTTCTTCATCACTTCGACCTTGAGCTTCGCCTCTTTGTCGGTGCTCTTCGCGGCCCGCTCCGCCTTGGGGAGCAGGTTTTCGAGGTGCTGGATGTCGGCGAGCATCAGCTCGATCTCGATCGTCTCCATGTCGGAGACCGGATCCACCTTGCCCGCGACGTGGATCACGTCGGGATCCTCGAAGCAGCGGACCACCTGCAGGATCGCGTCGACCTCGCGGATGTGGGAGAGGAACTTGTTGCCGAGCCCCTGGCCCTCGCTGGCTCCCTTCACGATGCCCGCGATGTCGACGAGTTTGAGTGCGGCGGGGATCACCTTCTGGGGCGGGATCAGCTTCGTGATCCTGCCGAGCCGCTCGTCGGGCACGCTCACCATTCCCTCGTTGGGCTCGATCGTGCAGAACGGGTAGTTCGCGCTCTGCGCGGCCTTCGACATGGTGAGCGCGTTGAAGAGGGTGCTCTTGCCGACGTTCGGCAGTCCGACGATGCCTGCTTCCATGGGGAAAACGAACGCTCCGCTGGTGGGGATGGCCGCGGCGCTGCGACGCGGATCGGAACGCAGTATGATGCCCGATGACGCCGCGCACTCCTAGGGCGACGTGCGATCCGCGAGTCGTGCGGCCTCTTTGGGAGTGCGCCGCCGGGGACGGTGCGAGTTCCCTCGCTGTGGCCGCGGCGGCCACACGCTCGGCATCCTGTCACCGATCCCCGGCTCCCTCGTCATGAGGCTGCTCGGCAGGGAGCCGAGCGCAGCACCAGCGGGCGGGGCCGGGAATTCGCCATGCCGCGCACGACCGCCATGTTCGACGCCTCGTTTTTCGACCGCCCGGCGGACCGGGTGGCCCGCGACCTGCTCGGCGCACAACTGGCGGTGCGGACCGCCGACGGAGGGGTCGTTCGGCACGTGGTCTTCGAGACGGAGGCGTATCTCGGGGCGCACGACCTCGCCTGCCATGGTTCCCGGGGGCTCACCCGGCGCAACGCCACGATGTTCGGGCCGGCGGGCCGCTGGTACGTCTACCTCTGCTACGGGATGCACTGGATGCTCAATGTCGTGACGGGGCGCGAGGGCGTGCCGGCCGCGGTGCTGATTCGAGGGGTGGGCGGGCACGTCGGCCCGGGCCGCGTGACGAAGGCGCTGGGCATCGACCGGTCGATCGACGGTCGACCGGCGGACCGCCGCGTCGGACTGTGGCTCGAGGCCGGCGTCGCCGTGCCCCGCCGGCTCGTCGTGCGGACGCCGCGGATCGGCGTGGCCTACGCGGGAGCGTGGGCGGAAAAGCCGCTCCGGTTCGTGGTCGATCCGGCACGGCTTCCCGCGCCCGACGCCGTGCCGCATAGAATGGTGCCGCGGCAGGGGCCGGCGCCGCGGCCGACCGGCCGCCGCCTCGGTCGTCGCATCGGCCGCTGAATCGGCCGTCGTCTCAGGAGAGCGTCATCATGAACCGACGAGGCATCGTCATTCTTCTGACCGGAGTGATCACCATCATGGGCAGTGCACCGCAGGGCGGCGCGGCGGACGACGGGCAGGCCGGGCTGGCGAAGGCCACCTTCGGCGGTGGGTGCTTCTGGTGCACCGAGGCGGTGTACGCGGAGCTGAAGGGGGTGAAGAGCGTCACCAGCGGCTACACCAACGGCAAGGTGCCGAATCCGACCTACAAGGACGTCTGCACCGGGCTCACCGGTCACGCCGAGGCGATCGAGATCGAATACGACCCGCAGGTGGTGTCGTTCGAGAAACTGCTCGAGGTGTTCTTCGCGACGCACGACCCGACGACGCTCAACCGGCAGGGAGCAGACGTGGGCACGCAGTACCGGTCGGGCGTCTTCTACCATGACGACGAGCAGAAGCGGATCGCCGAGAAGGTGATCGAGAAACTCGACGCGGCCCGCGTGTTTCCCCGCAAGATCGTGACGGAGGTCACGAAGGCCGAGACCTTCTATCCGGCCGAGGACTACCACCAGGACTTCTTCGCCAAGAATCCGGACCAGCCTTACTGCCAGGCGGTCGCGTCGCCGAAGGTGGAGAAGGTGCGGAAGGTGTTCAAGGATCTCGTCAAGTAGGCCGTTGCACCGCCGACGACGGCGGGGCCGTCGCGGTGGCATGGCTGTGCAGCCGAGTCGTTACGCGGCAGCGTCACGTACGACGTCGCCAGAGCGAATTCGTCATACGGAACGCAACGGCTGCGGGGGCGGCAAAAGTCTCCTCGCTGTGGCCGCGGCGGCCACACGCTTGTCGAGCTTTCGCCGACCCCCTTCGCCTCCCCGCCGAGACTTCGCTGCACCGAAACCAGATGCCATTCCAGGATGGCGACACCGCCCTGCGATGGAACCCTCGGCGTTCCCTCGCAGGGCAGAGGCTGCACAGGCCATGGATGGCTGTGCAGCCGAGTCGTTACGCGTCAGCGTAACGTACGACAAGCTCTCCCGCCTCGACCGGCGTGCCCGGGGCGACGAGCACCTCGGCCACCTTGCCGTCCCGCTCGGCGTAGACCGTCGTCTCCATCTTCATCGCCTCGAGGCTCAGGAGCTTCTGCCCCTTCGTCACCGTGTCGCCGGGACCCACCGCCACCGTCACGATCAGGCCCGGCATCGGAGCGCCCACCTCGCGGGCGTCGCCCACCGCCGCCTTCGGCCGCCGCTGCACCTTCGCCTCCAGGCTCTTGTCGGCCACCGACACGCTGCGCGGCTGGCCGTTGAGCTCGAAGAACACCGTTCGCGTGCCGTCGGCATGCGGCTCGCCCACCGTCAGCAGCCGGATCACGAGCGTCTTTCCCGGCTCGATGTCGACGGCGAGCTCCTCGCCCGGCTTCGGGCCCTCGAGGAACGCCGGCGTCGGCAGCACGCTCACGTCCCCGTACCGGGCCACGTGCTGCACGAAATCCTGGAAGACACGCGGGTAGAGCAGCCACGAGAGCACCTCCCGCTGCGACGCGGGACGGCCCACGAGATCGGTCACCTTCTTCTCGGCCGCCTTGAAGTCGGCCGGCGGCATCGACGCGCCGGGCCGGCCAGTGACCACGTCGCCCGACCGCACGACCCGCTTCACCACCTCCGGCGGGAAGCCGCCCGGCGGCTGTCCCATCCGGCCCGCCAGCAGATCGACCACCGACTCCGGAAACGCCATGTCGCGGGAGTCGGTGAGCAGGTCGGAGGCCTGCATGCCGTTGGTGACGAGCAACAGCGCCAGATCGCCCACCGCCTTGCTGGTGGGCGTCACCTTCACGATGTCGCCGAGCAGCTGGTTCACCTGGGAGTAGGCGACGCAGACCTCCTCCCAGCGGTCTCCGAGCCCCAGCGCCTTCGCCTGCTCGAGCAGGTTCGTGAACTGGCCGCCGGGCATCTCGTGGAGGTAGAGGTCGGCGTCGGGCGACTTCATGCCGCACTCGAACGCCGTGTAGTGCTCGCGGACCGCCGCCCAGTAGTGGGCGAGCTGCCGCAGCGGCTCGGGATCGAGCCCCGTGTCGAGCGGCGTGTTGCGAACGGCGTCGACCAGCGCGTTGAGGTTGGGCTGGCTCGTGAGCCCGGCGAAGGGGGCCATGGCCGCGTCGACGACGCTCGCCCCGGCCCGGGCCGCCTCCAGGCCGCTGGCCAACGACGCCGCCGACGTGTCGTGGGTGTGGAAGTGGATCGGGATGCCGACGGCGTCATGCAGGGCCTTCACCAGCCTGGCCGCCGCGAACGGCTTGCACAGCCCCGCCATGTCCTTGATCGCCAGCATGTGGGCGCCGAGCTTCTCGAGCTCCCGGGCGAGATTCACGTAGTAGTCGAGCGAGTACTTCGTCCGGACAGGATCGAGCACGTCGCCGGTGTAGCAGATCGCGGCCTCGCAGATCGCGCCGCTCTCCAGCACGGCGTCGATCGCCACCTTCATGTTCGGCACCCAGTTGAGCGGGTCGAACACCCGAAAGACGTCGACGCCGGCGGCGGCCGACTCCTTCACGAACGCCCGCACGACGTTGTCGGGGTAGTTCGTGTAGCCGACGGCGTTGCTGGCACGCAGGAGCATCTGGAAGAGGACGTTCGGGATCCGCTCGCGGAGCTGGGCCAGCCGGTCCCAGGGGCACTCCTTGAGGAACCGCATCGACGTGTCGAACGTTGCCCCCCCCCACATCTCGAGCGAAAAAAGCCCCGGGGCCATGCGGGCGTAGGCGTCGGCCACGGCCAGCATGTCGAATGACCGCATCCGGGTGGCGAGCAGCGACTGGTGGGCGTCGCGCATCGTGGTGTCGGTGACGAAGAGCCTGTTCTGCCGGCGGAGCCAGGCGGCGAACGCCTTCGGCCCCAACTCCTGCAATTGCGTGCGCGTGCCGGAGGGGATGGGCGCGAGCGGATCGAAGGCCGGGAGCGGGGCCGCGTGCCGCCGCGCCGCGGCCGGCCGGCCCTTCACGAGCGGGTTGCCGTTGACGATCACGTCGGCGAGGTACTCGAGCAGCCGCGTGGCCCGGTCGCGGCGCACCGGGAACTCGAAGAGCGCCGGCGTCTCGTCGATGAAGCGGGTCGTGCAGCGGCCGGCGAGAAACTCCGGATGCGTGACGAGGTTGATGAGGAACGGGATGTTGGTCTTCACCCCGCGGACGCGAAACTCCTGCAGGCACCGCTCGATGTGGCCGGCCGCCTCCTCGTGCGTGAGGCCCCGGGCGGTCACCTTCACCAGCAGCGAGTCGAAGTAGGGGGTGACGACGGCGCCCGAGAAGGCCGTGCCCGCGTCGAGCCGGATGCCCATGCCGCTGGCGGAGCGGTAGGCGGTGATTCGGCCGTAGTCGGGCAGGAACCTGTTCTCCGGATCCTCGGTCGTCACGCGACACTGGATCGCCGCGCCCATCGATCGGATCTCCCCCTGCGCGCCCAGGCCGATCTGGGGGTCGGAGAGCCGCCAGCCCTCGGCCACGCGGAGCTGCCGGCGGACGATGTCGATGCCGGTGATCTCCTCGGTGACGGTGTGCTCCACCTGGATCCGCGGGTTGACCTCGATGAAGTAGAAGCGGCCGGTGTCGGCGTCGACGAGAAACTCGACCGTGCCGGCGTTCTCGTAGCGGGCGGTCCGCCCGATCGCCAGGGCCGCCTCGCAGATCGCCTCGCGCATGGCCGGGGCCAGATTCGGGGCGGGGGCCATCTCCACGACCTTCTGGTGCCGCCGCTGGACCGAGCAGTCGCGCTCGAAGAGGTGCACGAGGTTGCCATGGTGGTCGCCGAGCAGTTGCACCTCGATGTGCCGTGCGCGCTGGATGAACTTTTCGACGAACACGCTCGCGCTGCCGAAGGCCGTCTTGCTCTCGCGCTGGGCGCTCTCCAGGGCCACCGCCAGTTCGTCCTCGCCGCGGACCACCCGCATGCCACGGCCGCCGCCACCGTGGGCGGCCTTGAGGATCACCGGCCAGCCCAGGTCCGTGGCGATCGCGAGGGCGTCGCTCAAGCCGGTCACGGGCTTGGCGCTGCCGGCCAGGATCGGCACGCCGGCCTGCTTCGCGAGGTCGCGGGCGGCGGTCTTGTCGCCCAGCGTCCGCAGCAGCTCGACCCGCGGCCCGACGAACACGATCCCGGCCCGCTGGCAGGCGGCCGCGAACTCGGGGTTTTCGGAGAGGAAGCCGTAGCCCGGATGGATCGCGTCGACGTCGTGGGCCTTGGCCAGCGCCACGATCGCGTCGATGTCGAGATACGACCGGATCGGCTCTCCGGGGCGGCCGACCAGGTAGGACTCGTCGGCCTTGAAGCGGTGCAGCGCGAAGCGGTCCTCGTGCGCGTAGATCGCCACCGTCCTCATGCCGAGCTCGTGCGCCGAACGAAACACACGGATCGCGATCTCGCTGCGGTTGGCCACCAGCAGCTTCTTGATGGGACGCATCGACGGTTCCTTGGCGACGCCGTTTGACACGGGAAATCCGGGCGCAATCGTACCGTCGGCCCCGGCGGCGAACAGGGCGTTTCAAAAGCCGCGTGCGCGGGCGTGGTGGATTCCGATCCGGCGCCACGGCCGGCGGCGACCCGGGCGCGGCCGGCCCGACACGCCGCGCGTTCAGCGTGCCGTGCCGCCGGCGGCCTCGTCGGCGTAGTTCTGCCGCATGTAGTCGGGGAGGAGCTCCGCCGGATCGTCGGCGTCTCCGGCCGCGGCCCGCGCCACGGCCAGGGCGGCGACGTCCGCCGCCGAGGGCGGCGTCCCGCCGCCGGTGGCCACGATCACGTCCGGACGGCGGGCCAGCGACTCCGACACGAGCGTCACCGCCGGGCCGGCGACGATCACCCCGGGCGGCAGTCCACCGACCCAGTCCGCGGCGGCCGTGATCGCACCCGGGCCGATCCGCCAGCCGCTCGGAGAACGGCTGTCGGGCATCGCGATCGCGGCGAACAGCTCGCCGCGGCCGGCATCGTATGCGACGTGGACGGGATTCGCACCGGCTGCGTCGCCGTCGCGGAGGGCGGCAGCCGCCGCCACCCGCGCGAACACCTCGCAGCCGGAGATGCCGAGCAGCCGGCAGCCGGTGGCCCAGGCCAGCGCCTTCGCCGTCGTCACGCCGACGCGCAGGCCGGTGAACGAGCCCGGGCCTCGGACCACGGCCACGAGATCCGCGTTCGCCGGCCGCCAGCCGAGTTCGGCGGTCGCGGACGCGATCGCGTCCGCGAGCAGCCGGGCATGCTCTCCCGCCGGCTCGAGCCATCGAACCGCCACCCTGTCGCCATGCGCCGCGGCCACCGATCCGCGGGAGAGGCTCGTGTCGATGGCGATCGTTTTCATGCGTGGCGTGCGCGAGGGCTTCAGTCGACGGCGACGTCGCTTGACCGTGCCGGGGGCCGTTCGTAGGCTCCAAGCGGGAGTCCAGCGTGCGTCAGGGCCCGGCGGAGCGGGTTACGAACCAGTGAAGCGGGCCATCATCAGCGACATCCACGGCAACCTCGAGGCGCTCCGCGCCGTCCTGGAGGATATCGACCGCCAGCAGGTCGACGCCATCTACTGTCTCGGGGACGTGGTCGGCTACGGGCCGAATCCCTGCGAGTGCGTGAAGCTCGTCAAGCAGCGGGCCAGGCTCGTGCTCCTGGGCAACCACGACCAGGGTGCCCTGTTCGATCCCGACGGATTCAACGTGGGCGCGGAGCGGGCGATCCGCTGGACGAGGGCTCAGCTCGAGCAGCATGACAGGATCGCGCGGGATCCCGACGACCATCTCACCGATTTCCTGGGCGAGCTGCCGCGGGCGCGGTCGGAAGGGGAACTGCTGTTCGTGCATGGCTCGGCCCGGCGGCCGCTCGACGAGTACGTCTTTCCGGAGGACGTCTACAACCCGCTCAAGATGCAG
>Ga0315906_10008924_pt1 | contig 11978 bp, 5 predicted proteins | sample LakEriMetagenome_4_FD_203526 | JGI IMG/M metagenome (GOLD analysis project Ga0315906, IMG submission 203526) | Freshwater fungal communities from buoy surface, Lake Erie, Ohio, United States - Buoy 2 MA122 | ecosystem: Environmental > Aquatic > Freshwater > Lake > Lake biofilm | place: USA: Lake... | reverse complement strand
GCGTTGGTGGCAGCGCGACCCACCCCCTCGGCGCCCGACTCGCTGTGGAAGCCATGATGGCAGCTCACCAGCGCGATCGCCGCCCCGAAGAACAGGCTCTTGAAGATCCCCATGAGGAAATCGAAGGCGTCGACGTACTCGCGGGAGTTGTTCCAGTAGTGGTGGGAGTCGATGCCGAGGACGAGGTTCGAGTAGAGGTAGCCGCCGAGCACCCCCATGAAGTCGGCCATCACCGTCAGCGTGGGGATGAGGACCAGGCAGCCGAGGAAGCGGGGGACGACGAGGTAGTAGATCGGGTTGGCACCCATGCTCTCCAGGGCGTCGATCTGCTCGGTGACGCGCATCGTCCCCAGTTCAGCGGCCATGGCGCTCCCCACGCGGCCGGCGAGCATGGTGGCGGCGAGGACGGGGCCGAGTTCGCGCACCAGCGACAGGTTGATGACGGAGCCGAGTCGCGTCTGCAGGCCGAGGGCCTTGAACTGCGCGAAGCTCTGGACGGCGAGCACCATGCCGATGAACAGCCCCGTCAGCGCCACCACCGGCAGCGACAGCACGCCGATCTGGTAGAAGGCGGGGAGGAGGACGTCGCGCCGCTGCCGGCGGGCGAAGATCCAGAGGAGCGTGCGCAATGAGAACATCGTCACGTCGCCGATCCCCGCGATCCGGTCGAGGACGAAGGCGCCGAGGTTCGCGATCTGGCCGGCGAACCAGTCGGCGATCCCCTCGGGGTGGACCGGGGCGGGCGCGGGTGCGAGATCGGTGGGGGCGGATGCCATGGCGCGACGGACCGCGCGGGGGCGCGGCTCTCCATGGCGGGTGGCATCGGATCGAACGGCTCGGCAACTTGAGCCGGTCGTGCGGGCGGTCGTCAGGCCCGGGGGTCTGGGGAGGACGGGGGGGGTGTCAGCCCCGGCGTCTGCGGGCGAGAGACGCGGCGAGGGCGATTCCCGAGGCGGCGGCGACCCAGGTGGATGGCTCGGGGACGACGACGAGGTCTCCGGTGACGGGGCTGAACGTGAGGTACTGGTGTGCGGCGGTGTCGGTCGAGTACCAGGAGCCGTCGGGATTGAGGGAGAACGCGAGCGCCGCGTAGGGGCCGCTCCCGGCGAGGGTGATGGCGCTCAAGTCGCCGGTGGCCGCTCCGCCGAACTGGAAGAGGTGGAAGCGGGTGCCGTCGGCGAAGGGACTGGAGCTCGAGAACGAGATGGCGAGGGTGCCACCGTAGGTGGGGCCACTCGAACCGGTGACGACGATCGTGTCGTAGTCGGTCCCGGCCGTGCCGCCGCCGGCGATCTCCATGAGGGTGGTCGAGCCGGCCTGGAGTGACAGCGATCCCGCGGTGACGGTGCCGGGGCTGTTTCCCGGGGAGAGCGTGCCGGAGACGGAGAGGCTCGAGCCGAGGAAAGCGTTGCCTTGCAGGGTTCCGCCGGCTTGGACCGTCACGGCGCTGCTCGACAGCGTGCCGTCGAGCGCGAGCGTGCCGGCCTGGACGGTGGTGGGGCCGGTGTAGCCGTGGGAGCCGGTGAGGGTGAGCGTGCCGGCGCCGAGCTTCGTCAACGTCCCCCCGGCGCTCGCGAGTCCGGTGCCGAGCGTGACGTTCTGGCCGCTGGTGTCGAGTTTGTAGGCCTGGCTAGCGGCTGACGAAAAGCGACTCGAGTAATCGGTGGTGTTGCTCGCGGAGAACTGGAGCGTGCCGCCGCCGAATGAGATCGTGCCGGAGGTGCCGATTGCATCGGCATCGCCCAGGACGAGGGTGCCGGCGTGGACATTCGTGCCGCCGGAGTAGGTATTGGGCCCGGTGAGCGTAAGGCGGCCCGCACCCAACTTCGTGACGGAACCAGTACCAGCGATCGTGCCGGAGTGGGTGAGGGCGTCGGAGCGGTTGAATGTGAGGGTGGCGTTGTTCGTGACATTGCCGCCGATCGAGCCGTTGGTCCCGCCGTTTCCGATCTGGAGCGTGCCGGATGAGATCGTCGTTCCGCCGGTGTACGCGTTCGAGCCGGTGAACGTGAGCGTCGACGCCCCGGCCTGGATGAGCGACCCGCTGCCGGAGACAGCGCCGCCGTACGTCAGGTTGGACGTGCGGCTGAAGGTGAGACTCGCTCCGCTTCCGACGATCACGTCTCCGGCGATCGATCCGGTCGCGCCGCTGATGGCGATCGCACCGCTGGAGACCGTTGTCAGGCCCGTGTAGCTGTTCGATCCGGTCAGGGTAAGTATCGACGACGCCGTCTTGGTCAAGCTACCGGAGCCGGAGATGATTCCTTCATAGGTGAACTTCGAGCTGCGATTGAAGGCGAGGGTCGCACCGGCAGCGACGGCCACGTCGCCGGTCAAATAACCGCCGGGCCCGACGACCATGGTTCCGGCTTCAATGATCGTGCCGCCTGTGTAGCTGTTGCCCCCATTCATGGCGAGCATTCCCGGGCCGGACTTCGTGAGCGTCCTGCCGCTGCCTTCCTCGCGGAGGGTGTCGCTGATGACGAGATTGGAGCCTGTCGAATCGACGGTGAACGTTCCATTCGCTCCGAGAACGAGTGGGATCGCGATCGTCTGGGTGCCCGACGTGGCTTGGTTCCACACCGCGCCGTTCGCGAGCGTGAGCGTGACGGCTCCGGCTGAATGATCCGGATTGAGTTGGTAGCCCGTGCTGCCGATGAAACGGATTCCCGCGGCCGTGCCCGATGTCGCGCGAAGGACGATGTTCGCCGCCCACGCCGTGCTCGTGCCGCTATCGAAAATCGCGGTTTGTCCGGAGTTCGGCACGGCGGCAAGCGACCAATTGCCGGGCGTGTTCCAGTACAGATTCGAGGCCCCGGTCCAGTAATCTGCCGCCACCGTCGATTTCGCTTTTCCGATGGAGCCGAAGCAGAGCACGGCGGCCAGGACGACACGAAGCCATGACGAGCCGGGGATGTACCGGTAGGCTTCGGGTTCGTGGTCCAAACAGGATCGCGACATCGGAATCCTCGAGGAGGCCGTTCGGACACTGGAACCCGGTGACGTGAAAACAGGACCAAAAGATTTGGCGTGGTTCCCCGACGCATCGCGTCAAAAAAATCCATTGCAATCCGGCAAGTGTTCCAGGAAGCCGGGGGTCCACCGGAAAACGACCTGTTTTCCCGGGCGTTCGGGCCGTTCCCTTACGGAATCTTGCGGTTGGGGTGACCGTCCCTAGGATGGAGGCCTGCCGGGTCGGAGCCCGGCGGCCCGGAGGCCCCCCATGTCGACCGTCGGTGAGGCGTTCCCCGCGACCGACGGCGCCGCGATCGCGACGGTGACGCCGCACGGCCCGGCCGACCACGGCGGGCAGGGGAAAACCCTCTCCACCGCCCGGCTCGTGCCGCTGTTCTACGACGAGTTGCGGAAGATCGCCGCGGGGCGGCTCGCCTCCGAGCGCGCCGGCCACTCCCTCCAGGTGACGGCCCTCACGCACGAGGCGGTGGTGCGGATCATGGGCGGGGTCGCCGGCGAGCGCTGGGCCTCCCCCGCCGACTTCTTCGCCGCCGCCTCCGAGGCGATGCGGCGGATCCTCATCGACGCCGCGCGGCGGCGGAACGCGACGAAGCGCGGCGGCGGCAGGGGGGTACGGTTCGAGATCTCGGCCCTCGGCCTCGCCGTCCCGGACGTCGGGCTGGAGATCGTGATGGTGAACGACCTCCTCGATTCGCTCGCCGCCGCCGACCGCCTCGCCGCCGACGTCGTGCGCCTCCGCTACTTCGGCGGCCTCACGGTGCCCGAGGTGGCAACCCTCCTCGGCGTGCCGCGGCGCACGGTCGATCGCCGCTGGGCCTACGCCCGCGCCTGGTTCGGTCGCCATTTCCGCAGGACGGGGGAGGGGGGCGTCGCCGCCGGGGAAGCGCCCGCGGAGACGTGATGCGCGAGGTCGAGATCTTCGAGGCCGCCCTCGCGATCGCCGACCGCGGTCAGCGCGACGCCTATCTCGACCTTGCCTGCGCCGGCGACGACGTGCTGCGACGCGCGGTCGCGGAACTGCTCGACGTCCACGAGACCGACGGCGGACTCCCCGACCGGCCCGCGGCCGACGGTTGGCGGGAGGCGGACATCCCCGAGGCCCGGGTCGCGGCGGACGACGACGAGCCGACCGCCCCCGATCCGTTCCTCGGGACGACGTTCGGCGGCATCACGATCACCCGACTGGTCGGGGAGGGGGGCTTCGGGAAGGTCTACGAAGGATGGCAGGCGGGCGTGGGGAGGCGGGTCGCGGTCAAGGTGATCCGGCGCGAACTCGCCGGGCCCTCGACGGTCTCCCGCTTCCAGCGCGAGTCGCGCCTTCTCGCGCGGCTTTCCCATCCGGGGATCGCGGCCGTCCACGCCGTGGGCACGCGCGTCGTCGACGGCCGGGAGACGCCCTACCTCGTCACCGAGTTCATCGAGGGGGCGGGGAGGATCACCGACGCGGTCGCCGGCCTCGGCACACGGGCCCGCGTGGAACTGCTGCGGGGCGTCTGCGAGGCGATGGCCCATGCCCACACGCGCGGCGTCGTCCACCGCGATCTCAAGCCGGCGAACATCCTCGTCGACGCCGCCGGCGCACCGAGGATCATCGACTTCGGCTGGGCACGCGGCGTCGATGCCGAGGGCACGCAGGCCACGGCGCTCACCGAGGCCGGGCAGATCGTCGGCACCTGGCAGTACATGAGCCCGGAGCAATTCGGCGGCATGGGACAGGTCGGGGCGGCGGCCGACGTCTACGCGCTCGGACTCGTGGCCTACGAGGTCCTCGCCGGCCGGCCGCCGTACGACGTGCGTGGCCGGCTCCTCCCGGAGATCGTGGCCCTGGTGCAGGGTGCCGACCCCGCGCCGCTCGTGTCGTGCGACCGGACGATCCCCCCGCCGGTGTCGCGCGTCGTCGACCGCTGCCTGCGGAAGGATCCCGCCCAGCGCTATCCGACGGCGCGCGAACTCGCCGACGATCTGGGGCGATTCCTCGCGGGGGCGCCGGTGCTGGCGACGGCGCCGGGCCTTTCCGAGAGCCTCGCGGCGCTCGCGCGACGGCACCGGGTGGTGGCGGCTTCGATCGCCGGCGTGTTCCTCGGGCTCGTCGTGGCGGTGGCCGGGATCGCGCGGTACGCCTGGCTCGCCGAGGCCGCCCGCCGGTCGGAGGCGATCGCCTCCGACGAGCTGCGCGTCGAGCGCGACACGGCCCGGCGGCGGCTCTACGTGGCCGACGTGCAGCGTCTCGCCTCGGCGGTCGAGCGCAACGACGTGGCGCGGGCCTCGGATCTCTTCGGCGAGGCGGCGGGGCTGTTCCGGGAGCGGCATCCGCAGGGTCCGCTCCCCATCGAGCTCGAATGCCTGCGGGCCCGACTCGACCGGTCGCTGGCCATGCTCCCCGGCCACGAGGGATGGGTGGTCGCCGCCGCCCACAGCCCGGACGGGCGCCTGCTCGTCTCCGCCGGCAGGGATCGGACCGCACGGGTGTGGGACGCCGGGACGGGAGCGGCGCTCGCCACCCTCTCCGGGCACTGGGCGGCGATCAACGCCGTGGCGTTCCTTCCCGGAGGCGACCTCCTCGCCACCGCGTCGGCCGACGGCAACGTGCGGCTGTGGGACATGGCGACCTGGGGCCTCCGGGCCTCGATCCGGGGGAGCGAGGGGGCGATCCTGGCGATCGCCGCGAGCCCCGACGGCCGCCGGATCGCCACCGCCGCCGCGCGCGGCGAAGTGCGGCTCTGGAACATCCCCGACGGCAGTCCCGCGGGCGACCTCGTCGGGCATCGCAAGGCGGTCCATGCGATCGCGTGGAGCCCGGACGGCTCGCGCATCGTGACCGGGGGTGACGACTTCACCGTCCGGTTGTGGGACGCCGCCGACGGCCGGCTCGTCTCGACGCGGCGGATGCACCGGTCCGCCGTGAGGACGATCGCCTTCTCGCCCGACTCGAGTCTCGTCGTGACTGGGGCGGCCGACGGCCGGGGGGTGATCTGGTCGCATCGCACCTCGACCGACGTGGCGGTCCTGCTCGGGCATCGGGACGGCATCGCGTGCCTCGCGGTGAGTCCCGACGGCCGGTTCGTCGCCACGGCCTCCCTCGACCGCACGGTGAGGCTGTGGGAGACGGCCACCGGCAGGCTCGTCCACGAACTGTCGGGCCACGACGCCGCGCTCTCGGCGCTCGCGTTCTCGCCCGATGCGGCGATCGTGGCCGCCGCCGACGGGGAGGGGGCGATCCGCTGCTGGGACGTCGGCACAGGCGCGCTCGGGTCGACGCTCGTCGGTCACCGGGGCGTGGTCGGCTGGATCGGTTTCCGGCCCGGCAGCATGCGCTTGGCCAGTGCCGGCGGAGACGGCACCCTCCGGCTCTGGGATCCGGCGCTCGTGGCCTCGGTGGAACGTCTCCACGACGGGCCCGCACCGCTCGGGTTCGTGGCCTTCGCCCGCGACGGGGACCGTGTCGTCGTCGGGTCGCAGCGCGGCGGCGTGGAAGTGATCGACGCGGTCGCCGGGCGGACGGCCGGATCCTCGTCCGCGCGTTCCCGCGGCAGGTGGTCGTTCGCGGTCAGTCCCGACGGCACCCGTGTCGCCGCGGGGAGCCAGGATGGCGACCTGTTCCTCCGGGATTGGCGGCGGGGGACCGAGCGGGACCTGCGGCGGGTCCACGACGACCGCATCACGTGCCTCGCCTTCATGCCGGACGGCGAACGGGTCGTCAGCGGGTCGCGCGACGACACGGCCCGGTTGTGGAGCATGGCCGGTGGCGGGTGCATCGCCACGTTCACCGGTCATACCGCCGGGATCGTCGGCGTGGTGGCGAGCCCGGACGGCTCGATGGTCGTCACGGCGTCGACCGACGGCACGGCGCGGATGTGGGATCCCGCGGACGGCTCGTGCCGGGCGGTCCTCGGCGGCGGCGACGGGGCGCTCGTCGATCTCGCCATCAGCCCCGACGGCGAGGTGATCGCCACCGGTGCCGCGGATGGCACCACGCGGCTGTGGGACCGGCGCAGCGGAACCGAGCGCGCATGCCTGCGCGGTCCGGCCGGCAAGCATGCACGCCGCGTGTTCAGCCCCGACGGCCGCCGTCTCGCGGTGACGGCGGGCAGGGAGCCGATCACCATCCGCGACGTCGCGACGGGGGAACCGCTCCTCGAACTCGCCGGCGCGTCGGCGGGCGTCACCGACGCCGTCTTCGGCCCCGACGGGAGCCGGTTGGTGACGGCGTGCATGGACGGCTCGGTCCGGATCTGGGACGTCGACGACGGCTCGGAAGTGCTCCTCCTCCAGCCCCACACCGCGGAAGTGACGAAGGTCGCCGTCAGCCCCGACGGCCGTCTCCTCGCCTCGGCCTCGGTGGACGGCACGGCGCGGATCCAGGGCGTGTCGGTGGCCGAGGCCCATGCCGCACGCCTCGTCGATGCCGCCCGCCTCGCCGATGCCGCCCCATCGCCCCCCTCAGGGCCCTGACGCCGGGGATGAATCCGGAAACGACGCCGGGCCGGCGCGTGGCGCCGGCCCGGGTCGGAAGCCGCGGTCGATCGTCGTCCCGGGAGCCCGTCACTCCGCCGCGTCGGGGGCCGATCCGCCGGCGGTCACCGGCTCGGCCGTGACGAGGCCGGTGAACTTGAGCTGCTTCTTGTCCGCCACCTCGATGCAATCGACCTGGATCGTGTCCTTGCCGGCGAACTCCCCCTTGAGGAGCTCCTCGGAGACCGGGTCCTCGATGTAGTTCTCGAGCGCCCGACGGAGCGGACGGGCACCGAAATCGGTGTCCGAGCCCTTCTTGATGAGGAACTTCTTCGCCTCGTCGGTGAGCTCGAGCTTGAGACCGCGCTCGCCGAGGCGCTCGCGGACCTTCGAGAGCTCGATGTCGATCACCTGCTTGAGGTCCTCGACGGTGAGGTGGTGGAACACGATCACGTCGTCGACGCGGTTGAGGAACTCGGGGCGGAAGAACTTCTCGATCCGTTCGTTGACGCGCCCCTTCATGCTGTCGTAGCCGGAGTCGTCGTCGGGCTTCTGGAACCCGAACGCCGACTCGTTCTTGATCGCCTCGGCGCCGGCGTTCGTCGTCATGATCAGGATCGTGTTCCGGAAGTCGACGTTGCGGCCGAAGCTGTCGGTGAGCCGCCCCTCCTCCATGACCTGCAGCAGCATGTTGAAGACGTCGGGATGCGCCTTCTCGATCTCGTCGAGGAGCACCACGGAGTAGGGACGGCGGCGGATCTTCTCGGTGAGCTGCCCCCCCTCCTCGAAGCCGACGTAGCCCGGCGGCGCGCCGATCAGGCGGCTGACGTTGTGCTTCTCCATGTACTCGCTCATGTCGATCTGGATGAGCGCGTCGGCGTCGCCGAACATGAACTGGGCGAGCGCCTTGGCCAGGAGCGTCTTCCCCACGCCGGTGGGGCCGGCGAAGATGAAGCAGCCGGTGGGCCGCTTCGGATCCTTGAGCCCGGAGCGGCTGCGGCGCACCGCCTTCGAGACGCTCTTGATCGCCTCGTTCTGGCCGATGACCTTCCGGTGGAGCTCGTCCTCCATCGCCATCAGGCGCTTGCTGTCCTCGGTCGACATGCGCGTGAGCGGGATGCCGGTCATCTTGGAGACGACCTCGGCCACCACCTCCTCGTCGACGACGCCGTCGGCCTCGCGCGACTTGTCGCGCCAGTCGCGGGTCATGTTCTGCTTCTTCTTCTTGAGCTTGTCGGCCTGGTCGCGCAGCGCCGCCGCCTTCTCGAAGTCCTGGTTGGCGACCGCCTCCTCCTTCTCCTTGTTGAGGCGGTCCACCTCCTCGTCGATCTCCTTCAGATCCGGCGGCTTGGTCATCGCCTTGAGGCGGACGCGGGCCCCGGCCTCGTCGACGACGTCGATCGCCTTGTCGGGGAGACAGCGGCCGGTGATGTAGCGGCTGGAGAGCTCGACGGCGCTCTCGAGCGCGGCGTCGGAGATCTGCACGCGGTGGTGGCTCTCGTAGCGGTCGCGCAGTCCTTTGAGGATCTCGACCGCCTCCGACTTCGTCGCCGGCTCCACCATGATGATCTGGAAGCGCCGGTCGAGGGCCGAGTCCTTCTCGATGTACTTGCGGTACTCGTCGAGCGTGGTGGCCCCGATGCACTGGATCTCGCCACGGGCGAGCGCCGGCTTGAGGACGTTCGAGGCGTCGATGGCCCCCTCGGCACCGCCGGCACCGACGAGGGTGTGGAGCTCGTCGATGAACAGGATCGTGTTCTTCGCCCGGCGCACCTCGTTCATCACCGCCTTGATCCGCTCCTCGAACTGGCCGCGGTACTTCGTCCCCGCGACCATCATCGCCAGGTCGAGGACCACGATCCGCCGGTCGGCGAGGAGCTCCGGGACGTGCCCGTCGACGACGCGCTGCGCGAAGCCCTCGACGATCGCCGTCTTGCCCACGCCCGCCTCGCCGAGGAGGACGGGATTGTTCTTGGTGCGGCGGCAGAGGATCTGGATGGCCCGCTCGATCTCCTTCTCCCGGCCGATGACCGGATCGAGCTTCCCCTGGCGGGCCAGTTCGGTGAGGTCGCGGCCGAAGCTGTCGAGGGCGGGGGTCTTGCTCTTGCCCGCCTTCGACGACGTCTCGCCGCTCCCGCCGCTCGAGCTGCCGGAGGTGGCGCGCCCGCCGAGCCCGGCCCGTTCGCTTCCCTCGCCCTCCATGCCGTGGCCGAGGAGGTTGAGCACCTCCTCGCGGACATCCTCGAGCTTGAGGCCGAGGTTCATGAGGACCTGCGCCGCCACCCCCTCCTGCTCGCGGAGGAGGCCGAGGAGGATGTGCTCGGTGCCGACGTAGTTGTGGTTGAGGTTGCGCGCCTCCTCCATCGAGTACTCGATCACCTTCTTCGCCCGCGGGGTCTGCGGGAGCTTGCCCATGGTCACCATGTCGGGCCCGCTCTGCACCAGCTTCTCCACCTCCATGCGGATCTTGCGCAGGTCGATGTCGAGGTTCTTGAGGACGTTGGCGGCGACCCCGCTCCCCTCCTTGATGAGGCCGAGGAGGACGTGCTCCGTGCCGATGTACTCGTGGTTGAAGCGCTGCGCCTCCTGGTTGGCCAGCTGCATCACTTTGCGGGCACGGTCGGTGAATCGCTCGAACATGGCTGTTCCCTGGGTCTTTCGCTGGGGGGACCCCGCCGCCGGGGCGACCCGACGATCGGTCGGGCCTTCCGGAGGACGCCTGGAATGGCAGGCGCCGCTCCGAGGTGATCGACACTGCAAACCTTACGCCAAATCGGCGAGTGAATGCTAGGCGCCCGGACGGTTTCGGGACGATCGCCGCCGTCGGGCGGGCGGGCGAACCGGGACATTTCCGGCGGGCGCCGCCGTCACGCCGCCCGGGACCGTCGCGCCGATTCCTCGCCCCCGGTGGGGAGGGGATGCAACGGCAGCAGCGTCGCCTCCCCGGTCGGCTCCTCCGGCCCGGCCTCGGCCGGCGTCGGCTCGCCGGCGGCTTCCTCGAGGCGGAGGAGTTCCCGGCGGATCACCGACCGCCACGGCCTGCCGGCATCGCTGCCGGCGAGGCGCTCGAACGCGGTCCGCGACTCGGCGCGGCGGCCGGCGCGGCGCAGGAGCGTGGCGAGGAGGAGCTGCGCCTCGCCGTCGGTCGGCGCGGCGACGAGCAGGGCGCGCAGCTTCGTCTCGGCGGCGAGCCAGTCGCGGGCCAGGTACGCGTCGCGCGCCGCCGTGAACAGCCTCTCCGCCCCCTCGTCGCGGCCCGTCGGCAGCGGCGGCGGGAAGGTGCTCACCGCCGAGAGCGTGGCCACCGACCACACCGCTCCCGCCGCCACCCACAGCGCGATCACCCACTCGCGGGCGGCCAACTCGGACCAGACCCACGTGAGGAGGATGGCGACGTCGAGGATCGTGGCGAAGGCGGCCGCCAGGACGAGTCCGGCGACGTGGCCGCGCAGCCACAGCCAGGGGAGCCCGGGCCAGAGGAGCGTGAGGTAGCGGAGCGGGTTCACGGCCCCTCCAGACGCGATGGCCCGGCAGGTCGGCGGTTCGCGGCGCACGTCATCGGCGGGGAGGGGCCGTGCCGGCCCCGCGACGGTGCGGGAACGCCCGTGTCGTCCCCCGCACCCTGCGGCGGACCGATCCGCCCTCGGCCTGCCGGGGGGTGGAGGGGGGGAATGTACGGATCGGGCGGTCGCGGGCCAAGGCGAACTCCCCCGCCCCCGCCCGCCCGTCGGGTGGTACAACCGTCTCCATGCCGACGCCGAGCGATCCGCCGCCGACCCCCGCCCCGTCCGCCGCGTCGATGGACGACAGGCCGGGCAGCGCGGGGGCGTGGCGCATGCTCGATGCCTCCGCCAACCGTGCGGCGGAGGCGCTGCGGGTGATCGAGGACGTCGTCCGCTTCGTCCTCGACGATGCCTGGCTCACCGGGCTCGCGAAAAGCCTCCGCCACGATCTTGCCGCCCTGCTCGCCGGCGCCGATCTCCCCGGGCGTGTCGCCGCCCGCGACGTCTCGGGGGACGTCGGCCCGTCGCTGCGGGGCGTGGAGACGCTTCCCAGGGCCGCGACGGGCGACCTGGTGGCGGCCAACGCGGCGCGGGCCGCGCAGGCGCTGCGCAGCCTGCAGGAGTGCGCCCTGCTCCTCCGCCCGTCGCTCGCCGAACGCTTCGAGGGACTGCGCTACCGGCTCTACGACCTCGAGCGGGCCGCGGCGGGAATGGCCCGGGCCCGGGAGCGGCTGGCGGCCGTCACGCTCTGCGTCCTCGTCGACGGGCGTACCGATCGCCACGCCTTCGGCACCCTCGTCGAGGGGCTCCTCGGCGCCGGCGTGGGAATGATCCAGCTGCGCGACAAGGCGCTTCCCGTGCCGCTGCTGGCCGACCGGGCGGCGCTCGCGGTGAGCCTGGCGAGACGGGCCGCCGCTCCGGCCGCGGCGATGATCGTCGTCAACGATCGCCCCGACGTCGCGGTGGCGGTCGGCGCGGCGGGGGTCCATCTGGGGGAGGACGACCTGCCGGTGCCCCTGGCGCGCCGCGTCGTCGGGCCCGGTCTGC
>Ga0315906_10008923_pt1 | contig 11979 bp, 13 predicted proteins | sample LakEriMetagenome_4_FD_203526 | JGI IMG/M metagenome (GOLD analysis project Ga0315906, IMG submission 203526) | Freshwater fungal communities from buoy surface, Lake Erie, Ohio, United States - Buoy 2 MA122 | ecosystem: Environmental > Aquatic > Freshwater > Lake > Lake biofilm | place: USA... | reverse complement strand
GCCCTCACCACTTGCACTACACCGCATTGCCCGATTGGACGCAGTCGTTGGGCATGGTGTTCTCGCTTATTTTGTTGGCACCCAGCTGGGGCGGCATGATCAATGGTGTCATGACCCTGTCTGGCGCGTGGCACAAGCTGCGCGACGATCCTGTGCTTCGTTTCATGATTGTGTCTTTGTCCTTCTACGGCATGTCCACCTTTGAAGGACCCATGATGTCCATCAAAACGGTCAACGCTTTGTCGCACTACACCGATTGGACTGTGGGCCACGTGCACTCTGGTGCTTTGGGCTGGGTGGGCTTGGTCACCATGGGCACCATGTACTACCTCATTCCGCGCTTGTTTGGTCAGAAAAAAATGTACAGCGTGAAAGCCATTGAGGCGCACTTTTGGATTGCCACCGTTGGCATTGTGATTTACATCGCAGCCATGTGGATTGCCGGCGTCATGCAAGGTTTGATGTGGCGCTCTGTCAATACAGACGGTACCTTGACCTACACCTTTGTGGAATCAGTCAAGGCCACATACCCCTTCTACGTGCTGCGTTTGTTGGGCGGCTTGCTGTACTTTGGCGGCATGCTCATCATGCTCTGGAACACCCTGAAAACTGTTACCAACGGTCGAGCTGTGGATGTGCAAATTCCGGCGGTAGATCAACACATGACCGCGCCTGCCTTGGCACACGCTTAAGTGCATCAGGAGATAAATAAGATGTCCAACTCTTCCAATTCAGGTGGCGGTTTGTCCCACGAGAAAATTGAAACCAACAACTTCCTCATGATCGTTTTGATTTTGCTGGTGTTGCTGTTTGGTGGCATGGTAGAAATCGTACCGCTGTTTTTCCAAAAATCGACCACCGAGCCTGTGCCTGGGCTCAAGCCTTACACCGCCCTTCAAGTGGCTGGCCGCGATATTTATGTGCGTGAAGGTTGTTACAACTGCCACTCGCAAATGATTCGCCCCTTCCGCGCCGAAACCATGCGCTATGGCCCTTACTCAGTGGCTGGCGAGTTTGTGTACGACCGCCCCTTCCAGTGGGGCAGCAAACGCACTGGGCCAGACTTGGCTCGGGTGGGCGGCAAGTACTCTGACGACTGGCACCGCATTCACCTCATCAACCCCCGCGATGTGGTTCCCGAGTCCAACATGCCCGCCTACGCTTGGTTAGAAAAAACACCTGTCGATGGGGCCAGCTTGCTAACCCATCTGAGTGGCCTGCGCACTTTGGGTGCGCCCTATACCGATGAAGAAATTGCCAAAGCCACGAACGACGTGAAAGGCAAAACAGAACTTGATGCTGTCATTGCTTACCTGCAAGGCATGGGCATTCACCGCAAATAAAAGGAGTACTCAGCATGAGCATGGACGTCAACACCCTCCGATCGGCTGTAACTGTGATCACCTTCATTTTGTTCCTTGGCATTGTGGTGTGGACTTTGTCTAAGCGTCGTTCAGCAGAGTTTGAAGAAGCTGCCAACTTGCCCTTCGGACAAGACGACTGAAGAGCCTAGATCAACAAATAGAAAGAGAATTTGAAATGAGTGATTTCACAAGCAATTTCTGGTCTTGGTATGTGGCCGGCATTGCCTTGGTCGGCATTCTGGCTTGTTTGCTGCTGCTTTACTTCAGCGGCAAAGCCAAGGCCATGACCGCCAACGACAACACCACTGGCCACGTCTGGGATGGCGACTTGCGTGAGATGAACAACCCCTTGCCACGATGGTGGGTGGGCCTGTTCCTGATCACCATTGTGTTCTCCTTGGCTTATTTGGCTTTGTATCCTGGCTTGGGCGCCAGTGCTGGTAACTTGGATTGGACTTCTACCGGCCAATATGAGGCAGAAGTGGCCAAGGCCAACAAAGAATTGGAGCCCCTCTACGCCAAATTTGCGGCCATGCCGCCCGAAGAAGTGGCCAAAGACCCGCAGGCCATGGCCATTGGCGACAGGCTTTTCATGAACAACTGCGCTCAGTGCCATGGGTCGGATGCGCGCGGTAGCAAAGGTTTTCCCAACCTAACCGATACCGATTGGTTGCATGGCGGATCGCACGAGAAAATTCAAGAGTCTTTGCTCAAAGGCCGTGTGGGTCAAATGCCACCCTTGGCCACCGCAGTGGGTACGCCTGAAGATGTTCGCAATCTGGCCAACTATGTGCTCAGCTTGTCGGGCAGCCCACACGATTCTTTGAAAGCATCTTTGGGCAAATCTAAATTTGGTGCGTGTGCTGCATGCCATGGTGCTGATGGCAAGGGCAATCAAGCCCTAGGCGCGCCCAACCTCACAGACGACATCTGGTTGCATGCTTGGGGTGAAAACGCCATTGTGGCCATGATCAACAACGGCAAAGTGAATCAAATGCCCGCCCAAGCCGGCAAACTCACAGACGCTCAGTTGCATGTGTTGGCCTCCTATGTCTGGGGACTTTCCAACAGCCCGGCCAAAGTGGCCGCCAATTAATTCTGGTGAATTGTTTTGGAATCGATTGACCTAGGCCCCAAGTCTGACGGCACGCCGCGCAAATTCATCCCCATCGTTCCGGCCAGTGAACCTGTGCTTTCCGATTCTTCGGAGGAGGGCGGGTGGGGTGATCTTTATCAAGCCCACCAGAAAATTTATCCTCGAAGTGTTCAAGGCATTTTTGCCAAGTGGCGCTGGGGATTTGTTTTTTTAACGCAACTCATTTTTTATGGCTTGCCCTGGCTAGAGTGGGGGCAGCGCCAGGCGGTGCTGTTTGATTTAAGTGCTCGCCGCTTTTACATTTTTGGCATTGTTTTATACCCACAAGACTTTATCTACCTCACCGGCTTGTTGGTCATTTCTGCATTCTCTTTGTTTTTATTCACCGCCATTGCAGGTCGGTTGTGGTGTGGCTTTGCTTGCCCGCAAACGGTTTACAGCGAAATTTTCTTGTGGATTGAGCGCAAAGTAGAGGGCGATCGAACGGCCCGCATGCGCCTTGATTCGCAAAGCATGTCGCTCGAGAAGTTGGTCAAGAAGTGGTACAAGCATGTGCTCTGGCTTGTTTTCTCCATTTGGACCGGGTTCACGTTTGTTGGTTATTTCACGCCCATTCGTGAGCTGGGCATGGCTTTCTTCCTAGGCATCATGTCGTCCTGGGAAGTGTTTTGGGTTTTGTTTTATGGCTTTGCCACCTATGGCAACGCTGGCTTCATGCGTGAGCAGGTTTGCAAGTACATGTGTCCCTATGCGCGCTTTCAAAGTGCCATGTTTGACAAAGACACCCTGATTGTGACCTACGACGCAGAGCGGGGCGAGCCACGGGGTTCACGATCTAAAAAAGCCGATTTGGGCACACTCCAATTGGGTGCCTGCGTAGATTGCACTTTGTGTGTGCAGGTCTGCCCCACGGGCATCGACATACGCCAAGGTTTGCAGTATGAGTGCATTGGCTGTGGTGCCTGTGCCGATGTGTGCGACACCGTCATGGACAAAGTGGGCTATGCGCGTGGCTTGGTGAAATATTCCACCCAGCATGCTTTGGAAAACAAATGGACCACCTCTCAAACCATTCGGCATATTTTCAGGCCGCGGGTGCTCATTTACACAGGCATTTTGTTGTTGGTGGTGAGTTTGCTGTTTGGCAGTTTGCTCACGCGCAAATCTTTCAAGGTCGATGTGGTCCGAGACCGCGCCTCATTGGCGCGCATTGTGAGTGGCGGAAAAATTGAAAATGTGTATCGCTTGCAAATCATGAATGTGGCAGAAAAATCGCAGCACTTCAAAGTGACTGCAGAAGGCATGCACGATTTGAAAGTCTTGACGGATGCCGACGATTTGGTGGTGGCGTCTACCCAGTCGCGCTGGGTCTCTGTTCGGCTTCAAGTGCCCTTTGATGCTGCCATGCCAGGCTCATATCCTGTCAAGTTTTTCATTGAGACCACGGGTCATGATGATCATGAGCACGAGAAATTGGAAGAGAAATCGGTGTTTTTAATACCGCGGTGATTTTGCGGTAATACGTTTGAAATAGAAAGTGAATCCCCCATGAATGCAAGTACCTTGACTTCGAATGGCAGCCCCAAACCTTGGTGGTCTTTTGGCATGGTTTGGATGGTCATTGCCGGGCCCGCCGTGGTGGTGGTGGCGGCTTTCATCACACTTTATTTGGCCATTACCATTCCAGACCCTGTGTTGCCCACCGAGGCGCTCAATCCGCGCAGCGCCATGCAGAATCAAAAGCAATTGGAAGAGGCCATGGCGCCAGCAATGCAGGCTCGCAATCATGCTGCGACAGGTGTGGTGCCCTCAATTCAAGACAAAAATCAAAACAAGCAATAAGTTTTTGAATCGTTCAAAAACACAAGAAGGAGACCAGCATGCTAGCGAAAAGACTCATGTGGATTCTATGGCCCGCCTTCTTGGTGGCTGGGCTTTTGGAGGTGGTGGTGTTTGGCATGTTTGACCCTGAAGACATGCATTGGTTTGGCCAACCCATGCCGCTGTCTAGGCAAGGGATTTACAGCCTGTCTTTTTTCGTTTTTTGGGCTTTGGCCATTGTGTCTAGCAGCCTTAGCACGCTGCTTTCAATGGGATTAGCCTCAGTCAATGGCACTGAGGCTGGGTATTGACCAAGCGCTGCAGTGCCTCGGTGTTCAATATTCGCACGTGGCGCTGTTTCACTTCAACAATGCCATCGTCTACAAACTTGGAAAACGTACGGCTCACAGTTTCCAGCTTGAGGCCCAAGTAGCTGCCAATTTCTTCGCGTGTCATGCGCAGCACCAACTCGGACTGCGAAAAACCACGTGAGTGCAAGCGCTGAACCAAGTTCAACAAGAAGGCGGCCAAACGTTCTTCGGCGCGCATGCTACCAAGGAGCAACATGACGCCATGCTCCCGCACAATTTCACGGCTCATGATTTTGTGCACATGGTGTTGCAGTGCGGTGACCTCGCGCGATATTTCTTCAATGCGGTCGAAGGGCATGACGCACACTTCCGCATCTTCGAGGGCAATGGCATCGCAGCTGTGCTGATCGTTCACGATGCCGTCGAGTCCGATGATCTCGCCAGCCATTTGAAAACCCGTCACTTGGTCGCGGCCATCTTCGGAGGCCAAAGATGTTTTGAAAAAACCGGTGCGAATGGCGTAAAGCGAGGTGAATTTGTCACCGTTGCTAAACAGGGTGGTGCCTTTTTTGATTTTGCGGCGGGTGGCCACCAAGTCGTCTAGGCGTTCTAGATCGTTTGAAGATAGCCCCACGGGCATGCAGAGTTCGCGTAAGTTGCAGTTGGAGCATGCGACTTTGATCGTTTCGGGTTTCATGGCGTTCTCGGTTCAAAAAAATTGACATTGCGGCAAGTCAAGCCATCAGCTTATACCCACTTGAAGCCTTTGACTCACCTCAAGCTTTGCCAAAACTCTTTTTTCCAATCTGATTGTCCAAAATTTGACATAGATCAAGTTTAAAGCAGGCGGTAAAAGGCACATTAGATAAAACCGCCAAATATGACAGCCTTAGAAAACGCCGTATGTCCTTGATCACGCCTGAATTGCTCACTCGTTTTGATTTGGCAGGGCCTCGATACACGTCTTACCCCACAGCAGACCGGTTTGTGGAGGCGTTTTCACCGTCTGATCTTCATCAGGCACTCGATTTTCGCATCCAAGGCTTGGGGCAAAAAAACAAACCCTTGTCGATCTATATTCACATTCCTTTTTGTGAATCTCTTTGTTATTACTGTGCCTGCAACAAAATCATCACCAAGCACCATGACAAAGCCGAGCCATATTTGCGCTATTTGGCTAAAGAAGTGTCCATCTATACAAGCGCGATTGGCATTGGAAAGTCGGTCAGCCAATTGCACTTGGGAGGTGGTACACCCACTTTTTTAAGCGATTCTGAACTGAGCGAGCTCATGTCTTTGCTCAAGCGCAGTTTCAGTTTTACACCGGGCGGCGAATATTCAGTCGAAGTGGATCCTCGCACGGTCAATGCCGATCGATTGAAGTTGCTGTTTGACTTGGGTTTTAACCGCTTGAGCTTTGGTGTTCAAGATTTTGACCCCGATGTGCAAAAAGCGGTGCACCGCATCCAACCTGCCGAACAAGTCTTTGACTTGGTCGCCTCAGCCCGCAGCATCGGTTTCGAGTCAGTCAATGTCGATTTGATTTATGGTTTGCCCAAGCAAACCCCTGATTCATTTGATGCCACCATGAGGCAAATCAATGTGTTGCGTCCCGACCGCATTGCCTTGTATGCCTACGCCCATTTGCCCGAGCGCTTCAAACCTCAGCGCCGTATTTTGGCAGCGGAGTTACCACTGGCGGCGGACAAAATTGCCATGTTGTCCAGATCGATGGATACCTTGATGAACGCGGGCTATGTGTATGTTGGCATGGACCACTTTGCTTTGCCAAATGACGCTTTGGCGGTGGCCAAAAGGCAAGGTCGGTTGCACCGAAATTTTCAGGGCTACAGCACCCAACCCGATTGCGATTTGATTGGCTTAGGCGTCTCGTCTATAGGCCGCATGGGCAGCACTTACAGCCAAAACGCCAAGACCATGGACGAGTATGTCGACATGCTCGATCAAGGTCAATTGCCAATCGTGAAGGGCTTGGCCTTGTCGCGCGACGACCAGATTCGCCGCGCCTGGATCATGGCCATCATGTGCCAAGGCCACGTTCAGTACGACGCTTTCAATGAGGCGTGGCTGATTGATGCGCACACCTATTTTTCGGCAGAGTTCAAGCAGTTGGAAAGCATGCAAACCCAAGGCTTGGTCGAATTAAGCAAGCAGGATTTGCAAGTCACACCCATGGGTTGGTTTTTTGTTCGAGGGGTGGCCATGGTGTTCGACAAGTATTTGCAAGCTGATCGATATCGCCATCGCAATGGCAATGGCAATCGATTTTCCAAAATCATTTGAATGCAAACTTCCTTGGCTCTCACGGCTTTGGTCATGGGATTGGCCGGTGGGCCGCATTGTGTGGCCATGTGCGGTGCTGCTTGTGCTGGCATGGGCCATGCTGCGGGAACGCAGCAAAGCAGGGCGCTTCTGTCATTTCAAGTGGGTCGCTGGTTCGGCTACAGCTTGATGGGTGGTTTGGCGGCTTTCAGTGTTCAAGCTTTGGGCTGGCTCACGCTAAAGTCTGCAGCCTTCAGGCCCGTTTGGAGCATGCTGCATGTGGCCGCCATGGTCTTGGGTATGCTGCTGCTATGGCAAGCCAAGCAACCCGTGTGGCTTGACCGAAGTGCCCAGCAGCTCTGGTTCAAAGTTAGGCGATTGAATGCCAACTTGGGCAAAGTGGCGCCCCTGGCGGTGGGGGTGTTGTGGGCCTTGATGCCTTGCGGCTTGCTTTATTCTGCGCTGATGGTGGCAGCCCTCACCGGCAATGCCTTGGAGGGCGCGCTCACCATGGCTTGTTTTGCATTGGGCAGTGGGCTGAGTTTGGGCTTTGCACCGTGGCTGTTGCTCAAACTCAAAACCTTGGGCGATGGCGCTTGGGGCATCCGCTTGGCAGGCTTGGCCTTGGCAACCACATCGGCTTGGGCCTTGTGGCTAGGTTTGGCGCACAACCAAGCCCCTTGGTGTTAGGCCGCGTTCATGCCCTTGTGGAACATGTAAGCCGCCAAAAAAACCAAGAAGAATGAAAACACCCGCTTGAGTTTTTTCACAGGCAATCGATGTGCTGCGCGTGCACCAAAGGGCGCTGTGAATACGCTGAAACAAGCAATGACAATCATGCCGGGCAACCAAATGTAGCCCACTGAAGCGGGCGGTAAGTTGTCTAAGTTCAGGCCGCTGATGACAAAGCCTGTGACATTGGCCAGTGCAATGGGAAAGCCCAAAGCGGCACTGGTACCAATGGCGTTGTGAATGGCCACGTTGCACCATGCCATTAAGGGCACGCTGACAAATGCGCCCCCCGCGCCTACCAAGCCAGACAGCATGCCAATGAGGCCACCCATGCCCAATTGACCCACAAAACCCGGCATTTGTCGCGAGGGTTTGGGTTTTTTGTCCATGTACATCTGAAAGGCAGAGTAAGACACAAATACGCCAAAGAAAATGGCCAAGGTGGCACCCTTCACGGCTACAAAAATCCAAAGGCTGGCCAAGGCACTGCCAATCACAATGCCTGGCGCCAAGCCCTTCACCAAGTCCCATCGCACTGCGCCCAGTTTGTGGTGTGTTCGTACGCTAGAAATGGAGGTGAACAAGATGGTGGACATGGAAGTGACGATGGCCATCTTGATGGACAAGTCTTCCGCAACGCCCATGTTGCCTAGGATAAAACTCAACACGGGAACCATCAAGAGGCCGCCGCCCAAGCCCAACAAGCCAGCCATGAAACCAACCACGATGCCGGTGATGCCCAACTCTATAAAGATTTGAAGTTCCATGGACTTATGCCAGTCCGAGCTTTTGCGCCATGCCAATGCGTTGTAATTTACCGGTGGCCCCTTTTGGAATTTCATCCATGAGCAAAACTTTGCGGGGTACTTTGAAATCGGCCAAGCGGGTGGCGGTGTATTCGCGCAGTTCTTTTTCTGTGGCTGTCATGCCTTCACGCAGCACCACCGCAGCGCCCACTTCTTCGCCCAATTTGTCGTGAGGAATGCCAAAGCAAACCACTTGGGCTACAGCAGGGTGGTCCATCAACACTTCATCGACTTCACGGGGGCTGATTTTTTCGCCGCCGCGGTTGATAATTTCTTTCAGTCGACCTGTGATGCTCACATAGCCTTGCGCATCCATCACACCTTGGTCACCCGTTCTGAACCATCCGTTGGTGAATGCTTCTGCATTGGCTTTTTCGTTGTTCTCATAACCGGGCGTGACGTTGCTGCCGCGAATCACAATTTCACCAGTGCTGCCTGTGGGAAGCAAGTCGCCCTCAGCGCTCATGATGGCAATTTCAGGACCTGCAGCCAAGCCCACGGTGCCGGGTTTTCTTTGGCCGGGAGGCAGCGGGTTGCAAGCCATTTGGTGAGCCGCTTCGGTCATGCCATAGGCTTCAATCACCGGCGCTTTAAAAGTAGCTTCAAGCTCTGCCAAAACTTGCGGTGGCAAGGAAGACGATGAAGAGCGAATGAAACGCAGTGGCACTCTGTCAATCACGTCTTTGTTGTTGGCCGAGCGCGACAAAATAGCTTGGTGCATGGTGGGCACAGCGGTGTACCAAGTGGGTTTGACTTCGTCCATTTGGCTGAAGAACTTCAAGGCATTGAAGCCACTGGTGCAATAGACTTCGCCACCTTGCGACAGCGGTGCCAAGATGCCCGCAATGAGACCATGGATGTGAAAAAGTGGCATCACATTCAAGCCGCGATCGGTGCTGCTAAAGCGCGTGCTGGTTGCAATGTTTTGCGCGGAGGCACTGACGTTGCGATGCGTGAGCGGCACAATTTTGGGGCGCGAGGTAGTGCCAGAGGTGTGCAAAACCAAGGCCACATCGTCGGGCTGTGCATCACCAGGATGCGGTGCAGCTTTGGGGGCAAGGCCGTTCATGTTCAAGGTGAATGAACCTGCGCCCAAAGTGGGTGTGGGCTCGAGTTCGATGAGCGCAATGCCCATTTTGGCAGCCACAGCCACGGCGGGGCTGCTAGAACCCTTTTCAACCACCAAGGCTTTGGCGTTCAAGTCGTTCAGATAAAACTCAAATTCATCGGCGCGGTAGCTGGGGTTCAAAGGCGCTGAAGTGCAGCAGCAGGCCACCGTGACAAAACTAGAAGCCATTTCTGCGCTGTTGGGCAAGACCAAAGCCACGCGGTCGTTGCGGCCAATGCCCACTTGGTTGAAGGCTGTTTGAACGTATTGGCTTAGCTGACGCAGGGCTGAATAGGTGAGCGGTGCGCTGTTGGCGGCAGTTAAACAAGTGGATTGGGCATTTCCGGCCGCCAGGAGTTCTATGAGGGTTTTCATTTGAAGTGGGAAAGGTGATTTTTGAAGAAATAGACGCTAACAGCTTGCAATTCAGGATGGGTTGTTGAATTTCAGTTTACTAAATTGGCAAGGTGCTGGTTGTGAGATTTAGTCATTTAAATCGTTTTGCGGCAGATGGCCTTGCGAAATCAATCGAGGCTAAGGCCTTTGCCTTTTTTCAACACACTCTGCTCGAGCAAGCGCGTCAAAGCGTAAACCGAGTCGAGTGTGGGGGTGGGTATGTTGCAAATTCGGCCCAGCTCAATCACGCTGCCCAACAGCGCTTCTAACTCCAGTGCTTTGCCGTGCTCAATGTCTTGCAGCATGGAGGTTTTGTGGGCGCCCACAGCTTGTGCGCCTGCAATCCGTTTGTCGATGCTGATTTTGAATTGAACACCTAACTTTTCGCCCACAGTTTGCGCTTCCGCCATCATGCGGGCCGCCAAGTTGCGGGTGAGGTCAAAGTTGCAAATGTCTTCAAGTGTGGCGTGCGTTAAAGCCGACACCGGGTTGAAGGTGAGGTTGCCCCAAAGCTTGACCCACAGCTCACTGCGAATGTCTGTAGACACTGGCGTTTTGAATCCTGCGGCAATCATGGCTTGCGCCAATTTGGTGACACGCTCTGACTTTTCGCCACTGGGCTCACCCAAGGTAAAGCGGTTGCCTTCAATGAGTTTGACCACACCAGGCGCCACCAACTCGGCGGCGGGGTACACCACCGCGCCAATCACGCGCTGTGGGCCAATGTGCTGCCACTGCGCGCCACCAGGATCGATGGAGCTGAGTTGGCGGTCTTGGTACTCGCCCACCAGGTTGTAGAAGTACCACCAAGGCACACCGTTTTGCATGGTGACCACCGCGGTGTTGTCGTGGCACAGGCGTCCAATTTCGGCCGCTACAGGACTGACCTGGTGCGACTTCATGGTTAAGAATACATAGTCGTGAGGTGTGGCTTGGTCGATGGTGCAGGCTTTGACTTGGGGCGCATGCAACGATGTGCCATCTTCCAAGTTAAGCGTCATGCCATTGGCCTGAATGGCTTTTAAATTTTCACCGCGCGCAATGAAAGTAACGTTGCAGCCCGACAGGGCCAACTTCACGCCGAGGTAGCCTCCAATGGCGCCTGCGCCCACGATGGCGATGTTCAAACTCATGCTGATTCTTTCATGGTGTTGGAGAGGGTGCCAATGCCTTCAATGGCCACTTCGACCACGGCATCGTTTTGCCAAGGCATTGCGCCAAGCGATGTGCCACAAGAAATAATGTCACCCGCCTCCAAGGTCATGCCACGGGACAATTTGGAAACCAATTGTTGGGGTGAGAAAAACATGTCACTGACAGGGTAATTCTGGCGCTCCCGCCCATTCACTTTGGCGGTCACGATGGTTTGGCTGCAATCTAGGTCAGTTTCAATCCAAGGGCCAAAAGGCGTGAAGCCATCAAAGTTTTTGGCGCGGGTCCATTGTTCAAAGCTGGCGTCTGAGCGCAGCAGTTCAACGGCCGTGACATCGTTCACGCAGGTGTAGCCAAAAATATAGTGGGCAGCTTCTTCAAGGGGAATATCGCGGCCCCGTTTGCCTATGACGATGCCCAACTCGGCTTCGTAAACAACTCGGCCCACATCGGGCTGAGGCCGAACCACCGCTTGCAGGTGATGGGAGAAGGAGTTGGGCGATTTGAGGAAGTAAAGCGGCTCAGTGGGTGCGCTCCAGCCATTCTTTTCTGCTGCCGCTTTGAAGTTGTTCCAGAGGGCCAACACCTTGGTGGGTTGGCAAGGCGCTAAAACCTCAACATCTGCCAAAGCCAAAGTGGTGCCTGTGGGTTGTGGATTGTCAAACAGAGAGCCTTGGTGAACGTGGAGGGTGTCACCTACCAATTGCCCCAAGCCTGTCTGGCCTTGGAGTGAATAACGCAGCCACTTCATGTGGGTCTCCTACCAGCGGATTCGAGTTGTTGTGAAAAAGGTGTCTGCAAGTGCCACTGGACCGGCATCCTGAACCGGGGTTCAGGTGGGCGAGGGCAGACTGGCGTTGGGTTCATCTGACGCGAGACGATCACGCTCACCAGACAATGTACCAAGCCC
>Ga0315906_10008922_pt1 | contig 11979 bp, 14 predicted proteins | sample LakEriMetagenome_4_FD_203526 | JGI IMG/M metagenome (GOLD analysis project Ga0315906, IMG submission 203526) | Freshwater fungal communities from buoy surface, Lake Erie, Ohio, United States - Buoy 2 MA122 | ecosystem: Environmental > Aquatic > Freshwater > Lake > Lake biofilm | place: USA... | reverse complement strand
TGTCGGGCTGACAGCGGCCCCGTTCAGGGTTGAGGGTCGTGGGTAGAGGGTTATGCGTTGGTGTTGCACCCTCCCACAACCCTCAACGCACGACGCTCAACGTTGAACGGGCGTGCCGTCAGTCGCCCGAGCGGCGTCCATCGCAGCGATCCCATGTCTCATGTCTCACCTCTCCTACGACCCGATGCGCCCCATCCGCGGCTCATGCAATCGCCGCCCACCGAGGTACACGGTGATCGCTACCACAATCGCGGCCCCCACGAGGGCGTAAAGCGCGCTTGGCCCTACCCCGTCCCCGCCGCCCTGCATCATCGGCTCGGCCACGGCGGTCATCCACTTCCGCACACTCAGATACTGAATCGCCTGGAAGGTCTCACTCAACGCGCCTTCCCAGAACAGCACGTAGATGAGCCCCACCACCAGCGAGCGGCGGGTGAGCAGTGCAAGCAGCGTGAACAGCGACGCATAGGTCACGCCACCGTAAAATACGGCCACGCTGTATGCCGTCACGATGCCCTCGGGATTACTGAGCCCCACCGCAACGAACCCCGACGCGAAGACCGACACCGCCGCGAGCACCCCGGTGAGCAGCGCAGCAAAGAGCAGCCGCGACAGCACGATCCACCAGCGCGGCGTGGTGGTGGTCACGATGTACAACAGCGTGCCGTCGTCGGTCTCGGCGCTGAACGCACTCGTTCCCAGCAGCAGCGCGATAAGCGGCGTCGCGAGCCCGGATACGATCGTATCGAAACGCGCGAGCAGGAAGTCGATCGGATCGCCCGACAGCGCCCCGCGGCTCGCGAAGATGAGCGAGAAGAGCACCGGCAGTGCCAGCACGGCCAGCACCCCGACAATGAGCAACGGCGATCCGGTGCGCGCCCACGCAAGCCGCATGAGTACCAGGGCCGTACGCACGAACGACACGCGCCCGAACACCGGCGCCGCGGGAGAAATCGTCTTGGTCGCCATCAGCGCTGCACCAGGTACGCGAACACGTGTTCGAGGGATTCGTCGGTGGGCAGGACCTCGTAGAGCGTCACCGCCGCGCTGGCTGCGGCCTGCACGAGCAGGCGCGAAAAGGCCGTGTAATCGGTGGTGCGCACGTTGAGCGCATCGGCCCCCTCCACCTCCACGCCCATCACCGCAGGCTGCGTGACCAGTCGCGACGCCAGCGCGCGTACATCGCTCGCGCGAATGCGCACCGTGTGCGGCCGGTCGGTCATCATGCGGCGCAACGTACGATGATCCCCGCTGGCCGCGAGCCGCCCCGCCAGCATGACCAGAATGCGCGAGGCCACCCCCTCGATCTCCTCGAGGATGTGACTCGACAGCAACACCGCCGTACCCGCCTTCGCACGCGCCTCGAGCAGCTGCATCATGTGCAACCGCTGCCGCGGATCGAGCCCATTGAACGGTTCGTCGAGCAGCACGAGCCGCGGCTGCTGCACCAGCGCGGCCGCCAGCTTCGTGCGCTGCCGCATCCCCTTGGAGAAGCCGGCCACGGCGCGATCGGCCACCGTGTCCATCTCCACCATCTCCAGCGCGGCCTTCGCAGCAGCCCGCACGTTGGTGAGCCCCAGCAGCGTCGCGCGCGCCTCCACGAAGGCGCGCGCACTGAGCATGCCCGGCAGCGCCTCACGCTCGGGCACCAGCGCCACGTGCCGGAAGATGGATGGGTTGCGCACCGGCATCTCGCCGAACACCCGCACCGTCCCACCGCTTGGGCCCATGAGTCCGGCCGCAAGCTGCAGCAGCGTGGTCTTGCCGGCGCCATTGGGCCCGAGCAATCCCGTAATGCCCGGCTCCACGATGGCCGACACGTCGTTCACGGCCACGACATCGCCGTACCAGTGCGACACATGATCGAACACGAGCGGGGTGGCCGACAGACTCACCGTGCTCATACGCTCACCCGACGCACGCGCCATACGAGCCCCGCGCACGCGGCACAGCCGAGCAGCGTGAGCTCCGTGACGTGCACCCATACGCTCGGCGGCGGCGTAAGCTCCATCCAACGCTTGGTCTCCCCAAACAGCTGCATCGCCGTGGTGCGCAGCGTTTCCATGGGGTCGAGCATCTTGGTGGTGGCTTCCGACATCCCCGCGAGATCCTGCAGCCCCTGCGAGATCACGACTGTGGTGAGGAAGGTGCCAATCACGGCGGCCGTGGCATAGGCGCGTCGCGCGGTGAGACTCGACAGAAACGCGCTCATCGTACTCATCACCCACGCCAGCAACGTGGCGAACAGCAGCACAGGGCCGATCTTGTTGCCCATCGTCGCGAACGTGGCACCGGGGTCCTTCGCCACACCGATTTCGCCCAGATAGAGAATCATCAGCGGAGCGAGCGCCACGCAGAACATCGCCGTGAACAGCGACAGCAGCCGCGCCAGCGCATACTGCGTGCGCGTTACATCGCGCGTGAACATGAGGGGCAGGACGCGGTGCTGCTGATCGCGACAGAGCATCTCCGGCGCCTGCGCGGCGCTGAACAACAGAAACAGCACCACCTGCGCGCCGATGATGTTGGCGTAGGTGATGGGAAGTTGCCCCTGCGTGGCACCGCTTGCCGCCACGCTGGCGAGTGCGGGCAACGACGTCACAACACTCACGCCCACCGGCACCGCTTTCGCCTTGATGGGGCGGCTCAGGCCGAACATCGCGCGGAACCCCTGCCAGAAGAGCGCGCGGAACGCACCGCGGGCCCCTTCTCTCTCGCCTTCGTAGCGGCGATAGCCGAGGTCATGAATGGTGGATGCGTTCACACTGGGTGCCGTCGTACCGGATGCCGGCGTACCGGAAGTATCGGGGCGCGTCATCACGCCGCTCCCGCGAACAGGTCCTGCAGATGTCCACGACGCCGTTCGAGGCGCAATACCCCCACGTTGGCCGTGAGCGCAGCATCGCGCACGGCCGTGTACGCCTGGTGTAGATGCTCCGGATTGGTGCTCGTCGGCAGCTCCACCATCACCCGCTGGCGCTCCGGTTGCACGGCGAAGCCAGCGGCCGCCACCACGGCCACGAACGTGGCCACGGCCGCATCGTCTCCATCGAGTTCCACCACCAGCGTGCCCGTCTCGCTCGTGAGCGCACCCACGGGCGCTGCGCGCAGCAGCCGCCCCTGCTCGATGAGCACGATGCGCTCGCAGATGCGCTCGAGTTCCCCCAGCAGATGCGACGACACCAGCACCGAGATGCCGAACTCGCGTCCCGTGCGACTCACCAGCGCCAGCATCTCGTCGCGCCCATCGGGATCGAGCCCGTTCGTGGGCTCGTCGAGAATGAGCAGTCGCGGGTCGTGCACGAGCGCCTGCGCCAACTTCACCCGCTGCGCCATGCCGGTGCTGTAGCCGCCCATGGGGCGATACCGCTCCTCGAACAGCCCCACGTGCCGCAGCACTTCGGCCGCGCGCTCGCGGGCGGCGGTCGCCGGCAATCCGCTGCATCGCGCCATGAAGCTCACGAACTCAGCGGCGCTCATGTCGGGCGGCAGGCAATCGTGCTCGGGCATGTAGCCCACCAACGCCCGGATCGCCCCCCGCTCACGCACCACATCGTGGCCCATCACCTCGGCATCCCCATCGCTCGGGTCGACCAGACCGAGCAGGATCTTCACGAAGGTGCTCTTGCCGGCGCCGTTCGCGCCGACGAGCCCCGTGATGCCAGGCTCGACCTGCACCGTCAGCGCATCGAGTGCCGTGACGGCGCCGTAGCGGCGGGTGAGGTTCCGGGCAGAGATGAGGGAGTCGGCCATGCGGCAGAAAATGGAAAGGACGAGGATGCGTGGAGTGGAATGTGCAGACTGTTCCACCCCTACGGCAGTTGGGCCGCCGGGGGTTCGCGGCGACACGCGCGGCTGATAGGATTCACGCACACGACAGGGGCGTCCCGCAGTGCGGGGCTGAGAAGCACCCTTTGAACCTGACCCAGATCATGCTGGCGTAGGGAGTCGCGGCCGACCGAGGCGTCTGGTGCCCGGCCTGCGCTGCTGCCTGCGTTCGCGGGAGACTCCATGCAGCGAACGTCGTTGAGTCCGGCCGACGCGCTCAGCGCACTCCGCGCCGAAGCGCCACTCACACAATGCATCACCAACTATGTGGCGATGAACATCGCCGCCAACACGTTGCTCGCCGCCGGGGCTGCCCCGGCGATGGTGCATACCGTCGAAGAAAGTGGTGCGTTTGCGCGTATTGCCCGCGCGGTCACCATCAACATCGGGACGCTCTCCCCGGCGTGGGTGGACGGCATGCGGGCAGCGGCCACGGCAGCCAACGAGGTGGGCACGCCGTGGGTGCTCGATCCCGTCGCGCATTTCGCCTCGCCGTACCGGGCCGAGGCCGCTCGCACCCTGCTCGCGCTGCGTCCCACCATTCTGCGCGGCAACGCCAGCGAGATCCTCGCCCTGGCCGGCGGGGATACGACCGCCCGTGGCGTTGACGCCGCTGATCCGGTGATGGCCGCCGAACCCGCAGCCCGTCAGCTCGCCCTCGAGATCGGCGGCGTGGTCGCGGTCACTGGAACCGTCGATCTCGTCACCGACGGCACGCACGTCGCCACGATCACGGGCGGATCGCCGCTCATGCCACGCGTTACCGCCCTCGGCTGTTCTCTCACCTGCCTCATGGGCGCCTACGCGGCCGTCACCACCCCCATGCACGCCGCCATCGCCGCGCTCGCACTCTTTGCCGAAGCCGGAGAACGCGCAGGACGTGTAGCGGAGGGCCCGGGGTCGTTCGGCTGGCAATTCCTCGACGCACTCGCCGCCGTCACGCCGGCCGACCTCGACGCCAACGGTCGTGTCTCATGGGGGTGATGGCGTCGCAACTGCGCCTGTACCTCGTCACCGACCCGGAGTTGTGCGCCAGCTACGGGATCGTTGACACCGTGCGCGATGCCGTGCGCGGCGGCGCCACAATGATCCAGCTCCGCGACAAGACGGGCGATGCCGCTGAGCGGATCGCCGTCGGGCGTGCCCTCCTCGCTGCGCTCGAGGGCACCGGTGTCCCGCTCATCGTCAACGATGACATCGAAGCCGCCCGCGCGATCGGAGCACACGGGGTGCACGTGGGGCAATCCGACTGCGCACCCGCCATGGTGCGAGCGCAGCTCGGACCCGACGCCATCGTGGGGCTCTCGTGTGAGACGCTGGCCCATGTGATCGACGCCGATCCGTCGGTGATCGATTACGTCGGGATCGGTCCGGTCTTCGCCACCGCGACCAAGCCCGATCACGCCGCCGCCATGGGCCTGAGCGCCCTCGCCGAGGCCCGTGCCGCGACACGACTGCCCGCGGTCGCGATCGGTGGCATTCATCTCCCCAACGTGGCCGCCGTGCTCGCCACCGGGGTGGATGGGGTGGCCGTGGTCTCGGCGATCTGCGGACAGACTGATCCGTTCACGGCGACCGTGGCACTCGCGAGGACCATCGCCGAGTCCGTATCGCCTTCGAACCGGGCGTACGCATGACCACCGCGCGAATTCCCAATGTCCTCACCGTCGCCGGCTCCGATCCCTCGGGGGGCGCCGGTATCCAGGCCGACCTCAAGACGTTTTCGGCGCGACGCTGCTACGGCATGGCGGCCATCACCGCGCTCACGGCCCAGAACACGCGCGGCGTGTCGGGGGTGCATCTCGTACCACCGGCCTTCGTGCAGCAGCAGCTCGCGGCGATCTTCGCCGACGTGCGGGTGGACGCCGTGAAGATCGGCATGATCGCGACAGCGGACATCGCGCTCGCCGTCGCCGACGCACTGGAGGCCGAGTCGCCCGTGCCCACGGTGCTCGACCCCGTGATGATCGCCAAGGGTGGCGCGGCCCTGCTGCACGACGATGCCATCGACGCGGTACGCACGCGTCTCGTGCCCCGCGCCACGGTGATCACCCCCAATCTCCCCGAGGCCGCGCGACTGCTCGACGTGCCGGTGGCCACAGCACGCGACGGGATGGTCGCGCAGGCGAACGCCCTGCTCGCGCTTGGCCCGGCCGCCGTGCTGCTCAAGGGTGGACATCTCGAGGGTGGCGAATGTCCGGATTGCCTCGTAACCGCGCAGGCCGTGCACTGGTTCGAGTCGCCTCGCGTGCAAACCACGCACACGCACGGCACGGGATGCACACTCGCGGCCGCCATCACCGCCGAACTCGCGCACGGGGCCTCGCTCCCCGAAGCGATTCACGCATCGAAGACGTACGTCACGGCCGCCATCGCGGCGGCGCATCAGCTCACGGTGGGGCACGGCCACGGTCCCACGCACCACTTCCACGCACTCTGGCAGGATTGATCATGTCCCGTTCTCTCTCCGAGCAGGTCGTCGTTGTCTCCGGTGCCGGTCGCGGACTGGGTGCCGCCATTGCCACCGCATTCGCACGCGAGGGCGCGCAGGTCGTCGTGAACTATCGCGCCAGTCGGGCGCAGGCCGAGGCGTTGGCCGCGACTTTGGGGCCGCGCGCAGTGGCGCTGCAGGCCGATGTACGCGATGCGGCTCAAGTCGGCGCAATGTTCGACACCATCGAGCGCACGATGGGCCCGGTCACGACGGTCGTTCACAACGCGCTCGCCGACTACCGGTTCAATGGTGACGCGCGTGACACCGTGGCCACGCTCACCCCGGACAAGCTCCTGGAGCAGACCAATACCGCCTGCGTGGGCGCGCTCACGCTGCTGCAGCGTGCGGTGCCAGCCATGGCGCAGGCGGGCTTCGGGCGTGTCGTCACCATCGGCAGCAACCTCGTACAGAACCCGGTGGTGCCGTATCACGACTACACGGCAGCCAAGAGCGCGCTGCTCGCGTTCACCCGCACGGCGGCCGCCGAGCTCGGGCCGCGTGGCATCACCGTGAACATGGTGTCGGGCGGGCTGCTGCGCACCACCGATGCCAGTGCGGCCACACCCGACGTGGTGTTCGACCTCATTGCCGCCAATACGCCGCTGCGGCGTGTCACCACGCCCGAGGAGCTCGCCGATACGGTGCTGTTCTTTGCCAGCCCGTGGGCGCGATCGGTGACGGGGCAGAACCTCATCGTGGATGGCGGGCTGGTGTTCGGTTGAGGGACCGTGGGTCCGCCCGCCATGAGGCGGGCGGACGTCACAGCGCGCAGGCTAGATTCCTCTCGTGTTCTCCACCTGTGTCTATTGCCACAGCGCCCTCGGCGGCAACGAGATCGTCGAGTCGTTCCCCGTGGGGCGCAAGCTCGCCTTCGACGGGGCCCGCGGCCGCTTGTGGGCCGTGTGCCCGCGCTGCGCCCGCTGGAACCTCTCGCCGCTCGAAGAACGGTGGGAGGCCATCGAGACGTGCGAGCGCCTGTACCGCGCGACGCCCCTCAAGGCGAGCACCGACAACATCGGCCTCGCCAAGCTGAATGAAGGGCTGCAGCTCGTGCGCGTGGGACAGCCCACCAAGCCAGAGTTCGCCGCGTGGCGGTATGGCGGAGAGTTGCAGCGCCGTCGCGTGCGCACGTGGATGGTGTATGGTGGGAGCGCGTCGCTCATGCTCGGGCTCACCGCGCTCAAGTTCATCGATCCCAGTTTGCACAACGCCATTCCGGCGGCTGGGCTCATCCCTGGCGCACTGAACTACTGGAACCTGTACCGGTTGCATCTCCGTCGGATCGCGCGCGTACCATATCGCGAAGGCCTCGTCACACTGCGTCGACCCGATCTCACCAATGTGCAACTCGAAGCCGTGGGCGACGGCACTGCGGAGTCCCTCGGCTGGCAGCTCAACGTGCTGCACAAGGAAGGGCGCAGCATCGTCACGGGCGATGATGCGAAACGGCTCCTGGGCAAGCTGCTTACCGTCGCCAATGAAGAAGGCGGCTCCGCCGACACCGTGAAGTCGGCGGTGACGCAACTGGCGGAGGCAGGCTCCTCCAGTGCCTTCATGCGGCAGTACATCGAGACTAAGAAGGGGCCCTTCAACGGCTCGTGGCGTGAGGTTCCGCGCCAAACCGTACTCGCCCTCGAAATGGCCCTCCACGAAGACACCGAACGCGTCGCCCTCGAAGGCGACCTCGCCGCCCTCGAGCGCGCGTGGGCAGAAGCCGAGGAAATCGCGGCCATCGCCGACAACCTGTTGCTCCCCGAATGGGTGCAGCGGCGACTCCCCGGTGCTAGCCCTCGTCGCCGGCCAGTAGATGGCGCAGATATCGATCGGGATCGTTGAGGAAATCACGCGACAGCCGATAGTGCTCGGTATCACGATACGACACCTCCGTCACCTGCCCGTCCTCGAGCTCGAGTACACGGGCACCGGGCAGACACAATAACATCGGCGAATGAGTCGCGATGATGAATTGCGCGACCTTCTGCGTGGCCAGACTGTGCACGATCTGCATGAACGCCAGCTGACGCTGCGGTGACAGCGCCGCCTCCGGTTCATCGAGAATGTACAAACCATCCTCGAACCGATTCTCGAACAAGGAGAGAAACGCTTCACCGTGCGACTGCTCGTGCAGCGAGCGGCCACCGTAGCGCGCGAACGTACTCTCGAGATCGATGAGGTGGCTCGAGAACTGATGAAACGTTTCAGCGCGCAGAAAGAACCCGTCGGTCACGCGTTGGCGCCAGGCGAGGCTGAGGGCCCTTCCCAGCTCGTGCCCTTCATTGCCTTCGACGAACTGATGATCGCGACTGCCACCGTACATCCCGAAGCCCGTCGCCCAGGCGAGCGCCTCGAGCACGGTACTCTTGCCGGAGCCGTTCTCACCCACGAGGAACGTCACCGGGGTGGTGAACTCCAACGCCAGTCCGTGCTCGATGAGCGGGACCGTGAAGGGATGCACGCCTGGCTGCACTCGCTCACGACGCAGCGACACATGGGTGAGGAAGGGACTGCCGTGCATGATTGTGCTAAGCCTCAGCGCGCGCCGAACACCGCGCGATAAAACGCAAAGTTCCGCTCACTGAGCGCTTCGAAAAGCGCCATGGTGTCGTGCCCGACATTGGGCACCAGCGTGTACTCCTGCACAATCGCCAGTCGCGTGACGTGCGCGCGGAACTCCTCGTTGGCCGGCAACGTGAAGTCCAGTGAACCCACCACCTGACGGAAGTGCGTCAGCGCGCGCGGCGTCCCGCGGATCGCCGCGGCGTACTGCTCGGCCACCGTGAACGGGTTCTGCGCGACATAGTACGTCATGTCATCGCTGTACACGTCGCGCAGGATCTGCGCCCGTTCGGCGGGGTTCCCCGTCGCGCGCGGCCCGTTGAAGTCGAGGTCCAGCGGGCCCGCTGCGAACATGCTCATCGCGCCGAAGACGTCAGGATAGCGCAGCCCCCAACGCGACGCGCCAAGTCCCCCCATGCTGAAGCCTTCCAGCAACCGACCGTCGCGCGTGGCTACCGTGCGAAAGGTCGCGTCGACCTGCGGCACCAGATCGCGCACCACCATGGACTCCATGGGGACACGTCCGTCTTTGGAATCGGCCCACATGCTCGACGCCATGCCGTTGGGGAACACCACGAGCATGGGCGGTATGCGTCCCGCACGAATCGCGTTGTCGAAGTAGGCCGACAGCACGGCAATCCCGCCGAGTCCCCCACCGCTGCCATGTAACCAGTAGAGTACCGGGAACCGGCGAGCTGTTTCGCTGTCGTACTGTGGCGGCGTGTACACGTGATAGCTCACGGTGGCGCGCGCTATCGCACTCGGAAAGGTGCGATACTGCACACGCGGTGCGTTCACGGGCGGTGTGGTCCATACCACGATCGGCGCACTGGGAGGCGCCGGGGCCACCGGGGCGGCTGCCGATCCGCCACCACAACCGGCAAGCATCACCAGCACGGCGAGGGAAGCCATGGGCTGCGTCGTCAGCGACATCATCCGTGCAAGATAGCCCAAGCCGATAGGGTGGCGCGATCTCCGGCATCGAACGGCAGCGAGATCTGCACGGAGAACGGGAGCCGCCCCCGGCTGGCGTAGTACCGCGTGGCGAGCCAGCTTCGACGCATGTCGATGCCTCCGCTTCACCCGTTCCGGGCTCGCCGCGGCGCGCTCCACGCGCTGGCCGCTCTCGCGCTATCTGTTGGCGTGGTCAGCGGCGCCAGCGCGCAACCTGCTCGCGCCGTATCGCCCGATCAACGCATCGATGTCGTCACGCCGCTGGCGCCGGAACTGGCCGCCCTCGGCACCTATGCCATTGGCGTGCGCACCATCAGCGTGACCGACCGCAACCGACGCGATGTGCTGCGCATGATCGCCGGGGACAGCACCGCGAGATACGACCGGTCACTCACGCTCGAAGTGTGGTATCCCGCGGCGGGCCCGAGCTCCGAACGGCTCGGCGAATATCGGGTCATCATGCGGGACCCGTCGGTCACCGTATCGCTCTATGGCCGAGCCGTGCGAGATGCCGCGCCGCGTGATGGTGACGCACCCTTTCCCCTGGTCATCATCTCGCACGGATATCCCGGCAATCGCTACCTGCTCAGCCACCTCGGCGAGAACCTGGCCAGCAAGGGCTACGTTGTGGTCTCCATCGACCACACGGAAAGCACGTACGACAACGCCAAGGCATTCGCCAGTACACTGTACAATCGCCCGCTCGATCAACTGTTCGTGCTGCGATCGATGGCCGAACTTGCCGCACCGGCGTCGAAGAGCTTCCTCGCCGGCCGGGTCGACGTGAATCGCACCGGTGTCATTGGGTATTCGATGGGCGGGTACGGCGTGGTCAACGCCATTGGTGGTGGCTTCAGAACGGCGGCCGCCACGTTGCCTGGTGCGCCGCCGCGGGCTCTCTTGCTCGAGCGCGCTGCTGATACGCCGTCGTATCAGCAGCGCGGCGGGGATGCACGCATTGCGGCGGCGGTGGCCATTGGTCCGTGGGGCATGCAAGCCGGCTTCTGGGATGCGGCAGGCTTGGCCGGTATTCGCACCCCCACGCTGTTCGTTGCCGGCAGCGCCGACGACGTCTCGGGGTATGAGAACGGGACGCGCGCGTTGTTTCGCGGAGCAGTCAACGCCGATCGCTATCTGCTCACATTTCTCGGGGCGGGACACAACGCCGGTGCCCCGATTCCGGCGCCTGCCGAGAGCTACGCCTTCTCAGAAGCGCTCAAGTCCTTCCCGTTCACGCACTACGCCGACCCCATGTGGGATACGCGTCGCATGAACAACATCCTGGCGCATTTCGTCACGGCACACTTCAACGCGCGCCTCAAGGGCGACAGCAGCACGCTTGCCTATCTGCAGCTGGTGCCGAATGGGAAAGACGGCGTGTACGCCGTCGATCGCAGCGGCAATCCACTCGCGTCCCACACCTACTGGAAGGGATTCAAGCGGGGGACGGCGGCAGGACTGATGCTCGAGGCGGAGCGGGCGAGCGCGCGCCGACCGTAGTCAACTGACAGTGATCAGATCTTTCGGATCGGTCCCGGATACGTTGCGAGCAATGCGTCGGCGGTCACCAGCGTGATGCCTTCACCGAGCGCCTGTGCCAGCAGAAGGCGGTCGAAGGGGTCGCGATGAATATCCGGCAGCCCCTCAACACTGACCGCGTGCTGGCTGGTGATGGCAAGTTCCGTGTATCCATTGTCCAGAAGGCCACGGCGCAACACGCGTGGTTCGACCCGAAAGTCCTTGCGGCCGAGGGAGTTCTTGATGGTGATCTCCCAGAGGCTTACCGCGCTGAACCACAGGTCGTTGCCGGGATCGTTCAGTAGCTTGCGCGCACTGGCCGTAAGCCGCTTGGAGTTGCCGGCCGCCCAGAGCAACACCTGGGTGTCGAGCAGCAGCTTCACGCGCCGAGGCCGAACAAGGCGGCAATCTCATCCTCGCCCATACGGTCGAAGTCCTTGGGCACCGCGATCTCGCCCGCCAGAAAGCCCAGACGCTGCGGCGCATCGGGCGCGTCGAGTCGGGCGACCTTCACCAGCGGCTTGCCAGCCTTGGCGATCACGAAGGCTTCGCCCTGTGCAGCCTGCTCGACCAGCTTGGACAGTTGAGTCTTGGCTTCGTGGATATTGACAGTGATCACGGCGAGTAAA
>Ga0315906_10008920_pt1 | contig 11980 bp, 8 predicted proteins | sample LakEriMetagenome_4_FD_203526 | JGI IMG/M metagenome (GOLD analysis project Ga0315906, IMG submission 203526) | Freshwater fungal communities from buoy surface, Lake Erie, Ohio, United States - Buoy 2 MA122 | ecosystem: Environmental > Aquatic > Freshwater > Lake > Lake biofilm | place: USA: Lake... | reverse complement strand
ACCTGCCGCGCCCAAGACAGAAAACTGCACTCTCTACCGGCAGGTTCTTGTCGGGTGAGCTTTTTCCAAGGCGGGAGGCTATCAGGACCACGCATGAGCCCATCTCGGTCGCGCGCGTCGCCGCACTGGCCGCAACGGTCAGCGGCGCCGAGGCGTCTCCGACGAGTGTCTCCTCCCACATTGCAGTTCGCGCCGCGACATCCTCCAGGCGCATGGTAATGCCCACCCGCCCGGGTTCTACTTCCGGATTGACCTCGCCGCTGAGCGCAAAACGGGCACCCAGTTCCGCCGCCCGGTCGATCCTTGTCTTCTGCTGCACGCCCACAGTGTCAGCGCGTGCCGCGATCTCCAGTTGTTGTACGCCAAAGACCCGAAAGGCTTCGCTTGTCGCCGTCTCGGCGATCTGAGAGGCAACAGTGTCATCGCTGGCCGTGGTGAAGCCGAAGAAGGCGATGCGCTGGGATTGGGTCTGGACAGAAGTTGGTTTTGCATTGGGTAACAGGAATGGCATGGCTGCGATTGAGACCACCGCCACGGCCGCAAGTGCGATGCCCGCGAGCACAAGCGGCTGCTTGAACAGAGGTCTGGCAGCCGGCTTGATCACCGGCGCAGGCTGGGCCGAGCCGAGGTTGAACGCGGCGACATCCGCCTCCGGTCCGCCCTTCACCAGCGCTGCCAGCTTGTCGGCGAGGATTTCAAAGCGCGCCTCTGTGTCTTCGAAGGCGTCGAACCAGTTGCGGCTCGCCAGCTCGTAGAGGAAGGCACCCTCGGGCTTGATGTCGTCGATGCGGACAGGGATGACCAGCTTCTTGGAGAACGTCGCCGCCGCCAGCTCTTTCGAGATGTCGTCGGACTCGGACGCCACCTTCGAGAACAAGAGAACGAAGATCGGCGCGGCGCCCAGCGCCTGTGCTGTCTTGTGCCGCCAGTCTTCACCTGCGCCCACCAGCGCGTCGTACCATGCGTCAACGCCCCGCTGCTTCAAGAGGGCGTGCAGCAGGCGCGCCTTGTCCTGGTCCGAGCGCCGGTAGCTGATGAAGATTTCGCCCGCCATTACGGCTGTATCCCTGCCCCGAGGGACACTTCGGCCCCGTGCGGAGAGCTTTGCCCGGTTACGCCTCAGCGGGCAACTCGGGAGCGAACATTACGGATGTCGCCTTCGAGGCAACGTTCTCATTGCGCCATTGGCGTTCACTGACGGCTTTGGAGCGACCTTGCCGTCCGCAACCTTGCGCTGCTCGGGCAGGACCGGGGCCCTAAACGGCCATTCCCCTGGACGCAGTTACGGCCCGCATTCTGCTACGACTCTGACAGAAACGCTGCTGCTTCTGCGACAGCGGCGCGCGAATCCGGCAGCATTTCGAGGAAGACATGCCAGACATGCGGAAGATGCGGCCACATGCTGAGCCGCGCTTCAACGCCGACGTCCCAGAGACGATTGGCGAAGGCAACCGCCTGATTGCGGAGGCTCTCGGCGCCGCTCACCTGGATCAACGTTGGGCGGAGCCGCTGCAACAGATCGCTATTGGCCATCAGGGGCTCGATGAACGGCGCCAGGTCAGTCGCGCCGTTCGTATACATGGCTGCCACGAAGTCGATGCCGTCCTGTTGCACCACGGGGTCATGGACTGGAGCGCTGAATGCGCTCTCACCGAGCTTCAGCGCCAAGAGCGGGCTCATGAGCGCAATTCGATCTGGCCCCGGCGATCCCATCGCGGCGCATTTCAGGGCGAGCGCGGCCGCCAGATTTCCACCTGCGGAGTCTCCGGATACGCACACGGATGCAGATGAGGGAAGTCCTGTTGGTGAATGCGCCTGGGCATGCCGCAGCGCACTTAGGGCATCCTCCAGTGCAGCGGGATAGGGGTGCTCCGGTGCGAGCCGGTAAGACGGCAACAGGACCGGTGCATTGGCGCGCCATGCAAGTTCTGCCGCGAACGCACGGTGACTTGTGATCGAACCGGCAATCCAGCCTCCACCATGGAGATGAACAAGGCGGAGATCATCCCGCGCTCCAGGTGGCGCCAGCCAGATCGCCGGCCGATCACCAATCCTGACCTCGATCTCCTTGCATCGTTCAGCGCCGCGACCTCGCTGGCCCATGCTGTAGTTTTCGGTGCTGCTCCGAATACCTGACAGCGGATCAGATTCCGTCGGTGGCGTTGCAAGGTGAGCAAATATGGTCTCGAGAGCAGCCTCACGAGGCAAAGTCTTCGTGGCGCGCATGACATCAATCCTCGAATCAGAAGCGATGGCCAAGCCGGACTCCGTAATGCCGGGGTGGCTCGAGAGAGACGACGCGAACCGAGCCCAGCAATGGTGAGACGATCGCCATGCTGCCGATGACGGTCTCGTCCGTGAGATTGCGACCAAAGGCGGAAACACTCCAGCTGCCATCGGGCGCAGTCCAGGAAAGGGCCAGATCAAGTCGCCCGTAACCGTCCTGCGAGGCGTCGGCCGTGTTGAACTCTGTGAAGAAATACTCGGACCGCCAGGAGTAACTTCCAGTGATGGCGAGATCCCCGCCGCCGGGCGCCACCCACTCGTAAGAGGCCAGTGCGCCGAACTGCCACTCGCTCGTCAGCGGCAGCTGGTTGTCAGTCAGGTTGAACAGCGTGAACCCGCGCCGCTGATCGGTTGCCGAAAACTCGTCAAAGGTTGCGTCGAGCCAGGATGCGGTCAGGCCCACACGCAGTCCATCGACCGGGCGGAGGACGCTTTCGAATTCCACTCCGGTTATGGAGGCTTGCGCCGCGTTCGCGAGAATCTGGCTGAGGGGCCCAATCTGCACAACTTGCAGATCAGAGTAGTCGCTCGTGAATGCAGCGGCCGAAAGGTCAAGAAAGCTGTCTGGCGTCGAGTATTTGGCGCCGATTTCGTAGTTCAGGATGATCTCGGGATCGACCGCCGGTGTGAATGCGCCGACGTTGAGGGCGCCGGCTTTGAAACCGCGCGAGGCTGTGGCGTATACGAGGAGATCGTCGGCGGGCCGGTATTCCAGTCCGACGCGTCCGCTCCATTCTTCCCATGAAGCCTCCTGACTCCCTGTCACCGGACCAAAGAAGTTCAGGAACTCATCAATCGCCTTTTCGTCAGAGTTGTAACGGAGCCCCAGTCGAGCAGTCAGCTGAGGCGTGAGCGAGAGTGAGCCCTCGCCGTAAACTGCCCAGGCTCGCGATTCCAGGTCCCCCCCGCCTTCAAACAGGAAAGGCACGGGTGTCGTCAGGGGCAGAAGCGGATTGAGAAATGCTCCCGGAAGAAAGCCGCTTACCGTTGTCGTCCGCGACTGATCGAACGCGATGTAGGACGCTCCCGCGAGCCATTGAATGGCGCCGTTTCCGTTGGAGGTCAGATAGGCTTCGAGGCTCGACTGGTCGCTATCTGTGTCGAGCGTGGTAACGGATTGGGTTTCGATCGTTCCATCCTGATCATAAGTGATTGCGCGGTCGCTCGTGCGGTGGTCCGCGACAACTGTCAGGTCCGCGCCATCGAGTTCCTTGCGCCATTGCGCTGTCAGGGATGAGACGTCACGCGCGTTGGACGAGATCTGACTAATATAGTCTCGCGAGGCAGAACTTGGCCGGACGCCGTAAAGCAGTTCGGCGGGTTGTGGTGTTGAATCCGGCAGGATCTTCAGTCCTGGGCCCACATCATCCTGTTGGAGCACGTTCAGGAGAAGGGATAGCTCGCCCCCTGCAAAATCCGCGACCATGCCAAGGCGTGCGGCCAGGGTTTCCTCGCCATCCAGACTGTCTGGCCCAGCTGCAAACTCGTTCCTCGCGAAGCCATCAAGCTTGCGGTACTGAACCGCCATACGCCCAGCGACGCCATCAGCGAGCGGCCCGGAGAGTATCGCGTCCGCCTGGACCCGACCAAAGTCACCAGCGGTAACTGAAACTTCGCCCTCGGGATCGGAGCTGGGCCTGCGCGAGATGATGTTCACTGCGCCGCCAGTAGCGTTACGTCCGTAGAGAGCGCCTTGAGGTCCGCGGAGCACTTCGATCCGTTCGACGTCAAGAAAAGCCACGCCCGTCGCTTCCTGGTCCGAGAGATAGACGCCGTCTGCGTACATTGCGACGCCTGGGTCGCCGCCCGGGCTGAAGAAGCTGTTGCCGACGCCGCGAATGAATACCTGTGAAATGCCGAAGTTTTCGCTGTAGGAAAGTGACGGCGTGAGGGCGGCAATGTCGGCAAGACCCTCGCCACCTATGGCCTTGATTGCATCCCCATCGAGCGCCGTGATCGCTTCGGGCGTGTCCATTATCGCGGTTTCGCGCCGTTGCGCGGTGACCACAATCACGTCGCTTCCCGAGGCGGTCTGGTCAGTCGCCGTGGTCGTCTGAGCGAAGCCTGGTGCCGAAAGCGCAAGCAGAGACGTGCCACTGACGGCGAGGCAGTACACAGCCCGCGAGATCCGCCAGCAAGCTGCCTGTGGAAATTTCTTCATGGGCACCCTCTCCTGTTTTTTGGAGGAGGGGATATCGACCGATGGCGTTCGCCAAGGACCGCCGCATTCATCCTGAGGCGGACTTATTCGCTCAGGACTCGGGCGCGGCGTCAGCAACGCCATCTGCGCCCGTCCAGCGATTGCGCGCCCGGCGAAGGCTCCGGCTGTCGGAATAGCCAACACTTTCTGCGATCATTTCGAGGCTGCCAGATGTTGCGCTCAAACGCTCAAAGTACTGCTGGCGATGCTCGTCGACGATGTCCCGGAAGCACGTTCCTTCCAGCGTCAGTTTTCTACGCAGGTGAGCGGGGCTCATGTTGAGCCGGATACAGACATCAGCCTGACGCGTGAAACCCGAAGATAACTCTCGCCTGACCCTGTCGGCGACTCGCATCGGCTGTCTCGGGCGCTCGCGGGTCTGGAAGTCGGAGACCAGACGCAGATACTGGAGAAATGTCTCTGCCTCCAGGGTGCGAATATCTACCGGCAGGAATGGCCTTGCGCACTGGTCCTGACCATATGCCAGGGTGAAGTATCGCGCGTCTCTTGTCACAGGGCATTGCAGCAAGCGCAAGGCTTCGATGCTCCGCGATGACGCGCGGGATGGCAGCTTCACGAGATCAGGTTGCAGTTCGTTTTTCGTCAGCCAGCGAAGGAGACAATGGAACACGAGCGCCCAGAGCGAGAGGTAGAGCGAGCAGGCCGGCTCCCTAAGGTCTCGCGAATGCAGCATCACGCTGCACTTGCCGCTGCTGCGGCGGATGCTGATGTCGAACGGTGCCTTGATCAGCTGTGAGGCCCGCGCCACCCTGTCCAGGCCCTCGCCAACTGTTTCGGCCTGGTGGAGGGTCGACGCCAGGAGTTCAAATGTCCCGACGGGCATTGTCGAGCTGGCGAGCCTGTGCCCCTCGTCTCCGGTCGCATGGATGTGACGATTGGATACAAGCCAAAGGTCCCGGTATCCGACAAATGTAGTGTCGTTTTCGTATTGAACGACCGGACCAAATAGTCTCTGCGCCTTCTGAGCGCCAAGCATCTCGCGAAGGTATGCGAGTGAGATTCCTTCGTCTCGAAGGGCAGGTGTCTGCACGGGAATTCATTTCCTGTGGCGCGATCAGTTTGCAAATGGGTACCCGGTCGATAGCCATTTTCAAGAACAGAGAATGACCTGCTCCAAGATTTCAGGACCATCAGTGGCACGCCCATGACGCATTGGGGCGACGTCCCGCCTGACGTGCAGGGAAGGGACGAACGGCAAGTCACGAGCGGCTCTGCCATTCGTACGATTGTGGGCGCCGAGGCTAACGCCCGGCCGAGCCAGTGGAGCTTGCCCGGAGCCGCCCAAGTAGCAGAGCTCTGACGTCGCTTTTCACTTGGTAACTCGCCACCAGAAGGTAGATGGTCAGGAACATCATGCCGCCAAAAAATGCGACGACGCCAAGTGCCAATCCGCCAGGAGAAAAATGGTGCCGCCAAGCGGTCCAGATCGCTGACAACGCCAGAAACCCTGCGAAGTCGAGATTGAACTGACCCGGCCAGGCCAATTCGGCCATGTCTCCGAAGAATACAGCAAGCAGATTCCAGCCATGGTTCGAGATCACGATGCCTGTATAGGCTGAAAGCGCTACGAACATCACGATGAGGAAGCCTCGAAAAAAGAACATTTGGTTGCCTCTGTGGGCGCGCTGCAATCGTCGCTCGGCGTGCGCTTGATGCAACAAGCTGAGCGGTCGTGTCCGCGAGCGTCAACTACCTTGGAGGTCATTCGTCGCTGATTTCAAACCGTCTGCAATTGGGCGAGGTCCCGCCTGATCAGTGGGGCAGAAGCGACCGGCTGTTCACGCGCGACCCTGCCATTGGTAACAATGCCGGACGGGCGTGAAGTTGGGGCCCATAGTTGCCGTTCGCCGATCTACTTTGCCTGATCCTTGCGCAACGCGACGCACACCTCGAAGTCGCGCTCCTCCGGCGTCTCGCACATGTCGGGCTGTGTCCTGGTGTCGAGCCAGTACTGGTAGATGCCCGTCTCGCGCATCAGCGGCAGGAAGCGCGCATCAGCACGCATCGGGCGCGCCACCGGGGCGAACATGTACCCCCCAGTTACCAGTAAGCCTTGGGGGTTCGACCGCTTGAGCTGCAGGCCGACTATCGTATAGGCGGCGTCCACCTGACCCAGCAGGTTCAACGTCCCGATGGCGAGTCTAGGGAGAATGTTCTCCGCCCGTACGCACCCCAGCAGGCGACTTGCCCCCGCCGCCCTGGCGGTCGCGTTCGTCGCGCGCGCGGCCCCGGCCACATCCTTCCAGCAGGCGACCGTTTCGACCGACGCGGCCGGCGGCGCGGCGGCCAGGATAGGCGCGATGTCCTCGCCATCGGCGATCGCCATTCCGGCGCGATTGGACCAGGCATTCACCGACGCCAACTTTCGGATGCCGGAATCAAGCACAGTCCGGGCTTCCAGCTTCTGGCCAGCATACCAGAGGGAGCGGCCATAGCTGCTCTGGACCGTAGCATCAAAGGGATAGGCGGCTGCGTCCGACCGGCCGAGCCGGGCGGCCTCGGCGTGTCTTCCCACCATGCGGAAAGCCAGCATCCGGGTGGTGGCGATGGAATCCATGCCCGAACGGTCGCCGCTTGCGTCAGCTTCCTGAAACGCCGCGGTCACAACGGCGACGAAGTCTGCAAGGGGACGATCACTGGCGATGTCGGACACCGCAAGCAAGACGCGCGCACTCTGACTTGTTGGCTTGAGCACCAGCATACGCTCTGCAGCGGCCCGCGCCTCCTGCAGCATCGCCGGTCTTTCGGCGTCGCTCGCACCGAGGCTCTGGTTGAACCAGCCCCTGGCAATGCGGCGCTGTATATCGAAGGAATTGGGCGCGATCTGCTCCGCGTCCCGCCAGAGCGCGACAAACTGCCGGTCAGAAGTATCGCTGAACTGGCAAGCCCGGGTGACGAGGGCGAGCGCGGAGGCATCCTCGCGCACCATGTCCGGCCGCAGGGAGATCAGGCATTGGAGAATTGTGCTGGCGCGGCTCGCCGCCAGCACCGGGAGCGACTCGCGCTCAGCAGCCCCGCCGGTCAGCGTCTCCTGCCAGAGGGTGGTGCGGCCACCGACATCGTCGAGGCGGATGTTCACGGTAATCTCGTCGCCGCTCGCGCGCACATCGCCGCCGAGGGCATAGCGCGCGCCGAGCGCTGCGGCCTTGTCCAGTTGCCCGGTCAGCGCGACGCCCTGCGTGTCGCCGCGCGCCGCCGACTCGATCTGCAGGACGCCCAGCGCCGCGAAGGTCTCCTCTGTCGCATTGGTTGCGATCTCCGAGACCAGGGGGTCGCTGCTCCCTGCTGTGAAGCCGAAGAAAGCCGTGCGCTGGTTGGCTGAGGTTGTTGTTTGGCCCGTCTGCGGGCCCATCGCGAACATGGCCACAGCGGCGATCAGTGCGACGCCGGCAGCGGCGAGACCGCCGATCATCAGCGTGCGTCGTGGGATGGGTTTGCGCGCAGTCGGCGCAGCCGGCGGCGTCACCGTTCCTGATGGCGTGATCAGGCTCGCGAGCGCTGAGCGCAGTTCGCTGAGCATCGCCTCATCGCCCGGCTTCCAGCGCGAGAAGTCCGTTACTTGGAACTGACGGAAGCCCAACGGAGGAGCGGTTCCGTCAAGCGAGATCGGCACCAGACGTCCGCTGTCCCGGCCTGCGCTGGCCTCGTCGGCGACCCAGTGCGAACCGACGGACGTCTTGGTCCAGACGACAAGCACGGCCTTGGCCGCCTTTAACTCGGCCTCGGTGGTGTCAAGGAAGCGAGCGCCGGTCGCAAGGTTCCTATCCCACCAGACGGAATAGCCAGCGCTGACAAGCGCTTCGGCCAGCGGCTCGACACGAGGCCGGTCGTCTCGCGAATAGGAGATGAAGATATCGGCCATGACGCCCCCGGCCTGATGGCCTCATCCTGACTAGCAGACACAACCTCGGATCGCCAATCCGGCCTGAAACCTAGAAGATTACCAATGACGCCTTATGGGCGACGTCCCGCCTGATCAGCAGGGCAGAAGCGACCGGCAATTCCCGAGCGACGCTGCCATTGGTAACATCAGCGGAATGGCGCGAAGTTGGGGCCCGCAATGGACACTCAGCCCGCCCAAACTATCGCGCACCGTTCACGCGCCGGGCTCCGTTGCCGCATACAGCTTGCGAACGATGGTGATGTCAGCGTCCAGTCTCGGACTGTTTGAGGCGGTGCGGCGCCAAAACAGTTCCGCCGGCGTCAGATCAAACCCCAACTGGCGCGCTGTCTCGATATGCCTGCGCGCTTCGGCATCACGTCCGAGCTGCACACAGAGAAGCGCTTTGTGGACTTGATTGCCACCATGTGTCGGATTTAGGCGGATGCACTCAACCAAGGCCGCGTCTGCTTCCGCCCAACGACCGAGCGCCTGCAGGGCCCTCGACTGCCACTCCTTTACCACCCACATCACGTGTGAGCCCGGCATCAGGCGCTCCGCTGTCTTGAGGTGCGACAGCCCCTCCTCGGGCCGGTTGAGCATCACGCAAGAAACGCCATGGTGAAGCTGCAGCACGCCACTTCCAGGCGCCTTGCGGACGGCGCGCCCGGTGTGGCGCTCACCTTCTTCCGGGTAGCCGACAAGGCAGAGCGCAAACCCAACGTAGCAGAGGACCGAGGCGTCGTCTGGCGCCAGGGCAAAGGCGCGTTCTGCGATGGCGCGGATGCGCTGGACCTCTGCTGAATCGTCAGGGATGGCGAGATAATGTCCGGCGAGTGCTAAGGCGAGCCAAGCATGTCCCAGTGCATAGTCCGGCGCGATGGCGACAGCGCGCCGGGCTTCCCTGATGGCGTCCGCATGCGTGGCGGCGTCCCACTTCCGATAGGCGGACATAGCTCGCACCGTCGCCTCCCAGGCAGTGAGGTCGCTCGGCTTCTTAAGCGCCCGCTCCATCTCAAGACTGTAGACCTGCGTGTCGAGGCTTGCTGCGATGTCCGTGACCAGCTCCTCCTGAAGTTCGGCAAGTTCGCTCAGAGGACGGTCGAACTTTGCAGTCCATATCGATGCGCCTGTCTCCGCTTCCAGCAACTGGGCGGTGACCCGCAGGTTGGCGCCGACACGCCGCACATTCCCCTCCAGCATATAACGCACGCCGAGCTGGCGCCCGAGCGCCGCGAGATCCGTAATCGCCGCGCGGCTGAGGTTCGCTGTGGCCAGCGAGCCCAGCACGCGGACATAGACGCCCTGGGTGAGGGCGGAAATCACATCCTCCACCATGCCTTCGGCGAACACCTCGTCCTCGGGCAGATGGGAGCGGTTGGTGAACGGTAAGACCGCCAGCGATGGCGCAGACCCGCTCTGTCCGGGCTTGAGGGTTTCCTGAACTGACAGCGCCGCTAGCACTGGCGCCGGGGCTTCCACCGCGGGCGCCGCGTCCTTCGCCACGAAGCGCCTGACACCGGCAACGAGGCGAGCCACGCCTTGTCCGCCGCATCGCCCTGCCAGTGCGAAAGCTCTGCCGTCTGCGTCAGCTCGAACATGATGGGGCGTTCGCAGGCTTCGATCATGCAGGGAACGAGGGTCTTGTTGCGATCCGCGAGGGTGGCCTCGGCGCGGACCCAGCGGGAAGCGACTGACTTCTTCGACCACAGGACTACGACGGCTTTTGCCGTCCGCAGCGCCGCCTCTGTTACCTCGTCATAGGCCTCGCCGGGCGTCAGGCCGACATCCCACCAGACATCGAGACCCTGCGCCTTGAAAGCATCGGCGAACAGCTTTGCCCGCGCCTGATCCTCGCGGTTGTAGGAAAGGAAAATGTCCGGCACGCCCGACCCCGCTGGTGTGGCTTGCAGGGTTACATGACCCGCCCGGGAAGGTCGAATCTTGTCTCGGATTTCCGAAGATTACGAATGACGCTCTTTGGGCGATGAATTGCCGTTCGTAATCTTTGGTCTGTCCGGCAGGAATGCACCCGAAAACGTGAGTTCGTAATGTTGGCCCCGACTGTCCCGAGTCGGCTCCAATTCATCTTTTGGTACCGCTGGATGCACGAATGTGGCCCCGCAGAGTCTAGGCCATGGCTAGGCCGCTCTCTGCGCTTTCATCCGGGCAAGTCCATCGAGATGATTGGCCCACCAAATCATCATCGTGCGGCGCCCGGGCAGCCACTCGGCGGAGTTGTAAGCCGAGCGCACAGAGCCTTCTGCATGCGCCAGCTGCATTTCAATCCAGTCGCGATTGAACTGGTGCTCATTTAGAATGGTTGACGCGGTTGATCTAAAGCCGTGAACCGTGGCCCTCCCGTGATATCCGAGCCGATAGAGCGCGAATATCATTGTGTTCTCGGATATGACACCAGCTCCGCTTTGGCCGGGAAACAGGTAAGGCGACCAGCCGGATAACTTCCGCAGGTTAGCAAGAACGCGCACAGCCTGCGGAGCGAGTGGCACAAGGTGTGCGCGTCGCATTTTCATTCGTTCCGCAGGAATGCGCCAGAGCGGCTCGTGATCACCCAGGTCCTCAAACTCAGACCATTTTGCGAATCGAATCTCTGAGCTTCTGACGAATGTGAGCAATACTAGGCGTAGGGCTATCCGCGTGGTTACTTCGCCATCATAACAATCCAATCGAGCCAAGAATTCGGGCAGCTGATCGGCGCTAAGTGCAGATCTGTTTCGCACAGGGTTACGGGAAATCAGTGCGCCTCGAAGATCGGTCGTCGGGTCGCGTACGCATCGAGACGTGGCAACGCCGTATCTAAAGATCGCGCTAGCCATTTGCATGATCCTCCTCGCCATTTCCGGAGCGTCACGCCCTTCCACCTTGCGAAGAGCGTCCAGGACCTCCATGGGCTCAATGCTGGCCAAGGGCTTGAAGCCAAGTTCCGGGATTAGATCGTTGTCCAGACGCGCGCGCAGGCGATTGGCGTAGCTGGTGGCCCAGCCAGATTTCCGATGCTCGAACCATTCACTGGCTACCGCCTCGAACGTGTTGCAGCTCGCCATGCGTTGGCGCCGCTTCTCTATCTTTCGGTCGTGGGCAGGATCCCGACCAGCTTCGAGCGCGTCCTTTGCAGCTTCCCGCTGTCTTCGGGCCTCGCGTAACGAGATGTTGGGATAGGCGCCAAAGGCAAGGAGCTTTTGCTTTCCGCCGAAGCGATAGGCCATCCGCCAAAGTTTAGAGCCCGACGGGCCAACCTGAATGAAGAGTCCTGCGCCGTCACTGATCCTGATCGGCTTGCCGGCCGGCTTGAGTGCCCGCAGCTTCGCATCGGTTAGAGGCATGTTGGTATTCCATCGAATTGCGTTGGTATCGGAGGGGAATCGTACCAACGATTTTTCTGGGTACCCAAGCGCAACAGCGAGCGCTGGCGAAGACGACTCACCGTTTTCTTGGAGTTTCGAACTCACTCGGGTCGGCAGCGAATACTGGCGAAGGGAGGATGGTGGGCCCGGCAGGACTCGAACCTGCAACCAGACCGTTATGAGCGGCCGGCTCTAACCATTGAGCTACAGGCCCCACCGGGAAGGTCA
>Ga0315906_10008916_pt1 | contig 11982 bp, 12 predicted proteins | sample LakEriMetagenome_4_FD_203526 | JGI IMG/M metagenome (GOLD analysis project Ga0315906, IMG submission 203526) | Freshwater fungal communities from buoy surface, Lake Erie, Ohio, United States - Buoy 2 MA122 | ecosystem: Environmental > Aquatic > Freshwater > Lake > Lake biofilm | place: USA... | reverse complement strand
AACGATGAAGTGCCAGGGCTCCTGCAAAAATTGTTTAGTTTGATAGCGTGCAATACGGTTGTCTTTGTGGATGGTAATGCTTACTCCACGATCATTGACCGGTGCACCGAATTTACCGGTGATTTTTTGGGTGTATCCATTTACATCGTAGGATAATTTATACTGATTTCCACCGGTGTAGGTGAAATCAAAACGTTGTTTATCAAATGAACTATCCTGAATGCTGAAATCAACTCGAAATGGATTGTTCCCATAAATTTCTTCTGTTTTCAAATCTCCGGTATGGTAGTATTCAACAAAGAAGTCGAGCGAATGCAGTGCTTTTGCAAATAATCCGCGTGACTTCAGTACCTCCACTTCTGTTTGTGCTTTGGCATTACCTTTAAAGACATCGAAGTCTTTGTAGAGATTATTGCTCTGCTCACCTTCCTGACCGCCTGCAATTTTAATAGTGGCACTCGCCTGATATTCAGGAGTAGCAAGAAACAGGTATTGGTTGGCGATTACGCAGGATACCAGAATACATATCAGAATAATATACCATCGCTTTTTAAGCGGGTATAACAAACGGCCGAGGTAGTTTTCGCTGTGCATGTTTAGTCCTCCGATATGCTGTAGATCAACGCAAGGGCAGTTAGGAGACTCGCCAGCGGAATCAGTTTATTGGCAAAGCGGTCGAATCCTTTTCTGCTGGATGGTGGGATATACACAACATCACCAGGTAATACGATCGTAGAATTGTAACTGATATTGGTGAGATCTGATTCGAACACTATATTCTGACGAACGATGCGAATAGTAGTAGTTTTTGCATAGTCAGTTAAGCCGCTTGCTCTTCCCAGTACATCTACCAGACGAACATTGTCGGTACTAAATACATATACGCCTGGTTTTTGAACTTCTCCCAGTACGGTTATCTGATTATTTAGCAGGCGCAGGGTTACCTGGGGATCTTTAATAGTTTTTGAATAAAGCTGCTGCACTACCTTAGTTGCTTCAGCAATGGTAAGTCCTTGTAACTTCACACGTCCTGCTTGTGGCAGTACCACTTCGCCATCGGTATTAATCATAAGCCATTTCCCCTGTTCTTCCTGTACGTTATAAATGGTGTGGATGGAACCTACACTCAGTTCATCATGACCCCATATACTTAAGGTAAGTTTATCATCGGGCATCAGTACTTTTTCTGGTCGGCGCGCGCCGCTGTCGGGTAATATTTCAGCAGCGGTGTTACCTGTTACCGGCGTACTGTGCTTATACAATACGTTTCGGTTGCAGGCACCCAGCATAATACTTATGCCGAGTAACGCTCCAAACGTGATCAGCTGGTTGGTTTTAGTTTTCATTGGTTTGGCGAGGTGCTTTTAACACGTTCACCTGATCAATTAAACTTATTTGGCCGGTGTAGGGTTACATTTTTGATACATCTATTACAAAACCTTGCATTTTCCGGGGTTGCCGCAAAAATTTATGGATTGGAGACTGTATCGCACAGCTTATCACGACCTTTGCCGGGATGGAAAAAGTTACGGAAGCCTTGACTGTAGCGGATCTTGCGCGCATGACGTCAGGGGGAGGACCTGTTTTACTTGATTTTTATGCTGACTGGTGTGAACCTTGTGTGCTATTGGACGAAATCCTTACAGAATTAGAGCAGCGCATGGTCGGTAAAATCCGGATAATCAAGATCGATATTGACCTGCAACCCGCGCTGGTGGCGCATTTTGGTTTCCGCAGCGTACCCTGGCTCCTGCTCTATAATGGGCAGGAAGAAGTATGGCGGATGCATGGGTTTATGATGGCTCCTGAACTGGAAAAGGTAGTTCGGGAACATTGCGGCTGACCCCATAACCTTGCCTTCCTTTTGTCGTATACATCGTCAAATACTGACCATGAAAACGACAGAAGCGGGTACAAATCCACAGTTAATCTTACGCAACCGGCAGGGACTGCGTCAACGGTATATCCTTGCTGGTGTATCGGTGTTGCTGACAATTACTTCAGGCATACTTTACTGGATGTTACAACAACCGGATGCTGTTGCGGAAGTAAAAAAGATGGATTTGACAAGTGAAACAGCGGTTGCGGCAAAACCGGTTGTAATGCATGCAGGAATTGATGTGCAGGACAATGTGCCGGTGTTGCGATGGGAAGGAGAGTTTCCTGCCGGAAGTATGTTTGTGATTGAGAGGGCTGTTGACGGTAATGCATGGGAGTTAGTGCAATGCGTTCCGAAAGAGGAAGTAATGGTGGCAGTTAATCGCTATCGTTTCGGTGACGCGGAAGCAGCGGGGTCTTCGGTTCGTTATCGTATTTCCTGTTTAAATACAGTCGGAGAATTACTTACAACTGAAGAAATGGAAATAGGATTAAGTGCGCGTACAGAACAATTACTGACCATTACCGGCATAGAGCCGTTGCCATTCGGAGACCAGTTTACTATCAATCTGGAAGCAGATAAAGAAGAACCGATTTCATTCGAGTTGCTCGACAATAATGCGAATCCGGTTTATTCGGAAGTATACAAAGTGCGTAAAGGCGAAAACCTGATTGGATTTACGCGGGGCGAAAAGTTACCTCCGGGGGTATATATCGTACGACTTTCCGGTTCTGACAATGCACAGGCAATGACGAAGCTGGTTAAGCAATAAGAATAAGTTACTAGTTAGAAGTGACCAGCTAGAAGTGACGATTCACCATTTATTATTCACTTCTCACTTCTTATTATTCATTATTCACCAGTCACTATTAGCCGGTCAATAGTAGCTAGTTAAATTTTATTCACCCTCAATTGATGGCGCCCACCTTCAAACGAAGTTGATAAAAATCGTTTCACCATATTTTCTGCAAGGTCGATACTTACATAACGCGCCGGTATGCAAAGAATATTGGCGTTATTATGAAGTCGTGTCAGTTCGGCAATTTCTGTATTCCAGGCCAGACCTGCACGAATACCTTTGTGTTTATTGGCGGTAATACATACGCCATTAGCACTTCCACAAAAAAGAAATCCGGTACGCCCTTCCTCTTCTTCCACTTTGGACGCCACGCGATGTGCGAAGTCGGGATAATCCACACTGTCGCTGCTATGTGTTCCCATATCTTCAACGGAATAATTTTTGGAAATTAGGAATTCCTTAATAGCTTCTTTCATTTCGAAGCCGGCATGATCGGCTCCCAGGTAGATTTGTGCGGACATGGCACAAAGGTATTAAGCTCTTTTAAATGTTAAGTTTGCTTTGACCTTATTAAGCATCAATATCCTTATGCCCGTATTAGCAGCCGGAATCTTATTGTATCGTATTCGTAGCGGAGTTGTTCAGGTACTGCTTATACATCCCGGCGGGCCTTATTATAAGCGCAAGGATGAGGGAATCTGGTCGGTACCTAAAGGTATTCTTTCAGAGGGGGAGGAGGAGCTGACGGCCGCTGTGCGTGAGTTTGAAGAGGAAACGGGGATGAAACCCACAGGACCTTTTCATCTGTTGCCGCAGGTAAAGTACGGAAGTGGTAAAAGGCTGACGGTTTATGCCTGTGAAGGTGATTTTGAGGTGGGTCAGCTACGGAGTAACACGTTTGAACTGGAGTGGCCACCGGGCTCAGGAGTTAAGCAGGAGTTTCCGGAAGCAGATAAGGCAGAATGGTTTGAATTGCCCGAGGCCCGTGTGAAAATGCTGCCTGCACAACTGATTTTACTGGATGCCCTGAAAAGCAAGATTTCAGCCGATTAAAAAGATAATAAAAACCGGTTACCTGAACAATTTCGAGAGGGGAAGGGTTGAAACTGCCCGGGCAACCGGTCAAATTGATTAAGGCAAATTAATCGCTGCTAAATTAGGGTAGCCTGCCTATACCAAACAACCCCTAGAAATAGGGGGGTGTTGTCAATTACAACAACTTGTTTTCAATTAAATAATTCACTAAAGCCGCTGCATTTGTGACACCGGTTTTTTTCATGAGTTGTGCACGATAACCATTCACCGTATGAATACTTAAACTATATTTTGCTGCTATCATTTTAGAACTTTTACCCTGCACCAGCATCCGGGCTATTTCAATTTCACGAGGGGTAAATTTCGGTTGTTCTCCATTTTCAAGTTCCGGTCTGGCGAAGTACAGGAGCAGGCAAACATCTTTGTTTTCATCTCTTTCTAAGGTGCTGCCGGTAAAATTCATTTTGATGTATCCGCCACTTTTAGAGCGCAGCCTCAATGCACAGGAGTAAGACATGCCGGTGTTGGTTTCCGTGTTCTGAAGAAGTTTAATATAATCTTTATGTGCCGTACTTATTAAGCTGATATCGTCGGGGTGTATAATAGATAATCCAAAGGCCCAGCCACCATCCATAATTTCACTGGCGCTCCAGCCCAGAATTTCCTGCACATAGTCATTTACGAATAAATTGTTTTGGCGTAATAAATCCAGCACCAGTACCATTTCTGAAGTGCAGCCATTCAGCGCATGCAGCAACTCGGTTCTTTGTCCAAAGAAGTCATAGTCGGTATCCGGTAATTCCGGGTCACGAAAGAAGATTATTTTTCCGAGATGTTCGTTGGTAACATCATCCGTGATGCAATAGCATTGGTAATGGCTCTCTTTCTGATAGCCATTGCCATTATCCAGCAGAGCAATACCACTGCATTTTCGCTGGCCGGCTTTCAGGTTCTGCATAAAATCCGGAGTCTCTAAATCCGGTGTGGTAATGATCTTTTTACCAATGCCTGCTCCATAGGTAAGCCCGTCCAGGTTCAGAATCCTGTTGGCAGTGTGATTAAAATACTGAAGTTTGTGCTGGTGGTCCAGAAGCAAGACCCCTTCTGGCAAACGGGCATAAAAGTCCCACAGCGGACTTAAAAGTCCGAATAGATTTTTCATAACAATTATTAATAGTCAATAAATTAGAAAAGCCTTTGGGAAAGTTTCCCCAAAAATAAACAAAATACAATAGGTCAGGCGGGAGACTTATTTCCCCCCTGGTTTTTTTCTGCTATTAAAACGGCGGTTGGGTCCGGAGTGATTTTTACTCCTGGGTTCACTGATGGTGATGTCCGGAGAAACGCCAATGGATTCGGGCAGTTGCAAGGGCTGAATTGCTTTGCCGATCAGCTTTTCAATTTTCTGAAAGCGACGGTAATCGTTGGCTGTTACCAGCGTTATTGCTACGCCATCTTTTTCAGCGCGTGCCGTACGTCCTACCCGGTGAACATAATCTTCGGGATCAGGAGGGGCATCATAATTCAGTACCAGACTGATTCCGTCTACATCAATACCTCGCGATAATACATCGGTTCCTACCAGGATCCGTAGGCGACGAGCTTTGAAATCTCGCATTAATTCTTCGCGCTCAGACTGTTCCAGATCGGAGTGAAAGGCACGGGATGGTATTCCCATTTTGTGCAGGGCAGTATCCACTCTTTTTGCTGTTTCTTTGGTAGAGGCAAAAAGAATCACCGATTGATAATCCGGATTTTTTAAAATATGCTGTACAAAGGGAAGTTTCTGATCATCGCTGACGAAATAAAATTCCTGTCTGATTTTTTCTGCAGGCTTGGATACGGCGATGTTTACCTCCTTGGGGTTGCGTAAAATCTGGGAAGCCAGTGTGCGAATGCGTGGAGGCATGGTAGCAGAAAACAATAATGTTTGCCGGTTAGTGGGCAGCCTTTTGATGATGCGCAGAATGTCATCATAGAAACCCATATCCAGCATGCGATCCGCTTCGTCGAGCACCAAATGCTGCAGATGGCTGAAGTCTACGTCTTCTCCGCCAAGCAATGAAATCAGGCGACCGGGGGTCGCAATTACTAAATCGGCCCCCTGCTTGAGCGCTTTTTTTTGTTGCTCCCAGGCAATGCCATCACCACCCCCATAAACAGGAATGGAACTAGCTTCCAGAAAATAACTGAAGCCATCAATCTGCTGATCGATCTGCTGCGCAAGTTCCCGGGTTGGAGCAATAATCAGGGTGTTGAGATGACTATGCGATGATTGGGCGATCCGGTGAAGAATCGGCAATACGTAGGCTGCTGTTTTACCGGTACCGGTCTGCGCACAGGCTACCAGATCATGTCCTTCCAGAATTAAAGGGATGGCCATTTCCTGAATGGGGGTGGGTTGGTTAAAACCCATGGCATCTAGTCCGTTTTGTAGCTCTGGCGTGAAGTTAAATTTTTTGAAACTCAAGTAAATTAAAAACGGAATGAGATCACGTTTCGTAACAAATATACGAATAGAAGAGCAGGGACAGTCTTTTTATCGTTGCAGGAGCGTTGGTGCAAGAGTGAAAACAAGGAATATCGAAGAGGGTAACTTATGTTCAGCAGAATTATGAATAAGTGAAATACCCTACCTTATGAAGACTTTATTTACGGGAAGATATCATTTACTGCAGGCAGAGGCCGCTTGCCAAGCCTGTATACGGACCGTAATTGAGAATCACTTCATAGCTACTTTTTTGATGCAGCTGAATAGCTTTCGGTTGCTTAATGCCGGTTTCAAGAATGCAGTTGTAAAAACCTGCTTCTTCTGCTCATTCTTTCAGCGTATAAAATACATTTTGTGCAATACCTTTTCCTCCGAATTCCGGCTATGCATCCCTGCGCTTTTTTCTGCAGTTAGTGGTGTATATGGTCTGAAGGCGCCGCAGTCTATGGTACGGTTATCATTAAACGCTACAACAAGCTGCCGAATGGAATCAGATTTATTGTATTGCTTAAAAAAGCATGATCCTCCTTATTGTGGATTTTTAAATAAGCATCCAGCTTTTTAGTTAGTTCCTGATAATTAGTATTTACTGGTTTGTCTCAATGAAGAATCATATTATTCATAAAGCAAGAGCATTATGGCTCAGTTCTCTTCCTGTATAAACTCTTCCCAAGTCTTCGTTTTATAGTGGTTACCGCCATAATATTCAAGTATATCCACCAGAAAGTTTGCAGGAATGAATCTTGTTAAAACAGCTATTAACATATTATTTTCATCTACAATACTAATAGCCGGAATAAAGAAATTTTCTTTAAGTAGTGCCATTGCCAGTTGATGATTTTTACCAGTCTTTACAGAAACCTGATTATCAAAATAGATTGTATCACTGATCTCTGTGTTGAATTCAATAAGCTTAAAATAAGCATCGGTTTTTTCCTGAACATTAGAATCGGGAAATACAGCCCGCTTCATAACAGTGCAACTTGTGCAATAATCAGTATATAAAAAAACAAGCGTCTTTTTACCGAATGAACTCGTTTGAAATCCTTCGGCGGGAGCCAGCCACTTTACATTTCTGGAAGCATTAGCAGTAATTGAATCATAAAAGCAATTATCAAAAGCCTGACTGAAGTCAATTAAAGAGCAATTTTTACTAACCTGCTCAACCGGATAAACTATTAAGGGCTGGAAATTTCTCGGGCTAATATAGCCTGATTTAACGAGCTGTAATTTATAATTATTACTTTTTTTATCGTAATCACTAAGTATAACTGTCAATGGAAGTTCATTGATATTTTCTTTAAAAAGTCTGGCAAAAGGATGTATTTCTGTGCCACTGCTTTTAGGAATATATATTTTATCCAAATAGTTGACTGTGTCTTTTGAATAAATGTTGAACCTGACAGCTATAGCAAAGTCCTTAACATACCCTGCAATACCAATATTGTTGTATACACTATCCAGCATCATCTGGCAACTTTCAGAAGAGTCAGCATAAAAATGAAGCAGTAAGGGAGCTGCGTTTAGCTGAGTTTGAGGCAAAGCATCCTGTAAATTTGCCCATTTAGTAAAATTCTGGGCACGGCTGTTCTCCTTTTTTAACGAGAGCAAAACTGTGAGTGCAATTATTGCAAATCCTGAAGTGAGGATACGTGATTTAATCAGCATTATTTTCCAGATTGGTATTCCTTCCAGCTTGAAGTTTTATAGATGTCAGCCCCGTAATACTTGAGGATTTTCGAAAGTAATTCGGAAGGTAGATAATACGGTATATTATCAATCAATTGATTATTTTCATCAAGTATGGTTATGCCGGGCACCACAAAATTATTTTTCATCATTCCAAGAGCAAGAGGATGAATTACTTCATTGTCGTATTGTTTATTTGCAAAAATTTTGCCCTGAAAAACTATGGTATCCTCAGATAAAGGATTAAACTCAACTAAATTGAAGTTGGAATTCAAGGAGCTGACGACAAGAGAATCGGTAAAAACAGCCTTCTTCATTACCGTACAACTATTACACCAATCAGCGGTAAAAAATACCAGTGTTTTTTTATTCTTCGTAGGTTGTGTTAAACTCTCTTTCGGCGATTTCCAGTTTAATTCTTTTGATCCTGAAAAATTAGTGGTATCATAGAACGCATTTTCAAAATCTTCCTGAAAAATATTGGGATTACAGTTTCTAAATACTCCTTCAACAGTATAAACAAGCAGTGGTTGAATCTTTTTGACTTCCATGTATCCCGGAGCGATAAGGTTCAGGCTAAAATCATTTTTATTTTTATCAAAGTTGTTCAGAAATAAAGTTGTTGGATACATCAAATTACCATTTAGTAATTTTTGGGCCAGGGGATGAGTTAATCGGGGGCCGGCTCCGGATGGCACGTAAGTTTTACCTAGATACTCTATTGTATCTTTACCTTCTGCGTCAAATTGAACTGGATAGTAATAGGAGTTTATATAATTGGCAAGGTCAGGGTTGCTATAGGTCGTCTGTATCATTGTTTTGCACCAGCCGCACCAGTCGGTATAAAAATCGATAAGTATAGGGCGAGGAATTGAATCATTTCTCTCAAGTGCCTGAGATAGAGATATCCATTTCACCAGTCCGTGATTTTCCTGGGCATGAACGTTGGCACCCAGTAGAAGAAATAGAAGAACCAGAGTTCTATTCATGGTGATTAAATTCAAAGATACAACGTGTTGCAGGAAATTTAAACGTATTCCGGTTAATGATGTTTCCTTAAGGTGCCGATTACGAAAAATAAACTGATCAGTACCAGAATGGCCGCCAGCATGAAGGGGGCGCCGGCAAATAAAAGCGGAGCGGTTGGCGAGGTAAAGAAGGAAAACAGGTTGGTCATGACCGGAGGACCAATGATGGCAGTCAGACTCATCAAACTGGCTACCATTCCCTGAAGTTCTCCCTGTTCATTGGCCGGTATCTGGTTACTTAGTAAGCCTTGCAGCGAGGGGCCGGCTATTCCACCCAGGCAATAAGGAATGAGGAATACATACATCATCCACCCCTCCTGAGCAAAGGCAAATAGCACCAGTCCGATCGTATAAAAGATAAAACCTGCAATAACCGATTTTTTCGCTCCAAGTTTTGGAGTAATAAACCGGATCAATACACCTTGTACCAATCCAACCAGTAGGCCAACAAATCCGAGCGAATACCCCACCTGCGCCTCGTTCCACTGAAATTTTTCCATGGTAAAATAAGACCATGTACTCTGAACCGCATGCGACGCAAAATAAACGAGGAAAAGGGACAGGAAGAGTCCGATGATCATGGGATATTTTTTCAGCTGCATTAAGGCTCCTACCGGATTTGCCCGCTTCCAGCTAAACGGACGTCTGTTCTCAAGCAATAAAGATTCGGGTAAAACAAAATAGCCATAGAGGCAGTTCAATAAGGAAAGAATCGCGGCTGCATAAAAGGGGATACGGCTTCCGAATTGTCCCAGCAAGCCTCCAATTACAGGTCCGATAATGAATCCCAATCCGAAAGCAGCACCAATCAAACCGAAATTCTGCGCCCGTTTTTCCGGCGGACTGATATCGGCAATATATGCGCTCGCGGTGGTGATACTGGCACCGGAAATTCCGGCAAATATTCTGCCTACAAACAACCATCCGATAGTAGGGGCCAATGCCAGAAAAAGATAATCGATGCCGAAGCCAAATAAGGACGCCAGTAAAACGGGTCGGCGTCCGTATCGATCGCTCAGACTACCCAGCACGGGAGCAAAAAGGAACTGCATGATGGCAAAGCTGAACATAAGCGCACCACCATAGCGGGCTGCTTCACTCAGGGGGATATCCTTCATCTCCTGAATTAAACCTGGCATGACAGGAATGATGATTCCCAGGCCCGTTACATCCAGTAGCAGCGTGATAAAGATGAACCCCATGGCTGGGGAATTGCGTGTATGCATGCAAAAAATGCGGACGCAATATTACTGCAATTTGAGAGATAAGTGTCTTATGTCTTCTTTAATATACCTGTGTAAAGTGTTCAGAATTAGGTTTCCGGGCTTTTATTCCGTACCTTTGTCAGACTTATTGCTGAAGAGGCAGATCCTCTGCCGGGTTTTTTGTAAAGTTCCACTTAATTTCCTGTTCAGCTAAAAAGCAGATTTCTGCAAATTATTTATTCCCCTCAATGTCATTAACATTTGATTCGTTTTCACTGATCGATCCGATCCGTGAAGCTATTGCCCGAAAAGGCTACACCCACCCAACGCCTGTACAGGCTCAATCGATTCCTCCGGCTCTGGAAGGACGTGACTTATTTGCACTGGCCCAAACCGGCACCGGTAAAACAGCGGCTTTTGCTATTCCTGTTTTGCAGCGACTTGCTCAATCGTCGAGTCCAGCTAACAAGTCCATCCGTGCACTCATCCTTGCTCCCACCCGCGAACTCGCTTTGCAGATTGATGAAGCATTGCGTGTTTATGGTAAAAATCTTGATCAACGCATTGCCTTAATTTATGGTGGTGTTAGTCAGTCGCGTCAGGAAGATGCACTGCGCAACAAACCTTCCATCGTTATTGCTACTCCGGGTCGACTGCTCGACTTATGCGCGCAAAGGCACGCTGATCTGCGCAATGTGGAAATTCTGGTGCTCGATGAATGTGATCGCATGCTCGATATGGGATTTGCGCGCGACCTGAATAAAATTATTTCGATGTTGCCGCCAAAGCGCCAGACCATGTTGCTGAGTGCAACCATGCCTGCAGAGATTCGCACACTTGCTGCGAATTATCTTAAGTCGCCGGCCATGGTTGAAATTGTTAGTGAAAGCACTTCACCAAAATTAATCCGTCAGGAACTTTATCGTGTCGACGGAAGTAAGAAGATGCAATTGCTGAGTGATTTACTGAAAGATGATGCCCTTGAGCAGGTGCTTGTATTTACGCGTACCAAGCGTGGTGCCGACCGACTCGCAAAAAATCTTGCAAAGAACGGAGTTACCTCTGCCGCGATTCACGGAGATAAATCTCAGAATCAGCGTGAGCAAAGTCTCGATCGTTTTCGTAAAGGTAAAATGCGGGTACTGGTCGCTACAGATGTTGCCTCCCGCGGAATTGACGTCAAAGAATTAAGTCACGTGATTAATTACGACATGCCCGGCGATGTTGAAACATACATTCACCGTATTGGCCGTACTGGCAGAGCTGGTAAAGAAGGAGTATCCATTACCTTTAGCGGGGAAGCGGATAGTGCTGAAGAGCGTGACTTGTTGCGCGTACATGGTGAACACCTGCGTATTATTTCTGATCACCCATATCCGCATGATCCGCTTGCTGATCGTACACCACCAAAAAAACAACAGCGTCCTCCGCGTGCAAAAACTGCACCCGGCGTACCTGCTCCTGCACGTAAACCCGATAATCGCCACCGTAAACCGAGTACTCCTTCAAAGCGTCCGGCGCGTGGTTAATTTTCTTTAAGAGGTCGTATATAAAAATCTGATTTTTCTAAAAATTAACAGAAAAAAAAGAGAGGATAGCAACATATGTTGCTATCCTCTCTTTGCATTTACAGAAAATTAGTGGTTGCGCGTGAATTTAATATTCATCGATTTATATTCTTTGCCGTTATCGGTAGTAAACATTTCCATCACCGAGTTATTGTCATCAATGAAGGTCATTGTTTCACGAACAGGAACAGATTTTCCGGAAATGGGGTCTACCATTTTTCCACTGAAATTGATCGTATTGCTTTTTGCATCATAGGTACCTTCGAGATACATAATTCCAGTTCCAAA
>Ga0315906_10008915_pt1 | contig 11983 bp, 14 predicted proteins | sample LakEriMetagenome_4_FD_203526 | JGI IMG/M metagenome (GOLD analysis project Ga0315906, IMG submission 203526) | Freshwater fungal communities from buoy surface, Lake Erie, Ohio, United States - Buoy 2 MA122 | ecosystem: Environmental > Aquatic > Freshwater > Lake > Lake biofilm | place: USA... | reverse complement strand
ACAGCAGGATCGGAGAAGCGTTCCAGCCTTTTGCAACCTGCAAGCCCGCCCGTGGCGCAGGCGAGCAGTTGCGGCAGCGGATCCTCTTTCAACCGGGTCATGATCACCTGGCACTCCGGATCGCCGAAGCGGACATTGTACTCGATCACGCGCGGGCCGTGTTTCGCGTCGATCATCAGGCCGACGAAGAGCACGCCACGATAGGGCCGTCCATCCTTCTTCATCCCCGCGATCGTGGGAGTCACGATTGCATCCATCACGCGCTGCTGCATGGCAGCGTCGAGGATCGGCGCCGGAGAGTAGGCGCCCATGCCGCCTGTGTTGGGCCCGGTGTCGCCATCGCCGACACGCTTGTGATCCTGCGCGCCGGCGAGGGCTACGGCCGTGTCGCCGTCACAGAGCGCGAAGAAGCTGGCTTCCTCGCCGTGCATGAATTCCTCGATCACCATCGAAGAAGATGCGCTGCCGAACTTGCCGCCGAGCATGGCGTCGATTTCGGCTTCGGCTTCGGCGCGGGTCTCGGCAATGACGACGCCTTTGCCCGCTGCGAGGCCGTCAGCCTTCAGGACGTAAGGAGGGCCTTCGAACGTCTCAAGGTAGGCTTTCGCCTCGGCTGCGTGCTCGCTGTTGAAACGGCGGTAGCGGGCGGTGGGAATGTTGTACCGCGCCATGAAATCCTTCGAGAAGCCCTTGGAGCCTTCGAGCATTGCGGCGCGCGCCGAGGGGCCGAAAACAGGAATGTCGATTTCACGCAGCCTGTCGGCCAGGCCATGAACCAGCGCCACTTCCGGCCCGACGATGACGAGGTTCGGGCGCTCGATCCGTGCAAGGTCAACGAGGCCCTCGATATTGTCGGCGGCGACGGCGACGCAGTCGGCGATTTCCGCGATGCCGGGATTGCCGGGGGCGGCCATGATGTGCGTGACGCGGGGGCTCTGCTTGAGGCGCCAGGCCAGAGCGTGCTCACGGCCGCCGCTGCCCACGATCAGAATCTTCATGGAGGTTTCCCAGGGGCCCAAAACGCGGCTTATACTGGCCCGGAACCTGTCACGCCAGCAGGGCGCCATGGCCGCGACAAACGCGTTCTCGCGGGAGACTGACCTGACTGGCGTCTGGTCCGGCGCCTATTGGTATGGCGCATGCGGCATGCCGACGCCGTTCACGGCGAATATCATCGAGGTGGCGGGAAGCCTGAGCGGGACGACGCTGGAGCCGGCGACATTTGGCTCTCCGGGCCTGGCGGAACTTTCGGCCGACATAAGCGGGAGCGCGGGGCGCTCAATGTCCGCTTCACCAAGCTCTTTCATTCGCCCCAGCGCGTTCATCGCGATCCGATCGGGGGAACTGTGGACAACGCGTTGACTTCTATCGAAGGCGACTTGCGTCTTCCGAGCGGGTTTTCGGGGCGGTTCGTTCTCGTGCGGGCATTGCGGGGCGTGCAGGCGAAGCGTACGCGGCAATCGGCAGAGGTTGGGATAAACCAACAGGGTATCCGCCGGGAAGGCATACCTGGGCCGTCATTATGCAGACATTTGCCGCTGTCGCCGTGCGGCTGATCGGATTGTGGATTCTCGCAAGCGGGATCACTGGCGTCGCGCTCCTTGTCATGCTGCTTGCGGATGGCGGCTCGAGGCCTGAAATGTGGGGCGAACTCTGGATGCATCAAGTTACCGCCACGCTCGCGCCGCCGATCGTGGGAGGTTTGCTGATGGCATTCAGCCGGCCCATCGCGAGAATGATAAGCTGGCAGGCATCGTCGGCTCCGCCCGGTGCGCCGACCGTCGGAGAGTTCACGCGCGTTGGCGTGTTTCTCCTCGGACTGTTCGCCTTGCTGAATGGCCTGCCATTCGTGATGCCGGCCATGTTCAATGGCATGGAGGTAGGGTTGAACAATTTGCTCACAACCGGCTTTGGGCTTCTCCTTGTCCTGCTTGCCTCGCCGATCGGCGACCTCCTTCAAAGATTGCGTGGACAAACCTGACGCAACAGAATCCGGCGCTATAGTCTTCTCATGGACGAGATCACCGAATCGCAACCGCAGCCCGGCTCCAACTCGCCGGAGATGACGGTGTCCGAACTCGCCGGCGCGCTGAAGCGCACGGTTGAGGAGAACTACGCGTTTGTCCGGGTGCGGGGCGAGCTGGGACGGGTGGTGCTGGCGAAGTCGGGGCATCTGTATTTCGACATCAAGGATGAGGGCGCGACGCTCAACACCATCATGTGGAAGGGCAGCGCGGGGAAGCTGCCGTTCAAGCCCGAGGAAGGGCTTGAGGTGGTGGCCGAGGGCCGGCTGTCGACTTATCCGGGACGCTCCAACTACCAGATGATCGCTGAGCGGATGCGGCCGGCCGGTGTCGGCGCGCTGATGCAGCTGCTCGAGGAGCGGAAGAAGAAGCTGGCGGCGGAGGGACTCTTTGCGCCGGAACGAAAGCGCCCGCTGCCATTTTTGCCGCGCGTGATCGGCGTGGTGACCAGCCCGACCGGCGCCGTCATCCGCGACATCCTGCATCGCGTGCGCGATCGCTTTCCGGTGCACGTCATCATCTGGCCGGCGCTGGTGCAGGGCGAGCGGGCTGCTGCTGAGGTGGAGGCGGGCATTCGCGGGTTCAATGCGTGTGAGCCCGGCGGCCCGATCCCTCGCCCCGATGTGATCATCGTTGCGCGCGGCGGCGGGTCGATCGAGGACCTGTGGCCGTTCAACGAGGAGCGGGTCGTTCGAGCGGCCGCAGAAAGCGTGATACCGCTGATCTCTGCGGTGGGGCACGAGACGGATACGACGCTGATCGACTACGCATCCGACCGGCGTGCGCCGACGCCGACGGGGGCCGCCGAGATGGCGCTGCCGGTTCGGGCGGATTTGCTGACGAGCCTTGTCACGCTCGGTGCGCGGCTGGAACGGCGGACAGTGGCGGGTTTCGAGAAGCGGCGGCTGGAGTTGCAGTCTGCTGCCGGGCGATTGCCGAAGCCGGATGCGCTGCTGGCGCGGGCGCGGCAGCGGCTTGATCTGGCGTCGGAGCGGTTTGGCGGATCGTTATCGCGCATGCTTTCGCGCAAGCGGGCGCGGTTCGATCAGGCGAGCGGCGGGCTGAGGCCGGCGACGCTGCTGCGCGAGATTGCCGGACGGCGTGGCGAGGTGGCGCGTCTGGCTGGTCGGCTGGCGCCCGCGATGGAGCGGCGGCTGCGACGGGCCCAGGATGCGCTGAACCAGCAGGCGCGGGTGCTGCAGTCGGTGTCGTATGAGCGCGTGCTGGCCCGTGGCTTTGCGCTGGTGACGCGTGCCGATGGCGCGCTGGTGCGAGCGGCGATGGGCGTTGCCGATGGTGATGCACTGCGGCTGCGCTTTGCGGACGGCGAGGTGGCGGCGACGGCTGGCGCTTCCGGGCCGGTTGCGCCTCGGCCGGAGTCTGCGCCGGAGCAGCCACAGCGTCCGCGCATTCGGCGGCGTACGCGCGGCGGGGACGACCAGGGTAACCTCTTCTAGGAGACTTCGATGCGTCTGGGCATGCGTTTCGGTTTTGCCGCGCTGGCGCTGCTGGCGGCTTCCTGTGCGACGGTGCAGGCGCCGCCTGCGGGGACAGATGCCGACACCGTCGCGTGGTGGGGCGTCACGGGCGATCTCTCGAGCGATGCGATGGAGGGGCGCGATACGGGGTCTGCGGGATATGACCGTGCAGCAAAGTATGTGGCGGGGCGGTTTGCGAAGGCTGGGCTGAAGCCGGCGGGCGAGAACAATACGTGGTTCCAGACGCTGCCATTGCAAGAGGTGCGGGTCGAGAAGGAGGGGACGTCGTTTGGCGTTGTGCGCGTTCAGGGTGGCCGCGTGGACCTTCGCTTCCTGCATCAGATCACGGTGCGGCCTTCCCGCTTGCTGCCGGCGAGCCTGAATGCGCCGCTGGCGTTTCGGGGGTACTGCTCGGCGAGCGCAATGGGCGATGTGAAGGGGAAGGTCGTCGTATGTTTCGGCGCCCGGCGCGCCGGGATGACGACGGGCGGTCAGCGGCTGGAGGCAGCGGCGAAGGCTGGGGCGGTCGGGATCATCAACGTGGATGATCCGGGTTTCACGATCGAGCCATCGCGCTGGCCCGAGGCTTATGCGCGGTCTGTCGGGTTTCGTGATGCGGCGGCGCCGGCTTATCCGGAGATGGTCGTGATGCGGCTGAGTGCGAGTGCGCTGGCTGCTGTACTCGAAGGTTCGGGCCAGGACGCGGAAGCGGTTCTGAAGGCGGGTGCGGCCTCGCAACCTTTGCCGAGCTTCGATGTGCCTGCACGGATCAGCGCGAGGTTCGCGACGTCTGCACGCGAACTCCAGTCGGACAATGTTCTGGCGATCCTGCCGGGGACGGACCCGGTTTTGAAGGATGAGTTTGTGATCGTTTCGGCGCATCTTGATGGCTATGGGTTTGGCGAGCCGGTGAACGGGGACGAGCTCTACAATGGCGCGTTTGACGATGCGGCTTATGTGGCGACGCTGATCAGGCTGGCGGAGCAACAGGCGGGGGAGGGGTTCAAGCGGTCGGTTCTGTTTGCCGCTTATACGGGCGAGGAGAAGGGGCTGCTGGGCTCGAACTGGTTTTCGACGCATCTGACTGTGCCGAAGGGGAAGATTGCGGCGGTTATCAATCTGGATCAGCTGCGGCCGCTGTTCCCGCTGAAGATCCTGACGATGCATGCGATCGACGACACGACGCTGGCGGGGAATGTGCGGCGGGTGGCGTCTGGCATGGGGATCGAGATCCGGCCGGACATGGAGCCGGAGCGCAACCTCAATCAGCGCACGGATCACTGGCCTTTCCTGCGCATCGGCGTGCCGGCAACCAATTTCGTTTTCGGTTTCGATCCGGGGACCGACGCCGAGGTGCGGTATCGTGAGTGGTACAACTCCCGCTATCACCGCCCGCAGGATGACATGGGCCAGCCGATCGACTGGGGGGCGGCTCGGGACATGAACACATTCTTCTATCGGCTGGTGGAGGACGTGGCGAACGATCCGGTGCGGCCGAGCTTTGTGGCGGCGAGCCAGTGGGCGCCGCGATAGGCGGCGAGCGGGCTGTTGTTGACAGATGCGCGTCCGTGTTCCCGCACGAGACCTGCAGGGCGCGGACGTTGTGTTTATGGGGCGTGACTATGCCGGTTCGAAGCCCTCGTTCCACGCGGCGAGACGGTCCTCGATCAGCGGCATGACAAGCTCCATGCCGGTGCGGATGAAGCGCTGGCCGCAGTTGAGCAGGCGATGGGAATCCCGCGCACGGTTGCCGAACAGGCACGGTTCGTTGGCCCTGGCGTTCCGTGCGGCGATGCGGGCGAGTTTTACCGCGAAGCGATGCGCGCGCGTGTCGGGATCGTCTAAGGGATGCGGACATCGCTCGCTCCGTTGGTTTGAGCGCGCATTCTATGTCCGGGCGTATGCGTGGGGGACGCACATGTCTGGAACCGGCCGGGTTGAGCCCGCCGCCCCATCCTGGTCGTCGCCACCAAACGCTCTGAACGACCGCTTTCGCACTGAGTTGTGACGCAGGCAGCAGCATCAGGCTACGACTGAAGCTTGCCGGAAGCAGCCTTTCGCCGGCAGCCCGGTTCCAAACGTTCGAGCAGGACCGAGGGCGGCGCGTTGGGCAATCGTCCCCCAGGCGCAAAGGCAAGGCCCTGCCGCTACTTCGCCGGGCTCATGGTTACCGTTGATGGGAATTCCGGATTTGGAGATGGCTCTTGCGCCTTCTCCGTCCAGCTGACGATGGTGCGCACCGTGCGGCGCCGGGGTTCGTCGGCAAGCATGAAGTCTTCATCGTATTCCAGATCGATGCGTCCGGGCGAGGCCGCGATGACGCGATAGTCAAGGAAGTCGCCCAGAAGAAAAGCTCTTTGGTCATGCGGCGAGACGAAGGCCAGATAGACCTTCAGGCCGTTCATCGCTGGATCTCCGCTCCCGGTTCCGAAAACCCGCACCGCGCTGATGTCTGAAAGATTGGGCAGGTCGTTGAACTTGACGACGGCAAGCGCCGCCATCGCTGGATCATCCTCAGCAAGCGGCTCCCAGGTTTGGGGCTCGCCTTCGCCAGCAACGAACGCGGCAGGCGCCTCAACTCCGGCTGGCGCGGACGCCGCAACTTCGGCCGGCGCAGATGTCGTGGCAGGGGCGCAACCTAAGATGGTTGTGCAGGCGGCGATCAGTCCGACGAAAACTGTACTGCGATGCATCGACCTAGGCCCCCGTTGAACACGCAGCGACACGGTAAGAAGGCATCCGATCATGCGCAAGCCCTGGGATGGTCGTGTGCGCCTTCCGCGTGAGGGGAGGCGACGCGCGCTGGACTTCTTGCCCTGACGGCTTCCGGGGCCATCGAAGATGGACGCTTCAGGGCCTACTCAGGAAGAGGGCTTCTCTGATGCTTGACCGTAGCGCTAAGCGCTCAGGCGCTTCACGAACCATTCGGTGAGTTTGTTCCAGACGTCGCGGTCGGCTTCGTCTTCGACCCCGTGTTCGAGGTTGGGGTTGTCGTTGACTTCGATGACCATGGGGCCGTCGGGGCCGCTCTTGAGGTCGACGCCGTAGAAGCCGTCGCCGATGAGGTTGGCGGCGCGGACGGCGACGTCGACAACGTCAGCGGGGGCTTCGGCGACGGGGATGGATTTGTGGCCGCCTTCGACGGACTCGCCGCCTTCCTGGTGCTTGATGATCTGCCAGTGGCCGCGGGCCATCTTGTACTGGCAGACGAAGAGCGGACGGCGGTCGAGCACGCCGACGCGCCAGTCGAATTCGGTTGGGACGAATTTCTGGGCGATACAGAGGTCGGAGTCTTCGAGGAATCGCGCAACGATCTCGCGGAGTTCCTGCATCGAGGACGCCTTCCGGATGCCGCGCGAGAAGGAGCCGTCGGGGATTTTCAGGACCACAGGGAAGTTGAGGCGGTCGGCGACGTCTTCGAGGTCTGTCTTGTCCTGGATGATCATGGTCTCGGGCGCGGGGAGCCCCGCGCCGACGAGCCGCTCCCAGAGATACACCTTGTTGGTGCAGCGGATCATCGAGATGGGGTCGTCGATCACCGGCATGCCTTCGGCGACGGCTTTGCGCGCGAAGCGGTAGGTGTGGTTCTTGATCGAGGTCGTCTCGCGGATCATCAGGGCGTCGAATTCGCCGAGGCGGTTGAAGTCGCGACGTGTGATCGGTTCGATCTCGACGCCGTCCTTTTCGGCGAGGCGGGCCCAGTGTTCGAGGCTTTCCAGGTTGGAGGGGGCGAGCTTCTCGTTGGGGTCGTGCAGCACGGCGATCGACCATTTGGGGACGACACGGGCCTTCGGACTCTTCCAGGTGCGGCCGGTGTAGGCCGTGAGACTCTTCACGAAGAAGTCGAGCTCATCGTCCTCAAGTTTGGTGAAGGGCGTGATGCGGATGCGCTTGATCTTGTACTTGCCGGGCGAGCCGTTGGTGGTGGTTGTGACGATCACGACGGGCGCACGATACCAGTCGAACAGCTGGCGGCCGAACTTGCGAAAGCGGTCGTCCTCGACCTCGCCGAAACACACGACGAGGCGTTCCGGGACGGGGCCCTTGGCCGGGTTCTTGTTGAGGTCCTTGTGCAGGAGCTCTTCGAGGATGGAGGCGGTGTCGTCCGGAATTTCGCGGTCGTAGAGGTCGAGCAGGGTCTCAACCGTGGGGACGACGCGATGGCCGCGGGCCTCGCCCAGGAGCGAGGCGTAGTAGCCGTCGGTCTGGTAATTGTAGTTACGCGCGAGGTTGATGATCTTGGGGCGCGAGCCCGACAGAAGTTTCGGCTGCAGGACATAGTCGCGCGTCGTCATCATGCGGAACGGCGCGCCGAGGGCGGCGAGGTCCCGCAGGTCGTCCGCGATCAGGATCCAGTCATACCTCAAAGTCTTGCCACATCCTGATTGCGCCCCACCCGTCTGCATAGAAGCCGGGCTCGATCTCGAAGCATTTGTAGCCGTAGCCGTGATAGCGCTTCAGCAGGGCATAGTTGGTTTCCTTGATCTCAAGATTGAGTCGCGGAATGGCGTTCTCGTGGCAGTAACGCTCGACATGGCGAAAAAGCTGCTCGCCGAGGCCCTTCCCCTGATGGGTGGGGGAGACGGCGAGGCTGTCGAAATTGGCGACGTTGTCTTCGAGGATGAGGAAGGCGTAGCCGGTGACGGCGTCTCCCTCGATTGCGCAGAACAGGGCGGCGTGGTCGTCGTCCAGCACTTCGGCGAAATCTTCGCGCGACATCATCTTGTCGGCGTAGCCGGCTGCGAAGCAGGCCTGCTCGATCGCGACGAGGGCGTCTATGTCCTCAGGAGCCATGTCACGGATCATAAGCGCGACGGCGAGCCTCGTATGAGCGACGCATGCTGGAGCGTCGCGGAGAGGTGGGCTTAATACCAGTCGGGTGAGTCTGTCGATAGACAGGGTCTGTGCGTGGAGTGATGCAGATGCCGAAGCAGGGCGAGCGGGCGATGTGGGCAGGGCTGGGCGTTGTGTCCGGTCTCGGCATGGCGCTGGCGGCGTGGCTGTTCATCGCGCCGGATGTGGGGCCGCCGCCGGCGATACCGTTCCAGGACAAGATCTTCCACGCCGTGGCGTTTGCGTGCCTGACCGGGCCTGGCGTGCTGGTGCTGCCGCGCCGCTATCTGTGGTTCTGGGGGGCGCACATGGTGGCGCTGGGCGGCGGCATAGAGCTGGTCCAGGCGCGCGGCGATGAGGGCCGGTCGGGCGATGTGCTCGACTTTGCCGCGGACGTGGTGGGGATTTTGGTGGCGCTGGGCGTGGGGCGGTGGTTGCGGGCTCGGTTCGAGCGGACCTAGCCCACGTCCTCATTCTCGCCTTCGCCTCCCGGCGCGGCGTCGGCGCCGAGGGTGAAGACGCGCGGGCGGGAGTCGGGGGTGAGCTCGTAACCGTAGGGTTTGCCCCATGGGTCGGCCGGGACCTGGCCGTCCTCGACATAGGGGCCGCGCCAGTTGGCGGCGCCGGGGGGCGCCTTCACGAGCGACTCCAGGCCTTCGCTTGAGGACGGGTAGCGGCCCATGTCGACGAGGTAGAGGCTGAGCGAGGATTTCAGGTGGTCGATCTGCACTTTCGCGGAGTCCGTCTTGGCGCGGCCGAGATAGCCGAGCACCTGCGGGGCGACGAGGCCGACGATCAGGGCCAGGATAACGAGCGCGACCAGCAGCTCCATCAGCGAGAAGCCCGCTTCCCGTTTGCTGGATTTCGGCTTCATGGCAGGCTCCGGAACGTTTGAGATCAGCATGCAAGTTGCATGCGTGCAGGGTATCAACACATGTTGGCCAGCTGGAACGCTAGGTAAAGACATGCCGCCGGGCGATGGCCTGTTTCTCCTTAACATCTATGTCGCGCTCGCCTCGCCACTTGTTGGATCGGCGGCAGCGGCAGTCCCTGCGCGGCTGGCGCGTGGCGGGACGTGGGCGGGCGCACCGTCCACCTGCGAGGCGTGCGGGCGGCGGCTGGGGCTGCTGGAGCTTGTGCCGGTGCTGAGCTGGTTGCTGCAGCGGGGGAAGTGTCGGGGGTGTGGGGCCGCGATCTCGCCCGCCTATCCAATCATCGAGCTGGCCGCTATCGGCATTGCTGTGTGGGCCTGGTTCGTGACGCCGGCCTACATGTTTGTGCCGACTTGTGTGTTCGGCTGGCTGTTGCTGGTGCTCGCGGCGATCGATTTTCGCACATTCCGTCTGCCGGACGTGCTGAACGCGGCGCTGCTGCTGTGCGGCCTGATGACGGCGCTGCTGTTTTATCCGGAGCGGATGCTGGAGCAGTTGGCGGGGGCGGCGCTGGGCTTTGGCGGCTTGCTGGCGGTGGAGCTCGCCTACCGCGCTTTACGCAAGCGGGACGGGCTAGGGCGGGGTGATTCCAAGCTGCTCGGCGCCATGGGCGTCTGGATCGGGCCGGTGGGAATCGCACCCTGTGTCTTTATTGCCGCAACTGCGGCAATCCTCTTTGTACTGATCAACGTACACGTCCGAAAACGCCAGCTGACCGGTGACATGGCCATTCCGTTTGGTCCATTCTTGGCTGCGGGCGGATGGGTGGTGTGGGTAACCGGGTCAGTACCCCTCTGATTTTTTGACGTATTCCAATCGATAGATTGATCAATCTTGCGCAAAAGACGCCGGCGAAACCTTCGTGAACCTGACGGGATTAGCCCTTACAGGTGCAGCGGGAATTCCAATGAACTCGATGAGTTGCGCATGAGTACCGCGCTGGGTACCGGGGAAAGCTCCACCATCTGCGAGTCGATCCGGACGAAACTGCAAATCCTCTCCACGATCCCGACCCTGCAGGTCTGATGCGCGATCTAGTGGTGCGATCGAACTCCCTGCGGAGTTCTTCAAATCATTACGAGCGGCCGGAATACCCCCCGACTCCTGACAGTCGGACCAAACATTACCTACGGCGGCACTGGGGCCCGAAGCGGCCGTTCGCCGTTCAAGCTTGGGTAGGCCCGGAAATCTTGGCGCAGGTCACCCCTCCCATCGTCGCGAAACCAATCCGGTTGCGCGCCGGTCGGCGTCCGCACTTCATGCCTGCTCACACGCTCGGCATCCGGTATCCTGGCCGCAGTCGAACGTGGCGCCCCTGCAGCCCACTTATGCGACCGGATAGTCGAACACGACGGAGCGGTGGTCGAGCAGGGTGTCCGTGTCGAAGTGGATCGGAAACGCGATGTCCGCCGGCGCCACAGGACCTGCATCGACCAGATCGAGCAGCAGGTCATCCATGTCGATCATCGTGCGACCAGCGACCTCGTTCCGTGGACCCGCCATGGCAAGCTCCCGCAGATCGGCCCGCACGCCCATCATCGCCTCGATGCCGTCGCTCACGCCGAACGCCCGGAAGTCTCCGGCGACCGCTATCGCATCGCCAGCAGGCGCTGCCCTGTTGACGACCCCATTGCCATCCCTCGCCGCAGACGAAGAGGCGGCTGTTCCCATGTTCACAATGTCCTGCGGACGCAGCGCGCCAATGACGGTATCCTGACCACCATTGGAGGTGAACACGATCCGATGTGCTGACGCCAGCGCAGAGATGTCCACGACATCATTGGCCTGCGTTCCATTGATGGTGATGGTGTTGAAGTTGAGACTTGTCTGAGTGAAGTCACCAACGACCTGGATCGTGTCTCCGGAGACCGTGCCGCCATTGGCGTGATCCGCCCCCTTTGAAGTGGTCCGCCCTTAGGTATGTTTTGGAGCGGATGGAGAAGGCGGATGGCAAGAAAGCGGTATAAGCCGGAGGAGATTGTTGCAAAGCTCCGGCAGGTTGATGTGCTGGTCTCGCAGGGCCAGTCGGTGGTCGACGCGGTGCGGTCGATCGGGGTCACAGACGTCACCTACTACAGATGGCGTTCGGAGTTCGGCGGCCTGAAGACGGACCAGGTCAAGCGGATGAAGGATCTCGAGCTGGAGAACCAGCGGCTGCGCAAGGCGGTCTCGGATCTGACGCTCGACAAGCTGATCCTGTCGGAGGCGGCCAAGGGAAACTTCTAAGCCCCGCGCGTCGCCGCGCCTGCATCGATCACCTTCGATCGGAGTTGAAGCTGTCCGAGCGCCGGGTCTGCCGGGTGCTCGGACAGCATCGCTCGACGCAGCGCAAGCGCCCGCGGGGCCATGATGACGAAGAGCGGCTGACCGCCGACATCGTCGAGCTGGCCAGGCAGTACGGCCGCTACGGCTACCGGAAGATCGCAGCGCTGCTGCGATCAACGGCTGGCTGGGTCGTGAACGACAAGCGGGTCGAACGGATCTGGCGGCAGGAGGGACTGAAGGTTCCTCAGAAGCAGCCAAAGCGCGGTCGTTTATGGCTCAACGATGGGTCCTGCATCCGCCTCCGCGCGGAGCGGCGCAACCATGTCTGGTCTTACGACTTCGTCGAAGACCGCACCCATGAGGGGAGGAAGTACCGGATGCTCAATGTCGTTGATGAGTTCACGCACGAGTGCATCGCGATCCGCATCGAACGAAAGCTGAAATCGATCGA
>Ga0315906_10008914_pt1 | contig 11984 bp, 12 predicted proteins | sample LakEriMetagenome_4_FD_203526 | JGI IMG/M metagenome (GOLD analysis project Ga0315906, IMG submission 203526) | Freshwater fungal communities from buoy surface, Lake Erie, Ohio, United States - Buoy 2 MA122 | ecosystem: Environmental > Aquatic > Freshwater > Lake > Lake biofilm | place: USA... | reverse complement strand
TGCCACGTCGTGGACCAGAACCGTGGCGGGGTGGACAACGAGAAGACCTCCCCGGGAGCCTTCGGCAAGCGGGGTGGTCGCAACTCGCCGACCGTCCTCAACGCGGGATTCCATCTCGCCCAGTTCTGGGATGGCCGGGCAGAGACGCTCGCCGACCAGGCCCAGGGCCCGATCCTGAATCCGATCGAGATGGCCATGCCCAGCGAGGCGGAAGTCCTCCAGCGCCTCAACGCCGACAAGCGATACGTCAGCCAGTTCAAGTCCGCCTTCCCGAACGACAAGGATCCCGTCACGTACAACAACCTCGCGAAGGCGATCGCGGCGTATGAGCGGACCCTGATCACGCACGACCGTTTCGACGACTTCCTGAAGGGCTCCGACAAGGCGCTGAACAAGCATGAGCTTGAGGGGCTTGAGCTGTTCACTCAGGTCGGTTGCACCACCTGTCACAATGGTCCGCTCGTCGGCGGCAACGGATTCCGCAAGCTCGGCATCCTCGAGGCCTACTCCAACACGGCGGACAAGGGCCGGATCGAGGTCACCAAGGACGAGGCCGACGAATACGTCTTCAAGGTGCCCAGCCTCCGTAACATCGCGCTGACCGCTCCCTACTTCCACGATGGCAAGCATGAGACGCTGGCCTCTGCCGTCCGCGAGATGGCGTGGCTGCAGCTGGGCAAGAAGCTCGATGACGGCCAGGTGGATGCGATCGTGGCGTTCCTCGGATCGCTCAGCGACAAGCGTCGTGCCGCCCGGTGAGCGGCGACGCCTCCTGGGGCGGTAAGAACCGCGCCCCGGAAGGCGTTCTGGTGTTCGGTCCGGCACCCGGTCGTCATCCCAGGATGACCCCGGTTGTGGATCTCCCTGGAATCCGAACACCATGAACATCCGCAACCCATCCGCCCCCGCGCTGATCGCCGGGGGACTTCCTTTCAACGGTGGGGTCGAGCGCAGGCTCGGCCCCATCTGCGTTTCCAGGGCGAGTCATCGATGGCCCAGGGCACTGGTCTGGGAACAGGTGGATGCGGCCCCTCTCCAGAGTCCTCGGAGGAGCGCTCCTCGAATCGACACCGACGTCGAACCCGCTCCCGAAGCCCAGGAGTTCGGTGCCGGCCATGGATTCGTCCTCCTGCAGGATGTCGGCCCCGTTCCCAGCCACAGGCTCTGTCACCGGAGTGGGATCCTCTCCGACGGCCAGCTCGACCTGGAGGAGGGCTCCTCGGTGCAGGGGTGCTGGTGCCAACCTTCCGCGTCGCACGACGGAGCCGAGACGCTGGGCCTGCGCTACAAGTTCAGCGAGTCGCTGCGGGGCCAGGGGGCCCGGCACTTCCGGATCAGCATCCGTCGGTTCGAGGAATCGTGTGAGCCCGCGGATTATCCTGAGGTCCACCAGCGGGACCTGTTCTGGCAGTTCTATGAGCAGGCAGGCGACCTCCTGTTCGTCCGTTCGGAACGGCTTGGGCCCGTGGACCTCGGAAGCGGCCTGTACCAGATCCCCTACCAGTCGGACCGCGACTGGCTCCAGGGACAGTTCCATGTCCACCTCGATCCGGGCGGTTTCGTCGGACACCGCAATCTGGTGACCCTGGAATTGTTCGATGACCTGGGACAGCGCCTGCTACCGAGGTCTTCGGCGCCGTTCGGGTCTGCCGACGAGCCGACCGCCGAATTCACCTATCGGCGTTGGAACCAGCCCGTGGGGCTCACCGACGAGGTGCCGTTCGACGTCTTGACGCACCTCATTGCGTAGCGTGGCGCGGATTCCGGGGGGCAACGGGGAGGTCCGGCGGATGGATGGGATCTGAGCAACGGCTTGCCACCACGGGGCACCGGGGCCTAGAAACCGGGTCGGGATCCACGGTGTGTTCCCAATGCCACGTGGACCTGATCTTCAGCGCGGAGGGAGATGATGCCGATCTGGTTGCCGAACTGCGGCAGGCCCGGATCCCAGTCCGTGAATCCGATCTCCCCGCGGGCCTGATCTCCATCGATTCCCGCCCCGGGAGCCCGATGCCGGCCCTCGCGTTTGCCCGGCAGCTCCTGCCCGAGGCGCACCTGGTGTGTGCCGACTCCGTCAACCGCTGGGCACAGTCCGTGTTCGATGGGATCCTTTCCGGTATCCCAGACGCCCAGCCGTGGAGACTCCACCTGTGGCCCCATTATGGGGCGGTGGCGCCGAGGACCGTGGGGGCTCGCCGGGCCTTCGGAACCCATGTGCTGGGACGTCGGCCTGGCGTGCCGAACGAATCCCCGCCGGATCCCGATGGACGAGTCCAGGCGTCCGCAGGCTTGAACCGCTGCCGGTGGATCCGCGAGGCGTTGGTCGAGCGCCTGAAGGAGCGCCGTCGCCATCTGCTCCGAACGCTCCGGGACTCGACGGATCCCTGGGGGCCGGACGAGTCGCTCGTGCAGGTCGTGTTGACCTCACCCGATCGGGGTTGGTTGTCCATCGCCCCGGCGCCGCGTCCCCTGGAGCTCCACCCCTGGATCTGGCCCTGGCCCGGGGGATCCATCCCAGTGGCTGAGGATCGTTCGGCGCCCAGTCGTGCCTTTGCGAAGCTGACGGAGGCGCTGAGCCGCCTGGGTCGAGGGATGGGACCCGGTGACGTGTGTGTCGACCTCGGTGCCTCGCCGGGTGGCTGGTCCTACGTGGCGCTGGGGAGGGGAGCGCGGGTGACGGCGGTGGATCGGTCCCCACTGCGGGAGGACCTGATGCGCGATCCCCGCCTGGAATTCGTCCGGGGTGATGCGTTCTCGTTCCGGCCCGGGCGTCCCGTGGACTGGTTGGTGTGTGATGTCATTGCAGCGCCGGAGAGGTCGGCCGCGATGCTCCTCGAATGGCTGGAGCGCTCGGAAACCCGGTGGTTCGTGGTGACGTTGAAGCTGAAGGGCGAGGCCGACCGGGCGAAGCTGGACGGCATCCGTCGGGATCTTGCCCGGTGGGCGGACCCGCTGTTCCTGCTGCGCCTGAACGCCAACAAGGGCGAGGTCACCGCATTCGGATGTCGGCGCGGCATGGGCCCCACCGGCTGAGGCGATCCCCGCCGTTGCCTCGCGGGACCAGACGATCAGCCCTTGGCAAAACCCTGTCGGGTCCACCACACGTCCAACTCATCCGCACCGAAGTCGGCCAGGATGTGGCCATCCACGTCGATCGACGGCGCCTTGGTCTGTCCGGTGAGATCGAGCATCTCCTGACGTGCCGCGCCGTTGCGGAGGACGTCCAGGAGTTCGTAGCGGATGCCGCGCTGGTCGAGCCACTCCATGGCCTCGTCACACCAGGGGCAGCCGGATTTCACAAAGAGACGGATCGATTTTGGGCTCATGAGGGGTGGGAGCTATTCGGTCATGATGGTGTCGCTGTGCTCGTAGGCAGGGGCACAGCAGCAGAGGAGGCGGAGCGGTTCGGTGCCGGTGTTCCAGAGCTTGTGTCGTGCCCCGGGCGGGATGGCCACGGCGTCCCCGGTGCGGACCTCCCGGATCTCGTCGCCAATACGCATCCGACCCGTCCCATGGGTGATGTAGTAGATCTCCTCGGTCTTGACGTGGTAGTGCTCCGTCGTGGCCTGGCCCACGGCGAGCCGGGCCTCGGCCAGGCTCTGGTTCCGGATGACCGAATTGCGGTGGGCGAGGAGTTCCCGGATCTCCGAGCCGTCCTTCGTCTCGAAAGCCGGGACCTGGTCGAGATTGACGATGTCCATGGACGTGGAAGCTGGCTTGGCAGTGTCCGTGGGGCAAGACACTCTCGTGGTCATGAAGCATTCCCCGGGTTTCCTGAAGGTGGTGGAAGAGGCCAAGGCACATGTCCGCGAGGTGACGGTTGCGGAGGCCCGGGCCCGGCTGGCGGCGAATCCCAAGGCCGTGCTGGTGGATGTCCGGGAGGAATCTGAGTGGACTGCAGGCCATGCGGTCGAGGCACAGCATCTGGGGAAGGGGATCTTCGAGCGGGATCTGGAGACTCGGTTTCCCGAGCCGGGGACCGAACTCATCCTCTACTGCGGCGGCGGCTTCCGGAGCGCCCTGGCCGCGGATGTGGCCCAGCGGATGGGCTATACGGCGGTGTTCTCCCTCGCGGGTGGCTTCCGGGCGATGAACGAGGCGGGTTGGGCCATGACCCGGTAGTCCGGGCGGTCGTCTCGGGACGGGCGCGCGGGCTGGATCCGTGGTCCTGTACCTCTAGGCCACGAGAGGCCACTGGAAGGTCGAGGTGAGCGGGATGCGTCGGCCGGTCGCCTGGGACTTGCGCGCGGCGGTGATGATCTCGAGCACGTGCAGGGCCTGTTCGGGGGAGACCAGGAGTCTCCGTCCGGTCGACAGGGACTCTGCGGCCAGGGCGGCCCCCTGCTGCCAGATGTAGCCCTCGGCGCTGGGTTGGTGGCGCGTGAGGGTGGGTTTGTCCTGGGTCGCGAGATCCACCCCCAGAGGCTCCCAGTCGTAGCCCACCAGCCCCATGTAGCCGTGGGAACCGGTGATCTGGATGGTGTGACGGCTCTCGTCACGACCGTTGTGCCCGTGGGGGTTGAAGTAGTTGAAACCCGACTGCACGTGGGAGAGGACGCCATCGGCGTGTTCCATCAGCACCATGGCGTTGTCCTCCTCCGTGACCTTGATCCGGCCCTTGTCGTCGACCGTCCGTTCCGGGGTGACGATGCTGAGCATGGCGGTGACGCTCTTCACCGGGCCGAGCAGTCCGGTGAGGCTGGTGAAGTTGTAGACCCCGAGATCCGGCATCGATCCGCCCAGCTTCTCGTAGAAGAAGGCGGACCAGGACGGCCCCTCGTGTCCGTAGAACGCATGGGCGGCGGCGACCCGGCCGAGCGACCCGGACTTCAGGGTGCGGGCCATGAAGGCGAACTGGGGACTCTGGACGGTGATCGGGGCGCCCCAGAGTTGGACACCCTTGGCCTTTGCCATCCGGAGCAGTTCCTGGCCCACGCGGAGCGTGTTGGCGATGGGCTTCTCGCTCCAGACGTGCTTCCCGGCCTCGATGCCCCGCCGGTTGATCTGCTCATGCACCTGCATGTCGGTGAGCACCACCAGGAAGTCGAATGGCACCCCCTTCAGCATGGCGTCGATGTTCGGATAGGTGTGGGCGACCTGGAAGCGTTCCCCCTGGCGCTTGGCACGCTCGGGGCGGATGTCGCACAGGCTGACGACCTCGACAAATGGGGATCGGGTGAGGACGGGCAGGTAGGCGTTGGAAACACTGCCGCAGCCGATGACACCGGTCCGAATGCGTCGGGGTGCCGCATCGGCGGTGAGGACCTTCGAGCCGAGTGTCGACATCGCGGCGCCCGAGAGCAGGGCCGTGCGGGTGAAGTCGCGACGAGTCAGGGAGGGGGACGACAGGGTGTTCATGACGGAAACGGTGGAGCGGAGAGGTCAGGTCTTGGAAGTTCGAATCGATCCAGCGCGGCGATCGCCGCACCCAGCCAGCCGGCATCGACACCGGTCTTGGCCTGGAGGAGGGGCAGTGGGCGATGGGTGTCGGACCAGATCTGGCTTCGGGCCGCGACGGTCAGTGCGTCCCAGTAGGGGCCCGTGCTGGACCCGAGGCCGCCGCCCACGACGACCGCTGCGGGGTCGAGGACGTTCACCAGGAGCCCGATGTGCGCCCCGAGGGCGGTCGCGCCCGTGCGGACGATTTCGGTGGCGATCGGATGTCCCTCGATGGCGGCCCGCAGGACCTCCTCGCCCCGATTGGCAACCCCTCCAGCCTTGCGGAATCGGGCGACCAGGGCAGGGCCAGACGCAAGGTCCTCGAGGGTCATGCCCGGACCACCATCAGGGATTCCAAGAAGGGGCCCCAACGGGCTGCTGGCCAGGGTCCCGGTCACCCCGTGGGTGCCCAGATGGGGGCGTCCCTCAACCATGAGACAGCAGCTGATCCCGGTCCCGACCGTGACGTAGAGGAAGGAGTCGAGTCCGGCTCCGGCCCCGAACAGCGCCTCGGCCTGGGCCGACGCCCGGACGTCCGCCTCGAAGAGGGCTGGAGCGACCTGGGCCAGTTCCTCCAGGACGGGGAGGTCCTGCCACGCGATGCTGTGGCCGCTGAGGGGGGTGCCGCTCCTGCCAACGAGTTCGCAGAGACCGACGCCGATGGCGGCGACGGGACGGCCAGCGAGGGCGCTGGACGAGGCGAGCTCCCGGGTCATCTGGAGGATCTCCTCGAGGACCACTTGGGGTCCGCGATCCCGTCGGGTAGGGGTCGTGCGGAACGGCATCCAGCGGCCCGTGGGCAATTCAAGTGTGCCGACGGCGATCTTCGTGCCGCCGACGTCGATGCCGATCACGGAGCAGGGGGACATCATCCGGGGAGACGGAGCAGAGCAGGGTCCATCTTGGCGAGCGCCTGTCGGTCGATGAAGAACGAGGTCTCCGGATGCGACTGGAGGAAGGATGCCGGGCACTTCGAAGAGATGGGGCCCTGGACCAGGTCGCGGGCGGCCACGGCCTTGTGATCGCCATAGGCCAGAATGACGATCCGACGCGCGGCGAGGATCGTGCGCATGCCGACGGTGGCCCCGCGGCTGGGGGCGTAGTCGCCCCCGAACCACTGCCGGTTCGCCTCGATGGAAATCGGGTCGAGGTCCAGGACCCGGGCCCCCGAATCCTTCTCGCTGCCGGGTTCGTTGAAGCCGAGGTGGCCGTTCTGGCCGAGCCCGAGGACGAGGATGTCGATGCCGCCCGCCGCCTCGATCCGCCGCTCGTGTTCCAGCACGCTCTGCAGGGCCTGCGACTCGGAGGAGCTGACGGTGAAGTACTGGTTGCCCGGGACGCCCCAGGGCTCCACGGCGGTCCTGCGGATCAGGTTGGCGCAGTTCCGCGGTTCCTCGACCGGGACCCCGACGTATTCGTCGAGGGCGAAGAGGTTCAGGTGGGCGAGCGGGAGTTTCCGGTCCGCAATCTCGCGGTAGAGACCGAGCGGGGTGTTCCCGGCTGCAAGCATGACGTTGCGGACACCGGGCTGGATCAGCCACCCGCCGAGGAGATCCGCGGCTGCCTGGGTCGCCAGCTCGGGGGAGGGATGGACGCTGAGCGATGGGATCGGCATGCGCGTCTAGGGGTTGGTGGAGGCGTCCACTCCGCGGGCGAGGGCCCGGATGTAGGCGGCGTTGCAGCCGCAACAGCCCCCGAGGTATCCGATGCCCTCGGACTTGGCCGACTTCCCGAACTCGGTGAACTCGTTCCGTGAGATCTGGAGGGTCTCGAGCTCGTCCGGGAAGGCAGGCAGCCGGGTGAATGAATGGCAGGCGTCAGTGGTCCTGAACGCCGCCGGCTGGGCGGCCAACGGCACCGTCGTGGCACCGCGCATCTCCCGGAGGACCGCCAGCATGCGCCGTGGATCCTGCTCGCAGTTGGCGCCGACCGCGACCGCCCCGAGGTCGGCCATCACCCGGGCGCATTCGGCGGGCGTGTGGCCATCGCTGCACTGGGTGACCAGCGGACGGAAGCTCATGGTGGCGACGGCAGGCAGGCCGGACCTGGCGGCGGCCTCGAGGGCCACGCGCATCTCGGCGAGGTGGAAGAAGGTCTCGAGGATCAGGAAATCCACCCCGGCCTCCTTCAGCAGCCGGATCTGCTCGCCGATGTGGTCGGCCGCCTTGCCGAGGGAGCCCATGCCCTCGCGCTCGATCAGCTGGGTCCGGGAGACGCTCCCGGCGACCAGCGCACGGTCCCCGGCCACGTCGCGCGCGATCTTCACGGCCGCGGCGTTGATCCGCTCGGTGTCGGCCCCGTAGCCGGCCCGATTCAGCTTCTCCCGGGTCCCGAAGAACGTCAGTGCCTGCAGGACCTGCGAGCCGGCGAGGACGAACTCCCGGTGCAGTTCCCGCAGCGCCTCGGGGTTCTCGATGGCGATCTCCGGGGTGAACTGCCCGCTGCCGCGCCCGGTTCCCACCTTCTCCCGGCCAGAGCCGCTGTCGACATGGCCACGACGCTCGAGTTCGATGAGGTAGCCACCGTCGCCGAGGACGATGCCGGTCTTGAGGAGTTCGATGAGGTTCTTCACGGGATGGTGTTGCGGGATGCTGTAGGCGGACAAGAAAGGCGAACGATGTTGTGTTTGCAACAGAAAGATGATTCCTGTTGTGGATGCGCGTTCGAGCGACACTGGAGGGTAGCCTGGCGTCGATGCGGCCGAGCGAGGCCGAGGTGGCGCGGCGGCTCCTGAGGGATCTCGGGCCGGTGGCGTCGGGGAGTCTCCGAGAGGTGGCGTCCTCGTATGGGACGAGCGATGCGACCGTGGTGCGGACCTGTCGGGCGGCGGGCTACGACGGGTTCCAGGATCTCAAGTACCATGTCCTGCGCGAGCTGACGTCCTCGGGGGCGGCCCCGGAGGCGCCGGGATCCCCGATCGGGCATCTGGACTACGCGGCGGACATCGCGGCGGGGTTGCAGGCGAGCGCCGAGGCGCTTCCCAAGGCGGTCCGCCTCCTCCGTCCCGCCTCCCGGATCGCCCTGGCGGGGGTGGGGGCTTCCCACGGCATTGGTCTCATCCTGACCGACGTGCTGTTCACGATGGGCAAGCAGGCGCTGCCGCTGGTGGACGCCCAGGGGTTGGCGTTCGTCCTGACCCCGCCGGTGAAGGGATTGGTGCTGGTGGCGATCTCCCACTCCGGGGAGACGCAGTTCCCGCTCCGGGCGGTGCAGGAGGCGAAGGCGGCCGGGGTCCCGACGGTGGGATTGAGCAACGAACCGGCGAGTGAACTGGCCCGCAGTGTGGAGGTCTTCCTGCCGACCCAGACCGTGGAACCGCCGGAGGGGAGCTTTTCGATCGGCCCACGGATCTGCCAGTTGGCGGTGCTCGACCAGTTGGTCGGGCAGCTGAAATCGGGGCTTCGAAGCCGGAAATAGGTCAGAAAGGGGGCGGTTGGTGGGGGAAACCCCATCAGGCAGGGTCCCCGTCCTTGGAGGGGGGCGTCGAGGTATCCCATCCGAGGCCGACGGCCCCGACCAGGGCGAGGGCGATCCCGGTCCACTCCCGCGGGCCGATCCGTTCGCCCAGGAGCAGCAGCAGGGGCAGGCTGATCACCGGGTAGAGGTTGCTGAGGGGGGAGATGACCGAAGCCTTGCCGCCGACCCCGAACGCGGCGATCACCGCGAGGTTGCCCAGTCCGAGGAAGAACCCGAGCGAGGCCACCAGGATCCAGGAACGGGGTGCGATGGCGGCCGGCCAGGGTTCGCGAAGTCCGTACCACAGCGCGACGGGTATGAAGGCGCCCAGATAGCACAGCGCCGCTTGGGACGCGGTCAGGTGCTGGGTGGCGATCTTCTGCAGGAAACCCGAGAGGCCGAAGAGCAGGATCGGCGGGATGGCGTAGGCGACCACCGGGGAGAGCAGGGCGCCGTCTGGCTGGATGTTGAGGAGGGCAAGGGCGACGAGCGCGCAGGTTGCACCGGCGATCTGCATCCGGTTGAGACGCTCCCGAAGCAGCATCAGGGCCATGGAGAGGGTCACGATCGGGGCCAGGGCCGACAGGGCGACGACGGTGGCGGCGGCACCGCCGCGATGCAGGGCTGCGTAGTAGGTGACGTTGCCCAGGCAGGTGATCAGCCCGCCGGCGAGGGCGAGGGCGATGCCGCGGGGGGAGGCCTTCCGGAGGGTCCGTCCTTCGTGGATCGCCAACGGGACCAGCAGGGGAACCAGGCCCAGCGTCGACAAGGCCTGACCCATCTCGGGGGACAATGCCTCGCCCAGGAGCTTGGAGAGCACCCCCCAGAGTCCCCACGAGACGAGGGCGATGAGGGTCCAGATGGGCCAGGTCAGCATGGGAAGACCGGGGAATGCTGGCACGAACCAGAGGCGGTGGCGATAGGGCATGACGACGGCATGTCGCGGGAATCCATGCTGCACGGAGGACCTCCTCCAATCCCGAACCCGGCGCTGAGGCGCTCTCCTTCCGTCTTCGGGCTCCCTGAGGTGGGGACGGTGGAGCCTGATCATCAGGTGGAGCGCCTGTGGGACGGCTCGGAAACCCGTTTGAAAAGGAACTTCGTCTTGACGGTGTTCTCCCTGGAAAGTCTACTGCGGTTCCGAAAGCGTCTTGCTGGGGCGGTTCTCGCCAAGAGAAAGTCGGTTTTCCAAACCGGCTTTTTTATTACCCCAGAGGGATGCAGGTCGTTCGCCTATGAATGCTGAAATGCTCGCCCAACTGGATTTCTTCGAGAAAGAGAAAGGCATCAGCCGTGAGGTGTTGCTGGGGGCGGTGCACGAGGCGCTTCTCGCCGCCGCCAAACGCGCGGTCGGCCCCGCCCGCGATCTCCGGGTCGTGATCAATCCCCGATCCGGTGTCATCCAGGCCTGGGCCAAGCTGATCGTCGCCGACCGCATCATCTCCAAGCACGACCAGATCTCGGTGTTCGACGCCCGGCGGGCCGGGCATCCCGAGGCCAAGGTGGGCGATGAGGTCGAGATCGAGGTGACCCCGTCGGGTTTCGGTCGGATTGCGTCGCAGCATGCGAAGCAGGCATTGACCGGCTACATCCGCCGGGCCGAGAAGGAGAAGATCTACGCGGAGTACAAGGACCGCGTCGGGGAGATCGTCAGCGGCACGGTCCGCCGGTTCGAGCGGTCGGACGTGGTGCTCGACCTCGGAAAGTCCGAGGCGGTGCTCCCGAACCGGGAACGGGTACCCACGGAGGAGTACCAGATCGGTGAGCGGATCCGCTGCTTCCTGAAGGCGATCGAGCAGACGCCCCATGGGCCGGAGATCATCCTGAGCCGGGCGGATCCCGCCTTCGTGCTCAGCCTCTTCCGGGCCGAGGTCGCGGAGCTGAAGGATGGCACGATCGAGGTCAAGGCGATCGCCCGCGAACCGGGCTTCCGCACGAAGCTCGCCGTGTTCTCACGGGACTCGAAGGTCGATCCGGTCGGCGCCTGCGTCGGCCTGCGAGGACAGCGGGTGAAGAACATCGTCCGCGAGCTCAACAACGAGAAGGTGGACATCATCCCCTGGTCCGCCGATGTGCGGGCGTTCGTCGCCAAGGCGCTCGATCCGGCCCGACTGAAGAATTTCGATGTGGACGAGGCCAATCGGCGCGTCCGGGTCACCACCACGCCCGACCAGCTTCCGCTGGCCGTGGGGCGTCGTGGTCAGAACGCCCGTTTGGCGTCGCGCCTCACCGGTTGGGAGATCGACATCGAGCCCGAGGCCGACGTCAACAGCTTCGAGGCGCGGGTGGACCATGCGGTCCAGGAGCTTGCCTCGGTGCCGGGCATCTCCATCGACCATGCGCGGGTGCTGGTCAACATGGGCTTCCACGGGGTCGAATCCCTGCTGGATGCCGAGGTGGCCGACCTCTCTCAGAATCCCGAGATCGGCGAGGCATCGTCGGCGATCCTCGAGGCGGCCCGCGGAGAGCTGATCCGGCGTCAGACTCCCGCACCGACCCCCGCCGAGCCCGGTCAGACCCCGGAATCCACCCCCCAATCCTGAATGTTGGTAGTTGCCGTCCTGCCCGCCCGGGTGGTTCGGCCTGAAGCGTCGAAGAACGAAACACTATGCCCGTCCGAATCTACGAGATCGCCAAGGAGCTGAAACTGGAGAACAAGGTGGTTCTCTCCAAGGCGAAGGAGCTCGGCATCGCCGCCGCCAAGGTGGCCTCGAGCTCGCTCGACAAGATCACGGCGGAGTATCTCAGGGACCAGCTGCTCCCACTGGCGCCCGGTGCCGGCGAAGCCCCGGCCGCTGCCGCCGCCCCCGAGCCGGTCGCCGAGGTTGAGAAGCCGGTCATCATCATACCGCCGGCCCCGGCTCCGGCTCCGGCCCCGGTGCCTGTTGCCGCCCCAGAACCGGTCGAGCCGCCTCCGGCGCCGGTAAGTCCCGTGGTCTCGACCACGGCGGTCCCCGTCGTCTCCGAACCTGTCGCCGTGCCGCCCCCGGCTGCCGCTGTCGAGGAACCGGTGGTCGCCAAGACGGTGACGGTGGACGAGGCACCCAGGGCCCCCCAGACGCCTCCGTCGCCGCCGCAGCAGTCGATTC
>Ga0315906_10008911_pt1 | contig 11987 bp, 6 predicted proteins | sample LakEriMetagenome_4_FD_203526 | JGI IMG/M metagenome (GOLD analysis project Ga0315906, IMG submission 203526) | Freshwater fungal communities from buoy surface, Lake Erie, Ohio, United States - Buoy 2 MA122 | ecosystem: Environmental > Aquatic > Freshwater > Lake > Lake biofilm | place: USA: Lake... | reverse complement strand
CTATAATCCCCGGTATATTTCATGGCGATAGCAATAGCGTCGCGCTCCATAAATTCCAGCGCAGAAGGAGTAATTCCTTTGCGGAATATGGCGGCTACTGCCTCGCTGGCCCCCTGAGCAGAGCTGAACGGCGCTAGCATCAGTACGTTTCGAGACGGCAAAGGTATAAGCTTTAGCACCGCCTTGGTAATGATTCCCAACGTGCCTTCGCTACCCACCATAAGTTGGGTAAAGTTATAGCCTGTGCTGTTCTTAAGAGTATTAGCACCGGTCCAAATCCGGCTGCCGTCCGCGAGAACTACTTCTAGGTTTAGCACAAAATCTTTCGTTACCCCGTATTTAACGGCGTGCGGCCCTCCTGCATTTTCAGCAAGATTCCCGCCAATGGTACAAGAGCCTCTGGAAGAGGGGTCGGGTGGGTAATACAGGCCTTTCTCGGCCACCGCCTCTTGCAGCGTTTGCGTAATCACTCCGGGTTCAACCATAACCTGCTGATTTCGCTCATCGATATGCAGGATTCGATTCATACGCTCGAGGCTAAGGGCAATACCCCCATGCACGGGAAGGCTGCCGCCGCTAAGGCCGGTTCTCGCTCCTGCGGCAGTTACAGGAATGCGTTTTTCATTGCATCGGGAGAGGATGGCCGACACCTGTTCCGCAGTCTCAGGCTTCAGCACCATTGCCGGCGGAAAGAAAAGGTCCTCGGTCATATCCCGACCATAGGCAGAAAGCCCTTGTTCATCGCTTAGAACGCGAGCTTCCCCGAGAATCTCGATGAAATAATCACGATCGTCGGCACTTGGCTGATTAAAACTAAATGCGGTTTTATGAATGCTTTGCATACGCCTTATTCGGGAGCTAAAGATAATTGTATCTTTTGCCCCCATTTACAGGCAAAATGTCCCTGTTGAAAATTAATTAACCCCACAGGAAATACATATGAAATTCGGATTTCTTCTTATTAGCTCCCTTTTTCTTTTATTCTCAGGTGAACCCGTACGCGCCCAGAGCGCCGCGGCACTTACCAATGAACTGATATGGTATTCGGGCGAATTCCGTACCGAAAGTGTAAGCGGCGTAAATTCCATGAACGACGGACTTCATTACACCTCCCTGGAGAACAATAACGGCAGCAGCGAAATTGTGAAATATCGATTCGACAATGGCAATAAAGTGGGCATTGTAGCTACTTCAGAGGATATCTTCGGCAAGGGAAACGCTTTCAAGGCCATCGAAGACTATACCTTTAGCAGTGACGAAGGGCTAATTTTAGTAGCTACCGATATGGAGAGCATTTACAGATACTCTACCCAAAGTAACTACTATATTTATAACGTATCAACCAAACTGGCTAAACCATTAAGCGATTTTTCCCTTGGCAAACAACGCCTTGCCGAACCCTCTCCTAAAGGCGACAAAATCGCTTTCGTACGCAACAACAACATATTTGTGCTCGACATTAGGAGCGGGGAAGAAAGGCAGGTAACCCACGATGGTGAAATGAACGCCATTATTAACGGTGCCACCGATTGGGTGTATGAGGAGGAATTTGGTTTCGATAAGGGATTTTACTGGTCTCCCGATGGAAGCAAACTGGCATATTACCGATTCGATGAGAGTGAGGTAAAAGAATTCTCGATGGCCATGTATGGCGAGCTCTATCCTCAGGACTATACATTTAAATACCCTAAAGCCGGCGAAGCCAATTCCCTGGTCGAAATATACGTTTATGATATACTTACCGGCAGCAATCGCAGCGTTGCCCTGCCAGATAAAGAAAACACCTATGTTCCCCGGATAAAGTGGAGTCAAAGCAGCAACGGCCTCTGTATAATGGCCTTAAATCGTCATCAGAGCCAACTTAAATTCTATCTCACCGATTTAGGCGGTCAAAGTCGCGGCGATATCAAAGTGAGCCAGATCTACGAAGAATCTTCAGAAACATATATCGACATCAACGATAATCTTTACTTTTTAAAGGATGGAAAGAGTTTTTTATGGAACAGCGAGCGCGATGGATATAACCATATTTGGCAGTTCAGCCTGGATCCTAATAGTAAGCCGAGGCAAATAACATCGGGATCTTGGGATGTTATAGACTTTTACGGCGTAGACGAAAAGAATGGCATCGTTTATTACTCTTCCAGCCAAGTTTCAGCAATAGAGTCTCATATTTATGCCAAGGGCTTAACCAAACGCATATTCCGCAAATTGAGCAGCCGGAAAGGCCATAATGAGGCTGTTTTCAGTAAGACATTCGATTATTACATTAATTACCACAGCGATGCGAATACCCCCTATTACATTACCATGAACGACCGGGAAGGAAGGGAAGTGCGCGCTATTAAGGATAATGCTGCGTTGAAAGCAACCCTGGATCAATACCAGCCATCGCCTAAAGAATTTTTTACGTTTACCAACCGCGAAGGTGTAGCGCTGAATTGTTGGATGATTAAGCCCCAAGACTTCAATCCTAGCAAAAAATACCCGGTTTTGGTCGCAATTTATGGCGGTCCAGGACATAATACTGTTGTTGATTCCTGGGAAGGAAAGAATTACCTCTGGCATCAGATGCTAGCTCAGATGGGCTATGTGGTTGTTAGTTGCGACCCCAGGGGCACGCAATACCGAGGCAGGGAATTCAAGCATGCTACCTACCAGCAACTCGGAAAACTGGAAACCGAAGACTTTATTGACTTTGCGAAGCATCTGCAAGAGCTTTCTTTTGTGAACCCGGACAGAATTGGAATGCAGGGTTGGAGTTACGGCGGATATATGACTTCCTTATGCATGACTAAGGGAGCAGATTACTACAAGGCGGGTATTGCCGTTGCTCCGGTTACCAATTGGAGGTTTTACGACACCATATATACCGAACGATTTATGCGCACTCCGCAGGAAAATCCGGAGGGATATGATGACAACTCGCCTATTTATCACGTAGACAAACTGAAAGGCAACTACCTCCTTATCCATGGATCAGCCGATGATAATGTACATTACCAGAACGCTATGGAAATGATTAATGCTTTAGTTAATGCGAATAAGCAGTTCGATTTGTTCATTTACCCCGATCGCAACCATGGCATTTATGGCGGAAACACCCGCTTGCACTTATATACAATGATGACTGATTACCTAAAGAATAACCTCTGAGTTTTTTTTATAGCTTCGCCACATTCAAAACATACCAATATGCATCCTGCTTACAAATTAATGTTCATTGCCTGGGCGGCCGTAGCTGTTTGGGTAGCCTTCGTAATTTATCTAAACCGGAAAACACACCCGAGAGCCTTATTCGCTTTGTTTATGACGGAGCTTTGGGAACGGTTCAGCTACTATGGCATGCGCGCCATTCTGGTACTTTACATGACTTCGGAACTGATTAAGGGAGGCTTCGGATTTGAAGATGACGTTGCCTATGGCATTTATGGGGCTTATGGAGCCCTCGTCTATCTTACCCCAATTATCGGCGGGTATTTTGCCGATAAAATCATGGGCTTTAGAACAGCTATTATCTGGGGTGCCATATTAATGGCGGCCGGTCAATTTACCCTATTCTTAGATAATCAAACATCATTCTACATTGGTTTGGCCTTACTGGTAATTGGAAATGGCTTCTTCAAGCCGAATATTTCCAGCATGGTCGGTAAATTTTATGCCTCGGGCGATAACCGCAGAGACGGAGCCTTCACCATATTTTACATGGGCATCAATATTGGCGCATTCCTTACCCCTCTTACCTGTGGAGCTATAGGCGAAATAGAAGGGTGGAAATATGGCTTTATGGCCGCGGGAATTGGTATGATTATCGGAATACTAACCTTTATGTGGGCACAAGGAAAAGGCTGGTATGAATCCCATGGGCTAACACCGGAGAATCTGGCTAAACCTATTGTACAGGGCATACAAAATAAACTCCTGCCTTACATACTGACGGTGGTAATGATTCCGGTTGCCTGGCTTTTAATTAAACAGAACGATGTTGTGGACATCGGCTTGGCGGTACTGGCGGTGATAATTCTAGGTTACCTGTTAATTCAAGCTTCCAAATACGAAAACGTACAAAAGCAACGTATTTGGGTTATCGTCCTGCTTTTATTATTTACTACGGTGTTCTGGACATTCTTCGAGTTAGCAGGTTCAGCATTAAATATTTTTACTGAGCGGAACGTAAATAAGAACTTTCTGGGGATGGACCTAACCACTACATTCTTCCAGTCGGTAAATCCTCTCTTTATAATGCTGTTTGCTCCGGTTTTTTCATGGATGTGGATAAAACTCGGAAATGCCGGAAAAGAGCCTGCAGCGCCATATAAGTTTGCAGCTGGTTTATTTCTTCTTGGACTTGGGTTTGTAGTGCTCACCATGGGCAACGGTGCAGCGACAGCAGGTCTTGTTCCAGCGTTTTTCCTTATAATGCTTTACCTGCTCCATACACTTGGAGAGCTTACACTTTCTCCGGTAGGATTATCGCTCGTAACCAAGCTGAGTCCGGCGCAGATTGTCGGATTTCTTATGGGTATTTGGTTTCTATCCTCTTCCATAGCTCACCAGGCTGGAAAGCACATTGCGAAGCTTACCACCGTTAACGAAAAAACAATCGTAACCGGAGAAGCGTTTGCCTCGCAACTTGATGACGCCAAGCTAGCCAAGACCCTCGGAAGCGAGGAGTTTACAAAGTTACTGGACACTGAGGGACTAGAAAAGGCATTGGTTTCTGAGCAGGGCCTCGCCATACTCAACGCGGGAGATGTTAAATACGTTAAATCCGAATTTAGCGTAGAAGAATTACTACAGGAACAATCCAACAGTTCAGATCCGAGTTCCATAAATCCCAAACGAAGTTTCCTCACCACGACCGACAATGCAGTTTTGAATGCAACAGTTAGTGCTGCCGATGGAGAAAAATTAATCGAATCCAGCGTTAGCGGAAAAATAATCAGTGCGGTCCGCAATCAAAGTTTAGAACTGGGTATGGGCGTTTTCCGAAATTTGGGATTCGTTGCGATAGGATGTGCCTTATTGCTCTTCCTTTTGGGCAGAACTGTAAGCAAATGGATGCACGGCATCAAATAACCCAAATAAAGACACTCCTTTTTTATTCCGGCCTCCTAAAGGGGGGCGGATTTTTTTCCGCCAAACGCTAATCATCGATAAACGAACCTTATCGAGTGCTGGCGCAAGGGCAAATACAACCTGGGCTTATGAAAAGATTTTTGCGCTGCGTTCTTTTTTTACCCATATTTGGGTTTTGGTACAACAATTGCTTTAAGTAGACAAAACAAACGCATGAAATACCTTTTCAGCTCCTTTTTGGTAATATTCGCCGCTGCGGCGTTTGGCCAGCAAAAAATTAACTGGATGACGGTGGAGGAAGCGCAAGCAGCCCAGAAAAAAGAACCCCGGAAAATTTTAATCGATGTTTACACCTCTTGGTGCGGTCCGTGTAAAATGATGGACAACAACACATTTACCAATGCAGATGTCATAAACTACATCAACGCTCATTATTATGCCGTAAAATTTAATGCGGAATCTCCGGATCCCGTCGTTTTTAAAGGAAAAACGTATTCCAATCCCAGCTTTGATCCCAATCGCCAGGGTCGAAATGGGGTAAATGAATTTTCCGCAGCCATGGGGGTTAGGGCCTACCCTACCCTTGTTTATCTCGATGAGGAATTAAATCTTCTCGCTCCAGTATCCGGATACAGAACTCCCCAGCAATTGGAATTGTATTTGAAATTTTTTGCACAGGACGACCATAAGAAAGTTATTACGCAGGAGCAATGGGATGCCTACCAAACCAACTTCAAACCTGCATTTCAGTAAAATTATCGATCATCTGCTAAAGACATTCAGGGACGCAGCCGCGTCCCTTTTTTTGTGTTCCTCTCTGAACAATTAAGCCCTCTTCGAGATTAATTTTGTACTATCTTTGTGCCCGATTTTGGACCTCTGAAAGTCGTTTAATGTAGAAAGCCATGAGTGAAACTGCAAAAATTATCCTGGACGGTAAAGAATTTGAACTCCCCGTTTTTACAGGTAGTGAAGGCGAAAAAGCCATCGACATCTCGAAACTGAGAGATATAACCGGGTATATAACACTGGATACCGGCTATAAGAATACGGGTTCAACTAAGAGCGCTATTACCTTCCTCGACGGTGAAAACGGAATTCTTCACTATCGCGGATACCCAATCGAGCAACTTGCTGAAAAAGCCAAGTTTCTTGAAGTAGCTTATTTGCTCATTTATGGTGATCTTCCAAATGCGCATCAATTGCAATGGTTCCAAGATAGTCTTACAAAACATACGCTGGTGCACGAAGATATGCGCCGCTTTTTTGAGGCCTATCCAACAGGAGCCCATCCCATGGGTATATTATCATCCATGATTGCCAGTCTGTCTACCTATTACCCCGAATCGCAAAATCCTCATCGCCCGTTCAAAGACATTGAACTTACAATTCATCGTCTCATAGCCAAACTACCTGTTTTGGCGGCTCAGGCATATAAAAACTCCTTGGGGCACCCAGTAATGTACCCCAAGAAGCATTACAGCTACACCGAGAATTTCATGTATATGATGTTCGGATTACCCACTTTCGAATACGAAGTGGATCCGATTATCGACGATGCCCTTAATAAACTGCTTATTCTGCATGCTGACCACGAGCAAAATTGTTCAGCCTCCACGGTACGGATCGTAGGATCATCCCAAGCCAATTTGTACTCATCAATCTCAGCCGGTATTGCTGCGCTTTGGGGCCCGCTTCATGGTGGAGCCAATCAGGAAGTTATCGAGATGCTCGAGAAAATAAAGAATGATGGTGGGGATTTGCAGAAATGGGTGAACAAGGCCAAGGATAAAAACGACTCGTTCCGACTAATGGGATTTGGCCATCGCGTCTACAAAAACTTCGATCCGAGAGCTACTATTATTCGCAAAGCCTGCGACGATGTTCTAAACAAACTTGGAATTAATGATCCGGTATTGGATTTGGCCAAGAAACTTGAAGAGGTAGCACTTAACGATCCGTATTTCGTAGAAAGAAAATTGTATCCGAACGTTGATTTCTATTCAGGCATTATCTATCGTGCCCTCGGTATCCCTACGGGTATGTTTACGGTAATGTTTGCTATTGGACGCCTCCCAGGCTGGATTGCCCAATGGAAAGAGATGATTGAAAACGGAGAACCTATTGGTCGTCCTCGTCAGATATACACTGGCGCCACCCGCCGGGATTTCGTTCCAATGAACGTTAGAAAATAAGAACAGATGGAATCAGCGCAAGCCATTCAGGAAGGGAGTGTTACCACTTCCATCGCTGGTGGAATTGCTTCCATTACATTCTTCCATCCTCTTAGTAATAGTCTTCCGGGCAGGGTGTTACGAGAGCTGGCGGCAGCTATAGACACCTGTGGAAAGGCGGAAGAAATACGAGTTATTGTTCTTAGATCTCAGGGAGATAAAACATTTTGTGCCGGTGCGAGTTTCGACGAGTTATCGTCCATTCAAGACCTTGAGACAGGCAAAACCTTCTTTTCAGGTTTTGCCGGCGTTATTAATGCAGCGCGCAAATGTCCTAAACTGATCATTGGAAGAGTTCAAGGAAAAGCAGTTGGAGGAGGTGTGGGTATGGCTGCCGCCTGCGATTACGTATTCGCAACACTGGAGGCTTCGGTAAAGCTAAGCGAATTGGCCGTTGGCATCGGGCCTTTCGTAGTGGGACCTGCGGTAGAAAGGAAAATCGGCTTATCCGCAATGAGCGAGCTTGCCATAAACGCCACCGAATGGCGAAGTGCCGAGTGGGCAAAAAACAAAGGCCTCTATAATGAAGTATACCCAGGAATAGCTGAAATGGATCTTGCCATAGAAAAGTTGGCTTTTCGCCTCGCTTCTGGCAGCCCTGAAGCTATGGAACAGCTTAAAACCATTTTTTGGGAAGGCACAGCACATTGGGATACGCTCTTACTTGACCGGGCAGCTGTAAGCGGAGAACTCGTACTGAGTGAATACAGTAAAAACGCCATTGCCCGATTCAAAGCAAAGTAAGTCTAGCTTACTGCCTATTGAAGGCATCTACCGCAAAATACAAAGCATCCTTTTTAGCATACTCAAATAGGTAGCTTCCTGCGAACACAATTAACCCAAAGGCACTCAGGGGCGTGAACTTCACATCACCTGGTTTTACTAAAAAACTTCCGGCAGTTATGCCCGCTCCCGCAACCAGCGTTCCCCGCTGCATCCAACGATATCGTCTGTAGGCTCTTAGCCATGTTGCGCTCTCGGTATTATCGCCAATATCCGTCTTTAAATTGCGGAAATTAGCTTTGGTAATGGCTCCGTTATTCTTCGTGTAGAATTGGAAGGACTCGCCGGTGGCCAATAAGGGATTTGTAGCAACGCTCGGCTGGGTATGCAAATCGAGCGCATCACCTCCGTAGATTAAAATGTCGATCTCCTCATATTGGCTTATAATCCCCGATTTAATTTTCATAGCATAGCGTTCTTTTCCGGGCGCTATGCGGCAGAGATTCGCAAAATAACCATGGTTATTGCGGAAGAATCCGACCTTCTCAGTTTCAATGCGTAAACCGTCCAGATCGAAATATGGTTCTTGCATTATAGGCTTCTGGTATAAGAGTCGTACACCTGTTTGTTCAGCGCCTTCAAAGGGAACCACTTTATGGACTACATTCTGAGCTGGGGCAGTAGCGGCAAATACTACGCCGAAAAAAAGCACTAATGACTTCATATAGTATCTATAAACTAGCTTACCAAAGTACTTCTACCCTTGGATGAAATGCATTTGCTGCCCGAAAGTTATTAACTCAATAGCCAGAAAAAGGCGACAGCCCGCCAACTTAAAAGTTGTGCGGGCTGCCTTCCTTGTTTTGGTTAAAGCGCGATCACGGGCAAACCAACAGGTAATTGGCAAGCAATTCCAATAGGTCTGCTGTGTTCACGATACCATCGCCATTGATATCTGCAGGGCAAGGAGGATCGCAGTTAACGGCAATCTCCCAACAGAAACTCTGGCTGCACACGTCATTTCCGGTTGAACCCGAAACAGTGAGGCAAACTGTGTAATAGCCTGTACCATTATACGAGTGGACGGGATTGGCCTCATCTGAGCTGGTTCCGTCTCCGAAGTCCCAAGTATAGCTGAGAAGATTTGTTCCGGCACCCAAGAAACTCTGATTCTTGAAGAACACATTACAGCCCTCTGCTACGCTTAGGAAAGCCGGATGAACCGTACAATCAGGATTTATCACGGGACAAGGCCCCGCAGTCCATGATGTTACACCCCCATTGTAGTAAGCATCGCATTCATTGTAGTATGTAACTCCGTTGCATCCGCAGACCGGTTCGTACACTTGCAGACAAACCACGTCGGAATCGATCTGGGCCGGGTTCACACAGTCGTTGTTGCAATCCACTACCACTTCGTGGCAAATCACGTCCAAAGTGGTATTGCCATAGGCATCCACACAGCAATCATAATGGCATACTGTGTAAACTCCGGGGCCAGGGAAGCAGAAGGTAACTTCGTCGCCAGCAAGCTGGGCTATGATATCGCCAAACACCCACGATTCACATTCACCAATATTACCATCCGGAGTAAGATCCTTGAAGGTTACACAGCATTGGTTGTTTACTACGGTATACCCCCAGGTGAAATCAGCATTCGGAACACACAGGCAGGGTTCAACTACTATTTCATTGCACACCACTTGGGAAGTTACCGTACCATCGCCATTAGAGCAGCATACCGTCATGCAAACGAGATAAGTTCCGGGTTCGCTATAAACATGTATCGGATTATTGCCATTTCCTGAAGTACCATCTCCGAAATCCCACCAAACTGAACCATTATCAGGAGCGCAATCGGGATTTGAGAATATTACTTCCCCGCATGCATCTCCAGATGTGGAAGTCCACTCGGGATTAGGACAGCAACCGCAATCACGACATATCTCCTGGCAGTAGGTTACAGTATTTACCGTTCCATCCTGATTAAAACAGCATTCGGTGCGGCAAACGGTGTAACATCCTGCTTCCAGCACGTAAGTGAAGTCCCATCCATTGCCAAAATCAGAAGCTGACAATTGCATTAGGAGCACTCCATTGACATCGTAAATAGTCCAATAATCGCAATCGTCTCCTGAAATATCAGGATCTGTATCGTGCTCATATAAATCGGCGAATAAATCCATATAGCACTGACCATCGATGTAAACTGCTTCAGCAGAAAGTTCAAATCCGGCCTTAGGCACGCAGGGGCAGTTGACCTGAATTTGCTGGCAAACTACCATTACATCATTGGGGTTGTCGCAGCAGAATATCTCTGCGCAAACAACATAGGTTCCGCTACCTTGATATGTATGCACTGCCGTCCAACCGCTACCACTAGTTCCATCACCGAAGTCCCAGTTAACGCAGATATCTCCGCAAGAATCATCAGTACTTTCAAGGCTGAAGATGGTATTGCAATCCTGCGTGCTATAGGTAATCGTTGCTTGCGAAGGAAGCTTGCAGCCGCAATCAACCACGACATCACGACATACTGTCTTGGTTAACGACGGGTCATCGCAGCAAGTAAGCGTGAGGCATACCGTATAGTTACCGGCGCAATCGTAGGTATGAACAGGGCAAATCAACATATCCATACCAGTTAGTAAGCCTGAGGTAGTTCCATCACCGAAATCCCAGGTAGCACAGTAGCCTTCTACGTTGAAGTTAAACCATGGGCAGAAGCCTACCAAATCACACTGATTCGCAGTTTGATATACATCGAAATAGAAATCACCCATAGGCATACAACCGCAATTAACTGTTACTTCAATGCAACGAACTATTACCTCATCAGGATTATTGCAACACTGGATGTAGGCACACACGGTGTAGGTTCCGCTGGCGGCATAGGTATGATTTGGTGTCCAGCCGCTTCCGGTAGATCCGTCGCCAAAGTCCCAGTTCACGCAGATATCTCCGCAGAAGTCGTCGGTGCTGTACAATCCAAAGTAAGAAGTACAAGCATCGCTCTGAACCGTTATGCCTGCATCGGAAGGAAGTTTGCATCCGCAATCAACAACAACATCTTTGCAAATCGTCTTGGTAATTGACGGATCATCGCAGCAGGTAAGCGTGAGGCATACCGAATAGGTTCCGGCACAATCGTAAGTGTGGATAGGGCAAATAAGCATATCCGTTCCAGTTAGCACACCTGAGGTGCTTCCATCGCCGAAATCCCACGTAGCACAATAACCGTCTACGTTAAAATTGAACGTTGGGCAGAAACCGACCTGACCGCAGGTATTCCAACTCTGGAAAACATCGAAGTCGAAATCACCTACGGGTTCACAAGCGCAATTAACAATAAGCGTCTGACAGAAAACCTCTGATTTAATGCTTCCATCCGGATTAATGCAGCAATCGGTGAAACAGATTGAGTAAGTACCCGGCTCAGCGAAACACAGGGAGTAGGTATCCCCTTGGCCGATATTTACAAGATTCCCTGCAGAGTCAAACACATTCCAAACCTGGCAATTGAGGGGAGTAATGCTCGGCGTAGGATCTATGAATTTGTAGCAACAATCTCCCAGATCCTCAATTATGAAGTTAGGGCTAAGTGTGCAACCGTCGCAACAATCTACGTAGTAATCGGCACATACTTTCGGATTATTTGCAGGATCAAAGCCTTCATCGCAGCAGAAAGGAGCGTAACAGATTCCGTAGTTACCGCAATATCCTGTAAAGTCCTGGCTCCAGGTGAAGGGAAGAGCTACCTCGCCGAAAAGGTCGGTCCAAACGCATACTTCTGCATCTGAATTAACTGCCGAATTAACCAGGCTGAAGGTCCAAACGCAACCATTCTTTACTACATCAACGTGAGCGACAGGCTGTTCGCAGCAATCGCCGCAAATATCCTGACAATAGGTTACCGTGCTCACAGTGCCATCTTGATTAAAACAACACTCC
>Ga0315906_10008908_pt1 | contig 11988 bp, 10 predicted proteins | sample LakEriMetagenome_4_FD_203526 | JGI IMG/M metagenome (GOLD analysis project Ga0315906, IMG submission 203526) | Freshwater fungal communities from buoy surface, Lake Erie, Ohio, United States - Buoy 2 MA122 | ecosystem: Environmental > Aquatic > Freshwater > Lake > Lake biofilm | place: USA... | reverse complement strand
GATTTTGCACATGTATCTTTTTTGATAAATGCTGATAAACCCGGTTTTCAAAGTTACTCCGTTATTCTGAAGCGAGAAACAGGTGAATCTAATTACGAAAATAACATACGGACATTTTATGTCGAGGTAATGGACTCTCGAAGCAAAGTATTGATTCTTGCCGGCGCACCTCACCCCGATGTTGCTTCGTTTTTGGAGTCTATGGGTACAGATCAAAATCTCGACATATCCAGTGTTCTTGTAAAAGATTGGGACAGAAACCTTAAGAATGTGGATCTTGTCATTTGGCATGAGCCGGGAATAGCTTTTTCTCAAGACATTCAAGACCTTCTCGTATCTAAGGGGATTCCAGTGTTGTATTGTATAGGTCCAAATACACAATCCGGAGTTGTGGGTAAATTAAAGCTGGGAGTTCAAGCAACGGGTTCAAATCAGTTTGACGAAACACAGGGGAGCTGGAATCCGGGCTTTACGAGCTTCATTGCCTCTCCTGAATTACAGCGATCTTTGAATTATTACCCACCCCTCAAGACACGTTTTGGTCAACTGTCCCTTTCAGGAGGATTGGACGTCGCTGTATATCAAAGGGTAGGTCCCGTGACGAAAAAGGAACCTTTGATCTATTTCGGACAACATAATTCAGTGAAATTTGGAGTGGTGTACGGGGAGGGGATCTGGAAATGGCGTATGAATGAATTTGCGCGCAATGGTTCGTTTGAGCTTTTCAACGAGTTAATTCAGAAAATGACTCAGTTTTTAGTTATTAAAAAAGATGCTTCCCGACTACAGGTTCAGTTTCCTAAGCGTTTTACAAAAGAAGAAGAAATTGTCGTAAACGCCGTCGTTTACAATAATTCGCTCGAACGGATTACCAAACCTGTTGTAAATATGACCGTGAAATCGACAAATGGAAAAATCTTAAAACGTGAATTCGCCAGGGGTACAGACATGTATCGCTTGTCGCTCGGAAAATTAAAACCAGGGAAATACACTTGGTCAGCATCTACCTCTCTGGAAGGAAAACGTTATTCTAAATCAGGTGAATTTATTGTAGAAGACATTTCACTTGAGAAATTAAATAGTTCCTCCAATGCATTGGTCATGAGGCAGCTTTCAAAAAGGACCGGAGGAAAGTATGCGTTTTTGAAGGAGTATGAGAGCTCTCTCGATGAACTTTTAAAACGGAAAGATATCGCATCAATGTCCTATCCTGAGACGACGTACAATGATTTGATCGATATCAAGCTTATCTTTTTTCTGCTACTTTTCTTGTTAACGCTGGAATGGTTCCTTAGAAAATGGCTGGGAGCGTATTAGTTTAGAATTTAAAATTCACTTTGAACCTTTGAACATTGGAACCTTTGAACAATTGAATCCTTTGTCTTGAACCATTATTCAATATGAACCATTCGTTTACTTCCGTTAATTTGTACATCCACAAAATAATTTCAGTTTACCATCGTTTCTTAAGAAATGTTTATTGCCTATGTTAAAAAAATACCCTGAAAGGACTCCAGCCGAGGAGTTAAAGATCGGTCCTGACAGCAAGCTTCTCAATTTGATTTTGAATTACAGTAAATCAGTGGAAGCAAAAAGAACCAAAAAAAGGAAGGTTCTCGTTCATTTGAATTAAAAAAGAAAGACCGCCTTTAGCGGTCTTTCTTTTTTAAAGATTAAATTAGTATAGTATTTTAAACCACTTTTTGAGCGTATTTTTCAGATAATTTTTTTGAAATAATGTCTATAGCCTTTTCACTCGCCTTATTTGTTGCAAAACTTGGAAGTTCTAAACTATCAACCTCAGGTTTCAAATGCTCGTCGTATGCTTGTTGCGACAAATCTTTTATATGATCCTCTAGTTCTTGACCTTTTAGTTGAGCAGTGTTATCATCAATCTTAACACCATTTACTACTTCAAGTGCTCGCTGGGATACATATCCAATTTTCAAAGCTGTTCCTACGTAAGGGACCCAACCTAATGTGTTAACTAAAAATTTTGACATAATTTTTGGATTTAAATTAATTTCTCTGGCTACGTGAATTTAAATTTATTTATTAAATATATATAATATAAATGAAAGGGTCAACGTTTGATTATCAGAAAATTAAATTTTTGATTAGGTTTTAGGTGATACTAATATCCGATAGACTGATTCTATTTCTCTATTTCCTTACCACCGAAGCGATGCACAAGGTTTAGAGCCCCTTGAAGACCGAATGATGCGTCGGATTTCATGTTGTTAAAATTGCATCCTAGCTCAATATTAAGTTGATAGGAGCGTGAAAAAGGTGACATCAATCCAAATGCGGAACAATGCCCAGTCTTTTCTGTATCCATTGAGAATAACGGCCAATAGAATAGGGTGTTAGAATACCAAATGTAACCAATTTACCAAATCCTAGCAACCTTGTTTGCTGGATTCCTCATTTTGGCTCCTTCCTTTACACCAAAGGCTTCGAAGAATTCAGGACAATTTTTCAACGGTCCATTTACACGGTACATTCCTGGTGAATGTGAGTCGTTGGCTATCCGGTTCTTCATTTCAGCATCGGTGTATTTTATTTTCCAAAGCTGCGCATAAGCAATGAAGAATCGTTGTGCAGGGGTGTATCCATTCCGAACTTCTCCTGCTTTGAATTCTTCTGTCAAGGCATATGCATAATACGCCATCGTTAATCCGCCAAGATCTGCAATGTTTTCACCCATCGTCAGCTTAGGATTAACGCAGTGTCCTTCAATAGGGCAGAATACGGAGAATGTTTCTCCTAATTTCTCTGTGCGTTCTTCAAATTTTCCTCGGTCTTCTTCGGACCACCAGTTTTTGAACGTTCCGTCTGCAGCGAACTTAGAGCCTTTGTCATCAAATCCATGAGTAAATTCATGTCCGATTACCATTCCTATGCGACCATAGTTAACCGCGTCTTCTGCTTTTTCATCGAAAAACGGAGGTTGCATGATTCCAGCAGGGAAGGCTATCTCGTTCAGCAATGGGTGGTAATACGCATTCACCATATGTGCCGGCATTCCCCATTTGTCTTTGTCTACAGGTTTTTTCAACTCACTTAACTCTTTGCGAACAGAGAATCGATTTTCTTCTTTGATATTTCCGACAAAAGATTCTGCGTTGAATGCAAGAGCAGTGTAATCCTCCCATTTACTTGGAAATCCTAGTTTTCTTCCAATAGAGCTCAACTTATTGAGCGCTTCTTTTTTAGTTTCCGCTGACATCCAGTCCAGAGATTCTATTCTCCGGCCAAATACCAATAAGAGATTGTCAACCATTGAATTCACCCTCTTCTGGGCGTTCTCTGAAAAATATTTTTCGACAAATGCTTTTCCCAGTAATTCGCCAAAATCTTTATTCGTGATGTCATCAATTGCTCGTTCTTTAATCGGCTTCATTTCGCTTTTTCCACTAAGAATCTTTCCGTAGAAATTAAAATTCTCATTAACAAACCGGTCTGAAAGTGCTCCTGAATAATGACGCAACGTTTTCCATGTCAGGTAGTTTCTCCAGACTTCAAGTCCTTCAACTTCGAAAAGCTCAGAAACTTTTTTAATGAACTCGGGTTGAGAAACGATGAGTGTGTCGAAAGACAGGCTTCCAATACTCGACAAATAGGATTCGAAATCGAATTTACCAAACAATTGAGTGGCATCGTTGAGTGATTTTTTATTGTATGTTTTTTCCGGCTCCCGAAGCTCAGCAGGGGTCATCATGGCCTTCGCCAATTCTGTTTCGAAATAGACAACATTTTGAGAAGCCTTTTTAGCTTGTTCTTCTGTATTTCCAAGGAGTTTAAACATGTTCGTAACATGTTCTCCATATTTTAGAAGAATATCTTTTTTGTTTTCCAAGAGGTAATAATCCCGGTTCGGAAGACCAAGTCCGCCTTGTCTCAAATTGCTAATGTGATAATCTACATTCTTTAAGTCCTGGCCAACACCAAAACCAAACAAGCTACCAATACCATATGAATGTTGTTCGGCAACAATGCCAACAATGTCGGCGCGTGATCGCATGTTTTTTATCTTGTCGAGATCTGCTTGAATGGGAGTCAGGTCTAATTGATTTCTGCGATCCATGTCAATGTATGAAGCATAATATTTTCCAAGAATAAAGGCATCAGAACCTTTTTGTGCTTCTTTTGCGCTCATCTCATCAAGAATGGATGTCAATTTTTTCTTGTTGCTGTTTTCCAACTCGTTAAAACTTCCCCATCGAGACTCGGATGGAGGAATTTCATTGTTCTTCAACCAGGTACCGTTGGAAAATTGAAAAAAGTCATCCTCCGGTTTTACTGTCTTGTCTAAAAAGTCAAGGTTAATTGTTTCTAGCTCAGGTTTTGCGGTGCTTAAAGGAGTTGGATTTTTTTGTTCAACCGAAAGAACTTTTTCCTCTGTCTTACAGGAGTTTAGAGTGAATAACGAAATAACTGAGGCATAAATAAATGTTTGTTTCATAGCTTGTTTTTTAACATTTCTGAATGGGGTATTCCATCTTCGAGATAGTTTTTTCCAGTTTCCTGATACCCGTGTTTTTTATAAAAATCAGTGAGGTGTGACTGTGCCGACAGCTTCACATCAACCTGTCCGAATTCTTCGAGGATAAAATTATGCGCATGGTTCATTATTTCATGACCGATGCCTGTCCCGCGTGTCTTTTGATGTGTCACAACTCTTCCAATGGAAACTTCAGGATACGATACACCTGCAGGCAATATCCGCAATGTGGCAACAAGATCTCCTTTTCCGTTTCTTCCAATCAGATGATAGGCTTTAATGTCCTTTCCGTCCAAATCCTGATACGGACAATTTTGTTCGATGACAAATACCTCAATTCGCAGCGCTATAAGATCATGGAACTCGCGCAAGCTTAATTCTGAAAAATGTTTTAACTGAACCGATTCCAACATATGATCAGGTTTGAATAACCCCTACATTATAAGCCTTTTCAGCTTTTTTTTGATTGGCCATTTCGATGCCAATAGAGATCACTTCTCGTGTTTTAGCGGGGTCAATTATAGCATCTATCCACAATCTGCTTGCGGCATAGTATGGTGAGATTTGTTCATCGTATCGGCTTTTGATGGTATCATACAACTCCTTTTCGCGCTCCGGAGTAATTTCTTCTCCCTTAGACTTTAGTGAAGCAACTTCGATCTGTAACAAGACTTTGGCTGCAGATGCACCGCTCATCACAGCAATTTCCGCCGTTGGCCAACCAACGATTAAGCGTGGGTCATATGCTTTTCCACACATAGCGTAGTTTCCTGCGCCGTATGAATTTCCAATTACTACCGTAAACTTAGGTACCACTGAATTGGACATTGCGTTTACTAATTTAGCACCATCCTTTATAATTCCTCCATGTTCACTTTTAGATCCCACCATGAATCCTGTTACATCCTGTAGAAAAACGAGGGGTATATTTTTTTGATTACAATTCATAATGAATCGGGCAGCTTTATCCGCAGAATCCGAATAGATCACTCCACCGAACTGCATTTCACCTTTTCCGCTTTTCACGATCTCACGCTGATTGGCAACGATGCCAACAGCCCAACCATCGATGCGAGCATATGCGCACACAATCGATTTTCCATAGTCAGCCTTGTATTCAGTGAATTCCGAATTATCTACGATACAACGCAACAGCGCTTTGGTATCATAAGGTTTAGAACGGTCCTGCGGAACAATGCCATATACTTTTTTCAAATCTTCTAGTGGGAGTGCTGATTCTTTTCGATCAAAACCCGCAGATTCTGTTTTACCAATTTTATCTACAAGCTGTCGTATCGTCTTCAGACATTCTTCATCATTTGGCATTTTATAATCACACACACCTGAAATCTCATTGTGTGTAGTTGCTCCACCAAGCGTTTCGTTATCAATGCTTTCTCCAATGGCCGCTTTAACAAGGTAAGATCCGGCAAGGAAAATTGTACCCGTTTTATCGACAATAAGAGATTCATCGGACATGATAGGGAGGTAGGCTCCTCCGGCCACACAACTTCCCATTACTGCGGCGATCTGAACAATTCCCATCGAGCTCATGATCGCATTATTCCTGAAGATCCTGCCAAAGTGCTCTTTGTCGGGGAAAATCTCATCCTGCATAGGAAGATAGACTCCTGCTGAATCAACAAGGTAAATAATCGGTAATCTGTTTTCCATGGCGATCTCTTGGGCGCGCAGATTTTTTTTACCCGTCATAGGGAACCAAGCTCCGGCTTTTACTGTGGCGTCATTGGCAACAACAATGCATTGCTTTCCGGAAACATATCCGATTACCACAACCACTCCCGCTGAAGGACATCCACCGTGTTCTGCATACATTCCATACGCTGCAAGAGCACCTACTTCAAACCTTGGGGTATTCGGATCTAAAAGAAGATCTATTCGCTCACGAGCAGATAATTTTCCGCTTTCATGAAGTTTTTCAATCCTTTTTTTGCCACCACCGAGTGCCAGGGTAGCGAGCTCACGCTCCAATGCTGCGATCTTCAACCGCATCTGGTCGTCGTTCATGTTGAATTCCAGTTCTTTTTTCGAAATTGCCATAGATCAATTTAAGCTCCCCAAATATACGAAAGGAACTGCAAAGGAAATTCAACTAAATGGAAGAGGAAGACATCTAAGAATTATTTTGCCATATTTGTTTTAAAATTCAAAATCATATGGCTCGAACTACCTGTGAGAAATGCGGTTACCCGTACGCTACAAGTTTTAAATGTCCGAATTGTGGCGGATATCCAAAGAATGTCACATTAACCCCGGGTGAACAAAGCTTTGGTTGCAGAATTTTTGGGTTTATATTTTTATTTGCTTTGTTTTGTGGTATTGTTGAAGCACTAGGATTTGATGCAGATGATTTCGGAATTGTTTTTCTAGTAATATTAGTGGTGATTATCTGGTCATTTGTAAGCAAAAAAAAGATAAAGCCTTGATTTTAGTTAGTTCAATGAACATAGTACTGTTAGAAAAATGAAAATCAAGGAACACTTGAAAATTTTACTTTTGCCACATGCAGGATTCCTACAAATTCAAAGGTATGCGCAAGCAGTTGATCACTCTTTTGAGAGAAGACACACGCATCACCAATGAATCCATCTTCGAAGCTTTTGATGCAGTCCCAAGACATTTTTTTTTAGACCTCGTTTTTGCTGAACAGGCCTATAGCAACATGGCTTTTCAAATCGGAGCAGGTCAGACTATTTCACATCCTGTAACGGTTGCATTTCAAACGCAGCTGCTGGAATTAAAAAAAGGGGAGAAGGTTTTGGAGATAGGAACTGGCTCGGGCTTTCAGACGTGTATCTTGTGTCAGATGGGTGCTAAGGTATTTTCTATCGAACGTCAAAGAGAACTATTCCTAAAAGCCAAATCCATCGTTAATCACTTTAAATTTACCCCACGTCTCATTTTTGGAGATGGGTATAAAGGTTTCCCAGCGTATGCTCCATTTGATAAGATTATTGTGACATGTGGGGCTCCGGAAATTCCAGAAAGCTTATTGCAACAGCTGAAAGTTGGTGGAATAATGGTGATTCCAGTAGGTGAAGGAAAAGAACAAACAATGAAAAGACTTATAAAAGTAGATGAGTCAAGCTATCAGCATGAAGAGTTTGGGACCTTCAAGTTCGTTCCCATGCTGGAGGATAAAGTAAGATGAAAAAAGGAAGTCCGAAGACTCCCTTTAGTTCAAATTGAAATTCTGAATTCCAAATCCCGAATCAATCAATGTCCTAATGCTGCAAGGTAGCGCTCTGCATCCAATGCCGCCATACACCCTGTACCGGCCGCTGTTATTGCTTGACGATACGTTTTGTCTGCTGCATCTCCCGCAACAAACACACCGGGTACGTTTGTCCTTGATGTTCCGGGTTGGGCATACTTAATATATCCAGTTTCATCTAGATCGATATAATCTTTGAAAATAGCTGTGTTCGGCTGATGACCAATGGCAACAAAAAATCCTGTGCACGGAATAGTCTTTTCTTCTCCAGTCTTACTGTTTTTAGCTCGAACACCTGTAACCACATTTCCGTCTCCCAAGACCTCTTGTGTGTCTGTGTTGAACAGAATTTCGATGTTTGGGGTATTTTTTACTCGCTCAGCCATGATTTTGGAAGCGCGAAATTCGTCACGACGAACAAGCATAGTTACTTTCGTGCAAAGTTTGGATAGGTAATGTGCCTCTTCGCATGCGGAATCGCCCGCTCCAACAATTACAGTTTCCTGGCCACGGTAAAAGAAACCATCACAAACGGCACATGCCGAAACACCTCCACCTAGCTGGAGGTATTTTTGCTCACTTTCAAGACCAAGGTATTTTGCCGAGGCTCCTGTAGAAATAATGATTGTATTCGCATGCAATTCTTTTCCGTCTTCTGTCCAGCACTTGTGTACCGGTCCGGTAAAATCAACCTTATTTATAAATCCAAATCGAACATCTGTCTCGAATCGCTTGGCTTGAGCTTCCAATTGAACCATCATTTCTGGGCCTGTAACGCCGTCAGGATAGCCCGGGAAATTTTCAACTTCGTTCGTTGTTGTTAACTGTCCGCCCGGCTGCATGCCCTGATACAAAACAGGTTTCATGTCTGCTCTTGCTGCATAGATGGCAGCCGTATAGCCTGCGGGACCTGAACCGATGATAAGGCAATTGATTTGTTCGATTTCGCTCATGATTGAATGTGTTTAATTAAGATATGTGGGTTGCAAAAATACATCACACAAATAAAAAACGGCCGATAATTTTGTTCACACTAAACTTCTTTTTCAACCAAATTTATTTTAACACCAAATCATAATACTTCATTGCTAACCCGTTTAAAGAGCGTATTTTTGTACCCCCTTTTCCGGGACTAACGATGATCGATACCGAACTGTACAATGCCAAAGAGCTTTATCCTTTTCAAGAGCGAACGGTTCTGAATATTCTCGAGGAACTCAAGTCCAATGGTAAAAACTTCAATCTTTTGTTTCAGCTCCCAACCGGTGGTGGGAAGACCGTTATCTTTTCCGAGATAGCCAAACGATTTATTGAGACAACAGGGGAGAAGGTGTTGATCCTCACGCATCGAATTGAACTTTCAGTCCAGACTTCTCGGCAGCTTCAGGCGATAGGGATTAGCAATAAGGTGATCAACAGTGAGGTGAAATCAATTCCCGATCAAGAACAGTACATGTGCTTTACTGCGATGGTCGAAACGCTTAACAACCGGTTGAACGAAAATGATAAATTCATTGAAGGTGTTGGACTCGTGATTGTTGATGAGGCACATTACAATAGCTTCAGGAAGATCTTTCAATTTTATAAAGATGGAAACATTCTTGGGGTTACAGCTACGCCTCTGAGTAGCAATAAAGCCCTTCCCCTGCATGACAATTATCAAAAATTACTTGTCGGAGAGAGTATTTCGAATTTAATACAAGGTGGCTATCTAGCTGATGCAGACACATACACGTACGACGTCAATTTGCATGGACTGCGCATTGGGTCAAATGGAGATTTTACTGTTAACAGTTCAGATGTTGTTTATGGCAATTTCTTTATGCAGGAAAAACTCCTTTTTGCTTATGAGGAAATTGCTGTAGGAGAAAAGACTCTGATCTTCAACGCTGGAATTGAGACGTCATTAAGAGTAGAAGAGACCTTTAAAAAACGAGGGTATCCGGTAAAACATCTGGATTCTACTTTTAGTGACAAGGATAGGAAAGATATTATTCAGTGGTTTAAAGAAACCAAAGATGCGGTACTCACTTCGGTTGGTATATTAACTACGGGATTTGATGAGCCAACGGTTCAGACCATTATTTTGAATCGTGCAACACGGTCCTTAACACTTTACCATCAGATGATTGGACGTGGATCCAGAAGGTTGCCTCAGAAGGATAGGTTCAAGGTGCTGGACCTAGGAAACAATGTTCGTCGCTTTGGTTATTGGCAGGATTATATCAATTGGCAGGATGCATTCCGTTTTCCAGACCGTTTTCTTGAGTCGCGAATGTCTGAATCGGAAGATTTGGAATTTGAAGTGGAATATGAATTCCCAAAAAATATTTCTGAGCTGATAGATACTAAAAAGCTCGATGAATTTAGCATGAGTGAAGCTTACTATGCGAGTATTGACTCAGGTCACAAGGGAAAGGAGGCTATTCCTTTGTCCATGCAGAACCATTTCGAAGCAATACGGGATGCAAGCGAATCAGTTGAGAAAGCAGTAAAACTTGTTCAACTTCTGCAAGAACACATCGAACACCGTTTGAAACATTACACTAAATGTATTTCCAAAAGCACCCCTAACTATTTAAAGTACCTTGTGGAAACATACAATCGACAGTTGATTCAGAAGCTACGAAACGAATTGGATCAATAGTCTAATAGTTCAGAATTATCTCGGTAGTATCAAATGCAGTTGTGTAAATTGTCTGTGAGCCTTGTGCAGGTGTACCCAAAACCCAATAGAAGTAGGAGTAATTCGTATTTCCATCGTTGATGCAATAAATCGAGGTGTCCAAGGCTCCGTAGTAATCCTGATAAGTGGAAGGGCAACAATCAAAGCAACTTTCTTTTCCACTCTGTTTAATATATTGAAAATGATCTACTGCCTGAGGGTTCAGGTTGTGGAAAGTGAGCTTGGCCCAAGATTTTGCAGTGGTACTTGCGTTCCGAATATAAGGTTCCTCAAGACTAAGCTCCGAAAAAAACACCGTCTCTTCGATGTCGAAATAAAGGTTTTTTGAAATTCGAAGAATATATTTTTCCATTTTTTCTCTAGGAAATACAAATGAGTATTCACCTGCTGAATTTGTTGTCGTTGTGCCAACTAGAACCTTGTCAGTCGAACCTACCGGTACTTGATAAAGCATTACAGATGCGTTAGACAATGGAGTTGAAAATGTCTGATCACTGACAGTGCCACTTAGTTTAAATTCAGCTTTTTTCTTGGAACAGGAAGCTAGTATAATGAGGGCAAAGAAGAAAATCGAAATTCTTGTCATTGAGTTGAGTTATCGAAGATTAAAAATAGTATTTTCAACATTCAATTTTGAAAAGTAAAAATTAAAAGATTAAAGGCTTAAACATGGAATGGTATTTAAAGGTTCTCAGACAATATTCTGATTTTAATGGAAGAGCAAGGAGAAAAGAATATTGGCTTTTTGCCTTGTTTAATTTCTTATTCTCGGCCCTTGCTTCGATATTTGATGTGGTTTTAAATCTTCAACCTCCTGATGCTGATACCGGTCCAATTGCAGGGTTGTACGCACTGGCTATAATTGTACCGGCGCTTGCAGTTACCGTTCGTCGACTCCACGATGTGGGTAAAAGCGGATGGATGTTTTTTATCGTATTTATTCCAATCGTTGGATTCTTTTGGATGCTCTATTTATTGACCTTGGAAGGGGATGCACATGACAATGAATTTGGTCCTGATCCGAAACAAGAAGATGTGATAATGTGAATTTTCTGAAGTGCACTGACAGGAATTGCCTTTTCAATTCTGTTTTTTCTATTCATCGCCATAGCAGTTCTATACGGCCTGGGGCACAAACATGAATAAATCTCAGCCGAATATTTGGTATCTTTGTAGACCAAATTTTAGTTATGTCAGACGATAAAAAAATCATTTTTTCAATGGTGGGGGTCTCGAAGGTCACTCCTCAAGGGAAACAGATCATCAAAGATATTTACCTCTCATTTTTCTATGGAGCCAAAATCGGTATCATCGGATTGAATGGTTCAGGAAAGTCCACCGTAATGAAGATAATTGCAGGACTGGACAAATCTTATCAAGGAGACGTAGTATTTTCTCCAGGATATACCGTTGGTTATTTGCCGCAGGAACCAGAACTTGACTTAACTAAAACGGTGAAAGAGGTCGTAATGGAAGGTGCACAAGAGATCGTGGATGTATTGAAAGAATACGAAGACATCAACAATGCCTTCATGGATGAAGAGGTACTCAATGATCCTGACA